>WNGQ01000466.1_pt1 | contig 67636 bp, 53 predicted proteins | sample 5407661 | NCBI WGS metagenome assembly WNGQ01 (sample SAMN13153382, study PRJNA577476) | soil metagenome | isolation source: 60 cm soil or saprolite under Garry oak tree replicate 2 | place: USA:California | collected 2016-06-15
CCTTTGGCTCCAAAAGGGAAATTATTCACGGGCTTCACCATGCGCGACGCAAAGTTATTCACCATCGGCTGCGGGGAGAGGTTCCGAAGGCTCTCCTCGCCGCTGGTGAATAACTTTGGAAAGGCTATAAGGGTCGGGGTGAGGGGCCTTCCGGGGCTCCTCGCGTAATTGTAAAGTCGTGACGGCTACACCATACTAACGATCTCGTTCGCGCGCTCAGAGCAGCAGTTCCATATAAACAACATCCAGCCAGCGCCCGAATTTGAATCCCACCTGCCTTAAATGCGCGACCTTCACGAAGCCAAAGGAAGCATGGAGCCGGACGCTGGGTTCGTTGTCCGCGTCAATCAGGCCGATGATCGCGTGCGCGCCCCGCTTGCGCGCGCCCTCGATGAGCGGGGGCATCAATAACTTGCCGATGCCCTGGCCGCGGCGATCGGCAGCGACATAAACCGAATTTTCCGCCGTAAAGCGGTAACCAACGCGCGCGTGGAACTGGCTCAACGAACTCCAACCCGCCACCCGTCCCGCCTCCTCCACCGCCACGAACACCGGGTAATTTTCCTTCGCGTGGTCCTCGAACCAGGCGATGCGATGTTCGAGAGTGCGCGGCTCGTAATCGTAAGTCGCAGTCGTATTCAGCACCGCGTCGTTGTAAATCTCCAGGATGCCGGGCAGGTCCTCGCGCGTGGCAGGGCGGATGTTCATCTTTTGGGAGGCGAATTGAACCCGTACGCCAGTCGATGTCAACCGCCCGCTTGACCAACAAGAGCAGCGGGTGGTCAAATGGCCCTAGGTCGCAAATCAGCTCGCCAACAAGACCGCAAGAAAATGAAAAAGTGTAAAAGTCATGGACTCATCCGTTCATAGTTCACCTTGTACCTGCTGAGGCCGACCTCGACCTCGTCGTTAAGCAATGACTTTCAGATCACCGAAGAAATTCAGAAATGCATCCTCGGCTTGGGAAGTGGGGTTGGTGGTATGTCTGGCAGCTGTGCTTGTGTTTCTGGTCTTCGAATGGGGACACACTAAGCGGCACGGGGGCAAGGCACGTCCCAAACTGGGGTCCGACGTATATCAAATGCAGATGGCATTGCCGAGGTTTGCGAAATATTACTATCCCAGCTTTGCAACGATGCCCACCAATGTTCTTCTCACCACTTCGCGGGTTTTTTTCGATGCCTGGCCCAAATTGGGTGCGCTGATCGTGACGGGAGAAGAAAGGCCAAGGGCGACTACCAATACCGGGCTGGTTGATTGTTTTGGCAACAACTATAATCTAATCATGAACCAACTGTCGGCGCTCGGAGCTACAACGGTGACGTACCAAGTGATGATGTGGAGCAATGGACCAAATGGCACTAATGAATACGGTAAGGGCGATGATTGGCCCAGGACTTTCACCTTCACAGTAGATCCCACCCTGCCGCCACTCGAATAGATCATCTGGTACGACGCAAACGGCGGCAACCAAGAGCATGGCATATAGCAGCCCGTTACTTGCCCGCCAGCGGCACTTTCCTGCCGTCTTGCACGTTCACCATCACGGCGAAGGTGCGAAAGACTTGCACCTGCGTCCGGGCGTTGATGGCCCAGACCTGGATTTTGCAGGAGGTCGTCCCGGCGCTCTCGACCTCGCTGAAAATCTTGATGATGTCCCCGGCGCCGACCGGCGCGGTGAAATCGAATTGACCGAATAATTTGGTGACGAAATTCGCCTCGGGGAACGCCAGCGAAGCCGCATCATAGGCCATGTCATCGGCCCACTGCATCAGGTACCCGCCGAAGAGCGTGCCGCTGTGATTCAAATACTCCGGCCGAATGAGCACGGTCTTTTCGTGCCGCGTGCCGACCGGGTAGGAGGTGTTCATGCGGGGATGGATTTCGCCGCGCTAAAAGCAGCCGCCCGGAGCTGTTTGAGCACTTTCATCGTGCTTTGCCCATCGCGCCCAAACAAGTCATGGAGCCGCGAGTATTGGCCGTAAAGTTCGTCGTAAATCGCCTTGGCGGCGGCATCCGGCTGATAGATTTTGTCTCGCACGCGGGCCATTTTCCGCGCCGCCGCGTGGATGTCCGGGTAAAACCCTGCCGCCACCGCCCCGTGCATGGCCGCGCCCAGGGCGGACGTTTGCTCGGAAGCGGCCACCCGGATCGGCATCCCCGTGACATCGGCGTAAATCTGCATCAGCAAAGGGTTCTTTTGGGCCAGTCCCCCGCAAGCGTAAAGTTCGTTGATCGCCACTCCTTTCCCAGTGAAGGCTTCAATGATTTTGCGCGTGCCGAACGCCGTGGCTTCCATCAACGCCCGGTAAATCTCGTGCGGTTTGGTGGCCAGCGTGGCGCCGATGAGCAGACCGCTCAGATCCGAATCCATCAGCACCGAGCGGCAGCCGTTCCACCAATCCAGCGCCAGGAGGCCGCTCTCGCCCGGCGTCAACTCCGCGGCACGTTTCTCCAACAGTTGGTAAATAGTCAGCCGGGCCTTTTTTGCTTCCGCCTGCATCGACGCCGGCACCGCCTGCGCGACCTGCCAGGCGAACAGATCGCCGACGCTGGCCTGGCCTGCTTCGTAGCCCCACAGGCCGGGCACCACGCCGTCCGCCACGACGCCGCACATGCCTTCGACCTCTTGTTTGGTTTCGCTCAGGAGCAGATGGCAGGTCGAAGTGCCCACAATCATGACGAGTTTGCCGGGCCTCGTGACGCCGCAAGCCGGCACCGCCACGTGCGCGTCGATGTTGCCCACCGCCACGGCGGTGCCGGCGGCCAGGCCGGTTCGCCGCGCCATTTCCGCAGTCAGTCCGCCCGCCTTGCTGCCCAACGGAAGAACATTCGAGCTGAGTTTTTCCGCCACGACGTTCGCCAGCAGCGGATCCAAACTGAGGAAGAATTCCGGACCGGGGTAGCTCCATGCGGAATTCGAGTGCGCCGAGTCCAGCGCCGGTTTGCCCGCGGCAGATGGGCCGGTTTCTTTCCGCCCGTCGCCCGTCTGGCTCCCCGTTTCGGCCGGATACACCCACATGGCCTTGAAGCCGGCTGCGGAAAGATTCCTTGTTTCCGCGCCGCAAAGCTGCCAGACAATCCAGTCCCCCGCTTCCAAGAAACGGTCGGCGGCTTCATAAACCTCGGGCGCGTGATTCACCGTCTCCAATAACTTCGAGAAGAACCACTCGCTGGAATACTTGCCGCCATAAGCCCGGATGAAGGCTTCGTTCGCTTGCCGGCCGATCTCGTTGATGAAATTGGCTTCCGGCTGTGCCGCGTGATGTTTCCAAATCTTGACCCAGGCGTGCGGGTTCCGGCGCCACTGTTTGTCGGCGCAGAGCGGCGCGCCGTCCGCCTTCACCGGCAGCATCGTGCACGAAGTGAAGTCCGTGCCGATGCCGATGACTTGTTCGGGCCTGATTTTTGCGGATCGGATCATCCGGGGGATGGTCGCCGAAAGTACTTTCAGATAATCGGCTGGATTCTGCAGCGCCGTATTCGGCGGCAGGCGCGTTTTGTCCCCGGGCAGCGTTTCCTCGATGACGCCGTCGGCATACTCATGGACGGCCGTGGCCGCCTCGCGACCATCCTCCACGTCCACGAGCAAGGCGCGTCCCGACAGAGTGCCGAAGTCGATGCCGACGACGTAACGGGCATTTGGGGCTGTGGAAGGGCGGGCGGCTCTCATACGGCGCGAGTCTTGCAAAACCGCGCTCGCGGGCAAGGGCAAAGGCGCGCGCGGCTATTCCGCGCCTTCGCGAAACGGTTTCCCGGCCTGGTAGAGCTGCCGCAATTTTTCATTCAGCGCCGCCAATTCCTTTTCGCCCGTCGCGGCCGCGAGGTCGCGCGCTTCCTGGGCGGTCCGGACGGCCTCGGCGAATTTTCCAGCCTCGGCGTAGGCCGCGGCCAAAGTGCCGAGATAAAGCACGCGCTTGCGCCCGGTCAAAGCGCAGGCGCGCTCGGCCAAACGGACGGCTTCGGCGCTGTCGCGAAAGGCCGCGTTCGGATGCGTGGCCAGGAGCCAGGCAAGGTTGTTGAGTGCTTCCGGCCAGTCGGGCTTCAGACGCAGCGCTTCGCGATACTGCGCGATGCCGGCGGCGGTGTCTGGTCCGGCCGACAAAACCTGAGCCAACCGGGCGTGGGCTTCCCAGTCGTCCGGCGCCATTTTGATCGCGGCGACATATTGGGCGATGGCTTCGGCCAGTTTATGCTGCGCTGCGAAAACTTCGCCGCGTTGGAACCAGAACTGCGGCACGTCTGGCCGGATGCGCAACGCCTCCGACGCGTGGCTCAGGGCTTCGTCCGGTTTGCCCACGCCGAGCAGCGCGATGCTGAGATTATTCTCCGCCACGAAATTGTTGGTTGTTACCCGGACCGCATGTTCGAGAATCGTAATACTGTTCTGCCAATGCCTCAATTGGAGTGAAGTTAAGAGCGCGCAGGCCGCCAGCGCGGCGCCGGTGGCGAGTCCGAGGACTATTTTCCCCTGCCGCCAATCGGAGGCCCAGTCCGAAACGCCCCAAACCACCAACAGGAAAAGTCCGATCAGCGGGACGTACGCGAAGCGATCCGCCATGGCTTGAACTCCCACCTGCACCAGCCCGATCGCCGGCACCAGCACGCCGAGGAACCAAAACCACCCCACGGCCAGGCTCGGCCGGCGTTTCAGATTCCAGAGCGCCGCGCCCGTTATGACGAGCAGCAACGCGGCGCTGCCGGCCACTTGCCAGGCCGGCCAAACGCCCGGATGGGGATAGAGTATGCTCAGTTTGGCGGGCCAAATTGCTTTGCCAACGTAACGCGCGTACGACACAAACGCGTTCTCGACGCGCAGCCACAACGGCAGCCGGTGTACTTCATAGGTGCCCATGCCCAAACTGCGATGGGCCAAAATGGTGACGATACTCGAAGCGACAGCCAAAACAAACAGCGGCAGTTTCTCCAGCAGTAGCCAGCCAGCCGATGGATGGCGGTCAGCAGACTGGGGATTGACTCCTGGGCCAGCCGTTTTTGCAGGCTTCGCTCCCACGCCGCCCGATTCGGGAATTTTTAAACGGCCCAAAGGCCAGAAGTCCAGCAACAGCAGCACGCAGGGCAGCGTCACCAACGTCGGCTTGGACATCAGCCCGAGGACGAAAAAAACCAGCACGCCCAGATAGCGGACCAGACCCGGACGTGCCACGTACCGGAGGTAAGCTCCGAGGGTCAGCAACCAGAACAAAGTGCTCAAAACATTCTTCCGCTCGCTCACCCACGCGACCGTGTCCACCTGCAGCGGATGGAGGGCAAACAACGCGGCGACGACCGCACTCCGCCAGACCGCGCCGGTCATTCGTTTGAACAGAAAGAAAACCAGGACCGCGTTGATGCCATGAAACAGCACATTCACCAGATGGTGCGCGCCGGGCTTCAGACCGAACCACTGGCAATCCAGCATGTGCGAGATCCAGGTCACCGGGTGCCAATACGTTTTCTCGCCGTGGAGATTGCCAAACGCCCACGCCAGGCCCTCCTGGGTCAGTCCTTTCCGAACGAGGCCGTTGCCGGTGACGTAATCCGGATCGTCGTAATTGAGGAATTCGTGCTGGCCGACCTGCCAATAGACCGCGCCCGTCACCACGGTCAGGAACAGGACGATGAGCAGATTACGGCGCATGTTGCACGGACCGAGAATTGTGAATTCACCCAAGCCTCACAACAAAAAACGAAATGCTGGCCGACTCTCGACTGATTACGAAAGAGCCGTGCCGCCGGCATTCCAGAATGCCGCAACCAGACGCCTTGCTTTCGAGCATGGATTGGGGTCATGGTTGTATCAATCGTCATGGGTGATTGGACGGCCGCTTGATTATGAATGCAGAAGCCCGCTTGGTTGAACTCAAACTTGAACTGCCTCCCGCACCGAAACCGGTGGCGGTTTACCGGCCAGTCGTGATCGTCGGCGACCTGGCCTACGTCTCCGGCCATGGTCCGTTGAAGGCGGATAAGACGCAGATCCTTGGCCGCGTGGGCGAGGCCCTGGACCTGAATGCCGGCAAGCTCGCGGCGCGGCAGGTTGGGCTGGCCATCCTGGCCACGCTGCGCGCGGAATTGGGCAGCCTCGACCGCGTCAAGCGCGTGATCAAACTGCTGGGCATGGTCAATTGCACGCCCGATTTCCGGGAACATCCGGCGGTCATCAACGGCTGCAGCGAATTGTTCGCGGATGTGTTCGGCAAGGAGAACGGCATCGGCGCCCGCAGCGCGGTGGGCACCGGTTCGTTGCCCGGGAACATGGCCGTGGAGATCGAGGGGATTTTCGAAATTCAGTAAGTCCAAACTTGGAAGTCGCGCGTCCAAATCTCGAATGAAAACCGGCGGCGCTTCGTGGTACCGGATCGCCAATATCGCCGAGGTGGATTCACCCGCGCTGCTCGTCTGTCCGGAACGCGTCGAGGAAAACCTTCGGCGAATGGTCGCCATCGCGGGCGGGGTGGAACGGCTCCGCCCGCACATCAAAACCCACAAGCTGCCCGAAGTCTTGCGCCTGCACCAAGCGTTGGGGATCACGAAATTCAAATGCGCGACCATTGGCGAAGCCGAAATGGCGGGGCAATGTGGCGCGCCGGACGTGCTGCTCGCCTTCCAGCCGGTGGGACCGAAGGCGCGGCGGCTGCTGCAACTGGCGGAAAAGTTTTCCGAAACGAAATTCTCCGCCATCGTTGATGACGCCCGGGCGATCCGGGCGTTGGCGGAAATCTTCGGCCAGGCCGGTCGAGTGCTCGAGGTGTTTCTGGACATTGATTGCGGCATGCATCGTTGCGGCGTGGAACCGGGACCAAAGGCCGTGGAGCTTTACCGCTTGATCGCCGCCCAGCCCGGTTTGAAGGCTGGCGGGCTGCACGCCTACGACGGACACCTCCGCGATTCCGATCCGGTAAGGCGAACGAAGGCTTGCGATGCCGCGTTCGCTCCGCTGGATTCGTTGCGCCACGAACTCGCCCAAGCCGGGTTGCCCGTGCCGAGGGTTGTGGTGGGCGGCACACCGACCTTTCCGATGCATGCCCGGCGTCCCGCCGTCGAATGTAGCCCGGGGACCTGCGTGTTCTGGGACCACGGCTACGCCACCCAATTGCCCGACCTGGATTTTCTTCCTGCCGCCCTGGTGCTGACTCGCGTGATCAGCAAACCGGGCGCAAACCGGCTTTGCCTGGACCTCGGCCACAAAGCGATCGCGGCGGAAAATCCGCATCCACGCGTGCATTTGCTGGACTTGCCTGACGCCAAATTCACCACGCACAGTGAAGAGCACCTTGTCATCGAGACGCCTCGCGCCGGGGAGTTCGCGGTGGGCGACGTTTTGTACGGGATTCCGTGGCACATTTGCCCGACCGTCGCGCTCCATTCGGAGGCGGTGGTGATCAAGAACGGCCAAGCCGAGAGCCGCTGGAAAGTTTTGGGCCGCGAGCGGAGGATTACGGTTTGAGCCGCGACGCCAGCCTATTGGTCTGCGCCTTGATCGCGGTCGCGGGCCTGGTGGTGGTCATCGCGCGGTTCAAGCTCAACGCCTTCATCGCCCTGATGCTCGCGTCGCTCTTCGTCGGCCTTGGCTCGGGGATGAGGCTGCCGGACATTGCCAAAGGTTTTCAGGAAGGCGTCGGCATCACTCTGGGTTTCATCGCAGTGGTTGTGGGCTTGGGGACGGTGCTCGGCAAAATGCTGGCGGAGTCGGGCGGCGCGGAAGTCGTCGCCACCACTCTCACAAAGGCTTTGGGTGAAAAGCGCCTTCATTGGACCTTGATGATGGTCGCGTTTGCGGTCGGGCTGCCGGTTTTCTTCGGCGTCGGCCTGGTGTTGTTGGTTCCCATCCTTTTCAACCTCGCGCGAGCAACCAAGGCGCCTTTGCTTTCTCTCGCCATCCCGGTGATGGCGGGCCTCTCCGTCTCGCACGGCCTGGTGCCGCCGCATCCGGGACCGATGGTGGCGATCGAAAGACTCGGCGCGGACGTGGGCAAAACGATTTTTTACGCGATCCTGGTCGGCGTGCCGACCGCGGCGATCGCCGGGCCGGTGCTGGGAAAGTTCATCGGCCGGCGCGTGCCCGTGGAGCCGGGCGGGATAGGCGCGCAACTCATTCAGCAAAGCAGACCCAGGAGCCTGCCGGGCTTCGGCCTCGCTCTGTTCACGATGCTTTTGCCAGTGCTGCTGATGCTGTTGGCGACGGTAGTTGACCTGGCGTTGCCCAAAGAGAATCGGCTTCGCGATGGGGCCGATTTTCTCGGGTCGCCGCTGGTCTCGATGTTGATCGCCGTTCTGTTTTCCTTTTATGCCTTCGGGGCGGCGCGCAGGTTCGATCGGCGGCAAATCTTGAAGTTTACCGAGGAGTGCGTCGGTCCGGCCGCGGGCATCATGCTGGTGGTCGGGGCGGGAGGCGGCTTCAGCAAAGTGCTGGAGCACAGCGGGGTGGCGCGCGCCATCGCGGAGGCCGCCGGCGGAATACAAATCTCTCCCTTGCTGCTTGGCTGGCTGGTGGCGGCGCTCATCCGCGTGGCGGTCGGCTCGGCCACGGTGACGATCACGATGACCGCCGCGATCTTAGCGCCGGTCTCCGCGAGCGTCCCGGGCACCAAACCGGAGTTGTTGGTGCTGGCGATGGGCGCCGGTTCCTTGATCCTCTCGCACCTCAACGACGGCGGGTTCTGGTTGGTGAAGGAGTATTTCAACCTGACGGTCCCGCAGACCTTGAAGACGTGGACGGTCGTGGAAACGGTCATTTCAGTGGTGGCGCTGCTGCTTATTTTGTTGCTCGCTCAGTTGCTTTAGGCGGATGCTCGTTGAACGTGAAACCATCGGCGGGAGCGAGCGGGCGTTGAATTATTGGGCCATTGAGTTCCCGCTTCTGTCGGCACAGGCTGTCGCTCCCACTGCCGGTTAAGCCTTCGCCATGCTTATCTTCGATGCCCATCTGGATCTCGCCATGAACGCCTTGGAATGGAACCGTGACCTGACGCGACCGGTGGGAGAAATCCGGTTGCGCGAGCAAGGACTCATGGACAAGCCCGATCGCGGCCGGGGCACGGTGTCGTTGCCGGAGATGCGGCGGGCCAGCGTCGGCTTCTGTGTCGCCACCCAAATCGCGCGTTACGTGAAGCCCGGCAATCCATTGCCAGGGTGGCATAGTCGCGAGCAGGCTTGGGCGCAGACCCAGGGACAACTCGCCTGGTATCGCGCCATGGAAGAGCGCGGGCAAATGATCCAGATCAAGGACGCCGCTGGCTTGGAAAAGCATTGGCAGCTTTGGCAGGCGGCGAATTCGAGTGGCCAGCCGAATGCCGCTGCGAGCGCGGCCGGGTTGCCAATCGGCTATGTCCTCAGTCTCGAAGGCGCGGACTCCATCCTCACGCCCGGCCATCTGGAGCGGTCGCACGCCCAAGGCCTTCGTGCGCTTGGACCCGCGCACTATGGGCCGGGCATCTACGCGCAAGGCACTGACGCCACCGGCGGTCTTGGACCCCGCGGGCGCGAGCTGCTCGCCGAAATGGACCGGCTGGGAATCATTCTCGACGTGACCCATTTGTGCGATGACAGTTTTTGGGAAGCGCTCGACCATTTTCATGGCCGGGTCTGGGCGAGTCATTCGAATTGTCGCGTGCTCGCGCCGCACAACCGCCAATTCAGCGACGAACAAATCAAGGCCTTGATTGAGCGCGGCGCGGTGATTGGCGGCGCACTGGACGCCTGGATGATGGTGCCGGGTTGGATTCGCGGCAAGACCACGCCGGAAGCGGCGGGCCTCAAATTGGAACGCCTGCTCGACCACATCGACCACGTCTGCCAGATTGCCGGCAACGCCCTCCATTCAGGCGTCGGCTCGGACTTGGATGGCGCGTTTGGCCGCGAACAAACTCCCGCCGACCTGGACACGATCGCCGATTTGTGGCGTCTTCCCGCCATGTTCGCCGCGCGCGGCTATCGCGAGGAAGAGGTCAAACAGATCTTGCACGGGAACTTTCTGCGCTTCCTGCAGGAGACCTGGAGTTGAACGCGGGTCCGAACTACTAGTCGGTTTCGATAGTTCAAAACCGTTGAAACGGTTGAAATTCAACGGGCTTGCTTGCACCCAGCTAAAGCAGGGTGTTAATGAAGCCTGCGGGTCCGGGTCTTCAAAAACTGGGGCGCACCCTGAAACACCACCGCAATGAAAACCAGGTTGAAATGCTTGCCGGCCTTCGGCTAGCGTTCGCGCATCGGTTCGACAGCCGCTCCACCATTTATGGCGCTTGAAACCAAACCGGCCGCGGTCGCCAGCCACGAACCTTCGATCGAGCCCTTCATTCCGGCGTCGGCGCAGATGCGTGAATTTACGCCCCGTGCGCTGATTCTTGGCACCCTGCTCGGCATGGTCTTCGGCGCCTCGTCGCTTTACCTCGTGCTCAAGGTCGGGCTGACCGTGAGCGCGTCGATTCCGGTCGCGGTCATCTCGGTGGCGCTGTTCCGGCTCTGGTCCAAATTCGGCGGGCGCGACGCCACCATCCTCGAAAATAACATCGTCCAGACCGCCGGCTCTGCCGGCGAATCGATCGCGTTTGGCGTGGGCGTGACCATGCCGGCCATACTGATCCTCGGTTTCGACCTCGAAATTGCGCGGGTGACGCTGGTGGCGGCGCTCGGCGCCTGGCTCGGAATCCTGATGATGATTCCGCTGCGCCGGGCGTTGATCGTGCAGCAGCATCGCGAGTTGAAATATCCCGAAGGCACGGCCTGTGCCGAAGTATTGAAGGCCGGCGCATCGCCTGAATCGCGCGCACTGGCGTCGGACGCCCCGCGCGCGGCGGACCGCTCGCAGAGCGATTCCGACCCTGGGCGGGCGGGCCTCGAGAAGGGCCTGAGTGCGCGGGCGATCTTTGCTGGGTTCGGCGTCGGATTGGTCTATAAAACGTTGATGGTGGCGTTGCGGGGCTGGAAGGATGTTCCCGAAAAAATTTTCAGCGGCGCGTTCAAGGCCGGGTCGATCTCAGCGGAGATTTCGCCGGAACTGCTCGGCGTCGGCTATGTCATCGGGCCGAGGATCGCTTCGATCATGTGCGCGGGCGGGGTGCTGTCGTATCTGGTGCTGATTCCGCTCATCAAGTTTTTTGGAGAAGGCATGACTTCCGCCCTTTCGCCCGGATTGGTGCCGATCAGCCAGATGTCACCGAACCAGATTCGCGGCGCGTACATCCTGTACATCGGCGCGGGCGCGGTAGCGGCGGGCGGCATCTTCAGCCTGGCCCGTTCGTTGCCGACCATCCTGCACGGATTGCAAGCCGGACTGAAGGACTTCAGCGCGGCCGCGGATGCCCGGGCGGGCGCGGTGCGCACCGACCGCGATCTCTCGATGAAGTTCGTGCTCGGCGGGATCGTGGCGCTGGTGCTGGCGATCCTGTGCGCCCGCACGCTGCACATGAACCTCCTCGGGGCGCTGTTAATTGTCGTGTTTGGATTCCTCTTCGCCACGGTCTCCTCGCGCCTCACCGGGGAAATCGGTTCGTCGTCGAATCCCATCTCTGGGATGACCGTCGCGACCTTGTTGTTGACCTGCCTGATCTTCTTGCTCGTCGGTTGGACGGGTGGCACCTATTACGTCACGGCCTTATCGGTCGGGGCGATTGTCTGTATTGCCTCGTCGAACGCGGGCGCGACCTCACAGGATCTAAAGACCGGTTTTCTGATCGGCGCCACGCCGCGCCTCCAACAGATCGCGATCCTGATCGGGGCGACGGCTTCGGCGCTGGTCCTCGGCCCCATTTTGCTCCGCTTGAATAACTACGCGACGGTCTATGTGCCGGTGGAGAAAGTTGCCCCCGAACTGAGCATCAGGGCCGAAACGAAGGCGCTCGCGCCGCCAGAACATTTATTTGGACCGCAGGCCAGACAAGATGCAGCCGCGTACCGGGTCTGGCACAAAACCAACGACATCGGCGGACCGGAAGGAAGGTATCTGGTTGATGGATCAGGCAAGCCGGTCTGGTTTGTGGATCCGGGAATTAACGGGACGCACAACACGAGACCCGATGGCAGCGTCGTGCGAAAGTGGGATGCGCCCAAAGCCACGCTGATGTCGTATATCATCAAGGGCATTCTCGACCGCAAATTGACGTGGGCGCTGGTGCTCTTCGGCGTGATGATTTCGATCGTGCTCGAAATGTCGGGCATTTCCTCGCTGGCGTTTGCAGTCGGCGTTTATCTGCCGCTGTCCTCTTCGATGCCACTGTTCATCGGCGGGCTGGTGCGCTGGTTGGTTGACCGCCGAATGCGGCAGGAGTTGAAGCACCGTGGGCTGGATGAAACACAGCTCGTGGCTGAAGGTGACAAAAGCCCCGGCGTCCTGATGGCCTCCGGCTACATCGCCGGCGGGGCGATTGCGGGGATCATCATCGCACTCGTGCAGGGAGTGTTTGATCGCGCGGACCATTTCTTCACCGGCTGGGCCGAGACGAAGAATCCGTTTTTCCAGGGACCGTTTGCGGACCTCCTCTCGCTGATTCCGTTCGCCGCGCTGATTATTCTGCTATATCTGACGGGGCGGGAGATCCTTTTGGCGGGGGACAAAGCACGCCGGGCCGGCGGCGAGCGGGCCTGATCCGGACAAATTTGCCTTTGAATTCCATCCCTTTTCCGGCCAACATCCGCCTCCCATTTTGGGGATGAGCGGGAGGAAGAGTGTCGTCGTGACCTCTGATCCGGCGCCTTCCGCGGGCCGTCAATTGGGGCCCGCGGCCGACGCCCGCCATTCCTGACACATTGGCTGAATGAAACGCACGCATCATTGCAATGAGCTTCGCCCGGCGCACCTGGGGCAAACTGTGACTTTAGCCGGCTGGGTCCACTCCCGCCGGGACCTCGGCGGGCTGATCTTTATTGACGTTCGCGACCGGGAAGGCCGGACGCAGACGGTCTTCGACCCGTCCGATCTGCCGAAGGAACTGTTCGAGCGCGCCGCCGGCCTGCGCAGTGAATGCGTAATCAGTGTCACCGGCCAGGTCCGCCAGCGCCCGGCGGGCACGAACAATCCCCGGATCGCCACGGGCGAAATCGAAGTGGCCGCCAGGGAATTGACCGTGCTGAACATGGCCGAAGTGCTCCCGTTTCCGGTGGACGATCCGGCGCTGGCATCGAAAGTGAACGAGGAATTGCGTCTGCAATTTCGCTACCTCGATCTCCGCCGGCCGGAGATGGCGCGCAATCTGCGCCTGCGCAGCAAGGTCGCCACGGCCACGCGCCTCTTTTTCGACGAGCAGGGGTTTCTCGAAATCGAAACCCCGACGCTGTTCAAATCCACGCCGGAGGGCGCGCGCGAGTTCCTGGTGCCCAGCCGCCTGCATCCCGGCGAGTTCTACGCACTGCCGCAGTCGCCGCAACAGTTCAAACAGATCCTCATGGTCGCGGGCGTGGAGCGCTATTTTCAACTCGCCCGGTGTTATCGCGACGAGGCGCTGCGAGCCGATCGCCAGTTGGAATTCACGCAGATCGACGTCGAGATGTCGTTCATCGAGCGGGAGGACATTTATCATCTGGTCGAGGGACTCCTGAAGCGGGTCTGGCAAACGGCGCTGGGCGTGGAGATCGCCACGCCGTTCAAGCGGCTCTCGTTTCAGGAGGCGCTCAATCGCTACGGCAGCGACAAACCGGACACGCGCTTCGGGATGGAGCTGGCCGATTTTACGGAGGAATTTCGCGCCAGCAGCTTCAAGGTGTTCAGCGGCGCGATCGCCGGCGGCGGCGTCGTGAAGGCGCTCAACGCCAAGGGATTCGCCGGCGCGACGCAGGGTCAGATCGAAACGATGACCGAGCACGCGAAGAGTTTTGGCGCCAAAGGGCTGGCGTTCATCAAGGTCGAAGGCGGTGAATGGAAATCGCCCATCGTGAAGTTTTGCAACGAAGCGGAGAAGACCGCGCTGACCCGCAAACTGGCGATGGCGGAAGGCGATTTGATCTTGTTCGCCGCCGACCAATGGCTGTCGGCTTGTGAAATCCTCGGCAAAATCCGGCTCTACTGCGCGGACGTGCTGGAAGGGCTGGGAAAGCTGGCGATTCCCGCGGACCGTTTTGATTTCCGCTGGGTGGTCGATTTTCCGCTGCTGAGCTTCGACAAGGAGATGAACCGCTGGTATTCGAGTCATCATCCGTTCACCGCGCCGGTGGTCGAGGACATTCCGTTGCTGGCCAGCGATCCAAGGAAGGTCCGCGGCCAGCACTACGACGTGGTGGTGAACGGGTGCGAGCTAGGGGGCGGTTCGATTCGCATCCACCAACCCGACCTGCAGAAAACCATCTTCGAGCAGGTGCTCCAAATTCCGCCCGAAACGGTGAAGGCGCGCTTCGGCTACCTCCTCGAAGCGTTTCGCTACGGCGCTCCGCCGCATGGCGGAATTGCCTTGGGCTTCGACCGCCTGATCGCCATTCTGTGCGGCACGCCGAGCATTCGCGACGTCATTGCCTTTCCCAAGACGGCGAAAGGCACCGACCTGATGACGCAAGCCCCGGCCGTCGTTGAACCAAAGCTACTCCGGGATTTGCACCTCGAATTGAAGATCGCGAAGAAGGAGTAAGCGGGCGCTTGCCTTTTGAGGCCGCCAAGGGCGGGCTTGCGAAAATGCTCGCGGCGAGGCAACCTGCTTGGCTAATGGCACGGCGGCCGGACCCGGCTCCAGGAAAGGGGAGTTAGCTGTCCAGCGCCCGCAAGAGTTGGATGGGGAGAGCGACGTCAGTCGTGCGCCCCGTGATGCAGTTGGAGCGGGCGATGGCGGGAAGGTCTTGTTTCCGGGTCGCGCCGACTGCCATTTGCGGTTATATTGTCCGCAATCACAGCTTAGCCTTGCACCGATGCGTGTTCTAGTCGTCGAAGACGAAAAGAAAACCCGTGACTACCTCAAGAAGGGACTCACGGAAAACGGCTTCGTCGTCGATCTGGCGGTAGATGGGAACGATGGATTGCACCTGGCCCGCACCGGGGAATACGATGTGATGATCGTCGATATCATGCTGCCCTTGCGCGACGGCTGGTCGATCGTTTCCGAAATCCGCCGCAGCGGAAAACAGACCCCCGTGCTTTTCCTGACCGCGCGCGACTCCGTCCAGGACCGCGTCAAGGGCCTGGAATTGGGGGCGGATGATTATCTGGTCAAGCCGTTTGCGTTTTCGGAGTTGCTGGCGCGCGTCCGTTCGGTCCTGCGGCGCGGGCCGGCGCGGCCGTTGGAAGTGTTGAAGCAGGCGGACTTGGAGGTGGATCTGATCCGGCACAAAGCCATCCGCGCGGGACACCCGCTGGATCTGGCGCCGAAGGAATTCGCCTTGCTTTCGTTGCTGATGCGCCGCGCTGGGGAGGTATTGTCGCGCACGCTGATCGCCGAGCAGGTGTGGGACATGAATTTTGACAGCGACACGAACGTGGTGGACGTGGCTGTGCGCCGTTTGCGGCGCAAAGTCGATGATCCGTTCGAGCACAAATTGATCCAGACGGTTCGCGGCGTCGGTTATGTATTTGAAGCTCGATAGACCGCCCGCGCTCAAGCTCGCTCGCTTGCCGGAGAAAGCGCCGCCCCGGCCGAGGCGGGCGCCAAAACCGGCCGCCGCATCCGTCCGCGCGCCGCCACGCACCTGGTCCATCGTCCTGCGGCTCACCGGCTGGTACACCTTGTCCGCCCTGGTAATGTTGTCGCTGGCCACCGCGTTTTTGTACTGGCTGCTTTCGACGAGCTTGCGCGAGGAGGACAATCAGTTTCTCTCCGACGAAATCGAAAGCCTCCGGGCGCTGCTCCGGGACCGGCCGGACGATCAGGCGGCGCTCAAGGAGGAAGTGGAATTGGAAGGCGCCGCGCGGCGGTATGGCCGCTACTACATCCGGATCATCAGCGAAACCTCGGGCCGCATCGTGGTTCAGACCGACGGCATCGACAAACTTCTGCCGGGGACCAACGGTTTTCCGCGGCCAGCGCAGATTGGCGAGGCCGTGCGGCCCGGCGCCCGCTGGCGTTCAGCCGAGAATAAAACGTTTCTGCTCACGGCCGCGCGGGCGCAGTTTGGGGTGCCCAGCCGCAACCGCCGGTTAATTCAATTTGCATTGGAAGTCTCGAGCGAGGAGGCCATGCTCGCCCGGTACCGCAAGCGGATCGCGCTGGTGCTGGGCCTGGGCATCCTCGGTTCCTCCATTGCGGGGATTGTGATTGCGCGACGAGAGATGCGGCCGCTGGCCGAGATCACTCGCGCCGCGCAACACATCACGGCCACCCAGCTCAATGAACGCATCAGCCCCGGGGCCTGGCCCAAGGAATTGACCGAGCTGGCCACTGCCTTTGACGAAATGCTCAGCCGCCTGGAAGAGTCGTTCACGCGGCTCTCCCAGTTTTCGGCCGATCTCGCGCACGAGTTGCGGACCCCGATTAACAACTTGATGGGTGAAGCGGAAGTGGCGCTGGCGCGCGGCCGCACGCCGGCGGAGTATAAACTCGTGCTCGAGTCCAGTCTGGAGGAGTGCGGGCGACTGGCGCGCATGATCGACAGCCTGCTGTTCCTGGCCCGCACGGATAATGCCGAGACGGAGGTCCAGCGGACGACGTTCGAGCTCCGCAAGGAGACCCAGGCGGTGCTGGAATTTTACGAGGCCGTCGCCGAGGAACAGGCGGTCGAATTGAGCGTAACCGGCCAGGCGATGTTGTCCGCGGACGTGATTTTGTTCCGGCGCGCGCTGAGCAATTTGCTCACGAACGCGTTCAAATACACGCCGCGCGGCGGGCAAATCATCGTGACCATCCAACTCATGTCCGATGCCACTCTGGCCATCAGCGTGGCCGACAACGGCGCCGGGATCGGGACGGAACATTTGCCGCGCATCTTCAACCGGTTTTATCGCGCCGATCCCTCGCGCTCGCAGCACCCGCAGCAAGGCACCGGCCTGGGCCTGGCCATCGTCAAGTCGATCATGGATTTGCACGGCGGCGCCGTCACCGTTCAAAGTGAATTGGGCCGAGGAACGGTCTTCACCCTTTGGTTTCCCACGAATAACACTCAATTCGAGATTTGAATCGCGGCGGGTCGGCGCGCCAGGGACGGAGGCCGTTCATTCCGCCGAGGGAGAAAATGACCGTTTGGTCATCCTCCGACCAGCTTCGGGTTATGGAGGTTCTGTCTGAGATTAAGCTGGATTCAGCACATTCCTTCATCGAAACTACGCACGCTGAAATTCACCGCTTGATGAAACGCGCGCTGGCAGTTTGCGTTTGGCTCGCCGTCCCGCTGTTGCTGGCCGGCTGCAAGCATTTCCAATCTCTCCCGCTGGCGGCGGAACCGGCCGCCGCCGCTTTCGATGCCCGTTCGCTGGACGAACCCGGCCTGGCCAATTTTTTGGCGCACAATCAGTTGCCGACCGAGGTGCCCTGGCATCCGCCCACGAAATGGAATTTGCCGGCGCTCACCCTGGTGGCGTTTTATTTTCATCCCAGCCTCGAAGTGGCGCGAGCGCAGTGGAGCGTCGCCAAGGCGGGGATACGAACCGCCGGCGGACGGCTCAATCCCACGTTGTCGCTGGTGCCGGGCTACGATTTCACCGGCGGCAGCGGGCTTTCGCCGTGGATTCCCGCGGTGAGTTACGACCTGCCGATCGAAACGGCGGGCAAACGCGGCCGGCGCATCGAGCGGGCCAGGAACCTCTCCGAATTCGCGCGCCTGAACATCGCCACGGTTGCTTGGCAAGTGCGCGCGAGCCTGCGCGCGAGCCTGCTCGCGTTCACCGCCGCCGACCGGCGCGCGGGGCTGTTGCAAAGCCAGCTCCAGGTCCAGCAGCAGATTGTGGGATTGCTCGAACAGCGTCTGGCCGCCGGCGCGGCTTCCACGACTGAAGTCACAGCCGCCCGCCTAGCTCTGATCAAGACGGCTGCCGACCTCAACGAAGCCCGACGCCTCAGGATTGATGCGCGCGGGCTGCTCGCCGCATCGCTGGGCCTGCCGGCCAAGGCCATGGACGGAGTCGAGTTGGATTATGATTTGTCGCCGGCGCCCGCGCCGGCCGCAGAACCGAGTATCCAGGAAGTTCGCCGGCAGGCCTTGCAAAGCCGTCCCGATATTCTCGCCGCGCTCGCCGAGTACGCCGCCACTCAATCCGCCCTCCAGCTCGAAATCGCCAAACAGTATCCCGACCTCCATCTCGGCGCGGGCTATCAGTTCGATCAAGGCGACAGCAAATGGAGCCTCAGTATAACCGCGGAAATCCCGGTGCTCAACCGCAACCAGGGTCCCATCGCTGAAGCCGAGGCCAGACGCGCGGAGGCCGCCGCCCGCTTCATCGCCCTCCAAGGCCGAGTCATCGGCGAGATCGATCGCGCGCTGGCGCTCCGTGGCGCGACGGAGGCGCAATTGCGGGAAAGCGAGACGCTCTTGCAGACCCAGCGCAAACAACTCGAAGCGCAGCAAGCCGCGTTCGCGGCGGGCGCCGCCGACCAGTTGGAATTGCAGCATGCCCAGCTCGAAACGCGGGTCAGCGAGCTGACGCTGCTCGATGCGCAGGGCCGGGCGCAGCAGGCGATCGGCCAGCTGGAGGAGGCGTTGCAACGGCCGTTCGAGTCGCTGTCGGTCATCGAGCAGGAGACCGGCGCGCAAGTGAGGAAGGGCAAACCGTGAAGCGAGCCATTATCGGCGCCGTCGCGGGACTCATCGCGGGTGGCCTCGCCACCTGGATGGTCCTCAAGCACTCTGAGGGCGGCGAGGAGAACGCAAAAAAGGAGGAGCACAAAGAGGAGTCGCGCGTGCAACACGGCACCAATGGCGAGACTTTTTTGAAACTCGACGCGGAAGCGCAACGCCGTATCGCGCTGAAAGTCGAACCGATCGCCGCCGCGCAACTGCCGCCGGAAGTCAAAGGCTACGGCCGGGTGCTCGATCCTGCGCCGCTGGCCGCGCTGCACATCGAAGGCGAGTCGGCGCGCGCGGCCCTGGCGGCTTCGACGCGCGAATACGAGCGCTTGAAGCGGCTCCATGAGCAGGACCAGAACGTTTCGACCCGCGCCCTCGAAACCGCGGAGGCGGCGGCCAAACACGATCAGATTTTGGCCGAATCCGTCAAAAACCGGTTCGATCTGATGTGGGGGCGGGCGCTGGGCGGACAAAAAGATTTGCCATCCCTCATTAACTCGCTGGCCGCGCAGGAGGCCGCCCTGGTTCGCATCGACCTGCCGTTGGGCGAGGCGCTGCAAACCCCGCCTGTCGGCGCCCGGATCGCCGCGCTCACCGCCGGAGCGCCGCCGGTCGAAGCGCAATTCCTCGGCCCGGCCACCACCGCGGACCCGCTGACACAGGGCCAGGGCTTTCTATTCCTGCTCACGGGCAACCCGCTGCCGCCCGGCGCCGCGGTGACCGGCTGGCTGAAGGTCCCGGGCGAACCAGCCAGCGGCGTCATCATTCCGCGCGCCGCGTTGCTGCGCCATGAAGGAAGCGCGTATGTTTATGTCCAGATTGGCGACGAGAGTTTCCAACGCCGGGAAATCGAGTTGGACCGCCCGGTGGAAAAAGGCTGGTTCGTCGTGGAAGGAGTGAAGGCGGGCGAAAAAATCGTGGTGGTCGGCGCGCAGCAATTGCTCTCCGAAGAACTCAAATCGAAAGGCGGAGAGGAGTAACCTTCGCCGACGCGGGAGCCGCCAATACCGGAGTCAATAGGGGATGGCCCAGTCCACACCAGGCAAGGAATCGGAATGAATCGACGAATGGCGAGTGATCGTTTCCCTCTTTTCCAGCGATGCTAAAGGCCATCGTCCAATTCTCGCTGCGCTTTCGGGGCGTCGTCGTGGCCCTGGCCTGCGTGCTGCTGGGTTACGGACTCTATGTCGCGGCCAACGCCAAGCTCGATGTCTTTCCCAACTTCGTGCAGCCGCAAGTCACGGTCCAGACCGAAGCGCCGGGCCTCTCACCCGAACAAGTTGAAGTGCTGGTAACGCGCCCCGTCGAAGCGGCCATGAGCGGACTCGGCAACATGGAGTCGATGCGCTCCGAATCGATTCAAGGACTGTCGATCATCACCGTCGTTTTCGAGGAAGGGACGGACGTCTTTATCTCACGGCAACTGCTGGCCGAAAAACTCGTTCACACCGCCGGCAAACTGCCGCTGGGAGTTCAAAGCCCCAAGATGTCGCCCCTCACCTCCGCCACGATGGACGTGCTGAAGATCGGTCTGACTTCCGAAAAGCTTTCCCCAATGGAACTGCGGACGTTTGCGGATTGGACCCTCAAGCCGCGGCTGCTGGCGGTGCCCGGGGTGGCGAAATGCAGCTCGTTCGGCGGCGATGTCCGGCAACTCCAAATCCAGGTCCACCCCGAGCGGCTCCTCGCCTACGACCTGGCGCTCGCCGACGTGCTCGCCGCCGCGCGCGTCTCGACCGGCGTGCGGGGCGCGGGGTTTGTCGAGACCGACAACCAGCGCATTCTTCTCCAAACCGAGGGCCAGGCAATAAGCCCGTCCCTCCTCAGCGAAGTGGTGGTCGCGCATCGGGAAGGCCGGAGCGTTCGGCTCAAAGACGTCGCCCGCGTGGCCGAAGGGGCGGAACCCAAATTCGGCGGCTGCGTGGTGCAGGCCAAACCGGGCGTGCTGCTCACCATGTCCAGCCAATACGGCGCCAATACGATGGAAGTCACCGAAGCATTGGAGCGGGCGCTAAAAGACATGGCGCCGGTGCTCGATAAAGAAGGGATCAAGCTCTACGATCGGATGCACCGGCCCGCGACGTTCATCGAGGCGTCGCTCCGGAACATCAAACATTCGCTGTTCCTGGGCGGCGCGCTGGTGGCGGTGGTGCTGTTTCTGTTCCTGGGGCATTTCCGCACGGCCTTCATTTCCCTCACCGCCATTCCGCTCTCGCTGCTCACGGCGGTCATCCTGCTCGACAAATGCGGCGTCACGCTCAACACCATCACGCTCGGCGGCCTGGCCATTGCCATCGGCGAAGTGGTGGACGACGCGATCATCGACGTGGAAAACATCTTCCGCCGACTCCGGGAGAATCAGACCCGCGCCCAGCCGCGCTCCGTCTTCCGCGTCATCCTGGACGCCTCGCTCGAAGTTCGGACGGCGGTCGTTTATGCCACGTTCATCGTCGCGCTGGTTTTCCTCCCGGTGCTGACGCTGACCGGCCTGCAAGGGAAATTCTTCGCGCCGCTCGCGCTAAGCTACATCTTTGCCATCCTGGCCTCGCTCGGGGTCGCGCTGACCCTCACGCCGGCGCTGTCGTATCTTTTTTTTGCTCGGGGCGTTCGCAGCACGGCGGAGACGCGCTTGCAGGCGTGGCTCAAGGTGGTTTATCTGCGCGCGCTCGGTTTCATCGCCCGCTGGCCTCGCGCGATCATCGCGTTGGTGGTCGTGGTTTGTCTGGGCGCGGTCGCGCGCCTGCCGTATTTCGGCCAGGGGTTGTTGCCGGAGTTCCGCGAAGGCCACTTCGTGCTCCAGGTTTCGGCGGTTCCCGGCACCTCGCTGCCCGAGATGCTGCGGATCGGCACGGAGATTTCCACCGCCTTGTTGCAGCATACGAACATCGCGACGGTGGAACAACAGGTCGGGCGCGCCGAGCAGGGCGAGGACACCTGGGGCCCGCATCGTAGCGAGTTTCACGTCGAACTCAAACCCCTTCCCGGCGAGGAACAGGAGGCGATGGAAAAGGAGATTCGCGGGACGCTCGAAGCGTTCCCCGGCGTGCAAATCGAGGTGTTGACCTTCCTGGGCGACCGCATCGGCGAGACCCTCACGGGCGAGACCGCGCCCGTCGTCGTCAACGTTTTCGGCGACGACCTCGACCTGCTCGACGCCAAGGCACAGGAAATCGCCCGCGTCCTCAACGGCGTGCCCGGCCACAAGGACGTCATTGTCAAATCGCCCCCGGGTTCACCGCGCCTGGCCGTCCGGCTGCGCGCGGACCGGCTGACGCAATTCGGCTACCGCCCCGTCGAGGTCCTCGAATCGCTGCAGACCGCCTTTCAAGGCACGGTCGTCGCGCAGAGTTATGAGGGCACTCGCGTCGCCGACGTGGCCGTGATTCTCGATGAAACGAGCCGGCAAGACCCGGAGACGATCGGCGCGCTTCAGCTCCGCACACCGCAAGGCACGCGTTTGCCCTTGCGCGAGCTGGCCGACATTTATCCGACTAGCGGACGCCACTCCATCCTGCACGAAGGCGGGCGCCGCCGGCAGACGGTGACCTGCAATCCGCGGGGCATCGACACGGGCACGTTCGTCGCCGAGGCGAGAAAGCAAGTCGCGGCGAAGTTGAATTTTCCCGCCGGGGTCTATGCGGTCTTCAGCGGGGCGGCGGAAGCGCAACAGCAGGCGCAGCGCCAACTGCTGCTGCACTCGGCCATCGCGGGGATCGGCATCCTGCTCCTGTTGACCGTCGTTTTCCACAACACGCGCAACTTGTTGCTGGTGCTGGCCAACGTTCCATTCGCGCTGGTCGGCGGCGTGCTGGCGGTCTGGTTGGGCGGCGTTTTGGATCCGGAACAGGCGGCCTTGACCATCGGGTCGCTGGTCGGGTTCGTCACGCTTTTCGGCATTACCACGCGCAACTCGATCATGATGATCTCGCACTTCGATCATTTGGTTCAGGAAGAAGGAATGAGCTGGGGACTCGCCGCCGCCACGCGCGGGGCGTCGGAGCGGTTGATTCCGATATTGATGACCGCCCTGGTGACCGCGCTCGGGCTGCTTCCGCTGGCCATCGGTAGCGGCGAAGCGGGCCGTGAGATCGAGGGCCCGATGGCCATCGTCATTTTGGGCGGGCTGGTTACCTCCACTGCCCTGAACCTGCTGGTGCTGCCGACGCTGGCACTGCGCTACGGCCAGTTTGAGAAAAGAACCGAAGCCGCCGGTTCTAACTGAAACAGGCCGTCGGCCTCTTCCCATCGGACGAACTTAAGATATTGGTCTTGAGCTTTCATTTGCTGGCCGCGCTCAGCTCCAGCAACCCGGCGGTGCCCGCGGGTTTCAGGCCCTCAGCGGGCGCGCGCAGAGGATCTCGTCTTCGCGCAGGGCTTCCAGGGCGGAAGCGGGAACGGCGATGACGGCCAGAGTGTCGCCGACGGCGTTGAACACTTCGATGGAGTAGCCTTCCGTACCGTCCAGGGCGACGTGACGTTCCACCAGTTTGACAATGTCGCCACGCCGAAGCCGGTGTTCCGGCAGGTCACAGGTCAGTGTCGCGTCGGCATATAGTTCAAGCTTCATCGCTTCTTTTCTTTGTCCGGGAACAATGTAACAAACTTCGTTCTGCCCGACAAGTGCTCCGTCATCCAGATGGTGCGCACGCTGAGGTCAAGCCCGTTCGGCCCGCGCAGCAGGCCGCGAACCTCGAAATATCGCCCAAAGATATTTTCTGCTGCGGCGACGGCGTCGCGCGGCAGGACCTGGCTTCGCAAGTCGTCGAGGAGTTGCTGTGGATTCTCCGATGTGTAGCCCGCACGCGAAAGAAAGGCCGACTTGTCGCCCCGCGCGAGCGGCACGAGCAAATAGCGCGTGATCTTTTCCACGGCAATCAGGCTGTCCGCCGGCAATTTCATTTCCGCGCTCGACTTCGTAATCCAGCGGTCGGGTGTTGGACAGCCGAAAACGGTGGCTTTGGCGGCCTTTCCGAGTTGACGAGATTCGGCTGTTCGCCTCCGCGTTCGGGCCTCCCCAAGCGGCGAGCTCCGTCTTCTTCTGGGGTCGAATGCCGGGATGCGGGCCGTTGTCAACGCGTTTTGCATTCTGCATTCTATATTTCAGCCCAGGTCGAGGGTCCCGCCGAGCCGTGACTCCAATCCTGGATTGGTGTATTTCCTCGCCCGTGCGCGATCGCCTTGGTGGTCATGAACATAAATTCGATGACGTTCGCGGCAAGGGGTTTTTCGTCCAGTCGAGGCGCGAGCGACGAGCATATCCAACTGTGGATCTGTAAGGAGCGAGCAACGAAGTCTGGGCGAAAAAGACGTGCCGCCCTGCGGGTTGCGTCGAATTTGGCCTGTGGCTTCGTTGCTCGTCGGTTACAGCCCCACTACGGGGGATGCTCCCTCCTCGCGCCTCGCCGCAGGCCAAATTGGGCGCAACGAACGCGCTCGCATTTATGTTCATGACCACTTGCCAAACACGCCGTTCCTGGAACATGAGCCGCGTTCGCGGCAAGCACACCGCTCCAGAAAAGCGCGTCCGCTCGCTCCTGCACCGGCTTGGCTTCCGCTTCCGCCTCAGCCGGAAGCTCGCGGTTGACCGCGAGGAAGTCGGGCATTACTGTCTGTGGCATGATTGTGCCGGTTTCCAAAATCCAAGTGCGCCAGGACGAAGATCGGGCGTGGATCGCTAAATCGAATCTTCTTCCGGGCTGCCATGCTCACGGCCGGGACCGCGGGGAAGCCATCCTGCGCTTTCAAGTCGCCGCCAAGGCCCACCTGGAGGCTCTGATGGAGACGGGCCGTCCCATTCCGGCCGCGTTCCGGGACAAATTCGTTCTGGTCGCCTGAGTGGGAAAATATCCCTCATGGAATTGCCGGCAGTTGGAGCGCCGGCTCAGGGAAATTGGCTGCCGACACCTTCGTTCGACGGGCAGCCACCGGCACTAATCCAATCCGTTCCACCCCGAACGGTTGATCACCTTCGCCTGGCATCCCGGTGACGTGCCTCGGGGCATTATCGCGGACATCATCGAAGACCTCGGTCTGACCAGGGACGAATTCTACTTCAAACGCTTCTGAGGGCGCGAAAGATCGCGCGATTCGGGTATTTCGAAGCAGCGGTTCTTCCCTCTCTTGCGAAACCTGTTTCTGAAGACCAGCCTTGAATCGGTCGCGGAGGGAACGCCGAAAATAGGCAAGGGCAAAGCCGAGCATGCGGTCGCTGCCCCCGGTTAGCCCGCCTTAGACGGGCGCGTCCTGGAGCGGCGAAATCTAGTCATTGCAAACTGGGGCACGATGCTTTCAAATGTCAGCGATGCGGCTAGACCCCTCAGTAATCGACCAAATCGCCGGCTTGTATCTCGCTGATGACCGGCCTTGGGCCGTGGGCTTCAGCGGTGGCAAAGACTCGACCGCACTTCTCCAGCTTGTCTTCCAAGCATTGGCCAAAATCCCCTCAGAAGCGCGCAGAAAGCATGTTCATGTCGTGAGCAATGATACGCTCGTTGAAATCCCACAGGTCGCTCAAATGGTGGTTGAGACCTTGGTCAAAATCGAAAAGGCGGCGGACCGACGAGGTTTGCCGATAGTCGTGGCCCAGACGCGACCGGAGTTGGACGATTCTTTCTTCGTCAACATCCTTGGTCGAGGATACCCGTCGCCCACCAGCCGCTTTCGCTGGTGCACGGAGCGGATGAAAATTGACCCGACTACCCGCTACATCAAGAAACTGGTGGAGACGCGCGGCGAGGTCATCATTTTGCTCGGCGCACGCAAGGCTGAGAGCAACACACGCGCTCAAACGATGGAGAGCCACAGAATCGAAGGCTCAGTCCTGCGCCGTCACTCGACGTTGCCACGCTCCTACGTGTACACGCCAATCGAGGATTGGACGACGCAGGAAGTTTGGGCGTATTTGGTTGGTGTCCCCTCACCTTGGGGTGGAGACAATCGGGCTTTGTTCCACCTGTATAAACGAGCGGACGGCGGAGAATGCCCGCTGGTCATCGACAAATCCACCCCGAGTTGCGGCAATTCCCGCTTCGGCTGTTGGACTTGCACGGTGATCGAGAACGACAAAGCCGTGGAGGGCTTCATTGAATCGGGCGACGAACATCTTGAGCCGCTGCTTGAGTTCAGGAATTTCTTGAAGGACGCACGCTCGAGGCGCGACTTGCGGGAGCGCGTCCGGAAGAACGGCCAGTTAAAGAATCAAGACGGCGAAGAGGTGTGGGGCCCGTTCACGCTTGAAGCGCGAAAAACCATTTTGCGTCGATTACTGGAAACTGAGAAGAAGGCCGGTTTTCAGCTCATCTCCGTTGATGAGCTTTTGTTGATTCAGCGGCTTTGGAAGCAGGGCGGTCGTTCGCTCACGGGCCCGACCGCCGACATTGATTTCTCAGTGGCGAAAATCCTGAGAGAAACGCGAGGAGAAACAGCTATGAGCGGTTACCTTGATTTACTGGAGGGCGGGGTTGACCCGCTGTTGAAAGCGGTGTGCGAGCAACACGACTTGCCGCCCGAGCTAATTGAACGGCTCAAAGCGGAAGAGGAAGCCCATGCTAATTGACTACCTTGCAGTTGAAAATTTCGGGCCGTTCAGCGGGCCGCACCGCTTGAACCTCGCACCTTCGCCAGATGGCAAAAAGTCCGCCATTTTGATTGGTGCTGATAACGGAGCGGGGAAAACGACGCTGCTCAGCGCGTTGAAGCTGTGCCTTTACGGCAAGCGAGCTGCTGATATGTGGGATGGTGGCCAGCAGGGCTATCGACAGTTCGTTAGCGAGAAGTTCAATTATCGCGCATTCGACTCAGGGGAACGCCAAATGATTTTAGAGATCGGTCTTCGCATTTGGGAGCAGAAAATTGAGCATACGCTCACCGTCAGGCGGTCTTTTCAAATCACAGACAGCCGTCTGTTTTTGACCGACAACCAGGAAAAGCTTGAAGTGCTCAGAGACGGCAGCCTCTGGGAGAGGCCATTCCCTGATCTCCGAGAAGAGGACGACGCAAGCCAATACGATGATCTCCTGCGGCTGTTAATCCCGCCGAACCTCGCGCAGTTTTATTTTTTCGACGGTGAACGGGTGCGTGAATTGTTCAAAAAGGCGAGCGCGGAAAATATCTCGCAAGCCATCCGAGACCTGCTCGGCCTTACGCTGTTCGAGCGGCTGGTCGAAGATTTGCGTGACTATCGGCGAATCACAATACCTCGCCTTTACGGGAAGCACCACGACAAACAAGCCGCCCTGCTTCAGGCCCAAGGCGAAAGAGAGAAGCTGCGCGGTGAGGTTCAGAAGCTGGAAGCCGAGGTCCGAGAAATTACGGAAGACCTCTGCGAGATGGAGACCAGGATCACCGAAAAGGAAAACGACTTCCGACGTCTCGGCGGACTGCAGCAGACCGAGGTTGACCAAATCAAACAACAGGAGCAGCAGTGCAAGCTCGAGCATGAGCGTTTAACAGGGGACATCAAAGCAGCCCTTGGCGATCAAATCTCAGTTTCGTTTCTGCTGCCGCTCCGAGCTGCATTGGAAGAACGGATGGAGAGTGAAGTAGCGCGGCGTCGGTGGTTGTCAAGACGCGAGGCCATCGAGCCGTACATCAAGCGGCTGATTGATCGACTGGTCGGTCCGAATGCGCCTCAGCCCGCGCCGCCGCTGACGAGGGGACAGGCGGCCTTCTTTACGCAGCGGATTGAGCAAGAGGTGAAAGGGCTGTTCCACCCACCGCCAGCAGAAGCCAGTGAAGATTTCTGGTTTGATTTGCGGCAGGAGGAGGTTGACCAAATTCGCAAACTCTTCCAGGCCGCGTTGCATTTCTCATCCGGTCGCGTGCAGGATTTGGTGGAGGCAAAAGAGCGCGTGGGCGCGCAACGGCGCCGCTTGCTGGAAAAACTCCAGAGCTTGGGCGACACGGAGTCGACTCAAGCCATTGCGAAGGAAGTTGCCGGGCTTTATCAACAGAAGGGTTCCCTGAATCAGAAGCGGTCGGAGTTGGAAACCGAGATTGCACACGGCAAAGACAAGCTGGCCGAAATTGAGCGGCAAATCACGAACTTGGAACAGGAATGCGGGAAATCCGCGAAGGGGCAGACAAAGAGCGACCTTTCGAGCCGAGTTGAGCAGACCATCAAGGATTATCTTGAGCAAGCCAAGGTCAACAAAGCCGACGAAATCGAACACCACTTGAATCAACTTTTTCTGGCGATGGCGAACTGCCGCGACGAGATTCGACAACTGAAATTGAATCGGCAGAGTTACGAAATCGAGATCGTGGATAAGGAGGGCCGACGGCGGCCGATTGAAAATGGGCTTGGGGCTGGCCAGGCTCAAGTGCTGGCGATGGCATTCGTCGGTGCATTAGCCAAAGCGAGCGGCAGGATTCTGCCTCGAATCGTTGACACCCCGCTCGGACGGCTCGACGTAAATCATCGTCGCGACGTAACGCGTCATTTTTTCATCGAAAACGCTTCACCTCAAACAATTATTTTGAGCACGCCCACGGAGATCAACAACTGCACCTACGACAACCAGCCGCTGCGGCTACTCGAAGACCTGCGCCCTCATACGGCACGAGTCGCAACGCTCGTCAAGAAAGGGCCGGGCCAAACGGTGATTGAGCCGCATTACTTCGGCAACAGGCTTTAGGACACGATATGGCAAACCTGCATCCCTCGAAGCAAACGCACGAGTTTTTAGAGAACACACTGGCGAAGCGCACAGGTGTTCGCCGCAATGTCTGGGTGCGGATTGCGGCGGCACGCTCTCTCACATCGCCGAATCTGCCGGAGGAAGCGGAGTTTGATTCTGACGCACCTGAACTGCGGCGCGAGACCATCCTCGGCGACCAGGACGCGCTTTTCAAAGCGGTGTTCACACTCCGCTACGAGCGGGCACTGTCTGAGGACGAGTTTTTCCCGAAGCTTTTTAAGCTGCATCTCGAGCGCGGCGCGAAACTGCTGAAGCAAGACTGGGAATTGGCCGGGGGACGCGCGGAGGACTTCTATTCTAAGCTGGCGGGAAACCTGCCGAAGGCTGAACCGCCGGAAAGCACGTTGATCGAACATAGAGGCGTCCAGAAGCTTCTCCGCTTGGAAGCTGGCAATATCTCTGAGACGAACGAGCCGTTCGTCTGGATGCTTAACAAGGCGAGCAACGCCCACGCTGCAGTTGTTGGCACAACGGGAAGTGGGAAAACGCATCTCGTCAAAGAGCTGCTGGTTCAGGTCGCCGAGCAAACGCAGGGGAAGCTGCCATTTGTCTTCTTTGACTACGCGCGTGGCGATGTGGCGGGCGACGCAGATTTCGTGAAAGCGACGAAAGCGCGCGTCGTGAGCCTGCCCGACACGCCTGTGCCGCTGAATCCGTTTCCCTTGTGCCGCAACCCCATCGAAATCAACCAGCAGGCCCATCACCTCGCCAAGATTTTCCGTGACGTTGCGCCGCACATCGGAATCGTTCAGGAACAGCGCCTCATTTCGGCCGTCCAGCAGTGCTATCACGACAGCCAGGGCGCGCCACCGGACTTCTACGACCTCCGAACGGTCGTCGAATCCAACGGTGACGTGGACTCTTTAACCGGCGTGCTCGGAAAGCTCACAGACTTGAATCTGTTTCCATCGTTGCACGTGGACCAGGCTCTCCAGACGAAAGAGCTTTTGGCGGCTTCTTGGATAATCGACCTGCACAAGCTGCAAGAGCTCCGCGAATTGATTCTCTTCCTAGTCGTGGATGCTCTCAAAAATTATTTCAGCCGACTGCGCGACCAATCCGTCGACGAGACAAGCGGCGCAAGGGAGTTGCGCTGCCTCCTGGTCATCGACGAAGCGCACAACTTTCTCCCGAAAGACAACGCGCAAGTTCTGGAAAAATGCTTGCGCGAGATGCGCGGCAAGGGCCTTGGTGTTTGGCTCCTATCTCAGAATCCGCGCGACCTGGAGCAAGACCAATACAACTACGCCACCGAAGTAAATTTCCACATGTGCCTGAAAGTTCTGGACGCCAAGCCGCAAATACTCACGAGCCTCTACGGCGTTCCTCCAGGGGAAGCCAGGAACTGGGCCGTCCGACTTGCCACTTTCGACCGCGAGGGCATCTGCCGAAACCCAGCGGCGCCCAAGGGATACTCGAAGGTTGGCATCCGGCAGTTCTGGCAGCGCAAAAAATGAGACGTGCGCGATTTTATCGGTTGTTGCATCGCAAAAGACAAGGGTGTTTCTTTTCTGTTTTGTCATTTGGGCCACGAGACTGTGCTTTGGCTTTGCCGCTTTGCTCATCATCCGGTCGCGTGTGAAAGTCGATTTGGCCTTTGGGAGGGTCACACGGCGGTGGTGGCGGCCGTGTCCGCGTTTGGTCACGGTTTCTCCGCCACGATCTTGCCGTTGCGCCAGATGTAAATCGGGGTGCCGTGGGCGCGGGCGGTCTTGCGCGCCACCCGCGCGGAGCGGCGCAGTGCGCGGCCGACGGCGGCGGCAAACTCGGCGGAGCGTTTCTTGTCGTTCGTCGGTTTCATGGGCCTCGTTCTATCAGACGCGGCGTGTCGCTGGAATTATCATACACCACGGAACGTTTGCCGCCATGATCGCGCCGTTTTCGGTGAAAGCGTAGGGCAGCACTGGCGAAAACTTGAGCCGCCGGAGGTGGTCGCAAATTGCGACCACCTCCGCCTTCTCCTCCAGCGTAAGCTGAAATGCAAAATCTTCCGGGAATCGCCTGGCGTTGCGCTTGACCTGCTCGTTGAGCCGCTTGGTCGGAACACCGTAAATGGCCGCCAAGTCCGCGTCGATCAGCACCTTTTGCCCTCGGAGAGCCACGATGCGCGACTGGACGGCTTCGACGGAGACGAGCGTCAGTTTGGATTTCATTCGTTCGCTATCAACCAGAGGATTCTAATCTCCTTCTCCACCGCTTTGAACTCCGCGTCGCCGGTGACCAGTTCGGCCTTGTGCCTCCGGGCCAGCGCGGCGGCGAAGGCGTCCGCGAGGCGGAAGCTGACGCGCGATTTGAAGTCCGCCGCCAGGTCGGCCAGTTCGCGGGTCGCCGGATGGAATTCGATCGGCAGGGCAACGAGGATTCTTGCAGCCGCTTCCCACGCCCCCGGGCCGTCCTTGCGCAGAATGGTATATTTGACCTCGGCGTAGTTGACTTCGGTCATGTGGACGCGCTTGTCTGCCCGGCTCGCTTTGTCGAGGAGTTCCCTTGTCGGGACTCCCGCTGCCTCGCCCCGGAAATAGGCAATGAGCGCGAAGCTATCGAGAACAGTGGCGGGCATATCGGCGCTCCTCCAGTTCCTTTTCCTCGCGTTTGTGCTCAGCCCATTCCTCGACGAACGTCTTATCGCCGGGCTTGCGCTTCAGCAGGCCGAAGCCGCGCTCGATCGCGTGACGGGTCACCGGCCTGAGCAAAATGCCCTCCTTCGTGGCAGTGATGATGGCGCGGGTGCCGTCCTGGATATGGAATAGTTTGCGCAATCGAAGGGGGATCACCACTTGCCCTTTTGTGGTGAACCGAACTGTGTCAACTTTATCAGTCATAATGTCGATACGTAGTATGACTCTAAAAATAAGTCCGTCAAGATCTATTTAGTAGGAATTTCAGCAGGAGGCGGACTTTCGCTCGGGGCCGATGGCGCGGCTCGTTCCGCTCTTTGACATCGCAATTTGCGACCACAATGCTGCAAGCTCTTGTACCGCAAGCTGAAACATAAAGTCCGGAGGGAACCGAGCTGGCTGCAGTGCAGCTCCTGCGAATGCCGGTGTTGCTCGTATGTTCGTTCCGCCCGCTGCGGCGCGGGCGGGGACGGCGCGGCGCGCCATCCCTACCATCCCGCTGAACACATGCACGGGCATTGCCCCTCATTTCCGGTGTCCCTACGGGACGTTTTGCGGTGACTGGCCCAACCGGGTCGTTGAGCCAGAGGGAGTTATGAAACTTTTCACGGTGCGATTTTAGTTGCAAAGTGCTGATGGCGAGGGACTTTAAGGGCGGATTCAAGATTGCGGTCTATGTTGGGACGGTCTATGTTCGGAGGGTCGTTGAGCGAGAGGGAGTTATAAAATTTCCCTCGGCGCTGAGCAGGAAGGCAAGCGTCCACGCCGCCACCTTCAGCCACTTTAGCCACATCGGACCGAGCAGTGGTTGGGTCGGGTGTCGGCGCGGTGTGGAGACCGCGCCCGGTCTGGGCTGTCTGCGGAGGCTGCCGCCTGAAGGCGGCGTTCCCGGATCGCGTGTGGAGACCGCGCGGCGCCCGGTCTGTCCGCCGGGGGAGTCAGGCGCTTGGGCCGGCTTGGCCACAGCCAAAATCCCTCGCCGCAGCGCCCCTCGTAGTTTCCAAACAGGCTCTTAGTCCTGGATGAAGTAGCTCAGGTTTTCCAACTCGATGGCCAGGTTGACGTTGTTGACCATCACGTCTTCGGGCACGCTCAGCACGATGGGGGCGAAATTCAAGATGCCGGTGATGCCGGCCTGGGCGAGCGTGTTGGTCACTTCCTGCGCGGCGGACGCCGGGACCGTGACGATGGCCATCTTCACCCCGCGCTGGCGCACAAACTCGGCCAGTTTTTCCATCGGGTAAATCGGCTGGGCGACCTCCTTGTTGCGGCGGCGTTGGACGTCCAGGTCGAAGGCGGCGACGATCTCAAAACCCTCCTGCTCGAAGCCGCGATACGAAAGCAGCGCCAGCCCCAGGTTGCCCACGCCCACGAGGATGACCGGTTGCAGGCTGTTGGTGCCGAGCAGGTCGGTGATCATCTTGGCGAGCTGCTCGACATCATAGCCCAGGCCGCGCGTGCCGAACTGGCCGAAATAGGTCAGGTCTTTGCGCAGTTGCGTCGATTTGACGCCGGCGGCCTTCGCGAGGGCTTCGCTGGAAACGGTGCGGATGGCATTGCTCTTGAGCCGGTGCAGGCAGCGCAGGTAAAGCGAGAGCCGGTAAATGGTTTTGCGCGGGATTTCGGGGCGTTGCGGCTTTTTCAAAGCGGGGTGAGAATCATCCAGGCGCCCCGCACAATCAAGACCGCGCGCGGGCGCTGCCGCCATCAGTCCACGAACACCAACTCGTTGGCCAGCAGCAAGACTTGGGCGTACTTCTCCCAGGGATCCAGCCCCTTCGGTTTCTCCTTCGCCGGTCCGCCGAAATCGGTCTTCGCGTTCCATTCGGCTCGCTCGTCGGGCGGGGCGGCGGCGCCTTCGGAAATGAGCTTGATGATCGGCGCCCAGGTGAAGGAATCGTACTCCACGCTGCCGCGACAATCGGTCACGAAGTCCAGCCAATCGCCGCGTTTGACTTCCACGCGCTTGAGGTTCGTTTCGGTCGCGCCGTGCTGCGCTGTCCACTGGCCCAACTCGCCTTGCCGGCTCGAAACGATCCGCCCGCGCACGCCGTCGCCTTTATCGCTCGGGTGATGCAATTCGCCCGTCACGCTCACTACTCCATCGCGCGGCGCCTGCCAGCGGCGGATGGCCGCGTGCTGAAGATCGTTGCCCGGATGACCTCCGTCCGCGCTCAGCAGCACCCATCCCAGTTGCGGGTCCGGCAGATTCGTGCCGCCCTGCCACGCGTACTTGGTGAAGTGCGGCAAGGCGGTGAATTTCTTCACTCGTTTGGCCGCCTCGTCGAACTCGCCCCAGCCATACTGCCACGCCGGCGGCTCGGGCGCCGACGCGAGCGCGGCTTGCTGTGCGCGCACAAAACCGTGCCCCAGCTTGATTTCGTCGGTGTCCGGCAAGCGTTGAAAGGCGATCTGATAAAGCTTCTGGATCCGCTGGTCCTCGGCGGCGAGTGACTTGATTTCCGGACGCTCCAAAAGGTGTTTTGCCTGTTCGACAACAAACGGGCTGTTCATGAGAAACAACGCTTGTTGCGGGACCGTGGTCGAAAACCGCTGGGCGCTGGTTGTGTCCGGGCTGGCGAAGTCGAACGTGCGAAAGAGTCCAGGCAAATTCTGGCGCTCGATGAAACCATAGACCGTTCGGCGCGCGCTGAACGGCTGGGTGGTGAGATCGTCGGCGCGTCCGCCCGGGGTGAAGTCGAGCTTGCCGGAAATCGCCAGCAACATGTCGCGCAGGGCCTCGAAATCGAGGCGGCGCCGGTTCACGTGCCAGAGCCACTGGTTGCCCGGATCGACCTGGGCGGCCTTGGGATTGTCGTCGCTGCTTTGCTGGTAGGCGCTGGAGAGCAGGATCAGCCGGTGCAGCTTCTTGATCGACCAGCCTTCCTCCATGAAGGACCACGCCAGGTAATCGAGCAACTCCGGGTGCGTCGGCGGCTCGGAGCGGAGGCCGAAATCACTCGGGGTCCGGAGCAGCGGCGCGCCGAAGTGATACATCCAGACCCGGTTCACGAACACGCGCGCCGTCAGCGGGTTCTCCTTGCTGGCGATGGCCTGCGCCAATTCGAGCCGGCCGCTCCCCTTTTGAAAAGGTTTGCGGTTCGGACCCGCCACGACTTGCAAGAATTGCCGCGGGACTTCCTCGCCGACGTTGCCCGGATTGCCGCGCTTGAAGACGTGTGGCGTGTGCGGCGTTGGGTCATCGACCAGGGCCATCGCTCGCGGCGGCGCGCCCGGATGGGTGACATCGACCTCGTCGATTTTGCGTTGCAACGCCCGAAGGTGCTGTTGCGCCGGTGTGTCATACAGATGGTGCAACTCCCCGGCGCTCAAGTTCAGCGGCGAATCCGGTCCATAAAGGACCTGCCGGATCGCTTCCTTCCCCGCCTCCGGCAGCGCGGTCACCGCGGTCGCCGGCGCCGGGTTGCTGGCCGCCGAATTAGTCGGCGCCGACAGTTCGCGCCACTCCTTGTCCACGGTCGCGAACATCTGGTTGTAACGCCCGGCGACCTGGCTGAGCGAATCCGGCGGCGATTGCGCGGGGAAGAATTTCGCGACGGCGGCAGCGACGTCGTTCGTGCTCTCCGCCACCCCGATTGCGTTGGTCGCCGCTTCTTTCGCGGCCGCGGCGAAGTTGGTCACCGGCAGCGCCGCGAAGGCGAACCAGGGCGCGAAAACCGGGGAAGGGTTTTTGCTCCATTCCTCGAGGCTCTTTCGCCATCGCTCGGTCACGCCGGGATCGAGTTTCCGTTCGCGGGCCAGGGCTTCCCGTTTGCCGTGGTCCGAGAGGGCCGCCGCGTCGTGCGCGGCCAGCAGATAGTCGCCGGCGTGCTCCCGCAATTTTGTCCGGGTTTCAGACTCCTTTTGGGCGCGATACTTCGCCAGTTCCTCGACGCGTTTCTTTTTCTCCGCCTCGTAGGCCGAATACTCTTTGGGCAGCGTCGCGTTGCCCAGCAGCGGCTTCTCCGCCGGCTCGCTGCAACTGGCGAACACCCCGTACAGCGAATAGTAATCCCGGGTCGGGATGGGATCGAATTTGTGGTCGTGGCAGCGCGCGCAGGTGACCGTCAGGCCCATCATGCCGCGCGTCACCACGTCGATCCGGTCGTCGATGATGTCCGGCTGATTGTTGAGGAAGCGCCGGCCCAGCGTCAGAAAACCGAGCGCGGCCAGCGGGCGTTTGTCGTCGCCCAGCGGCAGAACATCGGCGGCAAGCTGGTCGATGATGAATTGATCGTAAGGCAAATCCTCGTTCAACGCCCGGATCACCCAATCGCGATAAGTGTACGAATACGGATAGCGCCGCTCCTCCTCGAACACGTAGCCCTTGGTGTCCGCGTAACGCGCCACGTCCAGCCAATAGCGCCCCCACCGCTCGCCGTAGTGCGGCGAATCGAGCAGACGGTCTGCCACCTTCGCGAACGCCTCGGGCGACTTATCGGCCTCGAAGGCCTGCACTTCCGCCGGCGTGGGCGGCAAACCGATCAAATCGAACGTGGCGCGGCGAATCAGCGTCCGCTTATCCGCGCGCGGCGACGGGGAAAGCTTTTTCGCCTCGAGCCTGGCAAGGATGAAGGCATCCACCGGTGTCTGCGCCCACTTCTTGTTTTTCACGGCTGGAATGGCTGGCTGCGTCACCGGCTTGAATGCCCAATGGCCGGAACCCTGGACCTTGGTCTGGGCCACTTGCGCTCCGCTGACGCGCGGGTCGGGCGCGCCCATTTTGACCCACGCTTCCAGGTCCGCGATCTGCTCGCTCGCCAGCTTCTTGCCTTTGGGCGGCATCTGCAGGTCCTCGTCTTTGTAGCGGACGGCCTTGATTAGCAGGCTCTTCTCCGCGTCGCCTGGAACGATGGCCGGGCCGGTGTCGCCGCCTTTGAGCAAACCTTCGTGCGTGTCCAGGTGCAGACCGCCTTTGAGCTTTTCCGCTTGGGCGCTGTGGCACTTGTAACAATGCTCGACGAAGATGGGGCGGATCTTCTGCTCGAAAAACTCGATGCCGGCATGGTCTGGCGGCGTTGGGGCGGCCCCGAGCGCGGCCCTTCCTCCCAGACCGAGCAATATTGCCCAGGTCCGCGCCGATCTGAATGTCCAGATGTTCTTCACCACTGCGATCAATAAGACGATTTCCGGCTGATTTCCAGCAGATTCGCGCTTACCCTGACTCAAGACTTTGTCCGCGGTCGGCGAATTCACGATAATCCTTCGGCCCCCAGGAGACGCAAACCGACGCGAATCCCGTTCGGGCGCAAGAACGAGCGGCCCTGCTCGATGCAATTGCCAATTCGGGTCGCTTTGGCGGCGGACATCAAATACTGTCAAAGCTCGCCGGCATCGACCTGAACCAACGCGCCCATGGCCGGCTGGCATCCCACCAAAAGGCGTGATTTGATTCGCAGGCTCCGCACATGGAGCCGGTTTGAAAACTCCGTGGGGTCCTGCGGCGAGAGATTTTGGCGGCGAAAGAGCAAAATGACGAAAAGGACAGAAGGCTCGCGCCAAGCTCCAAATTAAGGCTTTGCACATGGTCCATTTTTGGTAGGATGTTGATGCAGCAATAAGGAAATGCTATGAAAATTCTGTCTTCGTCTTATCCGACCATTACCGCTCTCTTGCTGATTTTGCTCGGTGCGGCCACGCCGCTCCCGGCCGCGCCGCTCCCCATCGTCAAGGGTTTCGAGTGGCAGCCGTTCGCGGCGCAGGTTCAACGCCTGATCGAAGCGGCGGATTTTTTTGGTTCGCCGTTCAGCCCTGATGAGCAGCGGGCTTTTGCCGCGGCGATGAAGGAGACGGACAGCGCGCTGGCGAGTGCCGCAGTTCAGGAGGTCCTCGACGCGCATTGCCTCTTTGGGGTGAACATCAATCCGGAAATGCGGGTGAAGGTTGTCCAGGGAACGGCCCGGCCGGAACTGGTCGAGCAAGGCTGGCGGCTGTTCCTGGTCAAAGTGCAGAACGAGGCCGGCACCACGGCGGAGCTGCGCGCCCTGAGTCCGAACGCGGTTTCAGTGTATGAAGGCGGGTCGAGGCAAACGGCTTCGGACAAATTTTACCGCAAGCGCGGCGAAAACAGCCCGGCCAGGAGCAACGCGCAACTTTGGCTCGACCTCGAGATGGCCAATCACCAGCCGCTGAAAAAGGAATTGTCCGGCCTGGCGCTTGAGTATCGCATGGTGCAACTCTACAGCCGCGACGCCGGCCAGCGCGAGGCCAAGTTCGAGTTCAATGTCGGCCAGGGAACCCAGGACCTCGGATTCCGCAACGAGGTGGACATTCTTTTCGATTGCCAGCCGGCGCACGAAGTCGTCTTTGGCGTGCGCGATGAAAACAATCAGCCCACGACCGCTGCGTTCCTCATTCGCGACCAGCAGGGGCGCGTCTATCCTTCGCAAGCGAAACGGCTCGCGCCGGATTTTGGTTTCCATCCGCAGGTGTATCGCGCCGATGGCGACACGCTGAAACTGCCAGCGGGGCGGTACACAATCGAATTCTCGCGCGGCCCGGAATCGATCCCCAAAACCGAGACCGTCAAGGTCGATTCCCCCGCGAAATTGGAATTCAAAGTCCAGCGCTGGATCGATCCCTCGAAATTCGGCTGGTGGTCCGGCGATCATCACATCCATGCGGCCGGCTGCGCGCACTACGTGAAGCCGACCGAAGGGGTGCGGGCGGAGGACATGATCCGGCATTGCATGGGCGAGGATTTGAAAGTGGGCGCGAATCTGACTTGGGGGCCGTGTTTCGATTATCAAAAACAATTCTTTTGCGGGGCCGTGGACAAAGTCTCGCAGTATCCCTACCTGCTCCGTTACGATATCGAAGTCTCGGGCTTCGGCTCGCACAACTCCGGCCATCTCTGTCTGCTACGGCTCAAAGATGAGATTTATCCCGGCGGCGATTCCAAAGACCATTGGCCCACGCTCTGCCTCAACACGCTGCGCTGGGCCAAAAAGCAAGGCGCCGTCTGCGGTCCGGCTCATTCGGGCTGGGGTCTGCAGGTCGAAGGCAGCCAATTGCCGAACTACAACGTGCCCAAATTCGACGGCATCGGCGCCAATGAATACATCGTCGATGTGACCCACGAAGTGCCCGGCCCCGACGGCAAACCGGTGCCCGCCGTCGATTTCCTTTCGATGGTGGACACGCCCTCGATTTGGGAACTGAATATCTGGTACCAAACGCTGAACGCCGGCTTCCGCACGCGCGTGAGTGGCGAGACGGACTTTCCGTGCATCTACGGCGAGCGGGTCGGGATCGGCCGGTCGTATGTCAAACTCGACGGCAAACTCGATTACGACCAATGGTGCGAGAGTATTCGACAGGGCCGAAACTACGTCAGCGATGGCCGGAGCCACCTGATGGAGTTCAAGGTTGGCAAGCGGGCGCTCGGCCAGGACCAAAGCGAGCTCAAGCTGGCCAAACCCGGCAGCGTCCGTGTGACCGCCAGGGCCGCGGCACGCTTGAGTGAGAAGCCAGATCCCGGATTGCAAAGGCGCCCCTACGACCAAAAACCTTACTGGGACATCGAACGGGCCCGCCTCGGCGAGACTCGCGAGGTGGCCGTGGAACTCATCGTCAATGGCCAGGCGGTGGCGAAGCAGAACCTTTTGGCGGATGGGACGATCCAGGACGTGGCGTTCGACGTGAAGATCGAACGGAGCAGTTGGGTGGGGTTGCGCATTTTGCCTTCGTCCCACACCAACCCGATTTTCGTGCTGGTGGATGGCAAGCCGATTCGCGCTTCGCGGCGCAGCGCCAAGTGGTGCTTGGAAGGCGTGGACCAATGCTGGTCGCAAAAGGAAAAGCACATCCGGCCAGCGGAATTGGAGGATGCCAAACAGGCGTACGAACACGCCCGGCTCGCCTACCAAAAGATTCTGAGCGAGTGCGATATGGACTAGCCGCATCAACTCGCTGTCGAAAAGGAGGAACCATGCCGCGACTGATCTTCAAATCGAAGGAGATGGCCGGCCCGCCCCTGGAACTGAAATTGGGGGTGAACCGGCTCGGACGCAGTGAGGCCAATGATTTTCAGATCGACCATCCGACCGTGTCGGGCGCCCATTGTGAAATTGTCTATCTGGACGATTCGGTGCTGGTGCGCGATCGCGGCTCGACCAACGGCACGTTCATCGATGGTAAATTGATCACCGAAGCTCGGATGGAGTCCGGCGCGACATTGCAATTGGGGGAAGTCCAACTGGTGTTGGAGGAAGTGCTGGCGACCGTGGCCATCCCCCGGTTCGACAATCACGAGCCCGCGCCGACGCATTTGCCCGATGGTTCGCCTTGTTGCTGCAATCATCCGCAGGCCCGCGCCAGCGAAAGATGCACGCGATGCCACAAATGCTTCTGTGAAGTCTGCATCCACGAACTCCACCTGGTGCGCAACCGCGCCTCCGTGAAATGCTGCCCGGCTTGCAGCGGCAAATGCGAACCCATCCTGCAAGCCGCTCCCGCCGAAAAGAAATCCTTCCTCGCCGCGTTGGGGAAGACGCTCAAGATGACGTTCCGCGGGCGTCGAAAACCGCGCGTCGCGCCCAAGCCTCGCGCCCGCCGACGGAGATGATGGGCGGTGATCCGCGCGTGTCGGCTTGCGACTGCCCTCGCCTTCTCGCTGGTGTATAGTGCGGCGGGTGTTTCGCTTTTTGACCACGCCGCTCGACCGGCTCGCGCTCTGGTCCGCCCGCTCCGGGCAGGCGGATCATGGCGGTTGTTCTCACGCGGCGGAAGCCCGGATACTGCTCGAAGGCGCGGGCTTTTTTTGCAGCGGCCTCGCGGTGCCGGCGGAGGCGCGCTTCGCGAACGAACATGATTTTTGTTTCAACTCGCCGTTGGCGACGCCATGGGCGGAAAACAACATCGTGCCCGGCAAACTCCATCGCGCCGGCCAGGCCTGGCGGGAAAAACCGGCGGTGATTCTGCTCCACGGTTGGAACGGTGAACTGAGCTACCGCTGGCAATTTCCATTGCTGGCCAGGCGGCTGGCGCGCCGCGGCGTCAACGCCGCGATGATCGAGTTGCCGTATCATGGCCGGCGGAAACCGCGGGGTCCGAACGCCATTTGCAATTTTATCTCGCACGATCTGCTGCGCATGGTCGAGGCCACCCGGCAGGCCATTGCGGACACACGGGCCTTGGCCGCCTGGCTCGCGGCGCAAGGTTCGCCGCGCGTGGGCTTGTGGGGATTCTCGATGGGCGCCTGGCTGGCGGGGTTGGTGGCCGGCCACGATCCGCGGGCCGCCTTTGCCGTGCTGCTGACCCCCATCGCCCGGTTGGACCGGGCCATTTCCGAACTGGCTTTTTGCGAGCCGATCCGCCAGAGCCTCCAGGACACCGCCATTCGGTTTGATGCGCTAGATTTAAGGGCACATTTTCCCGTTGCGGGTCCGGAAAATATTTTGCTCATCGAATCCACTCACGATCTCTTTGCACCGGCCGATACGGTCGAAGAATTGTGGCGCGCCTGGCGGAAGCCGGAAATATGGCGTTTGCCTCACGGCCACATCAGCGTTCTTTTGTCGCTGCCGATCATGGAACGGGCCGTCGATTGGGTAGTCCGCCATGCCGCCACTCGCGCGTGACGTTGGGCAAGCTGAGCAAAACGATGGCCCACAATAATTCACATTTTCAGGTGCGATGCCGTTGGGGGCGATGGTAAACTCGGCGGCACGACTATGAGTGCCCACGATTCAAACGCGACCATGGCGGTGTTCCTGGACTTGGAGAACATCGCGCTGGGGGCTCGTGATGCCCATTACCCCCGGTTTGATATCCAGAAGCTCCTCGAACGTCTCTTGCTCAAGGGGCATATCGTGGTCAAGAAGGCCTATTGCGACTTCGACCGCTACAAAGAGTTCAAGCGGGACTTGCACGAGGCCGCCTTCGAACTCATCGAGATCCCGCACCTGCGCCAGTCCGGCAAGAACTCCGCCGACATCCGCATGGTGGTGGACGCGCTGGACCTCTGCTACACCAAGGGCCATGTGGATAGCTTTGTCATCATCAGCGGCGACTCCGATTTCTCGCCGCTGGTGAGCAAGCTGCGGGAGAACGCCAAAACGGTCATCGGCGTGGGCGTCAAAAGCTCCAGCTCCGACCTGTTCATCAACAACTGCGATCAATTCCTCTATTACGACGACCTGGTCAGGGCCGAGTCCTCCAAGGCGCGCAAGCGAACCGCCTCGAACGCCTCCGCCCCCAAGGCCGAAGGCAGCAGCGACAGCAAAGGCCCCGCGCTCGCCGACGCGCTCGACCTCGTGGTGGAGACCCTGGAAGCCATCACCGAGGAACGGGAGGCAGACGAGAGCATCTGGGGTTCGATGATCAAGCAGGCGATCAAGCGGCGGAACCCGGGCTTCAACGAGCGGGCTTACGGGTTCCGTTCGTTCAACGATCTGCTTTTGGAAGCGCAGAAGCGCGGCCTCTTAAAACTCGAAGCGGACGAAAAGTCCGGCGGCTACCTCGTCCGGGCCACGACGGAATGATGAGGGAAATGTGAATTAAGTGAAACGAAACCCGGCACCCCCGCCTCCTGGCACACGACTTCAAAACCCTTGCCCAAAGGGTCAAAAATAATTTTCAGAAAGTAGTTGACTATTTAGTCGAGTTTGGTATGTTGGCGTTGTGATTCAGCAAAAAGCTGATTCCGAAAGCGAAAAAAACAAGATCATGGGCCGCGTCAGTGATGCCAAAAAACGATTGATGGACGCCGTTGCCGAGTTGATTTGGACCGGCTCCTACGGCAGCACCACCATCGACCAGATCTGCGACAAGGCCGGCGTCAAGAAAGGCAGTTTCTACTATTTCTTCGAGTCGAAGGCGGACGTGGCGGTTGCCGCTTTGGACGCCGAATTTGTCAAGAAGCGCGTGGAAATGGACTCGGTGTTCTCCCCGACCATTCCGCCACTGGAGCGAATTCGCAATTATTGTGAGTTTTCCTATCGTTTACAGGCGGAAAGGAAGAAGGAATGCGGCTGCGTATTGGGTTGTCCGCTCTTCACCCTCGGCTCCGAGGTCAGCACTCGAGAGCAGAAGCTACGGTCAAAGATCCAGGAAATCCTCGAACACCACGGCAAGTATTTCGAGTCGGCCATCCGCGATGCCCATTCCGCCGGTCTGATCCAGGCGCCCGATGCCGCCCTCAAAGCGCGCATGATCCGGGCCTATTTCGAGGGGCTGCTCACCCAGGCCCGCATCCAAAACGATCTCGAACTGCTGCGTGAGGCGGCCCGTGGAGTCTTTGCCATACTCGGGGTGAAGGAGACCGTGCCCGTCGCAGCCTAAAATTTTTTTTGCTCCTATACTTAACTAAACAGACAACTACTAAAACTGAACAAAACCATGAATGCGATTCATCCGACCAGTAATGATACCACCCCTGGCGCCACCCTCGCGAAGGCATGCCTGGCTTCCTGCCAGAAACTCGTCACGCAGATTCAAAAGACCAAGGATGCGATCCTGGCCGAATTTCGCGAGGCCCTGGGCGCGCAGGATCACCTCCTTCGCCTTGCCCTCAACGAAGCCGAGGCCCTCGCCTGGCAGACGGCCTATCCGCACCTGGTCTTCCCTGCCCTCGCCACGGAGAAAGCGCAAGCGGTCGCAACCTGGCACGCCCGGCAGCGAATCCATGCACTGAATTAATCCCCGGTTTGCGCTCGCCGGCTGATTGCCGGGGAGCGTCTCGATCGGCCAAAACAACAACCCCAACCACACAACACTATGACACCCAGGCTATTCTTACGCCTCTCCTTCCCAGCACTGATGCTCGGCATCCTGACCCTCGTGGCCACTGGCTGCGGTCGAAGCGCCGCGCAGCAAAAGCCAGCGCCACCCGCCGTGACCGTCGCAACCGTCGAACAGCAAGAACTTGTCGAATGGGACGAATTCACCGGGCGCACCGAACCCGTCGAGAGGGTCGAGGTGCGGCCGCGCGTCTCCGGTCACATTCAGGAAGTCCGTTTTCAGTCCGGCGAATTGGTCAAGAAAGGCGAGGTGCTTTTCGTGATCGATCCGCGCTGGCACCAGGCTGAGTTTGATCGCCGCCAGGCCGAGTACGAGCAGGCCAAAGTCCATCGCGAGAACGCCGAGCGCGAAGCCAAACGGACCGGGCAATTGCTCGCCAACCGGGCCATTTCCACCGAGGACGCCGAAGCGCGCGAGGCCCGCTTCCAAGAGGCCAAAGCCGCGCTGCTGGCGGCCGAGGCCGCCCGTGAATCCGCCAAGCTCGACCTGGATTTCACCGAGGTCCGGGCGCCGATTGACGGCCGCGTGAGCCGCGCCCTGGTCACTGCCGGCAATTACATCAACGGCGTGGCCGGCGCCGCCACGGTGCTCACGACCATCGTCACCGTGGACCCGATCTATGTCTATGCGGACGTGGATGAGAATTCGCTGCTCAAATTCAACGCGCTCTTCCACGACCGAAAAACCTCTGCCGCGGCCGAAGATCGAGTGCCCATCGAGTTGCAGCTGGCCGACGAGGAAGGCTTCCCCCAGCGCGGCTACATCGAGTCGTTCGATAATCGTCTGGACCCCAATACCGGCAGCATTTTGTTGCGCGCGGTCTTCCCGAACCCGGACGGCCGGATCGTGCCCGGCTTGTTTGCGCGCATCCGCGTGCCGCTCAGTGAGCGCCATTCCGCGCTGCTGGTCGAAGAGCGGGCGGTCGGAACCGACCAGGGCCAAAAGTTCGTGCTCGCGCTCTCCGCCACCAACACCGTCGAGTACCGGCCCGTGAAGCTGGGTCCCGGTGTGAACGGCAAGCGCATTGTCCGCGCCGGGCTCAAGCCGGGCGAGCAAGTGGTGGTCAACGGCCTCCAGCGCGTCCGGCCCGGAATGCCCGTAACCCCGGAAACCGCGGTCGCCGCCGTCGTCGGTAATGTTCAAACCGCGCGCCGCTGACGACTAAGGCGCCAACCCTCAACGCCCAGGCCCATGAACTTCTCACACTTCTTCATTCGCCGCCCGATTTTTGCCGGCGTGCTCTCCGCTTTGATCTTCATCATCGGGTTGATCGCGATGTGGCGCTTGCCGATCAGCGAATATCCGGAAGTCGTTCCGCCGACCATCGTCGTGCAAGCCACCTACCCCGGAGCGAACCCGAAGACCATTTCCGAAACCGTTGCCGCCCCCCTCGAGCAAGTCATTAACGGCGTCGAGAATTCGCTCTACATGTTCTCCCAAGCCACCAGCGACGGCGTCATGGCGCTGACCGTGACGTTCAAGCTCGGCACCGACATCGACAAAGCCCAGGTCCAGGTCCAGAACCGCGTCGCGCAGGCGCTGCCCAAGCTGCCGGAGGAAGTCCGCCAACTGGGCGTCATCACCACCAAGCAGTCGCCGGACCTGACGATGGTGGTGCATCTCTTCTCGCCCAACAACCGTTACGACGAAATTTATCTGCGCAACTACGCCACCTTGCAGGTCAAGGACGTGCTGGCACGGATCCCGGGCGCCGGTTCCGTGCAATTGTTCGGCTCGGGCGACTACGCGATGCGCGTCTGGCTCGACCCGAACAAAATCGCGGCCAAGGGGCTGACCGCCAGCGACGTCGTCGCCGCCATTCGCGAGCAAAATGTTCAGGTCGCCGCCGGCGGAGTCGGCCAGCAGCCGGTCAGCCAGCCGGTGGCCCTGGAACTCCAAGTCAACGCCAAAGGGCGGTTGATCGACGAGGAGGAATTCGGCCAGATCATCGTCAAGACCGGCGAGAACGGCGAAAAGACGCTGCTCAAGGACGTTGCGCGCGTCGAGCTGGGCGCCGCCGGCTACTCGCTCCGCTCGCTGCTCAACAATAAGACCGCCGTGGCGATCCCGGTTTTCCAGATGCCCGGCGCCAACGCAATCCAACTCTCCAAGGACGTCCGCCGCACGATGCAGGAACTGAAACAGAACTTTCCCGAAGGCCTCGACTACTCGGTCGTGTATGACCCCACGGTCTTCGTGCGGCATTCCACCGAAGCGGTCGTGCACACCCTCTTCGAGGCGATTCTGCTCGTCGTGCTCGTCGTGATCCTCTTCCTGCAAACGTGGCGCGCGTCCATCATCCCGCTGGCGGCTGTGCCAGTTTCGCTGGTCGGCACGTTCGCCGTCATGCTCGCGTTCGGCTTCAGCATCAACGCCCTGTCGCTCTTCGGCCTCGTGCTGGCCATCGGGATCGTGGTGGACGACTCCATCGTCGTCGTCGAAAACGTCGAACGCAACATCGCCCTCGGCCTGACTCCGATCGAGGCCACCAAGCGCGCCATGAACGAAGTGACCGGCCCGATCATCGCCACCGCGCTCGTGCTCTGCGCCGTCTTCGTGCCGACCGCTTTCATCAGCGGGCTGACCGGCCAGTTCTACAAACAGTTCGCGATCACGATCGCCATCTCGACGGTCATCTCGGCGTTCAACTCGCTCACGCTCTCGCCCGCGCTTAGCGCCGCGCTGCTCAAAGACCACCGCGCGGCCAAGGACCCGCTCGCGCGCGCGATGGACAAACTGTTCGGCTGGTTTTTCCGGCCGTTCAATCGGCTCTTTGCCTGGTCGGGAAACCATTATTCCGCCGGCGTCGGCGCCGTCATCCGCAAAAGCGCCATTGCGCTGGTCCTCTATGCCGGACTGGTGTTGCTCACCGGCTGGAGCTTCAACCACGTGCCAACCGGCTTCGTGCCCACGCAAGATAAGCAATACCTGGTCGCCTTCGCGCAGTTGCCCGACGGGGCTTCGCTCGACCGCTCCGAGGCGGTCATCCGCAGGATGTCGGACGTTGGCCTCAAACAACCCGGCGTGCAGGACGCGGTGGCTTTCCCCGGTTTGAGCATCAGCGGTTTCAGCGTCGCTCCGAACGCCGGGATTGTCTTTTTCGGGCTTAAGCCCTTTGACGAACGCACCAAGCCGGACTTGAGCGGCCCCGCCATCACCGCCGCATTGAATCGGCAGTTCGCCTCGATCCAGGAGGCGTTCATCCTCACGGTGCCGCCGCCGCCGGTAAACGGCCTGGGCACTATCGGCGGCTTCAAGCTGTTTATCGAAGACCGCGCCGACCTCGGCCATGACGCGCTCTATCAGAACACTCAGGCCTTGATCGGCAAAGGTTACCAGACGCCCGGCCTCGGCGGCCTCTTCTCCACCTTCACGGTGAATGTCCCGCAGCTCGACGCCGAGATCGATCGCGTGAAGGCCAAAACGCAGGGGGTGCCGTTGCAAAATCTGTTCGAGACGATGCAGATTTACCTCGGCTCCCTCTACGTTAATGACTTCAACCGCTTCGGCCGCACCTTCCAGGTCATCGCGCAGGCCGACGCGCAATTCCGCGACCGGCCCGAGGCCCTCACGCGCCTCAAGACGCGCAACGCCAAAGGCCAGATGGTGCCGCTGGGCACGCTCCTCAAAGTCAAGGAAACTCACGGCCCGGACCGCGCGATGCGTTACAACGGCTATCCCGCCGCCGAAATCAACGGCGCGCCGGCGCCCGGCTTCAGCTCCGGCCAGGCCGAGGCGCTCATGGCGAAACTCGCCGCCGAAAACCTGCCCAAGGGCACGCGATACGAATGGACCGACCTGACCTACCAGCGCATCCTCGCCGGCAACACCGCCGTCTATGTCTATCCGCTCTGCCTCCTGCTGGTGTTCCTGGTCCTCGCCGCGCAGTACGAGAGCTTCCGCCTCCCGCTGGCGATCATTCTCATCGTGCCGATGTGCCTGCTCTTCGCCATCACCGGCGTTTGGCTCAAGGGCGGCGACAATAACGTCTTCACCCAGATCGGCCTCATCGTGCTCGTCGGTCTGGCCTGCAAAAACGCGATTCTCATCGTAGAGTTCGCCAAGCGCAAACAAGACGAGGGCCGGTCGCCGGTCGAAGCGGCCATTGAAGCCTCCCGCCTCCGGCTGCGGCCGATTTTGATGACCTCCATCGCGTTTATCGCCGGCGTCTCTCCGCTGGTGATCTCGCGCGGCGCCGGCGCCGAAATGCGCCAGGCGATGGGCGTCGCCGTCTTCGCCGGGATGATCGGCGTCACCCTGTTCGGCCTGTTCCTCACGCCGGTCTTCTACGTCGCGCTGATGAAACTTGGGCGGCAGAAGGCGTTGGCGCCTGCCTCCCAACCCCACGGCCCGGCCCTGGGTTCCGCCGGCGCGGCCACGCGCGTCGCCGCCGTGGCGCTGCTGCTCATGGCCGGCTCGCTCATGGGTGGGCCGTTGACCGTCGGCCCGGATTACCAGCGCCCGCGCGATACGCCGCCCAATGCTTACAAGGCCGTCCAGCTCGGTGAATGGAAAGAAGGCCGGCCGCTCGACCAGTTGCCGAAGGGCAGTTGGTGGGAGACTTTCGGTGACCCGACGCTCAACGAATTGGAGCAACAAGCCACCGCGGCCAACCAGGAACTCAAAGCTGCCGTCGCGCGCGTGGACCAGGCGCGCGCCGTCGCTCGCGTGGCCCGCAGCGAGCTGCTTCCCAATCTCGACCTGGATCCGAGCTTTGCGCGCCAACGCTATTCGCCCAACCAGGTCCCCAGTTTCGGCGAGGTGACCGCGAACACTTTTCGCGCGCCGCTCGACTTGAGCTACGAAATTGATTTGTGGGGCCGTGTCCGCCGGGGCTTTGAAAGCGCCCGCGCCGAAGCCGCCGCCAGCGTCGCCGCGTATTACAGCGTCTTGCTGACCCTCCACGGCGACGTCGCCCAAAACTATTTCCTCCTCCGTTCGCTCGACGCCGAGATCGCCTCGGTGACGAATACCGTCGGCTTGCGCCTGGAACAAGTGCAGCTCGTCCGCAGCCGCTTCGAAGGTGGCATTGGCAATGAACTGGATATTGCCCGGGCCGAAACCGAACTGGCGACCACGGAGGCCGAGGCCGCGTCGCTCGCCAAACGCCGCGCCGAGCTGGAAAACGCGCTGGCCATTCTCGCCGGCGCCAATCCCGCGACCTTCAAACTGGCCGTTCTCGCCGCCGCCAACGCCAATTGGAACCCGCAGCCGCCGGCGATTCCCGCCGGGTTGCCGGCCGATCTGCTGGAGCGCCGTCCGGATGTCGCCGAGGCGGAGCGCCAGCTCGCCGCCGCGAACGCGCAAATTGGAGTCGCCAAGGCCGCCTTCTTTCCCGTGCTGCGCCTCACCGGCTCGGGCGGCTACGTCAGCGGCGAGATTGACAACTTGTTCAATTGGGAGAGCCGCGTCTGGTCCATTGGCCCGAGCCTCTCGCTGCCCCTCTTCGCCGGCGGACGCAACCGCGCGAACTACAAACGCTCCCAAGCCGCGTTTGAAGAAGCCGCCGCCAGATATCGCCAGCGTATTCTCGTCGCCTTCGGCGAAGTTGAGAACAGCCTGGCCGGCATCCGCCACCTCGCCACCCAGGCGGGCGCGCAAAACCGGGCGGTGGCCAGCGCACGCCGCGCCGCCGATCTGGCCGGAGACCGTTACCGCGGCGGCATCGTCAGTTATCTGGAAGTCGTGGACGCCAACCGCGACGCGCTTCAGTCCGAGCGGGCCAACGCGCAGCTGGCCGGTCAGCGGCTGGTCACGGCGGTCCAACTCATCAAGGCCCTGGGCGGCGGTTGGACCGAGCGCGAGCTTTTTGCGAACTCGGCGACGAGTTCTTCCCGGAAATGATTTTGTTCAGACCTAAAACTATGAACGAAACGCTGCCTTGCCAGGCATCGAGTTTAACCTCAGCGGAGACAGGGGTTCTCACCCCGCGACACAGCCATCCCCCACAACGAGCCTGCTGGCTACAGGCTCCCTTTTCAAAAAGGAGACAGTCGCTCCCGTCGCCGCCCGCTGTCCCCGCCGAGGTCGTTAAACGAAGAGCCGCTTCACCGCAATGAAAACTCCGTCACCAGACAATCCTGACCACGAAATCGAAGCGCCCCACAAAGGGAACCAACCTGTCATGAACATCACTGATACCAAGCCCGCCGGCACTCGCCATCCGAAGCGATTGTTCTTGCCGGTAATTCAATTTGACTTCGCAGCTTTTCCGGTGCGCCCGCGGACCGTGCCATTTGGTCTGGCCATAGCGCCAGAGGCGCGCTGGCTATCCCGTCGTCTTGAGCGGAAAGGAGCTTCGCCATGCTGACATCGCTCGTAGTAGTAATTGTTTACGCTTTTACCTTCGCTTTCATGTGGCACGAGCGGCCACCAAGAGAGCGGGAAAACGCGGAGGAAGAGAACAAGCAGTGAAAACCATGACTTACCATGAAACCGACTATTGAAATCAACGAAACGAACTTTGAAACCGAAGTGCTCAATTCAACTCAGCCCGTCCTGGTGGACTTCTGGGCGGAATGGTGCGGGCCGTGCAAAATGCTGGCGCCCGTGCTCGACGAAATCGCGACCGAAAACGCCGGCCGCATAAAAGTCGCCAAGGTCAACGTGGACGACAATCCGGCGCTCGCCGAGCGTTTCCGCATCCAATCGATTCCGACGTTGCTTTACTTCGCCGGAGGAAAGGTGCGGAATCAAACGGTCGGCGCGGCGAGCAAGAAGCGGATCGTGGACAACCTCGGCGCGCTCGCGGCGACAAACTGACCTCAACCCATAATCGAACGAAAGGAATCTTCCATGAATACGTTTACCAACCGCGTCGCCCTCGTCACCGGCGCGACCAGCGGCATTGGCCGCGCCACGGCCGTTGCCTTTGCCCGTGAGGGAGCCAAAGTCGTCGTCTCCGGACGGCGCGCGACCGAGGGCAACCAGACCGTAGCGCTCATCCGGAAAGCCGGCGGCGAAGCCACGTTCGTAAAGACGGACGTGACAAGCGAGGCGGACGTTGCCGCGCTCGTGGCCAAAACGCTATCGACTTACGGGCGGCTCGACGCCGCCTTCAACAACGCGGGAGTCGAGGGCAAGCCCGGCCCCATTCACGAACAGACCGTGGAGAACTACCATCACACGATGAACGCCAACGTGCTCGGCGTCGTGCTTTCCTTGAAGCACGAAATCGCGGCCATGTTGAAGCATGGCGGCGGCGCGATCGTGAACAATTCGTCGGTGGCCGGCCTGATCGGATTTCCCGGCGTCGCCATTTACGCGGCCAGCAAGCACGCCGTGCTCGGTCTCACCAAGTCCACCGCCCTCGAATACGCCACGCAAGGCATCCGCATCAACGCCGTCTCCCCGGGCGGCGTTGAGACGCCGATGTTCGACCGGTTCACGGGCGGAGCGGGGTCCGAGGCGCACGGCCAGATTGCCGCCATGCACCCGATTGGCCGCGCCGGTCAGCCCGAGGAAATCGCCGAAGCGGTCCTCTGGTTGTGCTCGGACAAAGCCTCCTTCGTCACCGGCCAGTCGCTGGCGGTCGATGGCGGCTGGACGGCCAAATGAGCTGCCATTGATCATGAATCTCCAACTCGAAAATCGAGATGACCAGCCACGTTCCAACTTCCGGCGAAAAGGCCAGGCCCATCAATGAACGGTTGCTGCTGTTGGTCCTGGCGGCCATTCAGTTCACGACCATTCTCGATTTCCTCATCATCATGCCGCTGGGACCGCAATACATGCGGGTGTTCGGCGTCACCCCCGGCCAATTCGGCCTTATCGTTTCGGCGTACGCGATCAGCGCGGGAATCGCCGGCATTGCGGCCGGGTTTTTCCTGGATCGGTTCGATCGCAAGCGGGCCTTGCTGGCGCTCTATGCCGGATTTGCGGGCGGGACGCTCTTTTGCGCCCTGGCTCCGAGCTACCCGCTGTTGGTCGCGGCGCGGGTGGTGGCGGGCGCCTTTGCCGGCGTGGCCGGCGGATTAATCATGGCGATCATCGGCGACGTGGTGCCTGAAGCAAGGCGCGGGGCGGCGATGGGGTTGGTGATGTCCTCGTTTGCCGTGGCGTCGATTTGCGGGGTGCCGAGCGGACTGTTTCTGGCGTCACGCCTGGACTGGCACGCGCCCTTCTTCGTCCTGGCCGTTTTGAGCGCGATCATTCTTGGCGCGGCGGCGCGCGTCATGCCTTCCCTGCGCGGCCATTTGCATCCCGCCGCCAGCCAGCACCCCGCGGCGCGAATGTTGGCCGTCTTGATGCGCGCGGACCATCAGCGGGCCTTGCTATTCATGGCGGTGCTGACCTGCACCGGCTTTTTAGTTTTTCCGTACATCGCCAATTACATGGTCGCCAACGTCGGATTGACGGAACCGCAATTGCCGCTCATCTATTTGGCGGGCGGGGTCTGCACCATTTTCAGCATGAATTGGATCGGGCGCTGGGCGGACCGCGCCGGCAAACTGCACGTCTTCACCCTGGCGTCACTCTCCGCTACCCTCCCGATCGTGGCGTTGACCAACCTGCCGCGGGCGCCGTTGCTCGCGGCGATCGCCACCTCAACTCTCCTGATGGTCTGCATGTCCGGACGCATGGTGCCGGCCATGGCGCTGATCACGGCCAGCATCGAGTCCCGTTATCGCGGCGGATTCATGAGCATCAATTCCTCCGTGCAACAATTTGCGTCCGGCCTGGCGGCGTATTTAAGCGGACAAATCATGGGCCAGTCGGCCAGCGGCGAAATCACTCATTTCCCGATCATTGGATGGTTGTCGGTGGCTTGCGCTTTCACCTGCATCTACCTGGCGAAATCCTTGAAAGCGCCTGAAGCCAAACTGGTGGTGGATGCGCCGCTGCTCATGGAGGGGTGAGGGCATTTCCCAAAGGGCAGTTTCGCATGAATGTCCTGCTTGAACGAAAACCCGCGACGGCACCCGCATCTGCCGACAAAAGCAAAACAAACATTGTCTTGTGCGACCGAGGGGATTCGGGGTATGATGCGTTCACGCTCGAAGGACGACTAGTGTTGTGTAACCGTCACGGCTTTGCAATTACGCGAGAAGACCAGGAAAGGCCCACCCCGGCGCTGCGCGCTGCCACTACCTCGCCATCCGATGGGGCGAGGGTGAGCGCCCGAAGACAACGAGCGAACGCTCCCATTGTAATGCTGCTGCTGGCGCTGAGCGCCGGCTGGTTCGTTGGCCAAGTTGGGGCGGGCGAGTCAACCAATCCGGTTGCGGTTCCTTTCAAATTTCAGCGCGGACGAGTGATGATCCCGGCGCGAGTCAATGGCTCGGAACCGTTTTCGTTCATGCTGGACACCGGATTCTCGATCACGACCGTGCATCCGGCGCTGGCCGAGCAACTGAACCTGCGCCAGGCTGGCCGCGTGACGATCGTCGGCATCGCGGGCGAAGAGGAGGCGCCGATGTATGGCGGGGTGGTGTTTGACTTCGGCGGCGCCAGCTATGCGCCGCGGCGCGTGGCGTCGCTGCCTTCGGAGCGAGATCGCTGGCGGCGGCAGGATGGCGTGCTCGGTTCGGGCTTGTTGCGCCGTTTCGTCATGGAAATCGACGGCGAGGCCAAGTTGGTCCGGCTGTACGAGCCGACGAATTTTGTTTATTCCGGCCACGGCGAAATCCTGCCGCTCCGCTTCCGAAAAGATACTCCGGCGGTGGAAGCGACGATTGGCGTGCCGGATCGGCCCGCGATCAAGGGCGAGTTCGAAATTGATACGGGCTGCGACAGCGGACTTTGCCTCGGCCACCCGTTTGTCGAGAAAAACCAGTTGCTCGCGGCGACCGAGACTCGCGACAGCGCGAAGTTCGGCGTGGGCGGCGGCGCCAGCACCCGCAGCGGCCACGTCGCTGAACTCCGGCTTGGCCGGTTCACCGTCGATCGGCCGCAGACCGATTTCTTCGTCGAAGGCTCGCCCGTGTCCGACCCGTTCGCGGGGCACATCGGGATGGGCGTGCTGCGGGAGTTCAAAGTCATTTTTGATTTTTCCCGCAAACAACTCATTCTGGAACGGTGACTCATGCACGGGCATTCCTCAATTCGATGGATAAGGTCCGAGCGACCCGGACAAACCCATGGCCCGGCAATAGCCGCCGAAGGAGAAACGCGATGAAAAACAAAACGCTAACCGAAATCGACACCGCAACCGTTTTGACAGCCGAGGGTCACCTGCGGCTGCAGGAGCAAATTGAACGACGCGCGAACGAGCTTTGGCGCGCGGGCGGCTGCCGCGAGGGCACCGCCCAGAGTGATTGGCTCCAGGCCGAACGTGAAGTGTTGGAACAACGCGCGCGGGCCTATCAACTACGAGTTTCAACGGCCGCTGCGGCAGGCCGAACGCAAAGCATCCGCGCCAGCCGGGGCGCGCACGCCGATCCCCTGGCCGCCCCCGAACGCTACAGCGCCTGAGCCAGTGCCGGAACTGCAATGAAAATTTTCGCGCATTCGTTTGAAAGGAGTTCGCCATGAATGAGACTCTCGAATTTCTGGCCCGTTACGGGACGCTGGCCTTGTTCGGAATTGTCTTTATCGAGCAATTGGGCGCGCCGCTGCCGGCGCCGCCGTTCCTGCTGGCGGCGGGCGTGCTGGCCGGCAGCGGCCGGATCAATGGCCCGGTGGCCGTCGCCGGGGCGGCGCTCGGATCGTTGCTGGCGGACGTCATCTGGTTTTTCCTGGCGCGGGCCTACGGCCATCGCATGCTCAGTTTCCTCTGCCGCATTTCGCTGGAGCCAGACTCGTGCGTCCGCCGGACGACGGACATGTTTTCCCGTTACGGCATGCGCGTGGTGATGATGGGCAAATTCGTTCCCGGCCTGAGCACCGTGATGCCGCCCCTGGCGGGAATCTTTGGGGTGAGCCTGCACCGCTTTGTGGCCTTCGACGGTTTGGGGTCGTTTCTGTACGTGGGTTGTTACCTGGGGCTGGGTTTTGTGTTCAGCCACCAACTGGAGCCGGCGCTCGAAGCGCTGGGGCAATTGGGACACGGCGCGCTGTTCCTGGTGATGGGGCTGCTCGCGGCGTACATCGGCTACAAATACGTGCAGCGCCAGCGCGTGCTGCGCCAACTGCGGCTCGCGCGCATGACGGTCGAGGAGCTGCGCCAGCGGCTGGACGCCGGCGAGGAAGTTTTCATCATCGACCTGCGCTCGGAGCTGGACGTGAAGAGCGATCCATATCGCATTCCCGGGGCGCGGCACTGGCGCGCGCAGGAAATGGAAAAGCGGCACCAGGAAATCCCGCGCGATCGGGAAGTGGTCCTCTATTGCTCGTGCCCGAACGAGGCCAGCGCCGCGCGCGCCGGGATGACGCTTTACCGGCGCGGGATCACGCGCGTCCACCCGCTGCAAGGCGGCATCGATGCCTGGCGCAAACGCGACTACCCGCTGGAGTCTCATTCCATCGAGGCGTTGGAAAAGATAGGGAGCGCGATGTGAGTTGGAGGGGCAGCCGTGCGCGCCAAGGGAGGCTACGTTGCGTGCCGCGAATGTGAGGTACTGAGCCTTCAGGACCTCCAGCCCAGACCCTCATATTCGGGGCTTTCAGCCCCGCCGGGCGAAGGGCCGCAGGCCCGGAATGTAAACGCCTGGGCTGAAGCAAAGTGTAGGCCCAGGAAACGCCGGCCCCAAAGTTACTCTTCCGGCCTGTAGGGCCGGGACGAGTTCGTTTTGTGACGCAATCAATCCTACGCTTAACGTTCGTCCAATGGTTTGCCGTTCTTCTCACAAAACCGCTGGCATCCTACTTTGTTAATATCCTCCTAAATTGAGAGGCCAAAACGTTATTCTGACTGCTGAGGGTCCGGAATTGTCGGGGCTTTGCTGAGCGCAAACCCGACAGCCATTTGCAGCTGAAGGTCCCTTGGAGCAAAGCTGCAAGCGACACAGCTTTTGCCCAAGCCTTGTTTTTTTCCAAGGTGCAATACGACTGCGGAGGAACAAGAGGCTCTTTCAACAACAGAGACGCGTCGGAACGAGAAACGGAAACGCGGAAACCCGTGACCTCATCCAGTTCCAAAGCGTAAATCTCCCCAGCAGATGCCGTGTATCGGTCAAATTCTTTCCGAGCGCAGCCGATCTGATCCTTGAATTCCAGCCAGATTAATTCCGGCGTTTTCACAACGATCCTGCTCACTCTCGCCTGTCCAACAAGTCGCATGACCGGACCAGATGCATACAGGTTGATCACATGGCCAAGCCATTTCGTGGAGAATTTTCGGCGGAGTTCGATGCGTTTCTTCCCTTGGAGGATCGGATTTACATACTCTGGCCGAACACTGAACAGCAAATCATCAGCCGGGCTGGTTTCGCTCGGAGAATAAAGCTCCAAGATCTTCGGGAGTTTTTCGGCTACGCGCTGCCACACGTCTCGGAAAGAGGCGCGGCACTGCAGTTCCTCGTCAAAAAGGCGGTACTGGTTCGCTGCTTTGGTACGCTCCAAGAAATGGAACGATCGGAAGAACTCTTTTTTGGATTCCCACAAACTCTCCGGTAAAGTGAAGTAAATCGATTTCGCAAGATCACGGACCTCGTTTGCCATTAGCGCAAAAAACACGTCTCCCAAATGTGCGTTTTGTAATTCCTCATGGATTCGCAGATGACAGAATTTGCCGGTGCTACCCCGCTTCACGACGGCTGAAACTACTGGTTTTTCATCGAGGTAGCCGACGAAGGCGACTCGTTCGGAGGAGCGCAAACCGGGGAACACCTTGTCGCCCACCCAACGCTCGATTCCAGGGTACATCGGCTCGTTCTCCAAAATCAGATTCTTTAAGGTACGAAGATGGTCCGTTCTGTGTTTGACATCGGCTTCTCCCAAGCGTGCGACGTGGAAATCCTTTTGGATCGTGGATGTCGTCATTTTCACAATATTGGAGGCGGCTTATGCCTCCTGAGCCTGTGGAAAATCACCAAAAAAATTGGAGAGTTTTAGGATTTGGCCTGTATAACGTGATAACTCCTCAGGTCTGGGATCTCTACAATCCTCGGACATGCGGTAAAAGGTCAACGTGGCCAATTTTTCATTGTCATTTAACGTCACGTTCACATCATGCCCACGCACTTCAAATATGAGCGGACTCCCGCGCTCTGCACCGGTTTCTCCCCTGCGACCAAAATAGGGATGAACGAATCCCGCGTAATGAATCCTCATCTCTCCGATCGTTTCATCAATTGCCCTGCAGTAGACACAGACTCCGCGTGGCAAAAGAATCTTTTCCTTGGATCGCAAAATGTAAAAGTTCGTCTCGGTGATCCTCAGCCGGTGCTTTTCGTCCGCTACGTCGAAATCCCAAAAGAGTAGCGGATTCGGCTTTTCCAGCTTCCCTTTTTCCCAGAGATCGATCGGGGTCTCGATGCACCGCTTTGCGCGAAAGGCGGACGCTGATTCGCCATGAACCCTAGTGGGGCTCAAGTCCACTGACAGACAGTTGTCACTTTTTGGAGGGTCACTGATCAAAACAGATTGATAGAGCTCTTTACCTCTGATTTCGCAGTTTTCCGGTTCGCCGTAAAAAAGCCGCAATTGTGATAGTGAAATTCCTGATTTGACCCGGACCCTGAATGTTATGGACGTGACCTCCAAGTACATCGTGCCACTGCTGTCCTCCATGCCCTTTTGGGTAAATCCCTCATAACTATCCATTCCATCCACGATGAGCCGCGCTAAAACATCGACCCGTCCGACTGAACTTTTTGCCGTGGCTTGGCCGTAGATATTGGACCTCCGCAGACCAATTCCAAGTTTTTCCTTAAGTTTGAAGAGGTACGTCTTCTTGGGCGTGAGTACCAAGGTTCCATCGCCTTCCCATTCCAGCGGTTTAACAAACTTCGTCTCCGTATTCACAAAATGCTCAAAGCTCTTCCCGAACGGCTTAACCGAGCCCAGGAGCATCTCGTAAACATCACCACCCAAAGTTAAATCAAAGGAGGAAAAATCGATTTTGCCGGAAGAATTCTGAATATATCCCTCTGGTTTTAGACGCCCGACCTGCTCGTCTGACAGAACGCCCGGGATCCATTCCTGCCACGGTTTGGCGCTCATTTTGAAAACATTCAGGTTGAAACTTTAGTCAGATTACGCGGGCAGGCGGCTGACGCAACCGAAATTTGCGGCTGCGCTTACCCCGAGCATTCCCCTCAGCACTGGTCCGGAAATCTGCCACGCTCCAGGTGACGAGCCTGCTTTGTCCCACGACATCTGCGATTTTGGATCGCCAAAACCGGTGGTCAGGTGCAGGATTCACACAATGGGGGGCGAGGGACCGCCCGCAATTTCGCAGTACGTCTGCCGCTGTGGTCTTCGGCTTTGATGAAATCCAGCAACAGTTGTTGCGCTTGGGTCAATTCGATCATATACTATCCACATGGATAGTATATGCGAATCGCGTTGTCAACCCCCGCACGGAGTTGGACTGGCTTTGTGGCTGTGCGGCTGATAATGGTGGTCACGAGAGATGGCATCAGATTTTCATAAGGCACCGAAAGCTTGGACCCAGGTTAAGCACAGCATTTTGGGGAATTATCTATCGCTTTTCCTGGGCAAACTCGGCGCCAGCGGGAAACCAGTCTATTACGTAGATGGGTTCGCTGGGCCTGGCCGGCTTGAGGACGGCAGCAAGGGTTCACCCCTCATTGCGGCGGAACTGGCAGTTTCTCCTCGGCAGAAGAGTCGTCAGGGCATTCTCCAGTGCATCAACGTTGAGGGAATAAAGGAGACCTTTGCGAACCTTGAAAGAGCAACCGCCGAGTACGTCAAAATGAAGCGCGTGAAGAACTTTCAAGGCAGCTACCAGGAACGGCTGCCGGAGATTCTGGCAGAAATTGGCGACCACACAGCGTTCTTTTTCATCGACCCATTCGGCACAGAAGGCGTGGAGGTAGATACGGTCAGGACCATCGCTTCTCGGCGTGGAAAGACGGAAATCCTGGTTCGCTACGACGACACACGAGTAAAACGACTTTTGAGTTGGGCGGCTAACAACGCGGATAACCTCGAAGAAGGCCATCAGAAGACGGCGCACGCCTTCAAAAATCGTGTGGATCGACTCACCGATGAACAGGCCGCTGATTTGCTCAGCGTGCCGGAGAGCCGAGTCTTGATTGAAGGGTATGTTCGGAAGGTCAAATCCGTGGCCCCATTGCGCTTCAGCCTGACGTATCCGATTCGCAACCCGATGACTAAGGGTCATCGATATTTTCTCATTCACTTCTGCAATTTCCCAGACGGCTACATTTATATGGCCAACTTTATGGCGAAGGTCGACAGGTCGGTTGAAGGAATCGGCGACAACGATCTTTTCGCAAAGCCTCAGATGGAATTCATGGCGGTGAACGAGCATATTGCGGGGCAAAAGCGCACCGAGATGGTGAACACGATTCGAGACAGTGTAGGGACACTGTGGATCGAACGGGGCTGGAGTCGCGTACAGAATCGTGACCTGTTTGCGGGGATCGTCGATGAGTTCCAGTGGAAAGTCTTGCGGAGGGAATACATTCAGGCTTTACGTAATCTGGAGGCCGAAGGCTTCATCTCGATGGAAGGTGCCGACGACAATAATTTTACAACATTTCACTGAATGAATCCCGGTTTGATAGAGGCAGTGCTAGTCGCGCAGACACGGACCATTTCCCCTTCACGGCACACCGCTCGTGAACCGTTTAAGAAAACATCAGTCGGCCTCTGGCACGCCCCCGCGGTCATCGCGCCGAACAACTTCGTCTATAAGAGCCTGTCGAACTGGGCGTTCAACGTCGCGGTTGGCTGCTCGCACGCCTGCCGGTTCTGTTACGTGCCGAGCGCGGCCACCATTAAGCAGGGGCCGAAATTGGTGGAATACGGCGTGAAAGACCCGGACGCGGAGTGGGGAGATTACGTGCTGCTCCGTCCTTGGGACGAAGCCAGGTTCCTCGCCTCGTTGCGCGCCGCCGAGAATACGCCGCGCGAGCAGCTCAAGCCGGACGGCAATCGCGCGGTGATTTATTGCAGCACCACGGATCCGTACCAGGTCATCCGCCATCCCGATCCGACGCGGCAGCGGGAGTTGGCCGAGCATGCCCGTTTTCTGGTGCGGCGTTCGCTCCAACTCATTCGCGAGCAATCCACGCTCAACGTCCGCATCCTCACGCGCAGCCCGCTGGCACGGGCCGATTTCGATTTGTTCCGCAGCTTTGGCAAGCGACTGGTCTTTGGCATGAGTCTGCCCACGCTGCGCAATGATTTGGCCAAAGTGTACGAGCCGAAAGCTCCCGCGCCGTCGCAACGGCTGGCCGCGTTGCGTGCCGCCAAGGAGGCCGGCCTGCACGTCTATGTTGCGATCGCGCCTACTTACCCCGAATGCGATGCGGCCGACTTGCGCGCGACGCTCCAAGCCGTGGCCGAATTGGAACCGATTACCATTTTCCACGAACCGATAAACATCCGGGCCGAAAACATTGCGCGTATCGAGGGGCAGGCCGAATTGGCGGGCGTCCGATTAAAGACACAAGTCTTTGCGACGCGCGAAAGCTGGCAGGATTACGCGGTCGATGCGCTGCGCACGGTTCACGAGCTGGCCAAGGAGCTTGGCATCGAGAAGCGCCTCCATCTTTGGCCCGACAAGTCTCTCGGAAACGGGGCTTTGGCCAACCGAATGCGAAACTCCCCCAAATATCTGAAGCGGCTTGACCACTGGTGGCATCGGATCAGCGAGTGGCCGAAATGACACATCCCTTCATGCCGATGTAGATCGAGTTCCTGGGCGTGGCGTTAGCTTCGGCCCACTCACTTGCCGCGGGGGAGCCAGCAAAAGGAAACATCGCCCTTCATGCTGTCCGGGCGCGCCGGTCTCCTTTCTTTCGCTTACTGACCACAGACTCCGGGCCGCCGTTTACTGATTCCGGTTCCTGAACAGCCGCTCCTTGCGGTCGTCGGGCAGGGTGGTGGCCGTCACCCAGGCCTCGGCGGCTTTGGGATCGACCTCCAGCCATTGGCGGGCGACGCTTTCGATGCTGGAATTGCGCTGGTTGGGATCGCTGATCTTCAGCGCCCAGGGCGCGGCCAGCTCGGGAAATTGCCACGACGTTGCGCTGATAAAAGACTGAATGGCGCGCTCCTGCGCCGGCCCCGCCGGCCACGAAGCCAGCCATTCGCCCGCCCGGCCAGGATCGCTGTTGGCCCAGGAGGAGAGCAGATTCTGAATGGCATTGTCCCGGGCGCTGCCTTCCGGAAACCCAGCCACCCACGACGCGGCGGCTTTCGGATCGGACTGCGCCCACGCGGAAACCACGGAGCTGGCCGCCTGGTTCTGCCCCTGGCCCGCGGGCAGGCTGGCGACAAATTTGGCCGCCTCTTCCGGAGAGTTTTGCGCCAGGCTGGAAGCAAGGCCCGACATAAACGAATTGCGCCCTTCACCTTCGGGCAAACGGCCGCCCCATTCGAGCGCAACCTTTGAATCGCTCGCCACCAACGAACTGGCAATGCTGCCGAGAAACTGGTTCTGCTGGTTGCCTGCCGGGAGCGTTTGGGCAAAGGCTATCGCGCCTTGCGGATCGGCTTCCGCCCACTGCGGGCCAAGGCTGCTCAAGGCGTTTTGCTTCGCCCGGCCCTCCGGCAACTGACTGGCCCAGGCCACCGCGCCGTTCAGGTCCGTCTGCGCCCATTGGCTGGCGAGGGTGCTGACAAAATTATCCCGCTCGCGGCTGGCCGGCAGGGTCTGGACGAACTCCGCCGTCGCTTTCGGATCGTTTTGCGCCAATTGCCAGCAAATGCTCTGGAGCGCATTGCGTTTGGCGGAGCCGTCGGGCAGCGTTTGGATCCATTCCATGGCCGCTTTGGGGTCGGCGTTGGCATAAGCATTGGCGATCTGGCTGATGGCGCTCCCTTGGGCGCTGCCCGGCAGCAGTGTCGAAACGAGGGCCGCCGCGCTCTTCGGATCCTGCTGGGAAAGCGCGGAAACCACGCTCTGGATAACCCGATCGCGTTCGGCTCCGGCAGGAAGCGCCTGCGCATAGGCGAGCGCCGCCTCGGAATCCTGCTGCGCCCATTGGCCGGCGATATTGCCGACCAAATTGTTTTTGGTGTTGCCTCCGGGAAGATTTTGTGCGAACGCCATCGCCGCCTTCGGGTCCGATTGCGCCCACTGGTTGCCGACGCTGCTCATTGCGCTTTGTTTGGTGAGTCCCTCCGGCAATTGCTGCACCCAGGCCAGCGCGCCGGTCAAATCATTGCCGGCCCATTGTGAGACAACCGTGCCAATCGTGTTGCGCTTGTCGTTTCCGCTCGGCCAGCCGTTGACCCAGGCGAGGGCCGCTTGCGGATCCTTGGAACCCCAGGTTGAGGCGATGGATTGAAACGCCTGCGAACGCTGTTGTCCGCCTGGCAATGCCTCTGCCTTGGCGGCGGCGGCGGCCGGGTCCTGTGCCGCCCAGGCATTGAAAACGGAATAGACGTATCCCCATTGCGCCGTCTTGACGCCGGAGCTTTGCATCAGATCGAGCGCGGCCTCGGGATTCGCCGCCGCCAGCATGCCGATGACGGCGCCGATCGCCTGGTTGCGAAGCTGTCCGGGCGGGAGTTGCCGCGCCCACGCGACCGCTCCCTCCGGGTCTGTTTCCCCCCAGCCACGCAGCACTGCCAGGATGGCCTGCTCGCGCTCATATTTGCCGCCGACAGTGTTGGCGTACGCCATCGCGGCGGTGGCATCGCTTTCCGCCCAACGCCCGAGCAGACTCATGCGCCAAACCTCTCGGCTGACCGCGGTGGGATTCTTCTCCAAAAACACCAGCAAGGCCGGGATGTCAGCCGGGGCCACGGCATCCATGATTTGCTGCCAGTCTTTCCACCAGCGCGGATCTCCCGCTTTCATCCCTTGGAGCTTCGCTTCGATTTCGGCGAGCGAAGGTTTTCCCTCCGCATCACCGGGCTTGGCGGCAAGGCGCGGGTTCCTGACCGGCGGCAGCGATGCTTGCCGTTGCGCGGTTCCACCAGCCGATTGGGCCGCCAAGCTCGCGGGCGACCGAGCGGATCGCGCGGAGTGCTGCCGACCGATCCAATACCCTGCGCCCAAAGCCGTTGCCCCAACCAGTACGAAGCTGACGAAGCTATTGTTGCTCATGACGATCCGACAAATTCCAAGCGGCCCTAAAATTCTGGTATCAATGTTCGCGCTTCAGGGTTCAGGGTTCGAGGTTTTTCGGTAGCCGAACAGTTCGAGTCAAGCCTCTTTGTCGGATCCCACCGGGGCTGAAACCTCATGAATTATCTGTGTCGCGACAAATGCTGCTGACCCTAAAAGGATGGCCAATATCCACTTTAGAATTTCTCCTCTTAAATGTTCTGAAGTTTTCATGTGGTTGGTAGCGTGCCGATTCGATGAGTCCTCGGATTCAGTTCAAACTGTCCCATTACCGCTTTTTTGCATCTTGGGACGAATTTTACGTCCGGAGCCAGCCGGGGTCCATTGTAAATTCTCGCCCCCGCTCGAACGGGTCCCGGTCGAATGGACGCGCTCGGAAAGTTCGGTCCCGTGTGAGCGGATTGTTGTTAATCAGGGAGTGGCCGCACGTTTTGGCCTATAATCCCGTGGATCTATACAGGAATCGTAAAGAGCGCGATCAATCGGTATCCACTCGGCGCCATTAATCCCTCGCGTGTTGCTATAGGTTGGGCTTGTAGGGAAGGCGCAGGCGGTTTTAATCCAGCGGATTTGCTGTTTTGTGAGTTGACGTATTTCGTCCGCAACTTCTGATAGGTCTTGGTCCTGGCTAAAAATCAGCGCCACATCAAGTGATCTGCGGTGAACGCACCCCACAACATCCAAAGCGAGGCGAACGTCGATGCCTTTTTCCTGCCCAACTAAAGTAGTTGTAACGCTTCCGTTGGGCAACGTTACGCGTGCGTTTCTATATCGCAGTGGGCGGCTGAAAACTTTTACGCCTTGGCGGCCCATTTGGGCAAGCTTAGCTGTCCAAAAGTGGTTCCAGGTGGCATTATCCGCCACATCTGGTATGCCGGTGTAGAATCGGATTTCCGTGAGGTTCCAGTTCTGAGTTTTGCAGATGGTTTCAGCAAGGGCGGAAGCGTCATAGTTGGGGTATAAGTAGCCGAACGCATTCTTTGCTGCATAAAAAAGGTTCTGGCCGTCTATGAACGCAACCGCACGCTTAATTGCAGGCTCGGTGAGCATTGGCTAAAAAATAACCCCGCCCGAGGCTGTTTCCAGCGTGTCGAGCGGGGAGCAAATAAATCGTTGGCGCGTATCACGCCTCGTCGCACCCTCACTATCGCCAGCCTTGGCGTTGACGGCAAGGGGAAAAACCATAGATTCAAGCTGTTTTATTGGTTTGAAAAACATAGAAAAACATTGACATCTTTCTATGGACGTTCTAAATTCATACCGCATGAACGAGAACGCTGAAAACAATGGAGTTGAATCCAAACGCGAAGCGAGCGTTTATCCTTACACGTCGCTTGGGCCGTCGCTGAAAATTGCGGACGCCGTAAAGGAGCTTGGCGGTGCCCGAACTTCGGTCTCAAAGAGCAGCTTGGCCGCACTCCTGAAGGAAAGTGATAAATCAGCAGCGTTTCTGCAACGCGTGTCGTCTGCCAAGGCTTTTGGGCTAATTGCCGGAAGGAGTGAGTACATTTTAACTGAGGCTTCAAAACGGTATTATTTTCCGACCAGCGAGAATGAGAAGTCAACCGCGTTGTTAGTGTGCTTGGATACGCCAACCGGTTTCCGTGAATTGATACGGCGTTATGATGGCGACAAGCTTCCAAGCCGAGAAATCCTAGCGAACATTTTACAAAGGGAATTCGGCGTGCCCGAAAGTTGGAAGGAGCGTGCTGCTGCATTTTTTGAAAATTCGGCGCAGTTGATCGGGGTTATTGATGCGGATAGATTTTTGAGGTTCAAAGCCACTCAACATTCGGCAGCGTTGAAATCAACGCCGGTTCAGACCATTGCGCCGCGCACGGAAGCGCCAGAAAGCTCAAGATTCCGAGCCGACAAGGCGCCAAAGGAATTCAGCGATCAAGAGGAGCACTCATTGTTTTTGGATAAACAAAAGACGAGAAAATTTACCATTAGCAGCCCACTGTTTATTTCTCGGGCGGAATACAACCGCATCTGCAAATGGCTTGCAGTTGCCCTGATCGTCGAAGATGAGGGAAAGGGGAAAAAAGATTGAAGGATTTACTGGTAGCGAGCGGGACAGCCTCGGAAGCGTTTGGGGCGGCCACCATGACAAAGGCGAAACCCATTACCGCTCGGCCTGTGAACGACTCCATGGCCGGCTGGTGCGGAACGCCCAGACCGGAGCCATCCAGGAGGACGAACAGTGGAGCCGGTTTGAACGTGTGAATCTGAGTGTGAGGCACTTTACAAGCCGGTTTGGCGGTCTCGGCTTAGCTTGGTCCCGCAAGCTGGACAATCACCGGGCTGCAGTCAGTCTGTTCGTGGCCGCGCACAACTTCCGTAAAGTCCATTCGACTTTGGCTTGCTCGCCAGCCGTAGGCGCTAAACTGGCGACGGAAACATGGACAATTGAAGGATTGACTGAGGAAGCAACAAGGCAGTCACACACGATCGAAATTTCCTTTTGGCGATCCCCCCTCGCCACCGAGCGGACCGTGCCTACCCTTGGTCGGCGGTGACCACCCGAAGAATTTCTTCCAGCGTGGTTTGGCCGCCCTGCACCCGGCGCAGGCCGCTCTGCCAGAGCGTTTGCATGCCCTGCTGGATGGCGACTTCCTGGAGCGCGCGCGTCGGCATTTTTTGGAGCACCGCGCTGCGGAATACTTCGTCGGAGACGAGCAGCTCGGTCAACGCCGTGCGTCCCTTGAAGCCGGTGTGCAGGCATTCCGGACAGCCGGCGCCGCGCCGGAAATCGGTCGTGGCCGCCATGTCGTCGGGGATCAGCCGGAGCAATCCCGCATCGGGCCGATAGGATTGCCCGCAGAAGGTGCAGTTCTTGCGGATGAGCCGCACGCCAAGGACGGCAATGATGCTCGAAGCGAGCAAAAACGGTTCGATCTCCATGTTGATCAACCGGGCATAAACGCCGGCCGCAATCCCGCTATGAATCGTGCTGATGACCAGATGGCCGGTAAGCCCGGCCTGGACGGCAATGCCCGCGGTCTCGGCGTCGCGGATTTCGCCCACCATGATCACCTGCGGGTCCTGGCGCATGAGCGAGCGGAGCGCCTTGGGATAAGTAAAGTCCTGCGCGGGATTGATTTGCGCCTGGCTGATCATCGGCAGGTTGAACTCGACGGGGTCCTCCACGGTGCTGATGCTTACCGCCGGTCCGTTGCGTTGCACAATGTGATAGAGCGCCGAGTAGATCGCCGTCGTTTTGCCCGAACCGGTCGGGCCGGTGAGTAACATCAATCCGCTCGGCCGGACTAAAAGCTGGGTGAACCGCTGCAACGTCTCCTCGTCGAAGCCCAGACTGCTCAACTCGAAACTGCGATTGCTGGGGTCGAAAAGGCGGATCACAATCTTTTCGCCACGCACGGTGGGAAAGACGGAAATGCGCAACTCGACTCCGCCCAATTCCGGTCCGGCGGAGGCGTGGCCTTCCTGGGGCAAGCCGGTTTGATAGCTGACGAGGTCGGCCATGACCTTAACGCGGCCGGAAATCTTTTCCATCAATTCGAGCGGCAGATGGACCAATTCCGTCAGCACGCCGCTCAAGCGGATGCGCACCGCCAGCGTGCTCTCCCACGGTTCGATGTGGATATCGCTGGCGCCGGCGCTGATCGCATCCAGGAGCAGGCAATTGACTAGCACGCCGATTTCAATTTCGCGCTCAGCAGCTTCGGACTGCAGATATTGAATGGTTTGGTTCAAAGAATTGAATTGCCTTGAGCCTGATTTAAGGCATTGGGGGGATGCCTTCCAGCAATTTCTTCGCCCAAAATTGGCTCGCAAATTGCCGCACCCAAGGCGCCAGGTTTCGAGCAACGCCACTGACAATCAAAGGGGAGGATAGTTGGTTAACTGGTTCCAATATATTGAAAATCAATGACTTACGTAAAAACCGGCCTATCTGATCCGTCTCCGAAGCGAGGGCAATCCTGCAAATGCGTCTGGCGAGCCGATTTCAGGATTGCCAAACGGCCTCGGACAGGCTATAAGCTGTAGCCAGAGCCATTTTCAACGGATGTACGTGAGCCGGAAAATTACTAGCAATCCATTATGGCAGACAAGCTTCGCTGCGCCGTCATCGGCGCCGGCGCGATCGGGTTAGAGCACTTACAGAGTCTAACCTCCTGCCCGCGCGCGGCCGCGGTGGCAATCGCGGAGAATCATCCGCTCCGCGCCCGCGAAGCCAGCGAACGTTTCAAAATCCCCCGCAGTTACGCGGATTACCGCGAACTGCTCGAGCAGCCCGACATCGACGCCGTCACCATCGCGCTGCCCAATCATCTGCACGCGCCGGTGGCCGTGGCGGCCCTGGAAGCACGCAAGCACGTGTTGCTGGAGAAGCCGATGGCGACGAACGTCAAGGAGGCCGCCAAAATTCTCAATGCCGCCAAAAAGATGAAGCGAATGGTGATGGTGGCGCAAAATTTCCGATTCAACCGTCACACACAGATGGCCAAGATGCTGATCGAGCGGGGCGACCTGGGCGAAATTTATCACGCCCGTTGCTTCTGGCTCCGGCGCGGGGGCATTCCGCGGATCGGATCGTGGTTCACCCAAAAACGATTCGCCGGCGGCGGCTGCACCTACGACATCGGCGTTCACCTGCTGGATGCCTGCCTGCATTTGCTGAAGGATTTCGAGGCGGCCTCGGTCTCCGCGCAGACGCACGCGAAGTTCGGGCCGCGCGGCCTGGGCGAAATTGATTGGGGCAAAAGCGAAATCGATCCCCGCAAGCCGTTTGACGTGGACGATTACAGCGTGGCCTTGCTCAAAATGAAAAGCGGCCGCAGCGTGGCCCTCGAAGCGGGCTGGGCGGCCTTCGTCGCGCCGGACGCGCGCGAGTACGGCATCGACCTGCTCGGCGCCAACGCCGGCCTGAGCCTCTATCCGGCGCGGCTTATTCGTAACAGCCCGGACGGCTTTGAGACCATCCAGCTCAACGGGGTGAAGGTCCCGCACAGTGAGGATCGCGTTCACCACTTTGTGAGTTGCGTGCTCGACGGCAAAAAGCCGCTCGTGCCGCCCGAGGAATCGCTCAAGATACAGGCGCTGCTCGACGCGATCTACCTTTCTTCCTCCACCGGCAAGGAAGTGAGGCTGAAGTAACCGCGCTTGATCGGGCGAGGGCTGGGTTTTGCGCGGCCAGGGCGGCTGGCCGGTGCAAACCTCAGGCAGACAAATTCGCCGGCCGCGCGCGTCCTCTTTAGAAACGCATGCCGTCATCGCTCGAACTGGCTCGCCTTTACGATGACCATGCCCAAGCCCTCTTTGGCTTCCTGTTGAACCTCACTCGCAATGAGGCCGACACGCGCGATGTGTTGCAGGAGGTTTTCCTCAAGCTCGCCCGCCAGCCGGAACGGTTGAACGGGGTCCGCGACGAGCGGGCCTTCCTGCTCCGCCTCGCCCATAACGCCGCCATCGACCGGTTGCGCCGCGCCGTGACCCGGGAGAAGAATTACGAAGAACTGGCCGCCGAATCCGCGTCTGCGTTTGCGCGCGCCCACGATCCGGATGAACAGGGCTTTCGCCTCGCCCTCGCCGCCGCGTTGGGAGAATTGCCCGCCGACCAGCGCGCGGTCGTCCATCTCAAGCTCTGGGAAGGACTCACCTTCGAGGGGATCGCCGAAACCCTTGGCCTTTCCCCGAACACCGCGGCCAGCCGCTATCGCTATGGCCTAGACAAACTCCGCGCGCGGCTGCGTCCACTCTATGACGAGATAAAATGAAACCGGACGAATTCGAACAACAACTGCAACGCCAGCCACTCCGTTCGCCGCCGGAGGAATGGCGCCGGGAAATCCTGGAGGCCGCAAACGCCG
>WNGQ01000150.1_pt1 | contig 67632 bp, 44 predicted proteins | sample 5407661 | NCBI WGS metagenome assembly WNGQ01 (sample SAMN13153382, study PRJNA577476) | soil metagenome | isolation source: 60 cm soil or saprolite under Garry oak tree replicate 2 | place: USA:California | collected 2016-06-15
CAAAGGCAGCCGCGCGATTTTTCCTTTATGTGACATAATGTCTTTCCTTTCTTCAAATTTCTCACCGTGAGAAATTTGAACTGAATTGATGTAATAAGTTGTGGTTGAATGTATTGAGTGGTTAAATTGGCAACGAAACAGGCGAACAGGAGGTCCAATGTGGCTAAGGCGCCCCAAGCCGGTAGGGCGAGGCTCCTGCCGAGCCGTGACTTTCCCGCGCTGCGGCCTGCCCGCCGGTAGGCATGGCCACGCGCTCCATTCGCTGGAGAGGGGCCGGGGAGAGGCCGGGCCGTGACCTCGGTTTCCGCATTGTAAAGAGTTAACTGAGACATAGTCATAAGTGCTTGCAGCCGTGGGGGATAGCAAATTTCTCACTGTGAGAAATTTGAACCGGTAATGGAATATTCTCGCAACGGGGCCGCCAAGCTTGTCCGCCCATGAAAGTTGACCAGTGGCCACGGCTGCCAGGGATTGAATTCGGCTCAGCAGGAGCTTCGCCCTACCGGTAGGGCGAGGCTCCCGCCGAGCCGTGACCTCACTTTCGCTTTCGGGTATTCGGCGTATTTCGCGGTTCCTCCCCAGCAGCCGCAAGCCCCTGCGCCCAAGCCCTTTATCGCGGATTCCAGAGTCAGGGTTTTCCCCAACTCCGCATTCTACACTCCGCATTCCGCATTTGTTTTGCATCGACATGCGCCCGCCATCCTCTCATAAGCTGCGCGCGGCTCCTAACCCACGGTGGGCAATTTGGCGAAAAAAGATGAAAAAAGATGGGGTAACCGCAGGTAACGCCGACGAGCGCCGATCAGAAACGGAGCAAAGCCGGAGCCGATCGGAGCGCGACTGTTGGCAACGCCCCAGCCGCAGCCGCTTCGCCAAGCAAAAGGCCGCATCTGGGGTTCCCGGTGCTTTCCCGCCTTTGGCTGTTGGCAGAGCCGCCGCTTCCACTCCATTGAAATGAAGAGGCACTATCTTATCGTTGGACCGACGCTGGGGACCCTGGCTGGCGCGCTGGTGATAGGGTGGCCGCGCAAGCCAGCCTTGCCGCCGCCGCCGGACTTGCGTAACGCGCCGAGCGATGCCTTTGCCCTTGGTATCCAGGGACATACCAACGACGCCAGGGGCAATAAGCTGGTGATTTGTTTTTTTGCCAACCCGAAAGAGTATGGGATTTGTCTTATCCCGGTCGGGATTGAAAAGCGCAAAGCAGAAACAGGGGAGTGGAAGCAGTTTCCGTTCCCCGAAGCCAGGCGACGGAAAGTAAGACCAGGCCATACCGAGAACTTCTATCTCAAGCCACCCGATGGCAATAGCCCTTGGAGGGTGGTTTTCGAATGCTCCCGAGTCATGAGTTTGACAGAGAAGCTCGCACAAGCACTCCAGCCCGTCCTGCAACGAACAAAGACAGCCGTTCCTGGCCGATTTGCTGCGAATCAGAAGTTTGAAACCAGGTCACAAGACATGATGGGAGTTGATTCTGCGCCGGCCGATTCTTTGGAACCCATACCGAGCCGTTCCTCTGGTTCGAAGGCGGAGTAGTCTTCCGATTTTCACCATCCTCTCGAATGATTCGACGCAGAAGCACCGGGAAGCGGGACTGGAAGTGGTCCGCACGGCGACCTATCTCAAATTCCCCGCCACGACGGACATGGACATCGATGTCCCTAATCGGGGCTGGAAAATCCACCTTTTGAACCCTCGGTTAAGAGGACTTCAGCAGCAGTTCGAAGCGAACCGGTTCTCTTGCAGCTCCCGCGCCGACAGCGGGTTTAACCTCTCGTTATTTGTCGAGAAGCCCGGTGGCGCGGGAAGCCAGCACTCAGACGTGTTCGACTACTACTGGCCCAAGGCCAGCAAGAATCCGCTCATTGACGAAGCGACCGTCAAGGTGGAGAAAAAAGACAAGTTCGTAAAAGTCAGCTATTCGACCGCCAGCATGCGCAACGTGAACTATTACTTCGCATTCAGGGATCGGTGGGTAGATGTCCACATTTCCAAGCTCCCCTTCGCCCAGGAGGACGAAAAGCTGTTTGCCGCCTTCGAGAAGACGCTCTCCTACGGCGACTAGCCGCTGATTCAACTGGACTCGACGTGCCGCCGGCGACATAAAGGCGCCAGTTATGGATGGAATCTCGGCATCGGCGCAAGCCGTTCCCTCGGCTATACCATCAGAACGGGATGCGAGTGCGCCGGCCGCCTGGCCTGCGTTTTTGTTGGCGCTGGCCGCCACGAGCATCGCGGTGGGGTTGATTTGGGACATCTCCTGGCACAGCACCGTCGGGCGCGACGCTTTCTGGACGCCGGCCCACATCGCCATTTATCTCGGGGGCCTGGTGGGCGGTTGTGTCGGAGGATGGCTGGCGATCAAACAGACGTTCCTGGACGCTGCGGGACAAAGGGCGGCGGGGGTGAGCGTCTTTGGCGCGCGCGCGCCGCTGGGGGCCTGGGTGGCGATGTGGGGCGCGATCGCGATGCTGACTTCGGCTCCGTTCGACGATTGGTGGCACAATGCCTACGGTCTGGACGTAAAAATTGTCAGCCCGCCGCACGCGCTGCTCGGTTTCGGGATGTTTGGCATCAGCGTGGGCGCGTTGCTGCTGGCGCTCGCCCGCCAGAATCGTTTGCCGGACGGCGCGGGCGGCGGGCTGTTCATTTACGTGGGCGGAATATTCCTGACCCTGGGCGGCGTCTTCGTGACCGAGTACACGCTGCCGAACCTCCAACACGCCGCGCTCTTTTACAAGGTTGCCGCCCTCATGTTCGCGTTTCGTCTGGTGGCGTTGGGTTACGCCGGCAGGGTTTCCTGGTCCGCGACGCGCGTAGCCGCGGTTTATCTCGGAGTGGAATGCCTGATGATCTGGATCCTGCCGCTTTTTCCCGCGCAACCGAGGCTAGCCCCGATTTTCAATCCGGTCACGCACATGGTCCCGCCGGCCTTTCCATTGCTGCTGATCTTTCCGGCGCTGGCGATTGATTTTGTCCTGCGCCGGGCCGGCGAGGCCGGTGGATGGTTGCGGCGAATCGCGCTCGCGCTCGCGCTCGGCGCGATTTTCCTGGCGGTGTTTATGGGCGTGCAATGGTTTTTCGCGGAGTTCCTGCTCTCGCCGCGCGCCAATAACTGGTTTTTCGCCGGAAATCGTTTCTGGACTTATGGGGCCGGCGCCGGAGCTTGGCGCTCCCGGTTCTGGCACCTCGACCCAACGGAAGCTGAAGCCGATCTCCTTCGCGTTTCCAGCGTTGTGGTTAGCTGGGCGCTGGCCAGCTTCAGCGCGTGGGTCGGACTTCTGTGGGGCGGCTGGATGCGAAAGGTCAAGCGATGAACCGGCGCTGGCTTTCGTGCCTTGCGTTAGCGCTGGCCTTTCCCTGGCCGGCGAAGGCCCACGTCGGCAGCCCGGATGTTTTTTACGAAGGCCTCATCGGTCCCTATCCAGCCCGGATCACGATCCGGATGCCGGGAGTGGTGCCGGGCCGGGCCGAGATCAGCGCCCGCGTGCAGACCGACCGGCCCGTCGTAATCTCCTTCCTTCCGCTTTACTCGAAAACGGCGGTGACGAACGCCCCGCCGCCGGACCTGGGCCAGCTTGTCCCCGGGGAAAAAAATCTTTACCGCGGCGAACTGTGGCTGATGAGTTTCGGCGCCTACAGTATCGCGGTCCGAATGCGCGGTGAGGCCGGCGAAGGCGCCGTGGAAATCCCGGTGAACTCCGTCGCCACGCGTCAATTGCCGCTCCCCGGATATTTGGGGAAGCTGCTGCTCGGGCTTGGGGCGTTGCTCGTGTTGGGCGGGCTGGGCATCGTGGCCGCCGCCGCGCGCGAGAGCGCGTTGGCGCCCGGAGTTTCGCCTGGGCCTACCGAACGGCGCAAAGGCTGGCGCGCGGGCGCGCTGACCGCGGTCATTTTCGCCCTGCTGCTGGTCGGCGGCAGAAAGTGGTGGAGTTTTGAGGAGACGACTTTTCGGCGGCATTTGCGCGAAGGGGCGTGGCCCGACCTGGCCGCGGATGTCCGCGTGGAAGATTCGCAACGCATTCTCCGACTGACCGTGGGTGAAAAGACCTTCGCGCCGGACTACTCGATCCGTCTGCTGCCCGATCATGGCAAGTTGATACACCTTTTCCTGGTTCGCGAAGGGAGCCGCGATGCGTTCGGCCATCTCCATCCGGTGCGCAAGGGGGGCAAGACCTTTGAGGTGGCGCTGCCGCCTTTGCCGGAAGGACGTTACAAGATTTTGTGCGACCTGACCTTCGAGCAGTCCGGTGTGAGTTCCACCGCGACCAATTCCGTGCAGCTCCCCGCCATTCCCGCGCCAGTCGCGGGCGCGGCGGCGCTGAAGTCAGATCCGGATGATTCCTGGGCCAGCTATTCCGCAGACATTGTGCCGGCCGCCGCGGCGGCCAATCCCGTTTGCCGCCTGCCGGGTGGAGAGCAGGTCGAGTGGAAATCGCATCCTCCCCTGCGCGTCAGACAGGACGCCGCGCTGCGGTTCGAAGTCCGCGATGCGACGGGCCACCCGGTCGAGCTGGAGCCGTACATGGGGATGATGAGCCACGCGGCGGTGCTGCGGACGGACGGCGCGGTTTTTTCGCATCTGCACCCGGCGGGAAATTTTTCGATGGCGGCGCAGTCGTTCTTCGAAGCCAAGCTTGAGCGCGAAACCGGCGGCGTCGGCGGAATGCCCACCGAAATGGACCATTCCAAGATGGACCATTCCAAGATGGGACATGGCAGTCATTCCAGCAGCGGAGTTTCTTCGATTTCCCTTCCGTATGAGTTTCCCGCCGCCGGCGATTACCGCATCTGGGTGCAAATCAAGATCGACGGCCGGGTAATGACGGCCGTTTTCGACGCGACCGTAGCCGCGAACTGAGGACTCCACTTGGGGAGCCAGCCAGGCGCGAGCACGGATTCGAGTGCGGGGCAGGCGCAAAAGCGCGGACAAAAGCTTCCCAAATTCGCCAGGGACCGCGGGCGTTGAAGGAGACTAGAGCAGGAATGTTCGCGGCATGAAGCGTTGTGCGGGCTACGGGGTAGGGCGGGCTTCCAGCCTGCCGGTTCTTGGGGCATCCTGCCCCAAGATTCTGGAATGCCGAGGTAAACGAACACCAACGCGCGGCTGGAAGCCGCTCGAACCGGCAGGCGGGGACGCCTGCCCTACGGCGCCGACATTTACTCCTGCGGGAAACAAAGGGATGGCTTTACAGGGTCGATCGGATGAAATAGTTTCGGCGCCCGAGACCGATGCCAACAAGCAACTTCTTCCACCGAAAATGAGTTTGATTCTGACCGCCCTGGCCCTGTGGCCCAGCAGAGGGATATCGAACTGCCGCGGTGAGTTATTCCCGTCGGTGGCGACACTGGATCGCCTGAAGACTTTCAGCTTCCGCAATCAGCGTGGCCGCGCGACATCGGCGGCGGCCGGCCAACCCAACGGAGCGCGCCGCTCGTGATCTGCCTTGTTACCGGATTCGTAGCGGGATTGGTCCATGTCTTTTCGGGACCAGACCACCTGGCCGCCATCGCGCCGTTGTCGGTGGACGATCGCGAAAAGGCGTGGCTGAGCGGCGTGCGTTGGGGGTTGGGCCACGCCAGCGGCGTGATCATGGTCGGCTTGCTCTCTTTGCTCCTGCGCGGACTTCTGCCGGTGCATTGGCTTTCGTCGTGGGCCGAACGGTTGGTCGGCGTGGTGTTGATCGGCATCGGTCTCTGGGGGTTGCGCAAGGCCTTCCGCCGCCACGTGCACGCGCACGAGCATTCGCACGGCGGACGCCACCACGTGCACATCCACGCGCATGACCATCAGACGGCGCACACGCACGCGGAACGGGCGCCGCACACGCACACGCATGCGGCGTTTGCGGTGGGGACGCTCCACGGTCTGGCGGGCAGCTCGCATTTTCTCGGCGTTTTACCGGCGCTGGCGTTTCCCTCGCCGGGCCAAGCGGCGGCATATCTGGCTGCCTACGGCGTCGGCACGGTTGTGGCGATGGCGGGGTTTGCGTCGGTGGTCGGCGCGCTGGCGAAGCAGTTTTCATTCAGCGGCGCCAAGGCCTATACCGCGTTGATGAGTCTTTGCTCGCTGGCTGCTCTGTCGATTGGCGGCTATTGGCTCCTGCTTTAGGCTGGCGCGGCGCGGCAGAGCAAGCGGATTTGCGGCGAGCGGAACGGAGGCGAGGATCAATGTTGCATGAGCTTGATTATCAACAGCTTGCGATCATTCAGGCGACCGCAGTCGGTGGCAATTTCGCTCGGTTTTTAAAAAGTTGTTGCCAAGGCGGGCAGTTTCCCCTATCTACTCGCCCCAATGCACGGTTTTAGTCCGCCGAGGAAATCGGATTTCCTCGCATCACCTCGACGCAATAATTGCGAGTCGCACGCTGAAGAACCCTGCCGAAAGGGATCGCAGCGCGCCAAAGCACGCATCGAACGCGATTTGCAACTTGAGAACGTGACTCGAGTCGTATGGTGCCGTTTTCAATTGCCAAAAAAAAAGTTGTCAACTCGGTGCATTTTGCCTATCGTCCGTCGCACATGCACCGTTTTGGTGCGCGGGTAAACCGGATTTACCCTTTTTACAACGCATAAAACGAAACAAACAAACAGAGATCGCAGGAGGAACAGAGTATGAAAGTACATAAATGGACATTGGGCTTGGCGACCGTCGGTTTGGTCACCCTCCCATCGTTGGTTCGGGCGGAAGAAAAGGCCAGTTCGGTGATGACCGCGCTGTCTTCGACCACCCTCAGTGGTTATGTCGATACGTCGATGCAATGGGACCTGGGCACCGGAAACGCGAATTCTCCCCCATTCGCGTACAACGCGGGCAAGCAGGACGGATTCAACGTCAATGTGGTGAAGATCACCTTGGAAAAACCGCTGGATGAAGGACAATGGGCCGCAGGCTACAAGATCGACCTCGCCCTGGGACCGGACGGAGCAACTCCCGCTGGAACCGGTGGCTCGCTCGGCTCCGGTGGGTTTGGAACATTCCCGATCAAGGAGGCCTACGTGGTGGTTCGCGCGCCGGTCGGTAACGGGCTCGACTTCAAGATCGGCCGGTTTAACTCGGTCATCGGTTACGAAAGTTTCGACTCGGCGAACAACCCGAACTTCACCCGGTCCTACGGCTACTCCATGGAGCCGACGGAGCACACCGGCGTGTTGGCCAGCTATCAGTGCAACAAGCTGGTGAGCGTCTCCGCCGGCATCGCCAACACCGCCACGACACTGGGGATCAACGCGCGCTCGACGCGGTCTGAATCCGCCAAGGCTTACCTGGCTTCTGTCGCCTTGACCGCGCCGGATGACTGGGGCGCCATCGCCGGCTCCTCGCTTTACACGGGCGTCATCGATGGCTTCGGCTCAGCGACCGAAGATCAAAGCAACTTCTACATCGGCGCCACGTTGAATACCCCTGTCAAGGGGTTGAAAGTCGGCGGCTCGTACGATTACGTTGAGCACCCAGGGACCGGTGGGGCCACACCCGGTCCGGCTGGGCGCGCTTATGGGGCTTATGCCTCTTTCCAAGCGACGGAAAAGCTGAGCGTACACGGGCGTTTGGAATACGCTGAAGGCTACCCGCCGGCAACCCCCGGCCTGGCGCGCGACATCTTCGAGTGGACTGGCACGCTCCAGTATGACCTCTGGAAGAATGTGTTGAGCCGTCTCGAACTGCGTTGGGACCACGCTACCGATGGCAGCCCGGCGTTCGGCGGCACAGTCCCAGGTGTTCCGGCCAAGAAGAACAACGTCATGGCTGTGGCCAACTTCGTCTATAAGTTCTAATCGAAGTCCGGTCCTTTTCACCCCTCTGCCCCGAAAGCTTTCGGGGCAGAGGGTATTTGTTTGTACCCTCCACACGGGCTGGCCCGTCAAGTCCGTGGCGACCCACCGGTGCCGGTACGCGCGACTCGCTTGTGAAGGAGCGCAGGGTATGCCTAAGAATGTTTTGCATTCAGTGAGGCAGTGTAGATGCGAGATCAGACTGTAGAGATTTGCACAGCCAGGTGTCTGGCGACTCGGGGCACCAAAAAATTAAACCTGTTGAACTTGAACGACATCTGAATTCCCTCCCAGCATCGGCATGTCGGCTGCTTATGAATGAGACTCAGCGGTGAACCGTTCCTCCGGTTGGGTTGGGGCTGTGGCAGTCCATTCCCGGCCCCAACCGTTTACAATCGGACCGATGGAGAACCGGGGCCGATGGACTCGACCAGCACAACAACCGAAACCAGCATTCCAGTTTGAAGCGACAATCAATCGGGCGTCCTCCTCTGGTCGGCGGTCGCCATGCCGCTGTAGGATTTTGGGCAGCGAGAACAAAAGTCAACCGCGAAGCAGGAGTCGGACGGCTCTTGCAATTCGTTAAGTACTTGTAAATAGGCAGCTTGTGAATCTGACTCGGTCCTGGCACTCGTATTGCTAACGTTCACTGAACACAACCGGAGCACTGGTTCAGCGCGCAGGCGTGGCCTGGGTTCCTAACAAACTCAACAAATAAACCTAAAGAGAAACCATGAAGTATAATCGCCGGACATTGGCTTTAGCCGCGGCAGGCATAGTGACGCTTCCTTCGCTTCTGCAGGCTGAAGAAAAACCCAGCCCAGTTCTAACCGCTCTCTCCTCAACAACGTTGAGCGGCTACGTTGATACTTCGCTCCATTGGAACCCAGGCACGGGCAATGCCAACCCTGCACCATACGCTTTTAATGCCGGGAAACAGGATGGGTTCAACGTGAACTCCGTTGTGCTTGAGATCCAGAAACCGCTGGATGAAAGCCAATGGGCTGCCGGCTACACAGCGATGCTGATGTTTGGTCCGGATGCTCCAGGCGTCACGGGCGCAGGGGGTGAATTCGTGCGGGAAGCGCACGTCGATCTCCGCGTGCCCATCGGCAACGGCGTGCAATTCCAGGTTGGCCGTTTTGGCAACATCATCGGCTACGAGTCGACCACATCTCCCAGTAATCCGAACTACACCCACTCATACGCGTGGTCAATACAACCGACGGAACATACCGGCATTTTGGCCATCTACCAAGTCAATGACATGCTTAACGCTCAGCTCGGCTTGGCCAATGAAGTGACGACGGGGCCAATCAATCAAAAAAGCCTCGTGGAAAGCAAAAAGGCCATCGTCAGCCTGCTCACCTTCACCGCTCCTACAAACTCGGGTTTCCTGAGCGGCTCGGTCGTTTACGCTGGCCTGGATCATGGGCCGGGCACTGGCGGCCCCCCGCACGACAGAACTCATCTGTACCTGGGCACGACCGTCAACACCCCGGTGACCGGACTGACCTTTGGCGGTGAATACGATTCCATCTACAACACGGATGTGGCCGGCATCGACACGGGTTACGGGATGAACCTCGTCGGCTATGTCTCTTACAAGCTCAGCGAGAAAGCCACTGCGAACCTTCGTGGCGAATACGCTCGTGGCGCTTACCTCGGTGCGCTGGCCGATGCCAACAACGGCACGGTCGGGAATCCGTTGCGAAAGGTCGCGGCTCTAACAGCGACGTTGCAGTATGACCTGTGGAAGAACGTCATCAGCCGGCTTGAATTGCGCTGGGATCATGCTGCGGATGGCAACGCAGCATTCGGCGGAAAAGGCGCTCTCGGCAGCTCGCCGCCGGACAAGAAGAACGAAGTAACAATCGCGGCCAACTTGATCTACAAGTTCTGATCGAAGTCCGGTCCTTTTCACCCCTCTGCCGATTTTCGGCAGAGGGTATTTTTTTGTACCCCCCTCCCGGGCTGATTCGCCCTTGCCGAAGCAAAAAGCTTTTCCTTTCATTCCTTCGGCCGTTCTGCTAGATGAGCCTCATGGAGCAGCCTGCGGCCGGAACGAACTTTAAAATCTGGGCGTTTGACAACGTCGTCTATGGCCCCGTGGAATTGCCCACGCTGATCGGTTGGGTCAAGGACGAGCGTGTGACCGCCAAGACCTGGGTCTTCAGCGAGAAGGACGATTGCTGGCAGAAAGCGGCCACGGCGCCGGAGCTGCGAATGTTCTTCTCACCAAAAGCCGAAGTTGCCGCCGCCCAGCCGGCCAGCGATGCCGTGGGCGGTCTCCAGCCCGGTTCGCTGCGCCGGATCAAGATTTTCGCCGACCTGACCGACGAGCAACTTACGCGCTTCCTGCAATGCATGGAAATTCAGCGCGTGCCGCAGTGGACCGAAGTCGTCAAGCAAGGCGAGCATGGCGACGCGATGTACCTGGTGCTCGAAGGCGAACTGCGCGTGCGCCTGATGATCGCCGGCAAGGAAACCATTCTCGTGACGCTGAGCGCCGGAGAGTTCTTCGGCGAGATATCGCTTTTCGATCATGGCCCGCGCTCGGCCGACGTGATTGCCAATCAGGACGCCGTGCTGCTCAAAATCTCGGCCTCCGCGTTTCGAAAGCTGATCCACGCGGCGCCCGACCTGGCCGCGCCCTTCCTGTTCTCGATGGGCAAGACGCTGACCGCCCGCATTCGCGCCGACAACAAACGCTACCGCGACTCGATCCATTTTGCCCGAACCGCCGGGCAGTGATAACGGGAACTGACCTCTTGCCGGGCATTGCCCCCGGCTAGTCGCCGAAAAGCTTCTTCAGATTTTCGCGCGCTTGCGCCTCCCGCGGATTCTCTCCGGCCTTGGGCGTCCACTCGCGGCGGATGAAATCAAAGTACTCGCAGAAATTAGCCAGATGTTTGTCGGCCACCGGATCCGTGCGGCGGTCGCGGCATTGATGAGCGACGCGCGCATCGTAGCTCACGCAATTCAGGCAGACCTTCAGATCGGCCCCGCACTGGTGACAACTTTCGGTGCGGCCCGGCAGGCCGGGCAACCGGTATTCCCAGCCGCAATTGTGGCAATTTCGAGTCATTCGTTTCCTATTGCTCGAGGTTTTCAAAAATGTGCCGGTAAAATTCCGGGTGGCTTTCCCAGGTCTGGGCCGTGATGATTCTTCCGTCCACCACGCTCGGCTGATCCACCCACGTGCCGCCGCCATGTTCCAACTCCAGCCGCACGTTCCGGTAACAGTCCAGCGATTCACCGGCGTCATCCGTCACCATCAAGATCTTTTTGGGCATAGCGGAACTTGCTCTCAGGGACTTTAAGTTCGCCGGCCTTTGGAAGAAAGTCTCTTCTGCTGCTCCGATGGCCGAATCCGGGGCCGGTTCAAGAAGCCGCCGCCGCCGTATCAGGTAACAAGGCCGATTGGGTTTCGGGTCGTGTTGCGTGAAGGGTTTTTGGCGGTTAGATTTGCGGTGAACGACGGCAACGAAGCAAGTGAAGCCGTTACCCGAAGATTACATTTTGGTAATCCCGCGGCGTTTGACATTGGCGGGCCGGCTCATCATAGTCGCTCAACATTTCCAGTGACAGGATTGCCAAGTCGGGAAGACTAACAGTGGCCGCAAAAGACGATTACGTTTTGGACCAGTTGGTTGAGTTGGGCTACGTGACCCAGGCTCAGGTGGACGATTTGCGCGCGGACGCTCAGTCCACCGGCGCGGGCGTGGTGGACCTCTTGCTCGAGCGCAAGCTGGTAGCCGCCCCGGCGGTGACCACTGCGAAGGCGGCGCACTTCGGAGTGGAAATGGTCAACTTGGGCGAAATGCGTTTGGCCGATGATGTGATTTCGGCCATTCCCCGCCACGTCGCCAAACGGTATCGGGTCGTCCCGGTTCACCGCCATGCCAACCATATTGCCGTCGCCCTGAGCGATCCCTCCGACCTCGACACCGTTGACAGCCTGCATCATTTGCTCAAAGCCGAGATTGAATTGCGCGTCGCTTCCGAGGCGGACATCGACGCGGCGTTGAGCAAGTACTACGGCGCCGGGGACGACTCCGTGACGAAGATGATCCAGGACATCACGGAAGGGGAGGTGGAGATCGGCGGCCACGCCGCCGCCGACGAAGCGGACGACGGCGCGACCGTGGACGCCGACGCGCCGATCATCAAGCTGGTCAACAGCCTGATCGTGGAGGCCTTCAAGATGCGCGCTTCCGACATTCACCTGGAGCCGATGTCCAAATCGTTCCGCGTGCGTTACCGGATTGACGGGGTGTTGCACGAGATGAAAAGCCCGCCCAAACGCCTGCAAGCCGCGATCATCAGCCGGCTGAAAATCCAGTCGAACATGTCGATCGCCGAAAAACGGGTGCCCCAGGACGGCCGCATCCAGACGCAAGTGGGCGGGAAAATGATCGACCTGCGTGTTTCCTGCCTGCCGACCAACCACGGCGAGAGCATCGTCATGCGTATCCTGGACAAGGAAGGCCTGCGACTGGGCCTGCCGGAACTGGGCTTTTTCACTGATGACCAGCAGACCTTCGAACGACTGATCGGTTTGCCCGACGGGATCCTGCTGGTGACCGGACCGACCGGTTCGGGCAAGACGACGACGCTTTATTCCTGCCTCAATTTCATCAACCGCCCGGACCGCAAGATCATCACCGTGGAAGACCCGGTGGAATACATTCTGTCGGGCATCAATCAAGTGCAGGTGAGCGAGGCGATTGGGATGACGTTCGCGGCGGCGTTGCGCTCGATGCTCCGCCAGGCCCCCAACGTGATCATGCTGGGGGAAATTCGCGACCTGGAGACCGCTTCCATCGCGATCAATGCGTCGCTTACAGGCCATCTGGTTTTCTCGACCCTCCACACCAACGACGCCCCCGGCGCCGTGACGCGCTTGATCGACATTGGGGTGAAACCGTTCCTGGTCGCCTCCTCTACGCGGGCGTTGATGGCGCAACGGCTGGTGCGCAAAGTCTGCCGCAAGTGCGCCGCGCCGCACATGCCGAGCGAAGCCGAACTGCGCGCCCTGAACATCGACCCGAATCGCACCCAGGGCGCCGCGTTTTTACGCGGCAAAGGGTGCGGGGAATGCTCCAAGACGGGGTATCGCGGGCGATTTGGGATTTTCGAGATTTTCGTCATCGATGACGAGGGGCGCAAGCTCATCTATGGCAAGGTGCCCACCTCGGTCCTGCGCGCCCGCGCCCGGGAAATGGGCATGCGCACCCTGCGCGAGGATGGCGCCAGAAAAGTCCTGGCCGGTTTGACCACCGCCGAGGAAGTTATTCGCGCCACCGTCGGCGATGTCGATTAACATGGGGCCGGCCAATGACTCCACCAAGACGGTGCCTGGCCCCGCTTGAACGCGAAGAAAATCTCCATGTCAATTTTTCACCCCTGCGATAAATTCTAACCCGGTATGTCCTATTCGATGTCCGATCTGTTGCAGTTGGTGGTGGCGGAAGGCGCGTCCGACCTGCACGTGCGCGTCGGGTCGCCCCCGGTCATTCGATTGCACGGCATCCTCCATCGCGTCGAAGGACCGCCCTTGCGCTCCGAAGACACCGAGGAGTTGATGCACAGCATCACCTCGGAGGACCACATCCAGCACGTGCGCGAGCGAGGCGGGGCCGACTTCGGTTTCGCCTTCGGCGACGTCGCCCGCTTCCGCGTCAGCGTCTTTAAGGGCAAGGGCGATTTCGGCATCGTGCTGCGGCAGATTCCCAGCAAACTGCTGACCTTGGAGCAAATCGGCGTCCCGGTGTCGGTGCGCGAATTGCTCTACAAGCCCCGGGGTCTGGTGTTGGTCACGGGGCCGACCGGTTCGGGCAAGACCACCACGCTGGCCTCGATGATCAACATCATTAACGAGGAGCGCGATGATGCCCACATCATCACCATCGAAGACCCAATCGAGTACTATCATAAGCACAAAAAGGCGCTGGTGACCCAGCGCGAAGTCAACGTCGATGTGCCGAATTTTGCGGAGGCGCTCCGCCGCGCGTTGCGCCAGGACCCCGATGTGGTCCTGGTCGGCGAGTTGCGGGACCTCGAGACGATGGACGCGGCGATCACGGCGGCCGAGACCGGCCACTTGGTTTTTGGCACGTTGCACACGACCGGCGCGGCCAAAACGATCGATCGGATCGTCAACGCGTTCCCAACCAACCAACAGGAGCAAATCCGCATCCAGCTCTCCACCGTCCTGCAGGCTTCGATTTCGCAACTGCTCATCCCCAGGATTGACAAGCCGGGGCGCGTCGCCGTGTTTGAAATCATGATCAATACCCCTTCCGTGGGCGCGCTGATCCGCGACAACAAAACCTTCCGCATCAACTCGGACATCCAGACCGGCGCCAAATACGGCATGGTCACCCTCGACAGCTTTCTGATGGAGAAGTATCAACAAGGCATGATCGCGCGCGAAGAAGTCATCACCAAGGCCCAGGATCCCGTCACCATCCAAGCCAAGTTGCAGGAATATGAACTGGCGCAGGCGCTGGAGGCCAGCCACGCCACCAAGCCGCCCAAGGGCTAACGGCCATGTCCGACCCGGTTCTCCATCCCCTGCTGGCGCTCATCAAAGAGCAGAACCTCATCGACGACCTGCAACTCGAGGAGGTCATGCAGGAACAGGCCCGCAGCGGCAAGAACTACAGCCAGATCCTGGTCGATTTCGAGATGGTGGACATGGACACGCAGCTCGAACTCATCGCCCGGCAACTGGGCACTCAGGTCGTGGATTTGTCCAACCGGGAACTGACCCCGGAGATCTTGCGGACCATTCCCGCCTCAACTGCCCGGATGTATCAGTGCATCCCGGTGGAAGTATCCGGTTCGACCGTCCAGGTGGCCCTCGCGGAACCGTTGAACCCGTCCACCATCGATGAGCTGGCGTACATCGTGCGCAAGGACATCCAATTGGTGGTCGCCGACCCCACGGCCATTGAGCGGCTGATCGAGAAGCATTACGGCGACGACAGCGAAAGTGTCGGCGACATCCTCAAAGAACTGAGTGCGGACACTGATATTGCCAAGGAAGCCTCCGCGGCGGCCGCGACCGACGACGCGGCCGACATGGCCAACCTGGCCAACGAAGTGCCCATCGTGCGCTTTGTCAACCTGGTCCTGATGCAGGCGGTGCAGGACCGGGCCAGCGATATTCATTTCGAGCCGTTTGAGGACGAGTTCAAGATTCGCTATCGCGTGGACGGCGCGCTCTACGAAATGTCGCCCCCGCCCAAGCACCTCGCTTTGCCGGTGATCTCCCGCTTGAAGGTCATGGCGAACATGAATATCTCCGAGCGCCGGTTGCCGCAGGACGGTCGCATCAATCTGCCACTGGGCAACCGGCAAATCGATCTGCGCGTCTCCACGCTGCCGACGCAATTTGGCGAGTCGCTGGTGTTGCGCGTGCTGGACCGTTCGGCGGTAAGCCTGGATCTTGAAACGCTCGGTTTGCCCAAATACGTTTATGATTTCGTCGGCGAAGCGATCCTTCAGCCCAACGGAATTTTCATCGTGACCGGCCCGACCGGCTCCGGCAAAACCACCACGCTGTACTCCTGCTTGCGCAAGGTCAACACGATGGATTCGAAGTTGCTCACCGCGGAAGACCCGGTCGAGTTCGACATCGAGGGCATCATGCAAGTGGCGATTAACGATTCGATGGGCCTGACCTTTAGCAAGGCACTCCGCTCCTTTCTCCGCCAGGACCCGGACATCATCATGGTGGGGGAAATGCGCGACCTGGAGACTTCGCAAATTGCCGTTCAAGCCTCCCTGACCGGACACCTGGTCTTGAGCACCCTCCACACCAATGACGCGCCGGGGGCGGTCACGCGGCTCATCGACATGGGGGTCGAGCCGTTCCTGATTTCCTCCACGCTCATGGCCGTGCTGGCCCAACGCCTGGTGCGCACCACCTGCAAGAAATGCCGCACGCCGTTCGAGCCGACGGAAAGCCAGTTGTCGCTCCTGAACCTCTCGCCGCACGATATTGGCGACAAAGTTTTTTATTACGGGCGGGGCTGCAGCGTGTGCAACGACACCGGCTACCGGGGGCGGCGAGGGATTTTTGAGCTGCTCGTGATCAGCGAACCGATTCGCATTCTGATCAATGAACGCGCCCCTTCGATCGTGCTCCGGCAAAAAGCCGTCGAGCTGGGGATGGTGACCTTGCGCGAAGATGGCTTGCGTGGAATCTTCGATGGTGATACTACCATAGAAGAAGTCGTGAAATATACTTGAGAAAGGCAGACCTATGCCGAAATTCAATTACGTGGCGATGGATTCCCGAGGGAAGGAAACCAAGGGGACCCTCGAAGTCACCAACCAGAACGAGGCTATCGGGCGCCTGAAGGAAATGGGGTTCTTTCCCACCAAGGTGGTGGAAATCGACAAAACCAAGGAAAAGTCCGAGCCAAAAGCCAAAGGCGGCGCCAAGCCCGCTGCCAAGAAGGGCGGATTCAGCGCCAACCTCAATATCAAAATCCCCGGCCTCAGCGGGAGAGTCAAAGGCAAGGTCCTCACCGCTTTTACCCGCCAGCTCGCCACGCTCGTCGATGCGGGTCTGCCGCTGTTGCGCGGGTTGCGCGTGCTCGAGAAGCAGGAGAAGAACGCCACGCTCAAACAGATCGTTAGTGAACTGGCGTTTTCGATCGAAGGGGGCAGCACGTTCTCCGAAGGCCTGGCCCAGCACCCCAAAGTCTTCAACCGTCTCTTCGTCAACATGGTCAAAGCCGGCGAAATCGGCGGCGTGCTTGAGGTAGTCCTTGCCCGCCTGGCCGACTTCATGGAAAAAGCCCAGAAAATCAGGGGCAAAGTCATTGCCGCCATGTTTTACCCCTGCGCCGTCATGACGGTGGCCATCGCCATTCTGACCGTGCTCATGGTCTGGGTCGTCCCCAAGTTCAAGGAAATTTTCAAAGACATGCTCGGCGGCCAACCGCTGCCCGCTTTCACCCGCTTTGTGTTGGGCATCAGCGATGCCATCGCGAAGCACTTCCTGGTCACTGGGTCCTGTGTGGCAGTGTTCGTGATCGGTTTGGTGATGTTTGTTCGTACCCGCTTTGGCCGGCGATTGTTTGATAAGTTCAAATTAAACATGCCGCTCCTGGGAACCGTCATCAGCAAGGTGGCGATCTCGCGTTTCACCCGCACACTCGGCACCTTGGTCAGCAGCGGTGTGCCCATCCTCCAGGCCTTGATGATCGTCAAGGAAACTTCCGGCAACGTCATCGTCGGCAATGCCGTTGGGGCGGTGCATGAAAGCGTCAAAGAGGGCGAAACGATCACCGCGCCGCTGGAAGCGTCCAACGTTTTCCCCCCCATGGTCATCAGCATGGTTGACGTGGGCGAACAAACCGGCGCCCTGCCGGAGATGTTGATGAAGATCGCTGATAACTACGATGAAGAAGTCGATAACGCGGTCGCCGCCATGACCTCGCTGTTGGAACCCATCATGATCGTGTTCCTTGCCGTCATCGTCGGCAGCATCGTGATCGCATTATTCCTGCCGCTCATTGACCTCATGAACAAAGTCGGTGAAGACAACCCCAATGAAGGGGCAAAAACCGCCGAGTAAAGAACGCGCCTGATTTGAACGCCCTGGCTGCCGGGTCTGCTCGGCAGCCACTTTTTTTGGTTAAAAAAGGCTATTATTCTGTTGACACAAGGGCCTATTTCCGCGTAAATACATTGTCAATACATTGCATGGGCGATGGACATACAATAGCGCGTCGTTATGGACGTTATGGAATTTGATTGGAACAATCCGCCTTTCAGTCTCAATAGCTCCTTGAGCATCAAGGACATCGAAGAGTCGTTCGAGGACCCATTCGCGGTCCGGCTACTCCCTGACTCCTCCCGCTTCGCCGTGCAGTCCCGTTCTTTCAACCTTGGCATGTCGGCCAATGGGATGGGGATATTCAGTCTCTACCGGACCAACGGCAAATCGGTTCGAATCATATTCGCGCGGTTGTTCGAGCCGGAAGAGCGCTTTTTCTATCACCGTAGGCTCAATCAGGCTTTGAACAATCAAGACCAGTCCTTTCAAGCAAAATGAATCCAGTTGTCAGTTGGGATGAAGTGCCGCTTTTCGACAACGAAGAGGCGGAGGCGGCCTTTTGGGCCGACAACCGGATCGAGCTGCGGTTGATGGAGGCCACGGTCGCCGCCAGCTCGGAAGTCTCCGAGTCGGTCACCATCACCCTGCGCATCGATCCGCGGATGCTCGCCCGCATCAAGCGGCTGGCCCGCTCCCGCTATCTCAATTACCAGAGCATGATCAAACAGTGGTTGAGCGAGCGAATGGAACAGGAACTGCGCGAACGCACCACCGAAACCCGCGGCAGCCGAATCATTCCATAATCATCCGCGCCAACAAAATATTGCCGCTGTATGAGAATAAAAACCCAATCCGATTCCGCCGAACGCGGCGCGAGGGTCCTTCCTTCGAGGACCGGCGAGCCGCGAGCGATTTACGGCGGCCGGCCGGCATTCACGCTCATCGAGATGCTGGTAGTTTTCGGCCTCATCGCAGCGCTGGCCGGTTTGATCATCGGCGCCGCCTCCGCAGGCTTCAACAAGCGGATCCGCGCCCGCGTGCAAGCGGAAAGAGACGCTCTAGTGAACGCCATCGAAAGTTACAAACAAGACAAGGGCTTTTACCCGCCCGATAACGTGAGCAACAATACGAACGATCCGGTGATGAATTCGCTCTTTTATGAACTGACCGGAACGATCCCGATCATCCCTGCGGGATCGGCGAGTCCGATTAGTTTTTCCAGTGCGGTGCTCTCGGGCCTGCTCCCGCTTACCACGATGGCAATTCAGGCTAATTTCAACGCCGCTGGCTTTTTGAACGCCTCGCCAGACAAGTCCGAAATAAAGAATTTCTACAAGAATCTGAAGCCCAGCCAATACACCACCCTCGTCGGGGTCACCCTGCTAGTGGTGCCCTATAAGGGACCCACCACCCCGAACACCTGGCGCTACAACTCTTCGAGGCCCGCGCACAACCCCGATTCTTATGATTTGTGGGCGGACGTGATAATTGGCAGCAAGACCATTACAATAGGGAACTGGAGGGATTGAATTATGAAAACATCGCAAAAATATCTGCCCCGGCCTCGGCGCCTAAAAGTCAGTTGGTCCGAGCAGTGCTGGGTGCCGTGCTTCAAAGTCCGGATGCCCGAGCGGCGACCGCCGCATTGGGATTGGCTCAGGCGCTTGGAGGTCCGTGGCGCGGAACCGTTTGGGATGCGAGACGCCGGAATGGTTGACTGCGATGCCACTGGGAACGCAATTGAACGACTCCCGCTCCTCAACCACGTCTTGCGCTCTCCCTTTTTTCAACCGGCCAGGATGCGCAAAGCGCGCGGCGCTCAGTTCATCCAGCTAAACGCTATGAAACCATCCGCTACTCCCCCCTCGCGCCGCCCGCGTGCCTTCACGCTGGTGGAGTTGCTGGTGGTGATTTCGATCATCGCCGTCCTCGCCGGCCTGCTCCTGCCCGTTTTGGCCGGCATGAAAAAGAAAGCGAAGATCGCGCTGGCCCGAACAGAAATGAGCAACCTCGCCACCGCCATCAAAGCCTACGAAGCGGAGTACAATCGGTTCCCAATGTCGAAAAACACCGAACTGCTCGCCGCCCCCGGCAACAACCCGGCCGTCGGCTTGAATGGCGACGTCACCATTGGGCTGCCTAACGGCCTGGCGCTAGGCGACAACTCGGAGGTCATCAAAATATTGCTCGATATCGACGATTCGCTCGCACCGATCTCCGTGAATCCCAAGCATGCGCGTAATCCCAGGAACGCGGTCTTTTTTCACGGCAAACAGGTAAGCGACCAAACTCTGCCGGGCATCGGCCCGGATTACGTTTTCAGAGACCCTTGGGGAATGCCTTACATCATCACGATGGACTTGAATGACGATAACAAGTGCACCGACCTTTGGTACGGCACGCAGACCGTTTCCCAAGGCCCATCCGGTGTGGGGCTTAACGGCTTGATCGGCACGGGCGGCAACCCTGCGTTCTATCAATTAAACGGTTCGGTTATGATTTGGTCTTTTGGCCCGGACAAGCAAGCCGATCCTAGCACCAAAGCCAACGGGGGCATAAACAAGGACAACCTTCTCTCCTGGCAGTAGCATCATGCGAAATCACCATTCCACGTCACGAGCAAGCAGAGCAACGCTTGCGGCCTGCTGCGGAAAAAACTTCCGGGCCGCATCGCCTCCGCTCTCGTCGAGTGCCCGGCCAGCGGCGGCGTTCACTCTGATAGAGTTGCTCGTCGTCATGGGCATTATCGGTTTGCTCGCCGTGGTCAGCCTGCCCGCCATTCGCGGCATTTCCAAATCCAACGCGATGGCCGCGGCCAATCGCCAACTCCTCGATGATATCGCCCTGGCCCGCCAATACGCCCTCAGCACTCGCGCGCCTGTCTATTTGCTCTTTAGCCCGCCGCTGGATGTTCTCCCGCCCGCCGATCAAGCCAATTTATCATCCTCGTTGGGCACCAACCAAATCGAACTCTTCCTGCGCGGACAACAGACCGCCTATGCCTTGTTCGCCTTCCGCTCGGTGGGAGACCAGCCCGGCCAACAAAATAACCGTTACCTGACTCCGTGGCGTTCACTGCCGGAAGGTGTGTTCATCCCCGCTTCCAAATTTACCACGACCGTCAACGGCGTTAGCCCGTTCTTCAAATCCCCGACCGCCATCCCCTTTCCATCGACGGGCCTCGGCTCGGCGCGAGTCACGGTCTATCGCATTGCCTTTGATGCTCAAGGCGCATTGGCCTCCCAGCAGGACGAGATCATCCCGCTGGCGCGCGGCAGCGTGCTTTTCGCGCGCGATCCGTCCACTGGCGCTCTCGCTTGGTCGCCCGCGGACGTGTTGGAGAGACCCCCCAACAACTCCATCGTGAACTCCAATCATATTCGTATCGACTGGCTGACCGGCCGGGCCCGAGTCGAGCGGGCGGAAATAACCCAATGAACTGCTCACCGCATCGCAGGTTCCTCGAGCAAAGTCTTTGCTCCCGGCCGGGGGCCGCTCACGCAGCGGGCGCGCCGCATGGCGGCCATTCGGCCCCGCGACTCGAACGGGCTTTCACCATGGTGGAAATCGCCATTTGTCTGGCCATCATAGGCTTTGCCCTCGTGGCGATTATTGGCATCTTGCCGGCGGGGTTGCAGGTGCAGAAGGACAACCGGGAAGACACGCTGGTCGGGCAGGACGGCGAATATTTCATGGAAGCCATCCGCAACGGCGCGATGGGTCTGGATGATCTGACCAATCATGTCGAGACCATCACGGTCGGCCCCAACACTTACCAGACCCAAGGCTTTCCTAATTACATCGGCACCGGTCACGACATCATTGGCCTGCTCACCCCCCCAAACCCCGGGACGAACGCCGTCGCCATCGTTCGCGCCATTGGCGGTTCAGCGGCGGAAACCGGGCAAAGCAGCCGCAATTTCGCCTTCAAATATCGGCTCACCGTGCAGCAGACCAACTTCTTCAACAGCGCTCCCGAACTGGACACCAACATTAACTTCCTGGTCGGCAGTTATCTCCACGACCTGCGATTGGAGTTTCGCTGGCCGGTCCATGCGGACGGGAGTGTGGGCAACGGCCGGCAGGTTTTCCGCGCGCTGGTCGGCGGCACGTTGAGCAACGATCCGCCCGGCTCCCCTTATTATTTTTTCAGGCCGTAATGAAGTTGCACTCACACCGGTCCGCGCGTCGGCGCAGTCCCACCGCCTTCTCGCTCCTGGAAATCCTCGTCGCGGTAGGAATCCTGGCGATCATCATCGTCGGCCTGCTGGCGATGTTTTATCAAACGCAGCGGGCCTTTCGCAGCGGGTCGATGCAGGTGGACGTGCTCGAATCCGGCCGCGCCATCAACCAGCTCCTCTCCCGCGAACTCCAAGAACTTTCGGCGGCGCGGTTCCCTTCCGCCATCAACTTCGCCGCAGTCTCGTATCCGCCCCTGGTGCTGCCGTTGACCAGCGGCGGGACCGGTGAAAGCCGCGAATACCGGCTGCAAAACCTGACTTTTCTGACGCAGGAAAATGATCAGTGGACCGGCACCCTCTACACCATTGTCGACGCCGGTCTCGGAGTCGGGACGCTGTACCGGTACGTCACGCCGAATTTTCCGGGTGTCAGCAACAACGTTCTGATTAGCACGTTGCAAAATGCGCCACTCACCGACTTCCACCGCGTGGCCGATGGCATCGTGCATTTTAAGGTGCTCGCTTATGATGCCAACGGCCTGCTGTTCAACAGTTCCCTCACCAATCTCCCCATCGGCCTGGTGATGACCAACCTTTTGAACGGCGACTACGATTATTATTTCAGGGGCGATGCCCTGCCGTCCTATCTCGACGTGGAGCTGGGCGTTCTGGATCCGCGCGCCGTGGCCCAATTCCGGGCCAGAACGAATAATCCGGTTCTGGCGCGGAGTTATCTGATCAACCACGTCGGCAGCATCCATCTGTTCAAGCAGCGCATCCCCATCCGCAACGCGCCATCGTCATGAAACGTCCTTCCCAACGCGGCGTCGCGCTCGTCATCACATTGATCATGCTTTCGGTCATCACCGTGATCGCGGTTGCTTTCCTCGCCATCAGCCGGCGCGAACGGGCCACCGTCGCCCAAAAGGCCAACTCCGTCGATGCGGAGTTGGCGGCCAATTCCGCGCGCGAGCGGGCCAAAGCAGAGATCCTGGCCCGCATCGTGGCCACGACCAATATGCTGGCCGGCGATCTGGCCGTCTCGCGCAATTTCCTCACCAATGGTTTCGTGAGCAAGAATCCGCAAAACACCCAGCCACCGGATCCGAACAATGTGAGCTACGTCTATCCTGATGGAACGCCGATCAGAGCTTCGGATCTGCCGGAAATGGTGGCCAATCTCCTGATCGATCCGCGCCCGCCGGTTTTCGTAAAAACCAATGCGCTGGGCAGCAACGATTTCCGATTCTTTCTGGATCTCAATCGCAACCGCCATTTCGACGGCAACGGCCTTTTTGTGCCGGTGGATGATCTCGGTAAACCCGTGGGCACGAATCTGATCTGGTTCGTCGGCGACCCGGAATGGATCGGGATACTCGCCCGGCCCGACCGGCCGCACTCGGCCACCAATCGGTTCGTCGCCCGCTATGCGTTCATCATTTTGCCGGCTGGAAAGACCCTTGATCTGAATTACGTCCACAATCAGGCCGTTTCTCCGGGTTTGCACTTTTATCGAAACCAGGGTTTCGGCACTTACGAAATCAACCTCGCCGCTTTCCTCCGCGATCTGAACACCAACCTTTTCACCGCATCGGATTATCTATACTCGCCCGGCTCTGGCGGCGCGGGCGCTGCTTTTATCAACGCCCAAAAATTGCTCTGGTATCGCTTTCCACCCTCCGGAACTTATCCCCCCTACAACAATGTGCAGTCCTTCTTCGGCAGCGGCGCCGATCAATTCGTTAATGACCAAATCGATGGTTGCGCCCACGATGTCAATGATATGGAGGACCGCCGGGACTGGTCTTGGCCGGGAGCGGATAGCATCCGGCATTTCTACACCATGCACGACTTTTTCAAAGTCACGGTGAACAATAATCTGATCTTTGTTGCCAATCTGGCGAAGGCGTCGGCTCGCGCCAATTCCTACGACGAGTACATCTTCTACTCCATGCTCTCGCAACTGGGAACCGACAGCGCGCCGGAACCGTCCACCGCCGAGCCGGCCAAACTGCTCCGGCAGTTCACTGTCACGAACGTTGACGACTTGCCACTCCAACCGATCGGCAAGATCAACCTCAGCTACGACAATATTCCGGAGCCTGGCAAAAGCCTAACCGCGATGGATTTTATCTCGGTGACGAATCATCCGGAAAAGTTTTTCACCAACGTCGCGGAGATCCTGCTCCGTTCGCAGTTCAACTTCGGGGTCATGAACATCCCCGTCTATCCAACCAACTTCTATTCGCAGAGCGTCCATCGCCTGTTGCAGGTGGCGGCGAACATTTACGACGCCGGCAACAACGATCCTTTCCCTTCCGTCTTCCGTCCGCTGTTCAGAAACGTGGGTGGAACTAACTACATCAGTGGTTACACGAACGATCCGAATTACTTGACCGTGGCCAAATCGTTGCAGTCTGACACTAACGGCATCCCGTTCGTGGTGGGGGCCAAGAAAGGGCTGCCGAACTTCAACGAGTATGTCCAACGGACGGTGGTGCAGGCGGTGCGCAAGCTGGAATTGCGGCGTCTAGACACGAAGTCGAAACCCTATCGGACCAACGAGATGTTTCTGCTCTGGATCACCAACTATTTCGGCCTCGAAGCCTGGAACTCTTATACGAACCAAAACCCCTACATTAACCCGTTCCCATTCCGCCTCTGGATTGACATCGCGAACGAAGCGCGGATGACTTTGACCAACAGTGAAGGGCTGCAATACACCAGCATTAGTAAATTCAACATCGCCTCAAATATCCCTCCCAATTCCTGGCCCGGTTTTCGACCGTTCAATGCGACGCCGAACTATAACGCGGGCGATTACAAGGTCCCGCTGAGCACCAATTCGACCACGCTGTCGGCCTCCGTTTATCGAAGACTAAAGCCACATTTCGAGCTGGCCGGCCAAAATAAGTTCGAGCTGACCCCTGGCTATTCACCGCCCGAGTGGATTCTGACAATCTCCAACCGCCTGACATACATTTTATCGGCGGATGATCCCGCCACGGGTACCCGCCGCATCCTTGACTTTGTGCTTCTGCCGCATCTTGACCGGAGGATCGATATCGGGGCCACGCTGGCGGCCTTCCCGGCCGACAACTCAGACCCAGAGCCGCTGGCCCGCTGCTTTCGGACCAATCGTTCGGGTGCCAATCCAACCCTCCTTACCCCCACCGACGGAGTCCTTGAGCAAATGGACATTTCGCTGGGGGCACTCGACTCGATTTCTTTCTGGAGCGACTACAACGCGACTGTCAACGACAGGGCCAGCTCGCAAGCAAGCTTCAAAGATTTCGTTAATGGATCGAGCACCAATCTCAGCCTGGTCCAACAAGCGCCGTTTTCGCCCGCGCGCAGGTTCGTTATCGAAACCAGGCTCCAAGCGAACGATCCATTGGTCCATTACATGGCGGAGGATTTGGTCGATGCCAACAGCCGTAACACGACTTGGTTTATCCGACGGCCATACGGCACCCCCGACCGCGCCTCTAGTGATACGCATCCGCTCAACATCGGCCTGCTTAACGACCGTTACCGTCCTTGGGGTGGCAAACCCGGTAAAGCTAGTGGCTTCGACCCCGCGGCGGTTCACCATGCGGTCAAGGACCCGGGCGTCCTCAAATCGGACGACTGGGATTTTCAGTCCGGCAAATTCGCCAACATCGGCCTGCTGGGAAAAGTGCATCGCGGGACTCCCTGGCAAACGATCTATTTGAAGGCCGACGTCGCGCCGATGGACCTCTGGCAGGGCCTCTCGGTGGACCCGCTCGAGCATCCGACCAATGACTGGCGGTTGATGGACCTCTTCACCGTGGCGCAGCATCCCAACGCGGCGCGGGGACAATTGTCGATCAACCAGAGTGGCCAGGCCGCCTGGTCGGCGGTGCTCAGCGGCGTGTCGGTATATTCGAATCTCCTGACCCTCCCCCAGGGCGCGCTGACCGTGAACCAGTTAGCTACCAACCTGATCGAACCCGGCTCGCCACAGTTGCAGACCATGCTAAACGGCATCAATGCCCAACGCGCCGTTCGCCCCGGCCAGGTCTTCCATAGTTTGGGCGAGCTGCTGAGCGTGCCCGAACTGACCATCGGTGCCGGCGGCGCCACTACCCAGCCATTTCTGGATGGCAGCGTCGTTGGGCAAGTTTACGGTTTGACCGATGCCGAGGAAGAGCGCATTCCCCAGCAAATCATGTCCCTGCTAAAAGTCGGCGACGCGCGATTCGTCGTGTACTGCTGGGGCCAGTCGCTCAAACCGGCGGACCGCTCGATCGTGACCAGCGGGCCATTTTTTGGCATCTGCACCAATTACCAAATCACCGGCGAGATGTTCACGCGCGCGGTCGTGCGCGTGACAGGCACGGCCAGCCGGCCCAAACCGGTGATCGAGACGTTCAACATTTTGCCCACGGACTAAGCTGGAGCAGGGCGATAACCTTAGCCAGCCTTCTCCATCCGCACTTGGCTCTTGGGGCATTTTGTGATTAAATAGCACATGCACCGGAAGATTCGACTCTGGATCTTGTTGTGCCTGCTCGCCATTCTGGCCGCGGGTGGATGGTGGCGTTTCCTCCGCTCGTCTCGCCCCGCTGCTTCGAGTCAGCCCTCCGCTCAGAACACCACTGCCGCGCCGCTCAAGGGACCGGGCGCAGGCCAGGCCGCCCCGAATGCGCCCTTGCTCGTTACCGGGGCGAATCCCCCGGCCGCCGCGGTGACCAATGCCACGGCCAAGGCGTTCAAATCTCCGCTCACCAACCGCTTGAGCAACACCTCGCGGCCAATCGCGGAACTGATGCGCGACGACCGCGCCGTCCTGCTGCGCAACGCGCTCATTGATACCACTGGCGTCGCCGGCCTCCCGATTCCTGCCCATCTCCGGGCCGACGGTGATCCGGGCAGCTACGTGGTCCAATCGCGCACTCCGCTGGACGACGCCTTCCGGGCGCAACTGAAGGCCGCCGGGGCGAGCATTGTTTCCTACATTCCGAACAACGCTTACCTGGTCCGCGTTGCCGAAGCGGGCGCGAAGCAATTGCAGGCGTCGCCCCAAACCCAAAGCGTTTTGCCCTGGGAGCCGTACTACAAACTCGACCTCGCTTTGCTGCCCCTCGCCATCCATCAACAGCCGCTGCCGGACGGCACGCAGGTCAGCGTGTTGCTCTTCCCTGGCGAACGGGAATCGGGATTTCAGTTTTTGAAGGCGCTCGGAGCGGAGATTGTCGGGGAGGATCGTTCCCCATTCGGCCATCAGGTCATCGTTCAACCGCCGGCCGACAGCTTGGTGGCGTTGGCCAAAAACCCCATCGTCCAAGGCATCGAACTTCATCGCCCGCGCCAGCTTCTTAACGATCTCGCGCGGGTCCGCACGAGCATTGCAACCAATAGCAGCACCCCGACCGATCATCTCGGCCTGAGCGGGTCGGGCGTCCTGGTCGGGGTGAATGATACCGGGGTGGATGGGATGCATTTCGATCTGGCCCCGCGAGTTTCTGGCGCGACCACCGATCTCGATGGCCACGGCACGCACGTCATCGGCACGATCCTGAGCAGCGGGGCCAGCTCGCCGACGCCGGGCACCAACGCCAGCGGCTCGGTGAGCAACGCGAATTTTCGCGGCGCCGCCCCCAATGCGAAGGCTTTCGTTCAGTCGATCGATTTGATCACCGGCCCAATCCTCGGCGATTCGTATTTGCAGGAAACCGCCGCCCGGACCAACGCCTTCATCTCGAACAACAGTTGGAGTTATTTCGGGATCTTCGATTACAACCTTGCTTCCGCCAGTTACGACGCCGCGGTGCGCGACGCGCTGCCGGGCGAGCCGGGGTCCCAGCCGCTCCTGTTCGTGTTCGCCGCGGGCAACTCGGGCGAGGGCGACGACGCGGGGCAGGGCGGCGTGCCCGATACGATCGTTGCTCCCGCAAACGCGAAAAATGTCATCACCGTCGGGGCGATGGAAAACTTTCGCCAGATCACCAACACGGCCGTCGATGCGGACGGCATGACGAATCAGCCGTTCTTGGGCAGCACCGACAGTGCCAACGAGGTCGCGGCGTTCTCCAGCCGCGGCAACGTGGGCGTGGGACAGGAAGGTCCGAATGGGCGCTTCAAGCCGGACGTGGTCGCGCCCGGCACCTTCGTGGTTTCGACCCGCTCGAAGGACTGGAAGGACCCCACGGTCAACACCGCGCCGCTCGTGAGCACTTTCACCGACCAACAAGTGGCGCCGAATGGAGTCAATCCGCACAACCGCTTCATCCCGACCGACGCTAACCAGTTGAACATTCGCACCCTGCCGAATGCGCGCTCGCCCAATCCGTTTCCGGCCCTGCGCATTTATGGTCACACCGGAGCGGCGCCAGATCCAACCGTTCCGGGAGATTTTATCGGCACCGGCTCCGCGCTGGTTCCGGTAACCCCAGGGACGATTTATTTTTACTCGATCGTCAACAGCAATTCGTTCTCGGTGGACTACGACCTGCAAACCATCCTGTTCGTCACCAATAACCCCGGATCGTATTTCACGGTGCTGTCCAACCTCAACGCCAGGCTCGCCCCGTCCTACCGCTACGAAAGCGGCACGAGCATGGCCGCGCCGCTGGTTTCGGGAATGCTGGCGTTGATGCAGGAATTCTTCGAGCAACGGCTTGGCCGGACCAACAGTCCCGCGCTGATGAAGGCGCTGGTGATCAATGGCGCCCGCTCCGTCGGCCCGGCCTACAGTCTGCAAAGCCAGACCTCAACCACGCTCGAAGGCTGGGGCCTGCCGGAGCTTACCAACAGCTTGCCCCGCGCGCTGAACACCGGTGCGGGCACCGATGGGACCTGGCCGATTGTGATGTTCGACCAGTCCCCGACCAACGCCCTGGCCACCGGTCAAAGCCATTCGTGGACGTTGACTTTCCAGAACACCAACACCTCGTTCAGATTGAATCCCCTGTTCTCCCCGCTCCGGGTGACCCTCGTCTGGACCGATCCGCCGGGCAATCCCGCCGCGAGTCTGAAATTGGTTAATGATCTCGATCTGATCGTCAGCAACAACATCCCTCCGTTCCATGAGGTTTACGTCGGAAATAACTTTCCCGCCGGCAACGATTTCAGCGCCGTCTCCGATACGAACAGTCCTTCGTCATTCAATCCCGACGTCGTCAATAACGTGGAAAACGTGTACATCGACGCGCCGCTCTACACCAGCTACACGATCACGGTCCGCGCCCGGCGGGTGAACGTCAACGCCGTCACCAGCCAGACCAACGGCGTGCTCCAGGACTACGCGCTGGTGATTTCGAGCGGCAATAGCTCGCTCACGAACACGTTCAGCGTTTCGCCTGTCGCTCGCAGTTACGACCCGACGGTGTTCGTCCGGGGCTTGTCCAACGGCGTGCCGCTGCTTCACGAACGCGTCGGCGCGAACAATCCCTTGCTCAGCTCCAACGTGCCGAATTCGGGCGTGGCCAACCAATGGAACTTCTACGTTTATACCAACACCACTTTCTTCACCAACGTCGCGATCGCGACCTTCCTGCCGCCCGACCTGTCGCGAACACGCTACCTGGACGCGGACATCGACTTATATGTGACTCCGGACCGAACGTTGACCAACCTCGATGTCAACGCTATTGCCAACGCGCGCAAGTCCCTCTCCCGCGGCGGCTCCGAACTGGTGATCTTCACCAACGCGGCCCCCGGAAGCATTCTCTACGTCGGCGTCAAGTCCGAGGACCAGCAGGCCGCCGAGTTTGGGATCATTGCGATTGCTTCCAACGCCTTCGGCGATCGCGATAAAAACGGGAACATTCGCCTCAATTTTGTCCCGATCGCCTTCGACGTGCCGGACGGCTCGCCCGAAGCGCCGCAAGCCGGCGTGGGCGTGGGGATAATCGGGGACCCGGCCATGGTGCGCCGCCTGGTGCTCACCAATGTCATCACGCACGAAAATGGCGGTGATCTCATCGGGATTCTCCAACACAACCAGAAGTCCGCCGTGCTCAATAACCATCGCTCGTTCACGGGAACGGCTAGCTTCATTTATGATGACAGCCGGGAAGGGGGCATTCCCGGGAGCCAGCCGACCGATGGGCCGGGCACGTTGCGCAATTTCGTCGGCGAGCCGGCTTACGGCCTCTGGACGCTCACGATGATCGACAATGCGCCTACCCACACCGGGCGCGTCGATTTCGCCGCCGGCAGCATCGCGCCGCAGCAAATGACCCCGGCCAACGGGGGAGGCATCATTCTGACCGTCGCGGGTAATAGCTGGGTATTTGCCTCGTGCGACGTGCCGATCGGCGTGACCAACTTGATCGTCTGGCTCCGGCAAAAGGACCCACTCGCGCTCGACCTTTACGTGCGATTTGGCGATTTCCCGGACATCGCCTTGTTTGACAAATATGCCCATATCATTCCTCCGGGCGGCGAGGTGTCCATCGGCCTGACCGATCGGCCGCCCCTCCGGGTCGGGCGGTATTACGTCGGGATTTCGAATCCAAACCCGTCGAGTGTCACGTTCACGCAAGGGTGTACCCTGCAATACAGCCTGACGCCGGTTCAGGTTGCCAGATATGACTCGATCAATACGCCCATGGCGTTGATCGACGACGCGGTGGCCAACTCGGTGATTACCGTCCCGGATCATCGCCTGATCGACGACGTCAAAGTCGGCGTGCGCATCGATCACCCGCGCCTTTCGGACCTGGTGCTCCACCTGGTCAGCCCGCAGGGGAGGCGAATCTTGCTGGCGGAAAATCGCGGCGGCACCACCGCGACCAATTACGGATCGGGTTTCCTCCTGACCAACGTCTTTCCGCAGACTTCGTCGGGTGGCGCGGCGGAGAGCCGCACTGTAATTGATGCCGGACAAAACTCCGGCGTAGTGAACATCGATTACGAATTCTTCGAGGTCCCGGACACACTGCGCATTTACTACAACGCGATGAAGATCTTCGACTCCGGGTATGTCAGCGGCAGTAATACAATTTCGGTGCCATTTGGCCCGGGGCCGTCGAATCAAGTGACCATCGTGATCAACGAAGGGAACAACAGCGACCCCAACTCCCGCTGGGTCTATACGGCCACCATCGTCAGCGGGAGTTTCCACTACGCCACCTTCACCGACAATGCGAATTTAGGTCCGCCAATCAAGTTCGCGGTGCCGCCCTTCTCGATCATCCAGACCGACTTGCTCTTGTTCGCCAGCAGTTTTGAGGGGATCGGGACGGTGACGAACGCTCAAGGGGTGGCGTCGAATTACGTGCGGCTTGACACGGTCTCAGGCATCGGCACGAATGAAAACTGGTTCGTGCTAACCAACGGCTGCGCCGTGTTGACCGACACCAACAACGCCAATTCGGGGACCAACTTGCTCGCCCTGAGCAACGCGCGCGTGCAGGCCGCCCTGCCGACGGTGCCGGACCACGAGTACCGATTGTCGTTCGCCTACGAGAAAGTCTCCAGCGCGCCGACCCAACAGTTGTCGGTGGCAGTCCCAGGTCTGGCGAACCTGTATCGCCATCTCAGCGTCTCGAACGGCCCGGCGGGCGCGAACCTCAGTTTCGACGCGGTGGCTGTGCCGAAGGTTCGGCTGTGTCCCGGACAAGAGATCGCGATCGCGGCGACCGACTTTTGTCCCTTCAACCCACCTCTCTGTGTCTTCTGGATCTTTGGTCCTCCGGAAGGGCTTACGAACCAGCTCTTCCAGGGCCTGCCGTTGTTCAGCTTGATTGGCTGCTGGAGCCACAGTCCCAACGTACTCGATTCGAACACGGTGGCCAGCGAACCGTTCTTTATTGGCACGAACAATATAGTAAATGCCCCGACCCTGCCCGGTGATTATTATTTATTCCTGGGCGTAAACAACGATGACTACAACGCCAACATTGTAATAACTAATTTCCTGCTCGTGACGGCGAATTGGCAGCAGTGCCAGCTAACCACCGGCGATTATGTTTTGGGGAGCACCACCAACGCGCTGACCGCCGAGTACCCCTGGCAGAACCCCTCGTTCCTGTTCGCCGCGAATCCGACCACGACCAACCTGATCCTGCAGCCGGACATCAACTACACGATGCTCTTCGATTCGTTTCGGTTGGTCGAGCCGATCAATCGGGCTTATTTCCTGTCCGAAGAAACGATGGCGCCCTTCCAGGGCCAGCTCGCGGAAGGGGATTGGACCTTGGAAATGTGGGACAACCGCAGCGGCCCGGTCGCGGACCCGGGCAAACTGTTGAGTTGGCAGCTCGATTTTGTGTACGCCAACGAGACCTCATGCCTGTCGTTGACCAACGGCATTCGTTACGAGGGCGACGTTCGGGGTGATGAAATCCGCTGCTTCATGGTGGCCGTTCCGGGAGAGATCACGGCCGCGTTTAACCTTTTGACTGACCTTGGTCCGGGCACCGGCGTGGATCTGCTTTACAGCACGACTGGCCCGCCGACCGGCAATTCGCCGCCGGACCCGGTGCCGCCCCAGCCGGCGGGCATCACGTTTGGACTTTCCACGGATTTCCCGCCCGGCGCGGGATTGCCGCTCGGCGGACATTATTTCCTCGGCGTGAGAAACAAAAATCGGACGGAGACCAATAATTTCCGCCTCCGAGTGAACTTCGATGTCCCGATCATTCCGCTGCAAAACAACGTGCCGTTCGTCAATCAGATTCCGGTCTTCACTAACCGGTTCGCCGGCATGACCAACAGCACGCTGGAAGTCGAGGCGATGCAGTATTATTCGTTCGACGTGTCAACGAACGCCGTGTCGGCCGTGTTCCGGGTCAGCTCAAGACGCGGCGATGTGAACCTGGTATTGCGGCGGGCCTTGCCGGTGGTGGATCTGTTCCCGCGCCCCACCTTCTTCGATTATGAAAGCACGACGACCTTTCCGGACTCCGAACTGATCATCGTCAATACCAACTCGCTGCCGGTCAAACTGGCGCCTGGCCGCTGGTATCTGGGCGTCTATAACGTCGATACCAACGCGGTCACCTATACCATCCGCGCCACGCAAGCGACGACCAACCTGTACTCGACCATCGATCTCATCAGCGGGGTCGCCACGAATTTCTTCGTGCCGCCGTTCTCGACGCTGACGAGTTTTTACCGGCTGGTTGCCGACCAGACCAACGCCGGCGTCCTCTTCGAGCTTTGCGATCTGGATGGCGACGCGGACCTGATCGTGAGGCGCGCCGATCTGCCGTCGCGCGAGCTGTATGACTTCAGCAATCTGGAGCTTGGGTCCAACCCGGAGACAATCGAACTGCGCACGAACTTGTTCATTCCCGACGTGAACGCGACGAACTGGTTCATCGCCATCGTGAATCGGGACCCGTCGTCCAACGCTGTGAGCGGCTTGGTGCGCGCTTCGGTGCTCACCACCAATGCCGCCACCAATTTGTGCGGCCAAGCGGGAGGCACCGTTCCAATCTTGGTGAGTGGGGGGACCTGCCACACCAGCACGCTGGCGCAGGCTGCCGATGTCGATTACTACCGTGTCCCGGTTCCCAGCAAAGTCTATCGGATGGATTTCATCACCACCACCACCGGGGGCGATGTTGGCCTCTATGTTCAAGGCGGGCCTTCGGCTGCACTCTCGATTTGGCCAACGAATTATGTCTATTCCAACGCAGTGCCTTTCGTGGCGAGTCGCGTCGTGACAGTGGACACCAATTCGTTGCCGAATCCGCTGCTCCCCGGCGACTGGTTTGTCGCGGTCAGGAATCAGTTCTTTTGCCCTGGGCCTCCTTGTCCTGTGACCTATACCTTCTGCGTGATCGCATACACCAACGCGCTGCCAACGATTATCACGCTGACCAATGGCGTCTCCTTCACCAACACGGTCCTGGCCGGTCGGGGCGTCGATTACTACGTCTATGACGTTTCTCCGGACGGGATTCAGGCCACGTTTGAGGTGCTAAACCCGGCCGGCAACGTCGATCTCTACATCGCCCAGGGCCTGCCGCTCCCGGACCAAACCAGCTTCGACGCCAGCAGTGCAAACCCCGGCACGAGCAACGAATCGATTACCCTCATCACGAACGGCGTGCCCGTGGCATTGTCGCCCGGCCCGTGGTACTTGGCCGTCATCGATCAAGAAACCAACAACGTCAACTACGCCGTGCGCGTCACCGAGATCCTCGCTTCCAGCATCGTCACGCTGACCAACGGCACTTCGTTCTCCAACACCGTTGGGATCGCCAGCGCCCTGGGCAGCGGGAACGGTCCCGCGGGAGCGAACGCTCCGGCGTCGGCCGCGGCCGCGAGCGGGGGCGTTGATTATTATGCCTTCAACATCTCCTCCAATGCCGTACAGGCGAACTTCGAGACGTTGCAAGCCAACGGCAACGTGGATTTATTCATCAGCCAGGGTTTGCCGGTGCCGACGCCAACGAGTTTCGATTACGCCAGCACGAACGGCGGGGCGAGGAATGAATTCATTGCCGTTGCGACCAATTCCGTTCCCACGCCATTGTCGGCGGGAGATTGGTACCTCGCCGTCGTCAACCGTGATACCAACGCCGTTACGTACGTGGTGCGCGTCACGGAAATTCAGGCCGCCAGCATTATCGCGCTGACCAATGCGGTTCCGTTCAACAACCAGGTCGCAGGCGCCGACAGCCCGCCGAGCCTGGGCGTCGAATATTATGTTTTCAGCGTGTCGTCCAACGCCGTCCAGGCAAACTTTGAAATCCTGGCCCCGGACGGAAATGTCGATCTGTTTGTCCGGCAAGGGTTGCCGTTGCCGGATGCGAATCACTTCGATTACTCGAGCACGAATCCCTCGGTGAGCAATGAGTTCATCGCGGTGGCGACCAACTCCACGCCGCTCGCGTTGGCTCCGGGCGATTGGTATTTGGCGGTCGTGAATCGCGATCCTATCCCGGTTAATTATGCGGTGCGCGCGACCCAATACGTCCCGGCCACAACGAACCTGGTTCGATTGACCAATTGTCTGATCCATACCGCCGTGGTCGCGGCGAACGATCCGCAGATGAACAACGGCCTGGATTACTATGTGTTCACCGTGTCATCCAACGCCCTGACGGCGACCTTCGAGGTCCTCAGCCCCTCTGGGAATGTCGATTTGTTCATCGGCCCCGATGTGCCGCTGCCTACGCCGGCGAACTTCTTGTATTCCAGCGAGAATCCACTGAATTCCGATGAATCGATACCAGTAAGTGTCGGCATCTTCTATGCCTTCACCTCGCCGGCCTGGTACTTGGCGGTCGTGAATCGGGACCCCAGCAATGTGGTTTATTCGGTGCGGGTCACGGAAACCATCGCCACCACCAATGGCGTGATCCCCCTGATCAGCGGGATCCCGCTCCAGGATCGGGTGGCAGCGGGCGACGGATCGTGCGAGGTGGGCATTAACTACTACCGTTTCAACGTTTCCTCCAATGCCCTGGTCGCCAACTTCGAAGTCCTCTCGCCGGATGGCGACGTCGATTTGTTTATCCGGCCGGGCTTCCCGTTGCCGATTCCCGGCAGCGAAGCTTACCGCAGCGCGAATCCCGGTTTGAGTGAAGAATTTATCGAAGTCACGCGGAACTCAGTGCCCGTCGGCCTTATCCCCGGCGATTGGTATCTGGCGGTCGTCAACCGTGATACCAACGCCGTGACCTATTATGTCCGCGCGACTCAGTGGACGCCGACAAACTTCGTCGTGCTCACCAATGGCCCGGCTTACTGTCATTCTGTACCGGCGGCGTCCCGAACGAATTCGGGAGCGGATTATTATGTCATTCATGTTGCCAGCGATACCGTGGAGCTGGACCTCGCCGCGCTCCAGCTAAGCGGCGATGTAAACTTATATCTCCGCAACGGATTGCCCTTGCCCGGGCCGCGGAGTTTCGATTATGTGAGCGCCAATCCTGGGCTGGTGGATGAAACCATCCGAGTGCTCCCAGGTTCCAGTCCCGTTCCGCTAAGCTCCGGTGACTGGTATTTGGCGGTGGTCAATGCCGAGACGAATGACGCGCCGTATTGCCTCTGCATAATCCAATACTCGTTCAGCGCGGCGACCATCGTGCGTTTGACCAACGGCATTCCGTTTAATTTCAACATCGCCTCCGAGCTTCCGTGTGATGACGGCCGCGGCCCCGATTATTATGTCTATAATGTCTCCAGCAACGCGGCGCGGGCGCAGTTTGAAGTGCTCCAGGCTGCTCCGGGCGGCGCGGCGTTGTTTGTGCGCAAAGGTCTGCCGCTGCCTGACCTTCTAAGCTTCGATTACAAAGGTGGCAACGGACTTACACCCGACGCCTTCATCGCGGTCTTCACCAACGCCCGCCCCGTGCCGTTGTCGGCGGGAGATTGGTATATCGGCGTATTCCACGGCGCGGTTACTAACTATCAAATCAAAGCCACGGAATTTAGCGTGCCCGGGACCAATCTCATCATCACGAAGATCCTGCAAACGGGCAACCAGTTGTGCCTTACCTGGACCAATGCCCTGCCCGGCGTCCGTTACTTTGTGCAAGGCACGTTCGATTTAGTCTCCTCGCCGTGGCTGCCCGCATCGACGACCATCATGGCAACCAATTCCGCGGTGACTTATTGCCTCTCGTTGCCCACGCCGTATAAGTTCTTCCGCATCGCCGAAGGCTGGGGCCTTCCGGCCGGCGCGTCGTCCGCCACGGCGACGAACCTAACCATCATGCCGCACCGCCCGAACGGTTATTTGCTGAGCTGGAATTCATCCCCCAATCAACAATTCGGCGTGAGTTGGTCGCGGACGATGCCGGCCACCTATTGGAACACCTTCACCAACATCGTGACCGCCACGAACAATTCCTACTTCTTCTTTGACGACGGCTCCCAAACCGGCGGCCTGAAGTCCCCGCGATTCTACCGCCTCTTTTCTCTGCCGTAAAGACGCCCATTGCATGGCAGGAAAGAGGCCGCCATCTTCCATTCCCGAACCGGACCGTGAGGAAGGACATGGACGCTGACGGGCGGTAACCTCCCACTGATTTCACGCTTCTTCCACACGGTGGGGGAGAACGCGGTCTCCGCCCAAAATAGTGAATTGTGTTTCGAGCGCGTGTGGTGTCTCCGCCGCGTCGCCACGGCCGTACGGTGGTGGGCACACAGCTGCTGGCGAGAATGGTCAGAAGCAGACCGCGCGCGCTCGACGGAGCTCGCGACCGCGCGCCGATAAGGCCGGGATGACATCTGCTTTGCTTCAGCGCCGGGTTTGGTTAGAGTTGCCGATTATTTTGAACGGGAAATTCGGCGGCTATGGCAAAAGAGTTCATCCGGATCGGCGGCGCGCGCGAGCATAATCTCAAAAATCTCACGCTGGACATTCCCCGCGACAAGCTGGTGGTGATCACCGGGCTGAGCGGATCAGGCAAATCGTCCCTGGCCTTCGACACGATCTACGCCGAGGGCCAGCGCCGTTACGTCGAGTCGCTCTCGGCCTATGCCCGGCAATTCCTCGACCAGATGCAAAAGCCGGACGTCGATTTTATTGAGGGGCTGTCGCCGGCCATCGCCATCGAACAACGCGGTTCCGGCAGCAATCCGCGTTCGATCATCGCGACGACCACGGAGATTTACGATTATCTGCGCCTGCTCTTCGCCCATGTCGGCCAGCCGCATTGCCCGGAGACGGGCGTGCCAATCGTGCCGCAAACCACCAGCGATATCGTCGATAAAATCCTCGCGCTGCCCCCGAAAACCCGCGTGATGCTGCTCGCGCCGATCGTGCGCGAACAGAAAGGGGAGTTTCGCGACGTCGTGGAGCGGTTGGCGCGCGAAGGCTTCGTACGCGCCCGCATGGACGGGGAATCTGTGGAACTGGCGAGCAACGTCCGCGTGAAACTGGACCCGAAACAAAAGCACAATATCGACGTCGTGGTGGATCGCCTCGTGATCGAGGAGAAAATCCGCGTCCGGCTGAGTGATTCGGTGGAGACTTCGTTGAAGTGGGGCGGCGGACGCCTGCTGGTCTTGCGTCAGCCGCCCGAGGTCCACCCAACGTCGAGTTGGACGGAGACCTTGTATTCCAACGGCAATTACAGCCCGGCCACCGGGCAGAGTTTTGAGACGCCGACGCCGAAACATTTTTCTTTCAACTCCCCGGCTGGCGCGTGCCCAGTTTGCCACGGTCTCGGTCAGAAATTGGTTTTCGACGAATCCCTCGTGGTGCCCGATCCGGACAAGTCCCTCGAGGCCGGAGCGATTTTGCCCTGGCGGCGCGGCGGCAAGCGGATGGTGACCTATTATAAAGGCCTGCTGCGCGGAGTCGCCAGCCATTACGGACAAAGCCTGGAGACGCCCTATCGCGCGCTGCCGGACGATTTTAAAAAGGCCCTGAGCTGGGGTTCCGCGGGCGCGGAAATTGAATTCAGTTTCTGGCGGGCGGGCAAGCTGTCCGTGGTCTCGCGCCCGTTCGAGGGAGTGATCCCGAACCTGGAACGGCTCTATCAGGAAAGCGAAAGCGAGTTCACCAGGAACCGCTTGAAAGCATTCATGAACCCGCGGTTTTGTGACGCGTGCAACGGCCGGCGCCTCAAACCGGAGATTCTAGCGGTGACCCTGGGCGGTCCGGCGGCAAGCGCCAGCTTCAAGGTCCAATTTCCAATATCTGAGGAGCCGCCCTCGGAAAACAGGAAAGCCGAGTCCCGTCCTCCACTGGGTGCGGTAATTCCCGGGCTTTCGATCATGGAGGTCTGCGCTCTTTCGGTCCAAGCCGCGGACGATTTTTTCGCGAGCCTTAAGCTGACGGAATTTCAGCGGCAGATCGCCAGCGAGATCGTCCAGGAAATCCGCGCCCGGCTCGGCTTTTTGAAAGACGTCGGGCTTGGTTATATGACGCTGAACCGGGAGAGCGGCACGTTGAGCGGCGGCGAGGCGCAGCGCATCCGGCTGGCCACGCAGATCGGCGCGGGCCTGGTGGGCGTGCTGTACATTTTGGATGAGCCAAGCATCGGGCTGCATCAGCGGGACAACCAACGGTTGTTGAAGACCCTCCAGCATCTGCGCGACCTCGGCAATTCGGTGCTGGTGGTGGAGCACGACGAGGACACGATCCGGCACGCGGATTACATCCTGGACCTTGGCCCGGGCGCCGGAGTGCGAGGCGGGGAACTGGTTGCCGCGGGAACGTTGCCCGAAGTGCTGGCCAATTCGCGCTCGCTGACCGCCAAATATTTGACGGGCGAATTGTCGATCCCGATTCCGCGCAAGCGCATCCTGCCTTCCGCCGAGCGCGGCTGGCTGGAAATCCTGGGGGCGGCGGAGAACAATTTGAAGAACCTCGATGTGCGCATTCCGCTGGGGACCTTGACGTGCGTCACGGGCGTGAGCGGCTCGGGGAAGAGCACGCTGGTGGATGACATTCTGCGGCGCGCGTTGTTCCGCCACTGGCACGGCTCGAAGGAGCGGCCAGGGGCGCATCGGGAGATTCGCGGCCAGGACGCCCTGGACAAGGTGATCGTGATTGACCAGACGCCGATTGGCCGCACTCCGCGTAGCAATCCGGCGACCTACACCGGCATGTTCAACCATATTCGCGAGTTGTTCGCGCGGTTGCCCGCGGCGAAGATTCGCGGTTACGATGCCGGTCGATTCAGCTTCAATGTGAAAGGCGGGCGCTGCGAGAAATGCCAGGGCGACGGGGTGCTCAAGATTGAAATGCATTTCTTGCCGCCTGTGTATGTCACCTGCGAAGCGTGCAATGGGCGGCGCTATAATCGCGAGACGTTGGAGATCAATTTCAAGGGGGTGAACATCGCCGACGTGCTCGCCATGACGGTGGACGAGGCGGTGAATTTTTTCCGCGCCGTCCCGCAAATTCATGAGAATTGCCTGACGCTGGCGGAGGTGGGACTGGGGTATCTCCGGCTCGGCCAATCCGCCACGACGTTGAGTGGTGGCGAGGCGCAGCGTTTGAAGCTAGGGGCGGAGTTGGGCCGCAAAGCCACGGGCCGCACGCTCTATATCCTCGACGAACCGACGACCGGGCTCCACTTCCACGATGTGGCGAAGCTCCTCGAAGTGTTGTTCAAACTCCGCGCCCCGGGCAACACCTTGCTTGTGATCGAACACAATCTTGAGGTGATCAAAACCGCCGATTGGACCATTGACCTCGGTCCGGAAGGCGGCGCGGGAGGCGGGCAAATCGTGGCCCAAGGCCGGCCCGAAGACGTTGCCCGTTGCGAAGCGAGTTATACCGGGCAATTTTTGAGTCGAATCCTTTTCTCGGATCGGCGATAAACGAACGAGCATGAATAGGTGCGGTCAAAAAGCTCATCGGAGAGCGATCACGCCAACACCCCGAACCGGTCGCGGCTTCCGGGTAGGTGGTTATTTGGCGCCATTTTGCGCCTGCCTGGCATTGGGCTTGGCGGGAGGGCTGGCGCTCGCCCAGGAAAGCGCTGAGTCACGCGCTTTCAAAGCGGCGACGAACGCCTTTCACGATGGCATTTACGAGCGCGCCGAAAGGGAATTCGCGGAATATGCGCAGAAATTTCCCGACTCGCCGCGCCTCCCCGAGGCGATCTTGTTCCAGGCCCGGGCCGCGATCAAACAGCAGAAAGCCAAAAGCGCGGTGGACTTGCTGACCGCCGCTTTGCCGAAGGCCGGCGGTCTGGCGGACCAATATCGTTATTGGCTGGCGGAGGCGCAACTGGAGAACGGAAGCTTCCAGGCGGCGGCGGCGGCGTTCGAGCGGTTGATCCAGGATCAACCCAGTTCGGTCCTGTTGCTGGAGGCGAGCTACGGCGAAGCCCTGGCGCGTTTCAAAATGAAGGAGTGGCGGCGGGTGGCCGCTCTGCTACAAGCGCCCGGCGGCAGTTTCCGCAGGGAGGCCCTGGCCCGTCCCAACGATGAACTGGTGATGCGCGGGGAACTGCTGCTGGCCGAAGCGTTGTTCGAGCAGAAGGACTTTCCGGCGGCGGAGGGTGTGCTGCAGCGACTGACGGAGCGCGACCTGATTCCGGAGTTCAAGTGGCGCCGGCAGTATTTGCTCTGCCGCGTCCAGGTGGCCGACCAGCGTTTGCGGGAAGCGCTGGCCAACACGACCAATTTGCTGGCCCTGGCCACGGCGTCGGGGCAGCGGAACCTGGAGGCGGAATCGGTCGCGGTCCAGGCCGAAATTCTCGAACAGTTGAGCGAATTTGACGCGGCCGCACAGGTTTATTCGAACAACCTGGCCGAGGCCATGCCGGCCAGGCGGCGACGCGAGGCCCTGCTCAAGATCGTCGAACTTACGCTGGCGCAGGACAGAATCGCGGAGGCGGCGCAAACGCTCGAAGCATTTCTGAGGGCACACCCGGAGGACGCCATTTCCGACTTGGCGCTGCTCACGCTCGGTGAGTTGCACTTCAAGCAGTTTCTGTCTGGCGCACGCACCGATGGCACGAACATCGTGAATGCGCCTGAACCAGCGACCAACCAGTTGCAGCTCGCGCTTGCGCAGTTCGAGCAGTTGACCAAAAAGTTCACCAACAGCTCCCTCGTCGGAAAGGCGCAGTTGAACAAGGGTTGGTGTCTGTGGGCGGACGGAAAAATTCCTGAGAGCCGAGGGGCGTTTCAAGCGGCAGTGGGCAAGCTGCCGTTTTCAGAGGATCTGGCGGTGGCTCGCTTCAAGCTGGGCGACGCGCAGTTTTATCAGAAGGATTACACGAACGCGCTCGCGAGTTATCGGGCACTGACAAATGATCTGGCCCGGCTGCCGCGCTCCCGGGAGGCGTTGTTTGACCAGGCGGTGTACCAGATTTTGCGGGCTTCGCTGGAGATCAAAGACCCCGGAGGAGCGAGCAGCGCCATGCAACAAATCGTGCAATACTTTCCGGCCAGCGTGTTCGCGGACCGCGGCATGTTATTGGTCGGCCAGAATTTCACCGGGATGGGCGATCCGGAGAAAGCGCGGCAGGTGTTTGGAGAATTCCTCGAATTGTTTCCCGGCTCGCCGCTGGTGCCGGAGGTGGAACTGGCGGTTGCCCGCAGCTATGTGCCAGAACGGCAATGGGAGCCAGCGATCGCAAAATATGAGGAGTGGTTAAGTCGTTTTCCAACCAACGAATTGCGGCCGCGCGCGGAATTTGATCACGCCTGGGTCAACTCTCAGGCTGGCCGCGAAACCAACGCGCTGGTCCTGTTCACGAATTTCGTGGCGCGGTTTCCGGTCCACGTGCTGGCGCCGCGCGCCCAGAACTGGGTGGCTGATTTCTACTTCCGGCACCAGGATTACCCGAACGCCGACAAGAACTATCAGATCCTCTTCCAGAACACCAATTGGCCGGTGACGCGGCTTTCGTATCAGGCCCGCATGATGGCCGGCCGGGCGGCCTTTGCGCGCCAAGTGTACAAGGATGCGGACAAGTATTTCACGGAGTTAATCAACCTGTTGACGGGCGATACGAACAGTCCACCCGACTTGGTTGCAGAAGCCTGGCTGCGGCTGGGGGACACCATAACGCAAGGCTCGCGCCTCGAAGCCGGGAAGCCACTCGACAGCCGTTTCGGCGAAGCGATCAACGCCTTCAGCAAAATCACTCAACAGTTCCCCACCAACCGCTGGGCCGCGCAGGCCTTGGGCCGCATCGGGGACTGCCATCTCCAACTTGCCTCGCAGGAATCCAGACGCTACGATCAAGCCATCAATGCGTATCAGGAGCTGATGGACCTGCCGCAGGCGGAAGTGGCCGATCGCAGCCGCGCGGAAGCCGGCGTGGCTCTCGCCCTGGAAAAACAGGCGCACGCGCTTCCGACGCCGGAGAATGCGGACTTTCTGCTCAAATCCGCATTCGACCATTACTATAATATCGTGTGCGGCAAAAATCTGCGGGACAAAGAACAGCCCGATCCGTATTGCTTGAAAGAAGCTGGCCTGGCCGCCGCAAGGCTGGCGGAGGAGCGAAAGGACTGGGAAGTGGCGGTCAACATTTACGAACGCCTATCGGCTTATTTACCGTCGCTGCGCCCCCTGCTGGAAAAGAAAATCGAAAAGGCACAGGATCAATTGCGGCTCGAAAAAAGTTGACTGCGGGGGACGTCGCCTGCGTATTGACACGCGCGTCGCCGGCGCTTACCGTTCACCGTGTGGAAACCAAATTGGAATCTGGGATCGAACCGGTGGTAAGCCTCACTGAAAGCGCGGCTAACCAAGTGCGATCGATGCTGTCCGGGCAGGCGGGGAATGCCGGCAGAAACCTTCGTATTTATGTCGAATCCGGTGGTTGCTCCGGCCTGCAATATGGAATGGTTTTCGATGAGAAGCGGAACGATGATACCCTGGCGCATTTTTTTGGGGTCCCGGTTCTGGTTGATCCGTTCAGCGCCAATTATCTTCGTGGCACCGTTATTGATTATGTCGATAGCCTGACAGGTGGCGGCTTCAAGATCTCCAATCCCATGGCGCGGCAAAACTGCGGGTGCGGCAAGTCATTCGAAGCCTGATCGGAACACGCGGAATTCCGCTCAGCCTGGCCAACGCCGTTCCGGCTGATTCTCAGAACCAGTTCCTGCGCACCAACCACATCTTTACGATTTGAGTAAGGACGACATAACAAGCCAACGTTAAAAGGAGGATCGGCCAGTAGAGCATCGGCAGTGGGGTGAAACCAAGGGCGGGAGCTAACGGCGAGAATGGCAGCCACATGCCGACCCCCATAATGAGAATGGTTGTGATGGTCAGGGGCAGACTCGCTCGCGCCTCAATGAAAGGAATCTTCTTGGTGCGGATGACGTGGATGATCAGGGTCTGCGTCATCAGCGATTCCACGAACCAGCCGGTTTGGAACAGCGAAGCCCGCGCCGGATCCCAGCAATGAAAGGCGTAGAGCATTACCAAATACGTCGTGTAGTCGAAGATGGAGCTGACCGGGCCAATGAATAAAATGAAACGCGTTATTTCCCCCATGTCCCAGGGACGGGGTTTGGCCACCTGATCCACACCCACGTTATCCGTTGGAATCGGCACCTGCGAGAAGTCATAGAGCAGATTGTTGCTGAGGACCTGAATGGGCGCCATCGGAACGTAAGGCAAAAACACGCTGGCCCCCAATACGCTGAACATGTTTCCGAAATTGGAACTCGCTCCCATGCGGATGTATTTGAGGATGTTTACGAAGACCTTTCGCCCCTCGAACACCCCTGCTTCCAGCACCATCAAACTCTTCTCCAGCAGGATCATATCGGCTGACTCTTTGGCAATGTCAACGGCGTTATCCACGGAGATGCCGACATCCGCCGCGCGCAACGCGGGCGCATCGTTGATTCCGTCACCCATGAACCCAACCACATGGCGATTATGCCGGAGCGTTTCGATGGCGCGCTGTTTCTGCGCCGGTGAGAGCCGGGCGAAAACGTGGGTGACCTCCACTGCTTTTGAAAGCTGCTCATCGGTCATGGCCTCCATTTCGCCGCCCAGCAGGATTTTCTCGGTCGCAATCCCTACTTCACAGCAAACCTTTTTGGTGACTAGTTCATTATCGCCGGTCAATACTTTTACGACGACTCCGTGTTCTTGCAATGCCGCGATGGCTTTCAATGCGCTCTCCTTGGGTGGATCAAGGAAAGCGATGTAGCCCCGCAAAATCAAATCCGCCTCATCGGCCTTGGAGTAAGTGGCGCGTTGGTCCAGCTTCTTGTACGCGACGGCCAAAACCCGGAAACCATCGGCACTGAGATCATTGAACTGCTCAATGAGGTTCCCGACCAGAATCGGCTCCATCGGATGAATCTCACCTTCACACTCAAAATGGCCGCACCGACGAAATACCATCTCCGGCGCGCCCTTCGTCAGAAGCTGGTGCTCTTTATCGGGCGTTTCAACGACCACGGACATCATTTTGCGGGAAAAATCGAAGGGGATCTCATCGACTTTAACATAATCCGCAATCGAGAGCTTCTCGTGGGCTTCCTCATGCTCTAGGACGGCGCGGTCGAGCACGTTCTTCAGCCCGGTCTGGAAATGACTGATGAGATAGGCATCCAACAGGACGATTTCGCTCTCGTTTTGAAAAACATCGCAATATTTTTCCAGGATGACACGGTCGAGGGTAAGCGTTCCGGTTTTGTCGGTGCAGAGGACATCCATGGCCCCGAAGTTCTGAATCGAGTTCAGGCGTTTAACGATGACTTTCTGGCGTGACATCGCCAGCGCTCCCTTGGAGAGGCAAACCGATACGATCATCGGCAACATTTCCGGCGTCAGCCCAACCGCGACTGCCATCGCAAAGAAGAACGCCTCGCGCCAGTCATGCTTCGTCAGACCATTGATAACGAAGACCAACGGGACCATCGCCATCATGAAGCGAATCATCACCCAGGTGAATTTTCGCACCCCCTTGTCAAAGCTGGTCTCCACCTGTTGGCTGGCCATGCTTTTGGCCATGCTGCCTAAATAAGTGTGAACGCCGGTCTCGACGACCACGGCCACGGCGGTGCCGCTTTCCACACTGGTGCCTAAAAAGCAGACATTGGACAGTTCCAAATGGGCGGCATTCTCTCGGACGTCCCGGGTATCGAATTTTTCAACCGGCATGGACTCACCAGTCAACGTGGCCTGCGTCAGGAACAAATCTTTGGAAGAGATCAGCCGGACGTCGGCAGGAACCATGTCCCCGGCTGAGAGCTTGACAATGTCTCCGGACACGAGTTGGTGCAGCGGCACTTCTGCCACCTTGCCTTCCCGCACGACGGAAGCGGTGACCCGGATCATGGCCTTGAGTTTTGCCGCCGCGGTGTCGGCTTTGGACTCTTGCACAAAACGGAGCACCACCCCCAGGACCACCATCAACAACATCACAGTACCCGCGCGAGCGTCGCCGGTTGCGTAGGAAATGGCCGCCAGGACGCTTAAGAGGATGACAAGTGGATTGCGGGTCGTATGGAGCAACCGCCAAACCCAGCTAGTCCGCCTTTCGCTCGACACTTCATTCGGCCCGTACTGTTCGAGCCGGGTTGCGGCCGCCTCTGCGGTGAGTCCGTTCGCGGAGGTGTCCAGCAAGCGCAAGACGTCGGCGGTCTCCATGTGGGCTGCCTCGGCTAGCCGGGCCGAAACGCGAATCGCTGCCGGTTTTCGCTTCGGCGGTGGGGTTGCTGTGTTATGATTGTTCAGAGTTGCTGAACCACTCATCAATCGAGGGTGGCAGGGATTATGGACCGGTGCAAGTCAAGCTGACGGGCGCGGGCCGAAAACATGCCACACGACAGTTCTTTCGGTGTTTTCGCCACCCAGCCCGATCCCGATGGAAGCGGGCCTCGGTTGAGGGGTGTTTCGAAGGACTCCCCGGCAGGCTCGCGAAGCTGCCTGCAGCGGCCGCGGCGGCCTCATTATTTTCCGCATTCACTTGCGCTTGACGCCACGGGCGGATCCGCTTAACCTGGTTTCGGAATTGAGGGGAGTCAACCGGTTCCTCGCGGAGTGGCGGGAGAACGAAGACTGAGAGTTCGGCGCGGGAGCGCCGAAGACCCGTTGAACCTGCTCCAGGTAATGCTGGCGAAGGGATTTCCCACTTCACCAAGCTTCCGGGGGCACTCGCGAGCAGCCTGTGTTGTCGGGCGGGATCGCCGAGAAGGTTTCAGCGCCGACAACGAAAGAAAACCTATGATCGCAACCAAAGAATCGTTCCAGCCGAACCACGGCGAATTGCCGTCCAATTCGAGCCGTGTTTACGTGGCTGGACAAATCCATCCTGATATCCGCGTGCCGTTCCGCGAGATAAGCCTCAGCCGGACAAAGTCTTTCAACGGACAGACGACGGTGAACGAGCCGGTGCGTGTCTATGATTGTAGCGGTCCGTGGGGCGATCCGGCGTTCCACGGAAACCTCAAGCAGGGCCTCGCCCCGCTACGGCGCCAATGGATTCAACGTCGCGACGACGTTGAGGAATATGCAGGCCGCGAAGTCAAACCCGAGGACAACGGTCAACATTCGCGCGTGACCGAGAATTTTGCGGGCCAGGCAGGGCGCAACAATCAGCAACGATTCCCCGGGCTGAGGCGCAAACCATTGCGCGCCGCTCGCGGCCATCCAGTCACACAGCTTTGGTACGCCCGCCAGGGCATCATCACGCCGGAGATGGAATTCGTCGCTATCCGTGAAAACATGGGCCGCGAGATCGCGATGGAGTTCGTCGAGAACAAACATGAGGCGCGCAACGGGCTCAACCAGCAGCACCCCGGTCATTCGTGGGGCGCGAGCATTCCGAAACGAATCACGCCCGAATTCGTCCGCGCCGAAGTCGCGCGCGGCCGTGCCATCATCCCCGCCAACGTCAATCATCCGGAGCTGGAGCCGGTGATCATCGGCCGCAACTTCCTGGTGAAAATCAACGCCAACATCGGCAATTCCGCCGTCGCCTCGAGCCTCGACGAGGAAGTCGAAAAAATGAGGTGGGCCACCCAGTGGGGCGCGGATACGGTCATGGACCTATCGACCGGCAGGAACATTCACACCACCCGCGAGTGGATCATCCGTAACAGCCCGGTTCCCATCGGGACGGTGCCGATTTACCAGGCGCTGGAAAAGGTCGGAGGCAAAGCCGAGGAACTTACCTGGCAGATTTACCGTGACACGCTGATCGAGCAGTGTGAGCAGGGCGTGGACTACTTCACCATCCACGCCGGCGTGCTCCTTCGCTTCATTCCGCTCACCGCGCGGCGCGCCACCGGCATCGTTTCACGCGGCGGCTCGATTATGGCCAAATGGTGCCTTGCTCATCACCAGGAGAGTTTCCTCTACACTCACTGGGATGAGATTTGCGAACTCATGGCTGCTTATGACGTCAGCTTTTCCATCGGCGATGGCCTGCGTCCAGGCTCCATCGCCGACGCCAACGACGAGGCCCAATTTTGCGAGCTTAAGGTGCAGGGAGAGCTTACCAAACGTGCTTGGGACCGCGGAGTGCAAGTGATGAACGAGGGGCCTGGCCATGTCCCCATGCACATGATTCAAGAGAACATGGCGAAGCAACTGGAGTGGTGCCACGAAGCACCGTTCTACACTCTCGGGCCGCTTACCACCGACATCGCTCCCGGCTACGACCATATCACCAGCGCCATCGGCGCGGCGATGATCGGCTGGTACGGCTGCGCCATGCTCTGCTATGTCACCCCCAAAGAGCACCTCGGCCTGCCGATTAAGAAAGACGTGAAGGATGGCGTCATCGCTTACAAGATCGCGGCCCACGCCGCCGATCTCGCCAAAGGCCACCCGGGCGCGCAATACCGCGACAACGCCCTGAGCAAGGCTCGTTTTGAATTTCGCTGGGAAGACCAGTTCAACCTGGGCCTCGACCCTGAAACCGCCCGCGCCTTCCATGATGAAACCTTGCCACAGGAGGGAGCGAAATCGGCCCACTTCTGCAGCATGTGCGGTCCGCACTTCTGCTCGATGAAGATCACGGAAGAGGTTCGTAGGTACGCGGCCGAGCACGGGCTTAGCGACGAACAAGCGTTCCGACGCGGCATGGAAGAGAAGTCGAAGGAATTCGTCGAAAAAGGCGCGGAGGTTTACGCAAAGGCGTAATCAGGTTCAAGCCCTGCGTTGTCCGCCTGGTCGCGGGTGGTGAGGTCCTCGGGGCCTTGATCTGGCTTTGATGGCCCGGTGCGCAGAATGAACTTCGGTCAAGCCGCGCAGGAGCGCCTCCCATTCCGCGCTGGTGGTTTCCCAGCCGCTGCTGAACCGCAGCACCCGGCTCGCTTCATTCGGCGCGTAGCCCATGGCCGCCAGCACGTGCGAAGGCTCCTCTCGGCCGCTGGCGCAGGCCGAACCGGTAGATACCGCGAAACCCAGTTTATCGAGCTTGACCACCCAACGTTGCTGGCCATCCGCTTCAGGCATCAGCGCCGAAACGGTGTTCCAGACCCGCGTTTGTCCGGCGCCAACGATTTCCGCACCGGGCAGGTTGCCCAACAAGGCCCTGTCAAAATGATCGCGCCACTCCAGTCGTGATTGTGGTTCGTCGGCGGCCAAAGATTTCTCCCGCACCTCCAGCGCAGCGAGCATCGAGAGCACCCCGGCGACATTCTCGGTGCCCGCCCGGCGGCCTTCTTCTTGTTTGCCGCCGAGCAGCAGCGAGTTGGTCCGGCCCTTAGCGGGACACTTCAAAAAGCCGACCCCTTTTGGCCCGCCGAACTTGTGAGCGCATCCGCTCACAAAATCGCAGTCGCCGAGATTTTTCATCGGCAGCTTGCCGATCCACTGCGCGGCATCGCAAAAAAAGGCGACTTCGTGCTCGCGACAGATCGACAGCGCTTCACGCCACGGCTGAACGACGCCGGTTTCATTGTTCACGGCCATCAGGGCGACCAGCGCGGGCGGAGATCGTTTGGGTGCTTCCTTCAACCAATCCAATTCGATCGTCCCCGCGTGGGTGACGGGAATAAGCCGATGTCGTTTTGGAAGATAACGGCGCATTGACGCCAGCACGCAAGGATGCTCGATCGCCGAGGCCCAAACCTCGTTGCCCGCCGCGCCGGACCAGGCGACATGATGCATCACCATGTTGTTGGATTCCGTCGCCCCCGAAGTCCAGACGATGTCGAGCGGATCACAAACGAGATAGTTCGCCAGCTTCTCCCGCGCCGCCTCCAACGCCGCGTTGGCGCGCGCGCCCAGGCGGTGCGGGCTGGAAGGGTTGCCGACGAAATTTTGCGTCGCGTCGAGCCAGGCCTTTCGTGCTTCCGGCAAGAGCGGCGCGGTGGCGTTGTGGTCGAAGTATATCATTGTCCCGCTAAGATAAGCTTGTCGCGCGGCCTGGCCAGTTCTTTGTCAACGGGCTTGCCACTGCGCTGGAGTGGTCGATACCCTCCCTCCATTGTAATCATGGAAGCCTCGCGGCCAAAGACCCTTCACTACAAGCGCTCCCGTTTCGGCACGCAGTTGCCCCTGGACTATCTGTACGGTCCCTCCCATTCGTGGATCGCCCGGCAGGGCGACGGGACGTGGCGCGTGGGGCTTACGAAGTTTGCCACGCGCATGTTGGGGGAAATGGTCGATCACGGTTTCGAGTTGGAGGTTGGCACGCCGGTGGCCCCAGGGCAGATCATCGGCTGGGTCGAAGGCTTCAAGGCGATTTCCGATGTCTATTGCATCGCCGATGGAAGATTTCTGGGTGTGAATCCGGGGTTGAAGGAAAAACTGACGGCGATCAATAAAGACCCTTACGGGGCCGGCTGGCTTTACGCGGTCAGCGGCCAGCCGGACCCCAGGTGTGTGGATGTGTACGCTTATCGCAACCTCCTCGACAAAACCATCGACAAGATTCTGGAAAACCAGAAAGCTGAGGAAATCAAATGAGTCCAGAGCGTTCGGAGCCAAAGTCCTCGAGCTTGAGTGATCGTCGCCCAATCGCGGGCACAACGGACAAAGCCCGCTACATTATGATCGGCGGCTTTTTGGGCGCCGGCAAAACCACTTCGGTCGTCCGGCTCGCCCAGCGCCTTCGCGACCAGGGCCGGCGGGTTGGACTGATCACCAACGACCAAGGCAATCGGCTTGTCGATACGGCGATCCTCGCGGCCCGGGGCTTCGCGGTGGAAGAGATTGCCGGCGGCTGCTTTTGCTGCCGGTTCAATTCGCTTGCGGAAGCGGCGAACAAACTCTCCGTCGAAGCCAGACCGGAGGTCTTTATCGCGGAGCCCGTCGGCAGTTGCACCGACCTGGTTGCCACGGTCACCTACCCGCTGCGGCGAATTTATGGCAATGATTTTACCATTGCGCCGCTCAGTGTTTTGGTGGATCCGGTCAGGGCGCTGCGGGTTTTCGGTTTGGCGGAAGGGGCAACCTTCTCCGACAAAGTGCGCTATATTTACCGCAAGCAGCTCGAAGAGGCCGACTTCATCGTCATCAACAAGTGCGATTTGCTTCCGCCAGCGCGATTGCAACTTTTGCGCCAGGAACTCCACCAACGATTTCCGGGGACCGAAATGTTGGATGTTTCCGCGCGAGACGGGACGGGCCTGGAGGATTGGTTCGGGCGCATCCTCCCCGCTAGCCAGACCCCCCGGCCGACCATTGAAGTCGATTACGAAGTCTATGCCGAAGGCGAAGCCTTGCTCGGCTGGTTGAACGCCACCCTCCAATTATCATCCGCGACCCCGTTCGATGGGAACCTCGTCCTGGAGCAGCTCGCCGGAGAAATTCAGCGCTGCCTCGAGGGGCGCGGCGCGCAAGTGGCGCACTTGAAAATGACGCTCGATCCCGGCGAAGGAGTCATGGATCTGGCGGTTATCAACCTGGTCCGGAATGATTGCGTGCCGGAGCTGTCGCTGGAATTACAAGAGCCGCTTGCGGGCGGGCAATTAATTGTAAATATCCGCGCGGAGATTTCGCCGGCGGAGTTGCGTTGCGCGCTGGAGGACGGCCTGCGATGCGCGCTCGGCAAGAACGCGGGACTGAGCACCAGGCTCGAACATTTGGAGTTTTTCCGTCCGGGTAAGCCGACGCCTACGCATCGCGTCGTCAGTCAGGTGTGAGTGCGCGGCGGGCAAAGCGCAGCGGCCCGCGGACCGCCGGAAGTTCATTCCGAAGGGTCACATCGCGAGATTAGGGTGCGGAGCAATTCCGATCATGTTCCGGCGGCGCCGCGGGTTGAGCCAGTTTTGATTCGCTGCAGGAGTTTGCGATGCGCGCTGGTGAAGGCCAGTTTGTCTAATTCGCGCAGAGTAAGCCACCGTCCGCCGATACTCTCCTTGCCGGGGGCGCCGCGCAACCTCGCGCTAAACGCCGCCATCGAGATGCGGTAGCGCGTGATGGAATGCTTGATGACCCAGAGTGGCTTAGGTCTGGCAAGCTGCGCGCCCATTTCAGTGAGCGCGAGCCTGGCCACGTTCGCCGCGCGCGAATTGACTTCCACGTTCGGGAATTCCCAAAGCTCCGCGTTGACCCCAGCCGCGGGCCGTTGGCGCACCAGGAAACGGCCACGATGTTGGAGCACGAAGGCGGCGAAACGCCGGGCCGTGGCGGGCGCCCGCTTGCCGAGGTTGGGCAAGCGCTCGATAGAATCTTGCCGGTACGCGACACAATGCGAACGCACGGGACAGGCCCCACACTCCGGCTTCCGCGGTGTGCAGATGAGCGCACCCAGTTCCATGAGGGATTGGTTCAGCGTCGCGCAATTCCAGCCACAAGCGGGATGGGCGTTCGCGGTGGAAGAGCGGCGGGGGCCAGAATCTGAACTGGGCCATCGGTTCGGAGTCTCAGGAAGCGCAATCCCTTCGATACTTTTTCCGGTGAACAGAACCGGGCTGGCGCGGAGTTTGGCCCTGTCGGCGGCGGAAACCAGCTCGGCCGCGATCCGCCATAACCGGGCGTTGGTGGTTTTTCCGCGCGGATTTTCCGCGATGCCGAAGAGGCGCGTGAGTACGCGGATGACGTTGCCGTCCAACACCGGCCTCGGCTGATTGAAGGCGATGCTGCAAATCGCGCCGGCCGTGTAGCGGCCAATGCCCGGGAGCGCCAGCACCTGGTCGAAATCTTCCGGGAATTTCCCCGCGTGACGCTCCAAGATGATCCGCGCGGCCCGTTGCAGATTACGGACGCGGCTGTAATATCCCAGTCCCGCCCAAAGTTTGAGCACTCTTTGCGGGGATGCTTTCGCCAGCGGTGAAATGCGCGGCAGTGCGCGCATCCAGCGCTCCCAGTACGGGATGACGGTCTTAACCTGGGTCTGCTGCAGCATGATTTCCGAAACCCAGATTGCATACGGGTCGCGCGTACGCCGCCAGGGCAGGTCGCGCGCTCCCTGAGCGAACCAGGCGAGCAACCGCGGAACCAGGGCGTCGATCTGGCGAAGCGGCGGGGGAGACAACTGCGCCCGCTCGGTCCGTGAACTTCGATCAGCGATTGTTTTGGCGGCCACGGTTGCGCAGAATAAACCAAGAGCTTATGATGACACGAGATTTGTGAAAGCGCTCACCTCCTACACCTGCAAGCTCAGCGATGGCCAGGCCGCGGCGTTGCAAGCCTATTTGCAAGCGCACGACTTCCAGCCGCGTCAAGTTCCCTACGCCCGGTTTGCGGGCGAGAAGGACAAGCTCAACGTGGTGTTCTACGAAAGTGGCAAGCTGGTTGTGCAGGGAAAAGGCACCCAGGAATTCATCGAGTTTGTGCTGGAGCCGGAGATTTTGAAGCAAGCGCGGCTTGGCTACGAAGCGGTATTGAACCCGGACCTGTTGCTGCCGCGCCTGGGAGTGGACGAAAGCGGCAAAGGGGATTTTTTCGGTCCACTGTGCGTGGCGGGAGTCTATGTAAACGAAGCAGTCGTGAAGTCCTGGCAAGATGCCGGCATCCGCGACTCCAAAAACATTTCGACTGACCGAAGAATCGCCGAGCTTGCCGATGTCATCCGCAAATCGCCTGGTTGCGTGACAACGGTGGTGCCGATAGGCAACGAGGCTTATAACCGGCTTTACGCGAAGATGAGGAGTGTGAACACGCTGCTGGCTTGGGGTCACGCCCGGGTGATTGAAAATTTGATGAGCCAGCGCCACCGGATGGCCCCGCCGCCCGTGCGCGCCATCAGCGACCAGTTCGCCTCGAACAAGGAAACGGTGTCCAAGGCGCTGATGAGCCTGGGCCGCGAAATTGAATTGGTCCAGCGCCACCGGGCGGAAGCGGATTTGGCGGTGGCGGCCGCTTCCATTCTCGCCCGCCACGAGTTCGTGACGCGCCTGGCGAAGCTGGAGAAGGAATTTGGAATGGAACTGCCGCGCGGCGCCTCCGCGGCCGTGGACGCGGCGGCGAAGGTATTTGTGGCGAAGCATGGCGCGGAGAACCTGGCGAAGGTGGCGAAATTGCATTTCCGCACGGCGCTGCGGGCCCAAGGCTTGCCGGAGCCTCCGAAAACGGAATGGCGGCGTAACACCACGGAAGGCCCGTAGCCCGAGCGCGAATGGCGCGTTCGATTCCCGCGTCTAGCTGGCCGGCTTGCCTCCGGCAAACGCTTTCAACGCCGCCAGTTGCTGCTTCGAATTGACTTCCACCAGACAAAAATCGGCGTCACCACCCACTTCGAGTCCGGTGGGCAGGCCGATGAGCCGGGCCGGAATATCCGAAAACCTCGACCAGGCCTCCTGCCAGTCGCATCGCAGCATTTGCGCGGCGCGAAAGACTCCTTCAATCGGTTCGAGCGCGGAACCGGCGAAATTCGATCTGCCCGGGTAGCGTACGATTCTATCTTCACCTACTTCGAGTTCAAGCCGTCCGAGTTTATAGCGCCCTGGCGGTGATCCAGCCGCCGCCATCGCGTCACTGACGTAGTAAATCGAATCGGCGCGGATTACGCGGTGGATCAATCGAAACAATACCGGCGAGAGGTGCGTCGCGTCCGGGATTAAACTAACTTTTAACCCCGGGGTTTCGAAAACGCGCCAGAGAATATTGTCGTGGCGATCCAGGGTCTGGGGACAGCCGTTGCCCAAGTGCGTGAACGAAGCAGCGCCCGCCTCGACCGCTTGAACGAGCGTTTCACGCGGGGCATCGGTGTGGCCGAGACTGACTCGGATCCTGAGGGATGCCGCGAGGGAGATGACGGCGATAGCGTTGGCTCGCTCCGGCGCGATCGTGATCAGGACTGGATCGTCCCCCGTGACATCGCGCAGCTCGTGAACATGTTTCGGGGTCGGATCGCGCATGAGCGCCGGATCGTGCGCGCCACAAAACCCAGGTTCGGCTGAGAGAAATGGTCCTTCGATATGCCAGCCGGCAATGGCGCTCTGCAGTTGAAGCGATTGCGCGCGGAGAGCCCGCAGATGTCTCAAACGCGCGATGATCTTGGGCCAGTCATTCGTGATCAACGTGAGCAGGAACCGCAGGCAGCCGCCGGCGCGTAATTTCCGAGTGGCGGTGAGCAGGTCGGCAACCCTCAGGTCCTCCTGTTGAAAATCAATGCCGCCGAAACCATTGATTTGAAGATCTACGAGCGGCGGTGCGAGCCAGAGAGATCGCGTTGGCTTGTGTTTCGCAGCTTCTAATGAGATAATCTTTGCCTGCTTCCAGCGCAAACGAACTGGCGCGCGCGTGGCATAATGCCAGGCACAGATTTCACCTTCCTGCATGAGCGGTCGCGGACGGGCGGCCCGTTCATTTCCGCTCATCTAGTTTTGATCACGCGTGTGTCGGCGATGTGATCGTGCAACGACCGCTTCTGGCTGTCGAACGCGGCCATGATATAGCCCAGGTAGCAAAACATGCCACTGAGAAATTGCGCCGCGGTCCGGCCCAGCGCGCGCGCATAGCTGATGGGCGTCCCTTCGGGTGTGAGGACTTTGAGACCACACACCATTTTGCCAGGCGTAGCGCCGAATTTTCCCAGGAAGAACGTGTTGTAGCCGATAACGATCACGCATACGCCGATCATTATCTTCACCAGCGCCTGGATTTCAGCAGGGGTCGGAGGTCCTGGATGGGCGACCAACCCGATCCGAAGACCGACAAACAAAAAGAACGGAGCCAAAATGATGTCCTGGATCAATCCGTCCAGAATCTTCGCGGCAAAGCGAATCCAAAATCCGCCATATCCCGTGCCCATGGAAGCAACGCCCACGGCCGACGTCTCGATGGCAAAGCCCGGACCGGCGGAAATGACGGGTGGCGCGTTTAGCGACCCGCCTGGCTTGGCCTGTAAATACGGCAGCCACGTGGCCATGCCTTCGTGCCAGACGAGGGTGTCGGGCTGGATTTTGCCGCTGCCGGCGAGAGTTGCGAGATCATCTTCCGAGATCGGGCCAGCCTGCTGGCCAGCATCGACGTAGTACCAGTTCATAATGCTTTTGGCGCGGACATTTCCCTAACTTTTGTGTGGCAAACCGCTTGGTTTCATGGTTCGGAAGGGTGGGTACCCGCCGGGAAAAATGCAAAAGAAAATTTCCGACCGAGGTCAGCAGGCATCCGGCGCTCGTTCGTGCTTCAGGTCGCGCGACGGGCCAATCACAGTGCCTCCAAACCTTGACATCAACCTCTGCTTTTCGAACACTGCCGCGCCTGTATGACCGAAGCCAAAGTGAACGATCGCATGGAGAAAATCGTCTCCTTGTGCAAACGCCGCGGCTTCATTTTCCAGTCGTCGGAAATCTATGGCGGCATCAATGGGTTTTGGGACTACGGTCCGCTCGGCGCGGAGTTGAAGCGCAACGTGAAGGAGTATTGGTGGCGGGCCATGACGCAGATGCGCGATGACGTCGTTGGCCTCGAAGCCACGATCATCATGCACCCGAAAATTTGGGAAGCCAGCGGACACACCAGCACGTTCAGCGATCCGATGGTGGATTGTCTGCTGACGAAAAAGCGATTTCGGGCGGATCAGATCGAGCCGCAGAGCGGCAAAGTTTACAGTTTTTCCGGGGCAATCGACGAAGCCGCAATTAAGGCGGTCGAGAAGTTCCTTGAAGAGCGCGATCCGAAACCACGCTTTGCGGCTGCCGCATTGGTCGAGAGCCTCGTTCTCGGGAGCGTGCCGAGCTACCTGGCAGAACAAATGCGTACGGAGGTGCAAAAGTACATCGACGAGGCGACGAAAGGGGTTGTCAGAAGCGGCTTCGGACCAGCTTTCGAGCTCAAACGCACCGTGTCTGAGGCAAAACAGTCGAAGGAATCCTACTCTGTTCTGCTCCCACCTGGAAAGAATCCGCTAAGCGCTTACAAAGTGGCGAAGCAGTTTTACCAACAGCGGGGCGTCCCGTATCCAAACTTTCTTGGTGAGCAAGTTAGCGAGGTCGCGAACACGACTCGCTACAACCCTGAAAACGGCAGCCTGCTTACGGAGCCGCGCCAGTTCAACCTGATGTTCAAAACCTACGTTGGCCCGGTCGAAAGCGAGGAGAATGTCGCCTACCTCCGTCCCGAGACCGCGCAGGCGATCTTCGCGCAGTTCAAGAACGTGTTGGAGGTTTCGCGGCAAAAGGTCCCGTTTGGTATTTGCCAGATCGGCAAGGCGTTTCGGAACGAGATCAATCCCCGCAATTTTACCTTCCGCTCCCGCGAGTTCGAACAGATGGAGTTGGAATTCTTCATCAAGCCGGACGAAGTGACGCAGCGTACGCTCGGCGCCCCGCCGCCGGACGCCGACCTTTCCGCGCCGCAGCCGAACTGGGGCTGGCAGGAGTGGCATAAGTATTGGGTGAACGAGCGAGTCAAATGGTACGAGAGCATTGGCTTGGACCGCGATTCGCTGGATTTTTACTGGCAGAAAAAGGAGGAACTGGCGCATTACGCTAAAGCCACGGTGGACATCCTGTACAAATTCCCCTTCGGCGCGCAGGAATTGGAAGGGATCGCGGCGCGGGGCGATTTCGACCTGGCGCAGCACCAGAAGTTCAGCGGCAAATCCATGGAATACTTCGATGAGGAGGCGAAGGTGAAGTACGTTCCGCACGTCATCGAGCCGAGCGCGGGGGTGGATCGGCTGCTCCTGGCGCTGATTTGCAACGCCTACCATGAAGAGCCGGTGACCGATGAAAAAGGCAACCGCGAGACGCGCGTGGTGCTGAAGTTTCACCCGCGGATCGCGCCCATCAAAGTCGCGGTGTTCCCGTTGTTGAAGAACCGGCCGGAGCTGGTGGCCAAGGCCCTCGAAGTGCGCGAGCGGTTGCGTTCGGAAATGGCGGTGTATTACGACGAAGCGGGCGCCATCGGCCGGCGCTATCGGCGGCAGGACGAGGCGGGCACGCCGTTCGGCGTCACCATCGATTTCGAGACGCTCGGGGAGCAGGGACCGGAACTGAAAGACACCGTCACGCTGCGCGACCGCGACACGATGGAACAGCGGCGGGTGAAAATCGGCGAGCTGGCGCCGTTGTTGCTGGAAAAGATTCGTTAAATGGCCGAGGAGTCCGAATTACTCAAGACGCCGGCGCCAACCCTCTACGGAATCATTGGCTTCAAACTTTTGAAAGGCGCGCTGTTTCTTGCGCTGGCCATCGTTATGTATTGCTTGTCGGACAACGATCTGCCCGCCGAAGTCAGAGAGCTTATGAAAGCGCTGCGGGTGCATCCGGGAAACAAATTCTTTTTGCATCTCGCGGAGCAAGCCGGCCTACTCACTGAGGCGAACGTGCTCTGGGCGGCGGCCGCGACTTTATTTTACAGCCTGTTTGCGTGGGTGGAGGGCATCGGCATGATTTTTCGCGTGAGCTGGGCGGGCTGGCTGGCCATCGGCGAGTCGGCCTTTTTCATTCCCATCGAGTTATACGAGCTGGTGCGGCCCGGCAAATTTTCCTGGTATCTGCTGGGGGTAATGGTGATAAACGCGTTCATCGTTTGGTATCTCTTTCAAAACCACCATCGGCTTTTTCGCCATCATCATTGAATCTCCATTGCCGCCGCGCGGCGCGGTTGCGGTTGCAGTTTGGGCAACGCTCGGCTAGAGAACTCCCATGCGTTTCATCGCCAGTCTGATTGAAAAGCTCCAACGACATCCCAAGCGGATCGTTTTTCCGGAAGGCACGGAGCCGCGCATTCTCCAGGCCGCGCGCCAATTTTATTCGCTGCGCCTTGGGGTGCCGATCCTCTTGGGCGACCGCACGGTCATCAAGGCCGCCGCCGAGCGGCTAAACGTTTCGCTGGAGGGGGTGCGGATCATCCATCCCGCGGAGAGCGAGGAACTGGAGAACTTCGCCCAGCGTTATGAAATGCTGCGCCGCTCCAAAGGCATCAGGCTCAAGGAAGCGCGGGAAGCAATGCTCAACCCGAACTATTACGGCGCGATGATGGTGGCGATGCACCAGAGCGACGGCTTCGTGTCCGGGGCTTCGGAGATCAGCGGGAGCACGCTTCGCCCGCTCTTTCAAATCATCAAGGTCGCCCCGCAAGCCACAACGGCATCGAGCTGCATGATCATGGAAGTCGAAAACACGCGCTTCGGCGAGAATGGCGTGATGTTCCTGGCCGACTGCGGGGTCATTCCGGAGCCGACGGTGGACCAGCTCTCCGACATCGCGTTTTCCACCGCGCAGTTGACCCGTCAACTGCTGGGCATCCGGCCGCGCGTGGCGTTGCTTTCCTACTCGACCAAGGGAAGCGCGACGCATCCCTCGATCGGCAAAGTCCAGGCGGCCACCGCGCTGGCGCAGCAGAAAGCGAATGCGAGAAAACTCGACGCGGATTTCGACGGCGAGCTGCAGGTGGACGCCGCGCTGGTGCCGGAGATCGCCAGCCGCAAACTTTCGGAAAGCAAAGTGACCGGCCGCGCCAACGTGCTGATCTTTCCCGACCTGAACTCCGGCAATATCGCCAGCAAATTAGTGCAGCACGTTGCCCGCGCCAACGCCTATGGGCAGATTTTGCTCGGGCTGGACCGCCCGGCCGCGGATGTCTCCCGCGGTTCCAACGCCCATGATATCCTGGGCGTGGCAGCCATCGTGAGCGTACAGTCGATCGCATATCAGCAGCTTTATCCCGAGGCGGGCCGGCGTCTTCCGGGCGAAACAGGGTCATGAACACCGAGACTCCGCGGGTGTTCATCGCCGCCACGCGGCAAAACGACGGCAAGACGACCGCTTCGCTGGGCCTGCTGTCAGCGCTGCAAAAAGCGTATCCTCGCATCGGCTACATCAAGCCGGTCGGCCAGCGGTTCGTGGAAATCGAAGAGCAGAAGATCGACGAAGATACCGTGCTGATGGACCGGGTCTATCGCCTGAACTGCCCGTTGGTGGACATGAGCCCGATCGCCGTCGAACCGGACTTCACGCGCAAGTATCTGCAATCGTCCAACAACGAGGCGCTGGTGAAGAAAATTCAGAAGGCGTTTGACCGGGTGGCGTGGGAAAAGGACTTTGTGCTGTGCGAAGGGTCCGGCCACGCCGGCGTCGGCTCGGTTTTCGATCTGTCGAACGCGCAGGTCGCCAAGATTCTCGAGGCCAAAGTCATCATCGTCAGCCAGGGCGGCATCGGCAAGCCGATTGACGAAGTAGCCTTGAACCAGGCGCTCTTCGAGAAGGAAGGAGTGGAAATCATCGGCGTGATCTTGAACAAAGTTCTGCAGACCAAAGTCGATTATGTGACCGACTTCGCCCGGCGGGGTTTGAAGCGCAAAGGATTGGATTTGCTGGGCGTCATCCCGCACCAGAGCATACTCTCGAGTCCAACGCTGAATCTGATCCGCGAAGAACTGAAGGCGGAATCGCTCAATGAATCGCGTCAATTTCAAAACCTGGTCGATGACGTTGTCGTCGGCGCCATGGCGGTGCACAATGCGATGCGCTTTTTCAAACCGGGCGTACTGCTGATCACCCCGGGAGACCGGGAGGACCTCGTCCTGGCCGCCGCCACGGCTTTGGGGATGGAGCGGGGCCTGCGCCTGGCGGGTATCGTCCTGACCGGCAATTTGCGCCCGGCGGGGAGCGTGCTGAAGGTGATTCAAGGGATGCCATTTCCGGTGTTGCTCGCGCGCGCCGACAGCTATCAGGTGGCCTCGCAAGTTCATGATCTAACGGTCAAGACCCGGCCCGACGACCGGGAGAAGATATCGCTGATTCGGGACCTGATCGCCGAACACGTGGATGTGAACAAAATTCTGAAAGCGTTATGAACTTTTGCCTGCCAGCGTGAATCCCGTGTCCACCCCCTTGCCGGTCAATCCCGCGCTTCGGAATCTGCCCGTCTATCAGCCGGGCCGCCCGATCGAAGAAGTGGCGCGCGAACTCGGCCTGCCCCCGAGTGAGATCATCAAACTGGCCTCCAACGAGAATCCGCTCGGCCCTTCGCCCCTGGCGTTGGCGGCGATGGAGCAAGCTTTAAAGCAACTTCATCTCTACCCGGACGGCAACGCCTTTTGCTTGAAGCAGAAGCTCGCCGCCACGCTGGGAGTTGAACCCGCGAACCTGGTTCTGGGAAACGGCTCGAACGAGATCATCGAGTTTGTCGGCCACGCGTTGATGACCGCGGGCGCCGAAGTGATCGTGTCGCAATACTGCTTTGCGGTTTATCCGATCGTCGCGCGCCTGTTCGACGCGTCCTTGATTACGGTGCCCGCCCGCGATTACGGCCACGATTTGCCGGCCATGCTGCGGGCGATCACGCCGCGCACGCGCGTGATTTTTGTGGCCAACCCGAACAACCCGACCGGCACGCTGGCGCCGCGGGAGGAGGTGGCACGTTTGATTAACGACGTGCCCGCGAACGTGCTCCTGGTGATGGATGAGGCGTATCTCGAATTCCTCAACGATCCGGTGGATCTGTTGCCTTTGATCCGCACCGGGACCAAGCCCAACCTGCTGCTGCTGCGGACCTTCTCCAAGATTTTCGGTCTCGCCGGCTTGCGCCTGGGCTACGGCATCGGGGTGCCGGAATTGATCGGCGCGCTGGAAAAAGTCCGGCAACCATTCAATATCAATTCGCTGGTCCAGGCCGGGGCCGTCGCGGCGCTTGACGATGCCGAGCACGTCGCCCGGACGCGGCACAACAACGCGGCGGGCCTGCGATTTTTCGGGCAAGCCTTTCAACAGCTCAAACTCAAGTTTATTCGGTCCGCGGCGAATTTCATTCTCGTCAAAGTCGGCGATGGACAGCGGGTGTTCACCGAATTGCAGAAGCTCGGCGTGATCACTCGTCCCATGGGCGGTTATCAACTGCCTGAGTGGATCCGCATCTCGATCGGCACTCCCGCGGAGAACCGCCGCTGCTTGAGCGCTCTGGAAAGAGTGTTGGGGCCGTAGCTGTATTGAACGGGGCGCGGAGCTGCGGCGGTCCGGCCACGACCATTGGCCTGATCCTAATGGAGCAGCAGAATGCGATCGGCCAAAATCCTCCTGGCAACCCAAACGGAAAATTAAGCGTTGAATCTCGCGGCGAAGTGCCTACTTATCTGTTGGAATGACACGGTTTGACCAACTCAATACGCCGACGTGAAGCCGACTGACCTGCGGGGCATCCTGCAATACATTCCGCGCTTCCGGGAGAAGACCTTCATCATCAGCATCGATGGAGCGATCGTCACCGATGAAAATTTCGCCAACATCCTGCTCGATGTCGCCGTTCTGCGCTCGCTGAACATCCGCGTGGTGATTGTCCACGGCGCGGCCGCGCAGATCCAGGCCCTGGCCGGCGAGCAGAACCGCAAGGCCTCCGACCTCAACGGTTCGGGCATCACCGACGCGGAAACCTTGAAGCTCGCCCTGACCGCGGCCAACCGGCTCACGCATGAAATCCTCGAGGGCCTTTCGGCGAACGATCTTCGTGCCGCCAGCACGAATGCTTTGATCGCGCATCCGCTGGGCATTCGCCACGGTGTCGATCATCTTTTCACCGGGAAGGTGGAGCGGGTCGATAGCGAGTTGTTTCAAACTTTGTTGGGGCAGGGGATCATTCCCGTGGTGCCGCCGCTGGGGTTCGATGGCGATGGCCGGACGTATCGCGTCAATTCCGACCAAGTCGCGGTGGCGGTGGCCGAAGCGCTCAAGGCCACCAAACTGATCTTCATCACCACCAGCGACGGGCTGGTTCAGCAGGGGCAGCTTATCCGCCAGATGCTCGCCGGGGACCTCGACCAAATTCTCGCCCAGAAGAAAAACGACTTCGCGCCAGAGATGCTCTCCAAGGCGATCCACGCCGCCGCGGCCTGCCGGGCGGGGGTGCAGCGGGTGCACATCATCAACGGGCGCGTGGACGAAGGGTTGCTCGCGGAAGTGTTTTCCAACGAAGGGATCGGCACGCTGATTTATGCCAACGAATATCAGCAGGTCCGCCGCGCGCTGAAGAAGGACGTGCGGAGCATCCTGATGCTTACGCAAGGCGGGGTGGCCTCCGACGAACTGGTCAAGCGCACCCGCGCCAACATCGAGAAACAGCTCCCGGATTATTACATGTTTGAGATCGACAAAAATCCGGTGGCGTGCGTGGCGTTGCACGTGTACCCGGAGCAAAAGAAAGGGGAGCTGGCCTGCCTGTACGTCAGCGCCTCGCACGAGAACCAGGGGATCGGGCGCAAGCTGATTCAGTTCGTGGAAAACAAGGCGCGCGAAATGGGGCTGAGCGAAGTGATTACTCTCTCCACGCAGGCCTTCACTTACTTTCAATCCAAAGGGGGCTTTGTCGAGGGCACGCCCGATCATCTGCCGCCCGGGCGGCGCGAGAGGTACGATCAGAGTGGGCGCAACTCCAAAGTGCTGGTGAAGAAGTTGGGCTAGGCCGGGCGATCGGTTTCTCGCTCCCGGACCGCGCAGTATCATATCCGCCAGGGGGCGATGCCAAAATATTGGCTTGGCGCGACGAATCCTTGGCTTAAAGTTCCCACTGATCAAAGTGTTATGGATTCGAAACTCGTTTTGGTTCTGACTCTGCTCTTGCTGCTCGTTCCGCCTCGGACCCTTGCCCAGAAGAAGCTCCCGGCGCGCGACATCAAGGCGGTGACGAAGTTGGCGCAAAATCCAGCCGCGCTGGTCGAGGCGCGCATCGCGGCGCTGTGGACGCTCGCCGACCGCGGCGAACTTCACACCGGTTTGATCACGGGGGCGCTGGCAGACCCGTCGGCGGCCGTGCGGAAGGCGGCTTTGCAAATCATTTCGGAAAAGGGCCTGGCGGTTCCGGCGACCGCGCTGCTTTCCCGGTTGAGCGATCCCGATGCGCGAGTCCGGCTCGAGGCAATCATTGCGCTGGGCTCTCTGCCGGCACTGAGCCGGGAAGCGCAGTTGGCGCTAATCGCGGCTTATCCGGCGTTTAAAGATCCGTGGACCGAGTCCGCCGTCGCCGGTGTTGCCGGCAAAGCGCCGGTCGAATTTATCAGCGCGGCGCTCGCCGCCAACGACCCCGATTCGCTGAAAAGTTTGGTGGTGAATTTGAGCGCCCAGATTGCCGCCAGACAGGACGCGGCCGGGTCCGCGCGGTTAGTTGTCGCCATGGCCGCCACGCCCAGTACGGGAGACGCGCTGAAACAGGCGGTCTTGGAAAATCTCGCCAAAGGCTTGAAGGTCGAGACGGCGCCCCTTTGGTCTGCGGAGTTGCAAGGCGCCTTCAAGAAGATGTTGGCGTCGCCTGGTCCCGTGGCGCCCGCCGCGTTTCCGCTCATCGCGCGCTGGGATAAAAGCGGCGCAATGGCGGGGGACGTGAAGGCGCTGGTCGGCCAGCTTACCGCCACATTGAAGGACGCGGCGCGGCCCGACGAACAGCGCGCCCAGGCCGCCACCAGCCTGCTTGGCGCGCGCCAGTTGAACGAAGACATCCTGCCGCGAGTCGCCGGAATTCTCGGCTCCTCCGCCTCGGTGGCGTTGCAACGGCGCGTGATCGAGGCGCTCGGCGCCATCGCCGAACCTGCAGTCGGCGCGCAACTCGCGGCGGCCTATCCCGCACTGGGCGCGGAGCTGCAAGAGTACGCCTTCGGCCAGATCATCCGGCGCCGCGATTGGTCTCTGGCGCTGCTGGAGGCAATCAGGGGAGGCAAGATTAACCTTGCCGCGCTGGGTCCGCTGGCGATCAGCCGCCTCCGCACCCACAGTGACCAGGCGGTTTCGCAGCGGGCGAATCAGATCATCGATGAACTGCGCGGCCCCGAAGTGAAGGAGAAAAATGAGTTAATTGCCCGGCTGACTCCGGTGGTCACGCAACCGGGCAACGCCGAGAACGGCAAACAATTGTTCGCGCAAAATTGCGCCGTATGCCACTTGTTCAACGGGCAGGGGAAGGACATCGCGCCCGACCTGACCGGCATGGGGGTGCATGGGGCGGCGGAGTTGCTGGTGCACGTCGTGGATCCGAACCGCGTCGTCGAGCCGAATTTTTTTGCCACCAGCATCGAGACGACGGACGGCCAGACGCTGGACGGCATCATCACGCGCGAAAACAAATCGGGCGTTCTACTCCGCAACGCCAGCGGTGATATCGAGGTCTGCCTGAAGGATTCGAGGCGCTCGGCGCGGAGCCATTGCGTGATTTGCTGGCTTACCTCTGCGCCGGGGAGAGCCGGTATCGCGCGCTGGACCTGAGTGGCGCGTTCACGGCGAACAGCACGCGAGGGATTTACGCGAGCTTGGAAAGCACCGCGGAAAGCCTCCAGTTCAGAAAATTCGGCCTGCTGCGGGCCGGCGAGGTTCCCTTCGAGGTCGTCGCTCCGACCAAGACGGCCAATGGCAACAACCTCATCGTGCTCAAAGGCGGCGAAGGCTTGGCCAGCACGATGCCGCGCAAAGTCGAAGCGACCAACGTGGGCGTCCCAGCCATCAAGCTCCACTTTCTCGGCGGCGTGGGTGGCTGGGCCTATCCGTGCTGTGGCGGGAACCAGCACGAGAATCTTCCCGTGGCCAAGATCACGGTGCACTTCGCCGATGGGCAGAGCGAAGAGATCGTCCTCAGGAACGCCGTCGAAATCGCCGACTACAACGGGACGCAGGATGTGCCAGGCTCGCGCGCGTTGCCGGAGGCGCTGACGCACGGCCAGGTGAGGTGGTTCACCAAGCCGCTGAGCCACCCCGGGGTAATTCAGAAGCTCACACTCGAGAGTTTCGATACGGCGATCGCGCCCACTTTTGTGGCGATCACCGCAGAGACGGGCGAGGCGGAAGCGGCTCCAAAGACCGCTGCCGGCTCGGCGCAACTCCCTCAAGGAGCTGCGGCGCCGGCTGAGGCGAACGCCGGGTCGGCATTCTCCGCCGCCAAAGGGGCCAAGACGCTCATCTTCGGCGGCGGGAGTTCGCACGATTTCAATCAATGGTTCGGAACCGCCGACGTGCGGACTCTGGGCGAGATCACGAAAGGGCCGGTGCTTTATTCCGAAGACCTCGCGACCCTTCGCTCGGCGCTGCAAGAGCTGGCGGTGCTCTATCTGAGTTCCAACCAACCCCTAGCCGATGACGAAGTGAAGCGCGGCATCCTGGCGTTTGCCGATGCCGGCAAGGGTTTGGTGCTGGCGCATCCGGCGCTTTGGTATAATTGGAACGATTGGCCCGAATACAACCGCGTCCTTGTCGGCGGCGGAGCGCGAAGCCACGATAAGTATGGCGAGTTTGAAGTGAAACTTACCGGCGTGCGACATGCGGTGACCGAGGGCGTGCCGGCGTTGTTCCGCATCAGCGACGAACTTTATCATTTCGAGCCGGACCCGAACGGCACGCCGATCCTGGTGCTGGCCACCGCCTACGAGGAGAAGACCGGCAAGACTTTTCCCAGCGTATGGATTGTCCAGCATCCACGCGCGCGCATCGTCTGCATTGCTCTTGGCCACGATGGCAAGGCGCACGAGCATCCGGCCTACCAGGCGCTGCTGCGCAATGCCGTGCGCTGGGCGGCGGGAAAATAAGAGCGAGGATGGATTTTACTTCGCGAGTTTCGGGGTGGCGGCGTTGCTGGCATCCTTGACCGGTTCTTTGATGGAGATCAGCTCGAGGTCGAAGAGCAAGGTGGAACTGGGTGGGATACTGGGCCGTCCGTTGGGGCCGTAAGCAAGGTCGCTGGGGATGAAAAGTTGCCACTTGGATCCCACGGGCATCAACTGCAGCGCCTCGGTCCAGCCTTTGATGACGCCGGTAACGGGGAAGGTGGCCGGCTCGCCTCGCTTGTAGGAGCTGTCAAACTCCGTGCCGTCGATCAACGTGCCACGGTAATGCGTGACGACGGTGTCGTTGGTGGTCGGCTTCGTCCCAGTCCCCATGGTGATGACTTTGTACTGCAATCCGCTCGGAGTGGTCTTCACGCCGTCTTTCTTCTTATTTTCCGCCAGAAACGCCTCGCCCTCTTTTCGGTTCTTCTCGCCGGCTTCCTTTTGTTTTTCCTGGGCCTTGGCTCGCATTTGGGCGGAGAAGCTCATCATGGTTTCCTGGATTTCCTGGTCGGTCATCAAGGTTTTCTTCCCCTCGACGGCGTCTTTCATGCCCTGGAGGACGGTCTCGAGATTCAAATCAGCGCTTTGGGCTTTGAAGTTTTTGCCGATGCTCACGCCAATGCTGTAACTGGCTTTTTCCTTTGCGTCCTTGAAGGGAGGAGGACTGTCGGCGGCCGCCAAACTCAACGCCGCGCCCGCGCCCAAAAGGGTCATCAATCGTAATTTCATTCTGTATCTTTCTTCAGTGCATCATCGCTGGCATCGAAAACTATTTCCGCGCCGAATCAATGCGTTTCAATAACGGACGACCGTGACAGTAGCGGCCGGAATTTGCGCGTCAAGGCCAAGGTCTGGCGGCGACAACGGTTCGGCGGCGTGCGAACGGGCGCGGTTGGCGAGGAATCGCCAGGAACTGCGGCGGACCCGGGCCACTGGAGCAGAATGCCGGCCGGAAACGTTTTGTCTTTCCCGGCGGTTAATGAAAGGGTTGCCGGCATCAAGATCGAAGCCTTGCACATCGGGATGAAAGTGAAGCATCCCCAGTACGGGATCGGGCTGGTCAAAACGATCGCGGAACAGACCGCGGAAGTGGAATTCGAGGAAGGGCTGCGCGCCATTTCGCCGGAGGGGAGCGGATTAAAGCCGGCCGAACCGCAAGTCGCCATCACCGGCCTGGACCGGCCCTTGGAATTGTTTGTCGCCGAGACGGCGCGCGCGGTGATGGAGGAGCTGGGAGTGGACCGGCCCGAGTCGGTCGTGGATGAACTCGGTTCGCGCTGGCACAAAGGGCGCCTGGTGCTGCATCCCGCGGATGCTTCGTTGCAGCCCAAGGAGGTGCCGCTGGAGGTTTTCTTCCACAAGATTGTGATGCTGCGAAATAACTTGCGCGTGCTCGAGCAGAAGCTCAACGCGCACGAAAAGTTGAGCGACGCGGAAAAGGTCGAGATGCAGCAATACATTACTCGCAGCTACGGCTCAATGACCACCTTCAACATCTTGTTCCGGGCCAAGCCGGGCCAGTTCGGCGGGGGGTGAGTTATCGCGCGGGTGGGGGGCGCGCTGAATGCCGCTTTCCATTTGAGAGCGCATGATTATCCTGCGCCCATGAAATCGGGACGGAGCAGGCCATGATTCACGAGACCATTACACAGATCGAAGCCAAACTGCGGAACGCCGGCTCGCTTAATCCGGAAGCGCGGCTCGAACTTTTGAACCTGCTGGCCACCCTCAAGGGTGAAATCACCAAAATCGACGCGGAGAAGGCCCAGAGCATCGCGGGTTTCGCGCACGCTTCCGCTCACGAGGCGACTCGCGAGGAGAAAAACCCCGAACTGCTGAAGCTCTCGCTGGCCGGATTGTCAGCTTCCGTCGATGGGTTTGAGAAGTCGCACCCGAAGCTGGTCGC
>WNGQ01000591.1_pt1 | contig 67588 bp, 46 predicted proteins | sample 5407661 | NCBI WGS metagenome assembly WNGQ01 (sample SAMN13153382, study PRJNA577476) | soil metagenome | isolation source: 60 cm soil or saprolite under Garry oak tree replicate 2 | place: USA:California | collected 2016-06-15
ACCAGCTCCGATTTCTTCAGAGCCAGATTGTCCAGGGTCTCGATGAACGACATCAAAATAATTTCGTGCGCATCCAGGCGTTCGCAAATCTAATCATTCGCAAACGCCATTGATAAACGAATAGACCTACGTTTAACGCATACAAAAAAAAGCGGCGTCCGGTGTTCCGGACGCCGCTTTAACCAAATGGAACGTTCGACTCTTAAAAGGCGAAATTCACGCCCGTGCGGACCATGCCGAAGTTGTTGTCTGGACCGTTGATAAAGTTCCAGCTGAAATCACTGACCCAGCCAATGTGCGGCGTAAAGCGAACTTCTAAGCCGCCGCCGACCTGGCCGATTCCCTCCGACTGGCTACCCTTATGACCAACTGTCTTGACAATGTCGAAGCCCTCGCCCCCGTTGCTAATAAGCCCACCGGGTCCTGTTACAGGAAATCCGGCGGCGTTTTCGCGGAACCCCTGATCGACCGGCGTCTGGCCACCGCCAAAGATTCCGCCGCCGCCACCGAAGATGTAAGGTGAAAAGCGCGAGCAGTGGAACGGGTAACGCAGGGTCAATGTACCCAGTACGGCTCCGATGCCTTTGTTTACGTTGTGAAAGGTGTCCTGGAAAATCCCGTCGCTGAAGTCGACGAAAATACTTTCGCGCGCCTGCCTGGCATCGACGATCCAGCCTTCAACCCCGACACCGAAATAACGGTAGAAGAAGTATTTGAAGTCCATACCGCCGCCCCAAGCATGGTCGGCTAACATGTAGCGGTCGTCTTGCCAGTTATTTGCAGTGAAAATGTAGGTTCCCCACAGGCTCACGTTAAACTCCCGATCGGCGTACCACTCCGGGCACGGCGGTGGACCGGCCACCTGTTTCATTTCCTTTCCGCCATATTCGACTCCAGCAAACGTGACCGAAGCGAACGCAGCAACGCCGCAAAGGCCCAACAGTAGTTTTTTCATGTTATTTCTCCTTTTGGTTAAGTTTGTTTCTACTCCAAACATTTTGGAGCCAACAAGTCAATAACGAAATTGGCTCTTTTTGTCTGGATGCCGCGAGTTTGAGCGGGCCAATTACAAATTGCAAGAAATATTTTAGGAAATTTTCTTGCTCTAGGCCTTGAGCTCCGCCCCGGTATTTGCATCGGTGATGATGAACTTTTCCTGGTGAAAGCCGGGATCGCCGCGGAACACAAGCCGCCCGGCGTAACGGCGCTCCAGATCGATAAGCAATTCCTCATCCTCTTCCTTTAGTCGCTTAAGCACGTCTGGATTCAGAATCACCCGAAAATCATGCACGCTGTCTTGATATTTCCGCATGACCGTATTGAGAGTCCGATGCAGTTCCACGCTTGTAGTCATGGAAGTTTTCACCACTCCGCGACCGCCGCAGTAGGGGCAGTTCTGGTAAATAGTTTCACTGAGGCTCTGCTGCGCCCGTTGGCGAGTCATTTCCATCAGACCAAGTGGCGAAATCGGAAGGACATGTGTCTTGGCCTTGTCGCGCTTAAGCCGTTCCTTCATTAGGTTGTAAACCATTTGCAGGTCTTTGCGGCTCTTCATGTCGATGAAATCGCCTATGATCAAACCACCGATATTACGCAGCCGAAGCTGACGGGCGATTTCGTCCGCCGCTTCCAAGTTTGTTTGCAAAATCGTTTTCTCTACGTCGCGCCCACCCTTGTTGCGGCCAGTGTTGACGTCGATGGCCACCAAGGCCTCAGTCTCGTCGATCACAATGTAGCCGCCGCATTTGAGCCACACCTGCCGATGAAAGGCGTCGTCGATTTGTTTTTGCACGCCATAGGCCTCGAAAATCGGCACGGCGCTGTCGTAAAAGCGGATGCGATTGCGCGCCCGGCGGGAAATGTGACCAACCATGTCGAGCATGCGGTTGGTCGATTCGCGATCGTCGCAGACGACTTCATCGATCTCTTCCGTTAGAAAATCGCGGACGGTCCGCTCAACCAAGTCCGGTTCCTCAAAAACGCGGCACGAGGCGGGAGAATCGCGGATGAGCTGTTCAACCTTGGCCCACTGATCGAGAAGGAACCGCAGATCACGGACAAAATAGCGGGCGCGCTGCCCTTCGCCGACTGTGCGGATAATGACGCCGACGCCGTCTGGAGTGTCGAGCTGGCGCAAAATGTTGCGGAGACGCTCCCGTTCCTTCGGATCTTCAATTTTTCGGGAAATGCCGCTCCGGTCGCTGAACGGCATCAAGACCAAATAGCGCCCTGCGAAGCTGAGATTGGTGGTGACGCGCGGTCCCTTTGTCCCGATGGGACCTTTGGTGACTTGCACGATTACGTCGGAGCCGACTGGGTAAATATTTGGGATATCTTTGGCTGTAATTCGTTTGCGGGGCCGCCGGTTTGCAGGTCGGTCGATTTCCTCGATTCCACTGTCGAGCGCAGCCGGAATCGCGTCCCAAAAATGGAGGAACGCGTTTTTCTCGAAGCCGATGTCCACAAACATCGCCTTCAGGCCCATCTCGATGTTTTTGACTCTGCCTTTGTAAACGCTGCCGACAATATTCCGCGAAGTTTTACGCTCGACGCTGTATTCTTCGAGCCGGCCATTCTCGAGCAACGCGACGCGGCACTCGAGTTTCTCTACGCTCAGTATGAGCTTGTTCCCCGTTTTGCGCGAAGCAAGCCCCAAAATTTTTTTTACCTTGTCTATCATAAAATTGAAGAGGTTGACCGATCAGAAGCGGAATCGCCCGGAGGTTCTGCGACAGCGTTTCTAGTCGAGAGTTCATCGTATTCCACGCCGGCGAGCCGGCGGCGGCGTTGGTGCAGGCGCTGGTGGCCGGCGAATTCCAAAGAGTCGTTCAAAAAAGTTGCGCGGCTGCGGCGCTGCCACGGGAACGGCGCGCCCCGCAGGAACTGCAGCCCGTCGCCTTACTTGCCCTCGAGAGTCCGCTTCAGGTTCTACATCCGGCGCTGCATCCGAACTGGCCATCTGAGCCGCGGCATTTTGCGACTCGTCGGCATTTTCTTCGTCGCCGCTGGGAATGTTCCCTCCGGCGTAATTCACATCCTTGAGCATTTGAAACGGATTGGCCTTGTGCGCAGGCGAGAGCCAGGTGACCTGCATATCGAACTTACCTTCATCCAACGCGAGCGCCCGTTCCAAAATTCTCGTGGCAACTGGGCCAGCGACGCTGCCGCCGTGCTCACCGCCTTGGACCATGACCGCAACAACATACTTGGGATTCTCGAAAGGCGCGAAACAGGCAAACCACGCAACGGTATCCTTGTGCCCGCGATCGGTGGCTTGGGCAGTGCCAGTCTTGCCCGCAACCTGCACATCTTTCAAACGCGCTCTTCCACCGGTTCCCCCGTCTTCATTAACAACTTTCCAAAGGCCTTTGCGCACGAGTTCGATTTTGTCAGGCGAGAGTTCCTTGCGCAGGTCGGATCGCACTTGCGGCGTCTGCGGCACCGCGACGTTGCCGTGCTCGTCCAGCACAGGAGAGCCATCTTGCTTCAAGACCTTATCCACCAGACGCGGATAATAGCAGATGCCGCCGTTAGCGATCGTCGCGTAGGCCATTGCTAATTGCAGTGGCGAAACCAGAGTGTAGCCTTGGCCGATTGAAACGTTCGCCGTTTGCGCCTGCGACCATCTCTCCTGCGGATGGTGAATTTGCATCCATTCAGGCCCTGGCAAATTGCCAGTTTGTTCACCGGTGAGTCGCAGACCCGATTCTTCGCCAATTCCCAACATTTTTCCAACGGTGTCGATCGACTGAATGCTGGCTGCGTTTCCGTACTGATAGAAAAAAGAATCACACGAGACCTTGATCGCATCGACCAACCCCAGCGTGCCGTGCGTGTAATGCTTTTCGGCCGCCCAGCATTGGAAAAAGTGGTCGCCATAACTCACACCGCCACCGCAATTGTAGCGGGCATTTGCAAGATTTCGGCGCAATCCGGCGAGCGACGTGATGAGTTTGAAAGTTGAACCGGGTGGCAACGCGCTGATCGCACGATTGACCAGCGGGTCGGCTTCATCTTTTTGCAGCGCTTTCCAATCTTTGGCTTTGATACTGGGGATAAATTTATTTGGATCGAATGAGGGCACTGAAGCCATTGCAAGAATGTTGCCGTTATTCGGGTCGACAACCACTGCTCCGCCACGACCCACGGCCCGTAATGCCTCCTCCGTGATCGATTGGATCCTCGCGTCCAGCGTAAGGAAAACATTCGCGCCTTGTTGCGGCGGATCTTCACGCAAGATTCCTTCGATTGTTCCCTTGGCACTTTTGCGCAAATACCGCATTCCGGGTTTCCCGCGCAGATATTCATCCATTGACTTTTCGATATTCGATTTCCCTTCCACGTCCGCTTGGTAAAACGTGAATTTTCTTGCTTCCTCCTTGTCAACGTCGTCCGGCATACCGACGTAACCGAGAAGATGCGCGGCCAGCGCGCCATAAATATAAGAGCGCACCGGCTTGATGGCGATGTCCACCCCAGGCAACCCGACATCGTGTTCAGAAAATTTCGCCATAGTTGGGAAATCGATGTCCTTGATGTAAGAGAACGGAACTTCAGTGTCGTTGCGATAATGTCGCTGCAGCCGGTTGGAATTGTAGTCGCGCGCCAGATCAAGATCGTTCAGTCGCGGGATGATGCCGTCATTGACGATCTTGATGATGTCCGGCTCCTTCATGTCTTTTGGCATTCCGTTGATGGTCGCTCGATATTCCGTCAGCGGCGGTGAACCGAAGCGCTCGCGATAGCCTTTGACCATCTCCGGCAAATAAAAATCCACCTCATAGCTCGCGCGATTCTGGACCAGTGTCAGGCCGTTGCGGTCTTTGATTTCGCCCCGTACAGAGGGAATTCGGACGGTTGCCTGAGAGCTGGTGCGCAATTGCGCAGTCCATTCGACGCCATGGGCTACTTGGACCCACCAGAGCCGAAGGCCCAGCGCGCCCATGCCCAGCAGCATAAATAGGGCGAGGAACTGAATGCGCAGACGCCAATTATTGCGGTGACGGTTCATTCGAAACGCCCCCTTTCAAGAACGTATGAATAGCCAGTCATCCGTGCCATCCATTGTAAAAACCAAAACACGATCGGCGCTAATGCCATGGCGATGAGGCCGGGCCCGCCGATTTGCCACCAAACTTCGCGGGTGAAAATAGGAGAGCCACGTCGGAATGCGATCATCAGGTATTGCGTCAGAACTATCAATGACGTGCCGACGCCACTCAGGATACAATGCACTTCCCAGTGGCCACGGGCAAAGAGCGGTCTCAGGCCGTGCATGAGTCCCGCCAGCACGCCGTACAAAAGTATCGATGATCCCGCTGAGATTTCAACTTTTCCCCCAATCACCTGCACCGTGAGCGCATCGAGCAGAAGGCCGGCGCATAAAGCAAGCGCCAGCATGAGCGGAAACGGCAGCGCCATTGCCCCGTAAAAAACGATCACTGGCACAATGTAAACATGCGCGTCGTAAAGCCAGGGCAAGACTGGGATGAAGAATTCCGCAATCTGGGCAATTACTACCAGAACCAGCAGCAGAAGAAAAAAGATCATTTGCGACCGGTCACCACGAACACGTCCTCCAAATGCGAGAGATCTACCGCTGGCGTCAACTGCGCTTGTCCATCGAGCTCGCGTACGCGAAAACTTTTGACAGCGCCGATAAGCAAACCAGATGGGAAAACGCCACCCATACCGGAAGTATAGACTTTTTTGCCCGGTTTGAGGTCAGCTTGTTTCGACAAAAAGTTTAGATCTAAGCTCGGATTCAATCCAGCAGTCACGCGCTCGCCCGAGACGATCCCTTGTTCGCGGCTTCCTTCTACTGAGGCCGCCAATTTGCAATTTTCATCCGAAATCAAAAGAACGACTGAGATGCTATCGCTTACGGACGTCGTTTTGCCTATTAATCCTTCATCTGTCACCACTGGCGTGTCCGGCTCGACACCGTCTCGCTTCCCGCGATTGATGGTGACAGTTCGCCACCAGGTCGAAGAATCACGCGTGATTACTTCGGCAGCGATCAACTTGAAGACGGATCGCTCGCGGTAATTGAGCGCATGGCGCATACGATTGACTTCATGTTCGACGTCGCGCAAAGCCTGGTTGGTGGCGCGCAGCGCTCGATTCTCCACCTGAAGATTGGCGTTTTCGCGTTCCATTTGCTCCAGCGACTTCAGACCAGTGCGCACGGAAGTAATCTGTTTTTGCAACCCCGAGCCGCGGCTCAAAAATGGTGCCAGCAATTGATAGACGCCGGCCTTGAACTTGCGTGTGCTCTCTGGCCCAAAGCTGAGAAAATACCCGAGAATGGCGCCAAAAATCAGCAACGCGATGACGTTTGCGCGACTCATCGTGATTGCGGATTGTGGATTGCAGATTGCGTGTAGAACATCAACGGCAGATTAGAAATCTTTCCGCAATCCGATTTCCAGAATCCGCAATTGTTTTTACCGCCACTGACGATCTGCCGAGGCCACTTGACGCAAAAATTTAAGTTCATTGAGGCATTTGCCGGTCCCCTCTGCCACTGCGCTGAGCGGATCTTCAGCAACATGGACAGGCAAACCCGTTTCCTCGCTCAAAAGCTTGTCGAACCCTCGCAGCAACGCTCCTCCGCCTGCCAGCACGAGCCCTCGATCGACAAGGTCTGCCGAAAGCTCAGGTGGACAGCGCTCCAGCGTGATGCGTACCGAATCCACGATCGTGGAGATCGGCTCCAGCAACGCTTCCCGCACTTCCTGTGAAGTGATCATGAGCGTCTTTGGCAATCCCGCCACGAGATCGCGTCCTTTTACTTCCACGCTGGTTTCCTTTTCACTCGGATAAGCTGAGCCGATCTTGATTTTGATTTCCTCCGCCGTGCGTTCGCCCACCATCAGGTTGTAGGCGCGTTTCAAATACTGCACGATCGCTTCGTCTAACTCATCGCCGGCTACACGCATACTTCGGCTAAACACAATTCCAGAAAGCGAAATGAGCGCGACTTCCGTGGTGCCGCCACCGATATCGATGATCATATTTCCGGCGGGATCCTGCACCGGAAGGCCCACCCCGATCGCTGCGGCCATCGGTTCCTCGATTAAATAAACTTCACGCGCCCCAGCGTGCGAAGCCGACTCGCGCACAGCGCGCTTTTCCACTTCAGTAATGCCGGAGGGAACTGCGATGACTACGCGCGGCCGCGCGCGCACCCGGCGGTTGTGAACTTTGGCAATGAAATGTCGCAACATGGCCTCGGTCACCTCGAAGTCGGCAATGACGCCGTCTTTCAGCGGTCGCACCGCAACAATGTTTGCGGGCGTGCGACCGAGCATGCGTTTGGCTTCGTCGCCTACTGCCAACACCTTGTTCGTGCCCGCCTGCACGGCCACCACAGATGGCTCACGCAAAACGATCCCTTGATCCTTTACGTAAACCAGCGTGTTTGCCGTACCAAGATCGATCCCGATATCGCTGGACAACCAGCCGAAAAGTCCGTTGAACATGAATTATAAATTAGAAGCACTTCCAGTCCGAGCAAAGCGCGTCACATTCCGAGAACCTCCCGCGAGTGCGATTCAACCGGCTGAAAAACTCCGCCGTAATCTGAAACAGTGCGCTGCCCCGTCAAGCGCATTTATGGGTAATCCGTGATTCGTCTGTCCGATGTAACGATTTAACGATTTAACGAGTCAACGATATACGCTTTACTTACCACGTGATCGCAAGAAACATTATCGTCGCGCCGTCCATTCTAGCCGCGAATTTTGCGCGGCTGGCTGACGAAATTCATTGCATCGAGCAGGCCGGGGCTGATTGGATTCATTGCGACATTATGGACGGACATTTCGTCGATAACATTTCGTTCGGGCCGGAAATTGTTGGCATTGTGCGCAAAGAAACGCAGCTGCCGCTGGATGTGCATTTGATGATCCAGCACGCCGATCACTACGCGCCGCGCTTTGTTAAGGCCGGCGCCAATTCGATTACGGTTCACGTGGAGCCGGAAGCGAAACATGGCATTGAGAAAACTTTACGCGCAATTCGTGAGGCCAACTGTCGCCCGGGCCTCTCCCTAAATCCAGAGACGCCGTTCGACGCGGTCGAGCCGTATCTCGACAAGATCGACATCCTGCTAGTCATGACTGTCCATCCTGGTTTTGGCGGACAAACCTTCCGGGCCGAAATGATGGAGAAGGTAAAACGCGCCGCGCGATGGAACGAATTGCATCCGCGCAAGATCGACATTGAAGTGGACGGCGGCATCAACGCCGAGACGGCAAAGCTCGCAATCGAAAATGGCGCAAACGTCCTCGTCGCCGGTACGTCGATTTTTCGCGCAAAGGATTATGCGAAAGCGATTAGCGAGTTGCGCGGCAAAAAATAATGCCGTCGATGATTGTCGATCTTAGCCGATCTCGGCCGACTCGGCCGCCACGACAGGGCGGGCTTCTTCAGTGGTTTCGGCCATTACTTCATCGGTCTGCGTGACGCGCACCACTTCTTCGATGGTCGTCCGGCCCTGCGCCACGCGGCGCCAGCCGTCCTGTCGCAAAGTTTCCATGCCTTCAGCAATCGCGCATTGCTTGAGTTCGCCGCCATCGCACCTGCGCATGATCAGCTTCCGCAACATTTCAGTCACGAGACAAATTTCATAAATGGCTGCGCGCCCCTGATAGCCGGTCTGGCGACATTGATCGCATCCTGCGCCACGCTGAAAACGGGCGCCGAGTTCTTTGACTGGAAAACCGATCTCGGCGAGATATTCGCCTGGGTAGTCCACCCATTCCACGCAGTCCGGGCAAATGGTGCGCACCAGCCGCTGCGCGATGAACGATTTCACGACCGATGCGAGCAGAAACGGCTCCACATCCATGTCGAGCAAGCGCGTGATCCCACCTACGGCGTCGTTCGTATGCAGCGTACTGAAAACCAAGTGGCCAGTCATGGCGGCGCGGATGGCGATGTCGGCTGTCTCGATATCGCGAATTTCGCCCACCATCACCACGTTCGGATCCTGTCGCAAAATATGGCGCAGACCCTTGGCAAACGTGAGATCAATTTCCGGTTTCACGTCGATCTGTGATACGCCAGCAATGCGATATTCCACTGGCTCTTCGATGGTGATGATGCGCCGCTGCACGGAGTTAATGCTGCTCAAGAAACAATAGAGCGAGGTCGATTTGCCACAGCCAGTGGGGCCGGTAAGCAGAATGATCCCGTTGGGTTGCGCGAGCAGGTGGCGAATGATCTTTTCCTGTTTCTTGCTCAAATCAAGCCGCTCAAAATTAAATTGCTGCTCGCCGCGGCTGAGCAAGCGTAAGCTGATCGATTCGCCATTGACCGTGGGGATGGTTGAGACGCGCACATCGATCTCTTGATTGTTCGCGTGCAAATTCATGCGCCCATCCTGGGGGAGACGCCGTTCCGCGATGTCCATATGCGCCATTACCTTTAGACGCGAGATGATGGCCGATTGCAACACGCGCAACTGCGGCGGCACGGCGATCTCATGCAAAATTCCATCAATCCGATAACGAATGCGCAGGTCATTCTCGAGCGGCTCAACATGGATGTCCGTCGCCCGTTCGAGAATTGCCTCGCGAATGATCTGGTTAACGAATTTGACTACGGACGCTTCGGGGTCGTCGGCGTTCAGCTCGTGCGCGGTTTCGCCTTCCTGAAGCACTTCGAAGGCGCGGTTGCTTTTCAGGATTTCATCGAACGTCTCTGCGCCGATCCCGTAGAGCGTTTTCATTGCGCGCAGAAGCTGTGCGCGCGGCACTAGCACCCATTCAGCCGGCTTCTTCAAAAGCTGGGAGGCCAGCTGGCGCCCGAGGGAGTTAAAGAGATCGTACGTTGCGAGCACCACCGAATTTTCCTTCACTTCGATCGGCAGAATGTGGTGCTGAAAAACGAAACGACTCGGCAAGATCGACAATGTCGTGCGGTCGATCTTCTTGGGATCGATTGAGACAGCTGGCACGCGGAACAAATTCCCGATGGCGGCGAGAAAGCGTTGTTCGTCCACTTTGCCTGAGTCGAGCACCTGTCCTACCCACGAACCGCCGTTTGGGTTTGAAGCCAATTGCGCGGCTTCCTCCAGAGAAGACACACCGCTTTCGAGCAGCAAATTAATTAACGATTGGCTGGCAGCTGAGCTCATTCAAACGGGGAGATGATAACGCAGAGGAGAAGAAACCGAATGAAACCGATTTAAGGCGTTTCGCAAGGGCTTTCACGTATAACGCGTGATCCTTGGCTGAGGAATCGTGAGGCTGCCTGCGCGCGAATGCGGGATCACGGCAGACGCAGCGCTCTCCGCACCGGATCAGTCAGAGTGCCGGTGACCCGCATGGAATAATTCTTCTGAAGCCGCGCAATGGCATCGGCCACTGCGGGGGTGAATACGCCGTCAATGGGGCCACAATAGTATCCACGCTGGCGCAATGCAGTTTGCATTGAGCCAACATAAGCCGGCTGGACAATCAATTGTTCGGGCGCCTTAAAATAGTACTCCCAGCGCCAATGATACCTTGGCGCGAAATCGGTGGCGTTCACGCCGCGACCTTGGTGAAGCAAACCCCACTCGTCTCGTTGTGCCAGCGGATCGACCGAGCGAAAAATGTCGTACTCGAGAACATCGTACTCGCCTGCCTGCGCAATGGCCGGGCCTAGGGCGAGAATTAAAGCGAGAGCAATCCGTTTCATAAAAAAATATGGTGAAACCTGCTACATATCTTTCGCCGGAGGAATATCCGGTGGCGGTAAGCTTAATTGTTTGCCGGTCTCCGTTTTCGGGCAGTCCGGGCACTCAGCCTGATCAAGCTCTGGCCCATAATGGGTGTAGTTTTCCCATCTTTGACGCAGCCGGTAAAGATCTAGCTTGGTCAAGGTCACCTGGGGACACATGAGCACAATCAGTTCCGTACGCTCGTGACTGGCGGTGGTGCCGCGAAAGAGCGCGCCGAGGACTGGAATACGCGAGAGGTAAGGAATGCCGTTATAATTCTTTGTCTTGTTGTCGGTGATTAGGCCGCCAAGAACAATAGTAGAGCCATTTCCCGCGGAAACATTCGTGCGGATGTAGCGGGTAGCAATATTTGGGATTAGGTTGCCGCTCACTAGAGTCGAGCCAGCCACGCTGTCGAGTTTCTGCAAAATATCCAGCGAGACTTCCTTCTCGGAATTGATTAAGGGCACCACCTCGAGTTGCAACGCGACTTTCTTGAACTCGATACTCGACTGCACCGAGGCTACATTAGTTACGGTCGTCGCATTCGTCAGGGTATTTACCGGAACTGGAATTTCTGTGCCCGAGGCGATGATCGCCTTCTTATTGTTGCTCGTGAAAACCATCGGTCGCGAGATCACTTTGAAGCGTCCGGTGGTTTCGAGCAGGTGCACGATTGTCGCGAGATAGTTACCGGCTGCGATATATACATTGGTCCCAGTGGCTACGTTCTGAATAATTCGGCTGAAGTTGATTAAACCGGCCGGGTCGACAATTCCGGTTCCAATTCCGGTTACCGGGGAAGCAGATGGCCCAACAGAAGGCAGCGGCAGCGGCGCACCGGTGTTGCGTGAGATGCCGACGACTTTCTTGTTGTATTTTGCGAAGTAATCAACGCCGAATTCCTCGTCGTTCTTAAGTGTCAATTCGCCGATAACAGTGCTGAGCGCGACTTGGGGCGCTTTCACGTCCATTTCATCGAGAATCTTTTCCACCTTCGCCACCACCTCGCGGCTGCCCAGCATGATGATCGCGTTCGCGCGCTGATCCGCGATCAACTTGGCGTTGCCGACCGTGACCGCCTTGGGTGTGGTGTCAACTGGCTGCGTGGCGAGTTCTTCGGAGATATTCAATGTGCCGCCAGTCGTGCCGGTCGTGGTCGTGGCAGCGCCCACGAGTCCCGTTGTTGTGGCGGCAGTTGTAGTGGTGGTGCGCAAAGGCGCCGGTTGCGGCGACGGGGCCGCACCGGGCGCGCCTGCTTCCGCAGCAGGTGCAGCTGCTCCCGGCTCGGTCAACGCCTGCACCAGCACAGGTAACACATCGCCGGCCGAAATGTATCGCAGGGATCGGCTGACCGGATGTCCAAACTCGACATTCGCATCAAATTCGCGAATCAATCTGCGAATAAAAGGCATGTTGATGGGCCGCGTCACCACATGTATGCGGTTTGTCCGGACGTCGGCGGTGAGTTTGATTTTCCCCACTACGACGGCTTCTTCCGTTAGCCCGGCCAAAGCGCCAGTCTCCGCTTCTACTGGCACCGGTTGCGGAACGGGCGGCGTCACTCTCACGCTGCGAACTCCACCCGGGCCGGGCTGCCCGGTTGGCTGGCCCTTCTCGAAGATGTCCTTGAGCATGTCCACTACCTTAGTCGCATCAGCGCGGTCGAGTTTGATGAACTCGCTCACCACTTCCGCGGGCGCCACATCCACTTGCTGAATCACACTGGCAAGTTGCCTGATGATGTCTGCATTTTGTGTCACCAGGAGACTCGACGATTTCGGCAGGGCCAGAATGTTGATCGAGCTCGAGCTTCCCTGAAAATATGCCATCAGCACTTGTTGTAGTTCTTGCGGGTCTGCATACTGGAGCTTAAACAAAAAGCTGATCACGGGATTGCCCGGCGGAATGTCCTCCGCGTCGGAAATTATCGGCACCACCGCCTTGCGCGGGTTTTGCCCGGCTCCGACTACTTCCACAATGTCTCGAGACGCGGTGATTAAAGAGATGCCGTTCAATGCCATGCTCATCTCGATAATCTTGATGGCCTCCTCACGAGATACGTCTTTAGTGAGGAAAATGTTCACCTTGCCTTGCACGAAATTGTCCATCACCAATTTCTTACCGGTAAGCTGCTCATACATATGCAGCACATCGACAACATCGCTGTTTGGAAACTGCAGCTTAACTGTCGCCGGCGCACCTGGCGGAGGCGTCTCTGTGGGCGGCGGATTGGCTATCTGAACAGCGGCTGGCGCAGGTTGCGTCCCCTTCGCTATCGGAAAAACAGACGGTGTCGCATTTGCTTCATTGCCTACCTGCAGATTGGGAGATGGCTGCGGGCGCTCGGGCCCTTGCTGAGCTGAAGCGAGAAATGCGGACGCAATCGTAAGCGTCGCGATGCAGAAAAATCGATGCACGGTAGCCCTACTGGTGTGGCCGGCGATTCTAATAAAGTCAGAAACGGCTTTCAAGAATATTTTGCCCGGCGAAACAATCATCCCCTAATCGAACTGGACGCGACGGATAGAGCGTATAGGAAATTGCCAACGGTGCAAATGATTCGTTTCAGCCCTCCAATCCCGCTCGCGCTTTGCGTCTGGGCCAGTGTTGTTTTCATTTCCGCAGGCAGTCACTCGATTTTCGCTGCGCCTGTGGCCCAACAAGAAAACCAGGCAACCGCCGCAGACCGGATTCGCGCGGTGCTGAGGGCGCAACAGGACGCCTGGAACCGGGCCGATATCGATGGGTTCATGAATGGATACGCACGCGCAAAATCTACAATCTTCGTTTCAGGGGATTCGGTGCGACGCGGCTGGGAAACAGTTCGCGAACGTTACAAAAAGAAGTATTCCGATCGCGCGAAAATGGGTGTGCTAACTTTTTCCGATCTCGAGATAACTCCGCTGGGTTCGGATGCAGCGGTCGTCTTGGGTCGCTGGCATTTAAAACGCGCGCAAGATCAGCCGCATGGCCGTTTCACTTTAATCTTTCGCAAAACCGCCGATGGCTGGAGGATCGTGCACGATCATACGTCGGCGGCGCCGTCGCCGAAGTGACCCGCTAAAAGTTGCAATGCTGCAACGGCTAAACATCTGGAGTCGTTCTGAACTGTTCTAACCCTTTTACCCTCTTAACCTCGTTAAAAGCTTTTCGTGGATGTTGTCGAAGCCCCCGTTACTAAAAACGACCACCACATCTTTCGGCCGCAGCATCGGCACAATTCGAGCGACAATTGAATCAGCATTCTCTTCGTAAAATCCTGGCCGGCCCGTTTTAGAAATCGCGTCCACGACGGCTAGCGGATTCAATCGCTCTTTTTCCGGGATTTGCTCCAGCCTGGCCACTCGCGCGATGAAAACACCGTCGGCTAGCTTCAGCGCGTCAGGAAGCTGCTGCTGAAATACCGCGCGCCGGGTCGTGTTTGAGCGGGGCTCGAACACTGCCCAGAGCCGGTTCCCGGGATAACGATGACGGAGCGCGCGCAAGGTATGAGCGATTGCGGTCGGGTGGTGCCCAAAATCGTCGATCACTTTCACGCCGCGCGCCTCGCCACGGAGCTCCTGCCGCCGCGCGATGCCTGAAAAGGTTTTGAACGCATTATCGATCTTCGCTTTTGGCACATCGTAGAACCGCGCGGCTGTCGCCGCCATCGCTGCGTTGCGCACATTGAACTCGCCGACGAGCGGGATCTGAAAAACCTCGTCACCGAGTTTGAATCGCGAGCCGCTCGCCGAGAAGGCAACGTCGCGAATGCGCTGTGCGCAATTCTTCGAAAAACCGACCTCGATCATCTGCGCCAGGCAATCTTTCGCGACCTCCACGCAATTGCGGTCGTCGCCGTTCAGCAAAACCATTCCATTTTGGGGAACAATGTTGAGGAGGCGCCGGAAGCTTAGTTTGATTTCATCGAGGCTGCTGAAGATATCGGCGTGATCGAACTCGATGTTGTTTACAATCAGCAATTCCGGCAGGTAATGAATAAACTTGGAGCGCTTGTCGAAGAACGCCGTGTCGTATTCGTCGCCTTCGATCACAAAATACTTCGAATCGTTCAGGCGCGCGCCTTCGCCGAAGTTTTTCGGGATGCCGCCGATGAGATAACCCGGTTTGCGTCCGGCTTTTTCCATGATCCATGCGAGCAACGCCGTTGTGGTTGTTTTGCCGTGTGTACCGGTGACGACGAGATTGTGTTTCCCGCGCACGAAATAATTTTTCAAAACTTCCGGCAGCGAGAGATAAAAAAGCTTGCGGTTCAGGACCGCTTCCACCTCGGGATTGCCGCGTTTCATGGCGTTCCCGATCACCACCACATCGGCGTCTCGTGGAATGTTTTCGGCGCGATAGCCTTTCTTGAGCGCGACGCCTTCTTTTTCCAGAAAGGTCGACATCGGCGGATAAACATTTTCGTCCGATCCGCTAACCTGGAAGCCCCGCTCTCGGAGCGCCGCCGCCACCGAGCCCATGGCCGTCCCACAAATCCCGAGGAAATGAAATCTTTTCGGCGCCTCCTTCACGCGCATTCTCTACGCCGCGTGGCGAATTTCGCCAGTGAAACAAAATCGCATGTCCGCCCCGATGTTCGCGCCGGCCGGGTTGGATTTTCTCTGGATATTGGAGCTTGGATTTTGGAGCCTTGATCCAAATGGATGCCAATGACGCCTCGGCACTCCTCTGCCCCCATTGCAATATACCGCTAAAAGAAGTGCACACATCGCACGGCGTGTTTTTTGCCTGCGACAAGTGCGGCGGCCGCGCGATGACTGTTGAGCTCCTGCGTCGCACATTCACTCCGGAGTCGATCAACCTGCTCTGGCTTCATGCAATTAGCGGACAGGGAAAAAGCGGCCGCCTCTGTCCTTCGTGCAGAAAGCCTATGATCGATGTGGCGTTGTCGGATAGCGCACAAGTCGATGTCGATGTCTGCCAGCATTGTCATTTCGTCTGGTTCGACGTCCACGAAATGGACACTCTTGCTCCGCGGCAATTCCCCGCGGCTTCGCCCGAGTTGCCGCAACAGGCGCGCGAACTAATCGCCATGGAAAAAGTAAAACAGATCGCCGAAGAAGCGCGCGGCACCGATGTCGATAGCGCGCCGCCGGATGAAGAATGGAAGCAAATCGCCGCGTTCCTGGGGTTTCCGGTTGAATTCGACGCGCCCGAAGAGACGCGGAAACCCTGGGCAACGTGGCTACTTTCGACGGCCATCATTTGCATCAGCGTACTTGCTTTTCTGCATCTGCGCGATGTCGTTCAACGCTTCGGATTAATTCCAGCGCAGGCGACGCGGCTCGACGGTCTCACGTTCGTCACGTCGTTTTTTCTTCATGCCGGCATCATTCATCTGCTCGGAAACATGTATTTCTTGTTGGTCTTTGGCGACAACGTGGAAGAGTGTCTGCGTCCGTTTCGTTATTTCGTGCTCATCGCTCTGGCTGCATTTATCGGCGATCTAACTCACATCGCGGTCGATCCGCAATCGCAAATCCCGTGTATCGGGGCCAGCGGCGGTATTGCCGGCGTGATTACTTTTTATGCGCTCAATTTCCCGCACGTGAAACTGGAATTTCTGCTGCGTTATGGCTGGTGGTGGTTCCGGTGGATCCGGCTTCCGGCGTGGTCGGTTCTCATCTTGTGGATTTTCTTTCAGTTTATCGGCGCCTGGGAACAGAAGGCCCGAATCAGTTCCGTCTCATCGTTTGCACACCTGGGCGGCGCGGCGGTGGGCGTGATCGCATGGTTGCTTTGGAGAAAAGAGAAATCGAATGATCAAGCCCGAATGACGAATGCCGAAGGAATTGCAAAATCCGAATGACGCAAAGAACTTCCCGTCTGTATTAGTGGTTTTCAGCATTCCGGCTTCCTTCGTCATTCGACGGTCTCATTCCGATATGCATTTGTCTTTTATCGAGATGCGCCTAACTTCCTCGCTTTCGATCTGCGCACCTGATTCCGTATCTCGGGATCAAATCAGCGAGTGAGGTCGCGGAGATCGACAATGGAACAACAGCTCGCTGAATGAGGAGCCTCGGAGCGATTCGGGGCAAACTAACAATGCCAAGAGCCACTAACGCCCCGGCAAGTCGGGCGCGCCGCAAACGGGTTTTAAAAAAAGCCAAAGGTTACCGGGGACGCCGTTCGAAACTTTTCCGTTACGCAAAAGACGCGACGATGAAAGCCCGATACTGGGCCTATCGCGATCGCAAGACTCGCAAACGCACGTTCCGTTATCTTTGGATCCAGCGCTTGAACGCTGCTGCGCGCGCACACGGAATCAACTACAGTCGCTTTGCAGAAGGGCTCAAAGCCGCCGGCATCGGCCTCGATCGAAAAATTCTCGCGGATCTCGCCGTCACAGATGAGCCCGCCTTCAAATCGATTGTCGATCAAGCCAGGAGCGCGCTGGAAAAGAAGGCGAAAAAGGCCGCCTGATTCGTTGGATCGTCAATCGTGATTCGTTAAATCGTGAATCGATTTTCCGATGTAACGGTGTAACGATTTAACGATTCACGGTCCCATGCCTCATCCGCTCGAACAACTGCGCGACAACGCCTTACGCGAGATCGGCGACGCACCCGACGAGAAGACGCTCGAAGCCGTGCGCGTGAGATATCTCGGCAAGAGCGGCAGCATTTCCGTTTGGGGCGAGAAAATGAAGACGCTCAGCCAGGAAGAGCGTCCCGTAGTTGGAAAACTACTGAACGAAACGCGCAACGCCGTCACCGACGCCATCGAACAGCACGCTGAAAAACTTCGTTCTCAAAAAGAAAGCGAAGCGCTTGCCAGTATCGACGTTTCACTTCCCGGCACACCCAGCGAGCGCGGATCGCTGCATCCCCTGACGCAAATACTCGATCGCGCCATCGCAATCTTTCGCCAAATGGGCTTTGCGCTCGCGGATGGTCCGGACATTGAAACGGAGTGGCATTGTTTTGATGCGCTCAACACACCGCCTGATCATCCCGCACGCAACGAGCAAGACACATTTTATCTGCCGGACGGGCGTTTGCTTCGAACACATACCTCGACCGTGCAGATTCGAACGATGGAAGCGGCGCCGCCGCCGATCCGCGTAATCGCTCCGGGCGCCGCGTATCGCCGCGATGAAATCGACGCGACGCACAGCGCGCAGTTCCATCAGATCGAAGGTCTCTATGTCGATGAAAACGTCAGTATCGCAGACTTGAAAGGCGCTTTGGAGTTTTTCTTTCGTGAGCTTCTTGGCCCCGATACCGCTGTGCGGTTTCGTCCGCACTATTTTCCTTTCACCGAACCCAGCTTCGAAACCGACGTGCAATCGAAGGCGCTCAAAGGTGGACAGCAATGGATTGAAGTCGCCGGTTCGGGAATGGTGCATCCCGGCGTTTTTGAGGAAGTGAACAAAGCGCGCGGCGACGACGCCTACAACCCGAAGAAATGGACCGGATACGCATTCGGTCTCGGCATGGACCGGCTCGCCATGATCTTATTCGACATCCCCGACATCCGCCTGTTTGCGCAGAATGATCTGCGGTTTCTGAGGCAATTTGCATGAAGGCGACAGAAGAACGAAAATGAAATTCTCCGTTAATTGGTTGCGCGAATTTGTCGATCTGCCGCCGAGTGTCGATGCGCTCGCCGAGTTGCTCACGCTCGCCGGTGTCGAGATCGAGGGGACCGAGCAACGTGGCGCGAACATCGACAAGGTCGTGGTCGCCCAGATTACCGCTTCTACTCAACATCCAAATGCCGATCGACTGACTGTTTGCGAAGTGGACGACGGCAGTGGAACCAAACGCCAGATCGGTTGCGGCGCGACGAATTACAAAGTCGGCGACAAAGTTCCGCTCGCGTTGCCGGGGGCAAAGTTGCCGAACGGAACTGAGATTCGAAAAAGCAAACTGCGCGGTGTCGAATCGGAAGGAATGCTTTGCAGCCCGATCGAGCTCAGCTTGGGCGAAGATGCATCGGGCCTTTTGATTTTGTCGTCCGACGCAAAGATTGGCGCACCGATTGTCGATCTCTTTCCTGCCGACACGATTCTCGATGTTGAGATCACGCCTAACCGTGGAGATTTGCTGAGTCATTTTGGATTGGCACGCGAGATTGCGGCACTGACGGGAAAAAAATTGCGTGCGCCCGCTTCACTGAAGACAGCGGAAGCTACAGGCTCCGGAATCAAAATCTCTGCGCTGCGCGAATGCCCGTTCTACTCGGCGCGCAAGATCGACAATGTGAAGGTTGGGCCAAGTCCAAATTGGCTGCAGGCGAAGATTGAGAGCGTCGGTATTCGCTCGATCAATAACATCGTCGATATCTCGAATTTTGTGATGCTCGAGTTGGGGCAACCAACCCATGCCTTCGACGCCGATAAACTAAGAGGCGGCATCGACGTTCGGCTGGCGCGCAACGGTGAGAAATTTCTCGCACTCGACGGTAAAACTTATTCGCTCGCGCCGGAGAGCCTGGTCATCGCTGATGACGAACGCGCGGTCGCGATTGGCGGCGTGATGGGCGGAGAGGATACCGGCGTGACCGAATCGACGCGAACCATCCTGCTGGAGAGCGCTTACTTTTTGCCGGCGAGTATCCGGCGAACTGCGCGCAAACTGAATCTGCCGAGCGATGCCAGTTACCGATTCGAACGCGGCGTCGATCCAGAAATGATTTTGCGCGCATCGCAACGTGCGACTGAGCTGATTCGCGAAATCGCGCAAGGAGATCCGGCGAAAGAAACGGCTGTTGCCGGCACGCTCCTGTCAAATCCGCCCGATGTTTTCTTGAGTTACAAGAAATGCGATCAAGTGCTCGGAATCACGATCGAGCCAAAGACGATCGACAAAATTCTCGAGCGGTTTGGGTTGAGCAAGGGTACCCGCCTTCGCCAGGTTACGGCGGGGCAGACGAGCAAGAGTAGATCGCCTGCGCGCCAAAGCCGCTCCGGCGACGGCGCGACATGGAAGATTCCGAGTTATCGGCGGGATTTGCAGCGCGATGTCGATCTTATTGAGGAGGTGGTGCGCGCATACGGTGTGGAAAAAATTACCGGCACAGATCGAAGCCGGTTCACGCCATCGAGTGTTGCCGATGATTCGCATGATCTTGAATCTGCGTTGCGCAGTGGACTGGTGACGCGCGGTCTTGCTGAGGTGCGCACGTCAAAATTGATTCCGCGGTCAGCAACTGTGGTTACAACTGGAAATGCGATCAAGCTGCGCAATCCGCTCAGCGAAGATCACGTGGCACTCCGGCCTAATTTGCGCCCCGGGCTTCTTGCTGTGCTCGATCGCAACGTACGCGCGGGCGCCGAGCGCGTTACGATTTTTGAACTCGGCCGCGTTTTTGTTCCCGCAAGTGGAAAAGAAGAACGCCATCTTGGCGTCCTCCTGTGGGGAGACGCGGCCGATTCGCCTCACTGGCGCACGCAAACGAAGCGGAGACTTGATTTTTTCGATTTGAAAGGAGCGATCGAATCGCTGCAGATCGAGAGTCTATCGTTTCGCCGGAGCGAACATCGTGATTTTGCTCTCGCCACTGAGATTCTCTCGAGGACCCGGGTGGTTGGTTTTGGCGGACAACTTTCCGCGTCGTGCGCGCGGGAACTGAACGCGCTCGGCCCGATTTTCTCCGTGGAGTTGCATGCCGATCTTGCGCTCGAAGCACAAAAATCAGCGAAAACATTTCGCGAGATTGAAAGATTCCCCGCCATTACTCGCGACATCGCAATGATCGTGCCGGAAAAACTGACTCATGCAGAGATTTTGCGCACGATTGAAGAACCACGAGAACCTTTGCTCGAGAGCGTTGAGTTATTTGACTTGTTCGAAGGCCAGAGGGGACTCGCTCCCGGTGTCTCCGGAAAATCCCTAGCATATAGATTGACATACCGTGATAAAAATCGCACACTTACAAACGAAGAAGTAACCGTGGCCCACGCGAAGATTCGCGAACGGTTGAAGCGCGAGTTCGGTGTGACCCTGCGGGAATAGTTCTTTGAAAGAGTGAGAGTCGTTTGTTGAGGGTTGGGAAGGAAACCAGTGCTTTTCTCTCAACTCTCGACTGACGGCTCTCATCAGTCGCAAGAATTTACCCTGCGATGTTCGAGATTGGAGGTGGGATACCCGAACCGATAATTGATGAACTCAAAGGAGGCTGAGTTGCCGGAGAACATGGCAGGCCTTAGTTGGAAGTCAGACGCTGCGGCGACGGTCATCCACCCGTTACGAAAGGGAACGGGCGATCCGCCTGAACGACACCGGCGGGGTAAAATTTCTAAAATGCCCGGATCGAGAAGTTGATTCGGGCATTTTGTTTTTTTCAAACCTCGACTTCCCTCGGAATGACATAAATGAAATCTGCGACATCCGCGTAATCCGCGGTTGAAAAATTAAAGTTCGCTCCAGTCGAGGACGATTTTGCCGGAGTTGCCGGATTTCATCAGCTCGATGGCTTCTTTGAATTGCGCGTAGGGAAAACGGTGCGTGATGACCGGTGAGATGTCGAGGCCGCTCTGGATCATGGCGGTCATTTTGTACCAGGTCTCGTACATCTCGCGGCCATAAATTCCCTTCAGCGTCAGGGCGCTGAATACAACGGTGTTCCAATCGATCGCGGCGCTCCCGGGCATGATGCCGAGCAGCGCCATTTTGCCGCCGTGAAACATGTTCGGCAAAATGTCCGCGAAAGCTTTTGGATTGCCGGACATTTCCAGGGCAACGTCAAAACCTTCTTTCATGCCAAGCTTGTACATCGCGTCGCTGACTTTTTCCGTTCGCACATCCAGCGCGACATCAGCTCCCATCTTGCGCGCGAGATCGAGGCGATACGGGTTCACGTCTGTGATCACGACGTGACGCGCGCCGGCACGTTTGCAGATCGGAATGGCCATGCAACCGATCGGTCCTGCGCCAGTGATGAGCACATCTTCGCCGACGAGATCGAACGAGAGCGTAGTGTGCACAGCATTGCCTAGCGGATCGAAACAGGAAAGCACATCGAGCGAGATCGACGGATCGGCGTGCCAACAGTTGTCCTGCGGGATCGCCACAAATTCGGCCCATGCGCCTGGGCGATTGACGCCGACGCCCTGCGTGTTCGGACAAAGATGACGCCGCCCCGCCAGGCAATTGCGGCAATGACCACAGGTGATGTGCCCTTCGCCAACGATGAGGTCGCCTTTTGCGAAACCTTTTACATGATCGCCGACGACATCGACAACGCCGACAAACTCATGACCTATTGTCATGGGCACAGGAATCGTTTTCTGCGCCCACGCGTCCCAGTTGTAGATGTGCACGTCGGTTCCGCAGATGGACGTTTTCAAGACGCGGATCAGCACGTCATCGCTGCCAACGTTTGGAACCGGAACTTCCTCGAGCCACAGCCCCGGTTCGGCCATGGCCTTCACGACGGCCTTCATCGTTTTTTGCACGACGGAAAATTACCCACAGATTTCGCAGATTCACAGCGAATCGTGAGGAAGATTCAGAATCCGATCCGCGAGATCTGCGTAATCTGTGGACAAAATTTATTCCGTTAGGATGATGCAACTAAATGCCTACCACGCTTGAGCAAGCCGGCGCGAACGCAGTCACGCCACGCTCGATCTTTATTTTACGATTTATCAGCACCGTCGCGCTTTGGACGATCGCGCTGCTGATTATGTTCTCCGGATATGAGATCCTCTTTTGGCTGTTGATCAGCGTGTTTGGAATGATCGGGCTCTTGGAGTTTTACCGGATGCTTGATCATAAAGGCCTCCCGAATTTCAAAATCACCGGAATGATCTGCGGCGCCGTCCTGCTCGCCGGCAGTTTTTATTACTTCTCCAAGATTGGGCCTGCAGGTTCGTACGACTTCGAAGTAGCGGTCCTACTTTTTTTTCTGCTCACTGTCTTCGGTCGACAAATGTTTGCGCGGCTTCGCCATGAGGAGCCATTGCAAACGATGGCTTACACTTTGTTTGGTCTGCTCTACGTGCTGTGGCTCTACAATTTCATCACTAAAATCGTTTATTTAACGCCCCGTTCCAGCACCGGCGTTGTGACGGGGCAGTTTTATGTTTTGTACTTGATCGCGGTCACAAAATTCGCCGACATGGGCGCTTATCTGACCGGAAGCGCCATCGGGCGTCACCTGATGACGCCGCACATCAGTGCAAAGAAAACCTGGGAAGGTTTTTTCGGCGCGCTCATTTTTGCCCTGTTTTGCAGTTTAATTTTGTTCAAGTTGATGCCCGGCCATTTGCATGCGCTTACCTGGACGCATGCGACAATACTTGGCTTGCTGCTCGGATTCGGTGCGATCGTCGGTGATCTGGCCGAATCGATTATCAAACGCAGCACCGATGTAAAGGATTCGGGGAACCTGTTGCCGGGAATTGGCGGCGCGCTAGATCTTTTGGACAGTCTGCTGTTCACCGCGCCGTTGATGTTTTTTTACCTGCGGCTGGTGATTCGGATTCCGTAGAGAGGCGACAGAATTAACAGAATGAACAGAATGGAAGAGGAGTCGAAAGAATACGATCTGTGTGGGCAAGTGATAGGCGTGGCAATGAAAGTGCACTCGACTCTTGGTCCGGGCTTTCTAGAATCAGTCTATCAAAACGCGTTGATTTGGGAGTTACGAAAAGCCGGGCTGAGGTCTGAAGCCGAAAAACCGATTAGCGTCCACTACGATGGTCAACTCGTGGGAGCGTTCACGGCCGATGTGCTCGTCGACGACGCGGTTATCGTTGAGTTGAAGGCTGTTCAAACGCTTGCGAAGGCACATGAAGTTCAACTTGTAAATTACCTCGTCGCAACCGGATTCGATGAAGGTCTACTCTTAAATTTTGGCGCGGAGCGATTGGAATTTAAGAAAAAATTCCGCCTTCCGGAGTCGGAGCCAGTATCGTTCTAAATTCATTTTGTTAATTCTGTTCATTCTGTCGAAAAAATGAAGCGTAAGCGTGTTGTTATTTTGGGCGCGACTGGGTCGATCGGCGACAGCGCACTCAAAGTGGCCCGAGATATTCCGGAGCGAATGCAGATTGTCGGGATCGCAGCGAACAGCAATGCGCAAAAGCTGGCTGCGGCGGCTAATGAAGTGCGGCCAGAATCGGTTTGCCTGGTTGATGAAACCAAGATCGACGTCTTGCGCAAGGCTCTCGATTACGAGCCGCGGATTTTTGCGGGCGAAGTGGGCTTGCACGAGATCGCTTGTCTAACGAATGCAGACATGGTGCTGGTCGCAATCGTCGGCACCGGTGGACTGCGTCCTGCACTAGCTGCGATCGAAACTGGCAAGGACCTGGCAGTAGCAAGCAAGGAAATTCTGGTAATGGCCGGCGAGATCGTGATGCGCGAAGCGCGCGATCACGGTGTGCACGTTTTGCCGGTGGACTCCGAACACAACGCGATCTTTCAATGTCTTTACCGTGGCATTGGCGTCTCGCCGATGGACTCACGGGCTGGAAGCCCGTGCCACGAAGAGGTTCGCCGCATTGTTTTGACCGCCTCAGGAGGACCGTTCCGAGAAACGCCCCGAAAAGATTTTGATTCCATCACGCCGGAGCAGGCGCTGAAACATCCGACTTGGAACATGGGGCCCAAGATTACAATCGATTCGGCCACCCTTTTCAATAAGGGCCTGGAGATGATCGAAGCCCATTGGCTTTTCGGCGTCGAGATGCAGCGCGTGGAAGTTGTCATTCATCCGCAGAGCATTGTGCATTCCCTGGTCGAGTTTGCCGATGGCTCAACACTCGCCCAACTGAGTTATTCGAACATGTGCTTCCCGATCCAATATGCGGTGACCTGGCCGGACCGTGTCCCGAACACGCTGCCGCCACTAGACTTTTCGGAATTGTCAAAGCTGGAATTTTTTACGCCGCGATATGCCGATTTTCCGGCGCTGACGCTGGCACGACGCGCAGGCGAGACCGCCGGAACCTTGCCTGCGGTGATGAACGCCGCAAATGAGGTTGCGGTCGCGGCGTTTCTGGATCGACAAGTGCGTTTTTCGAGTATCTGGGAGATTGTCGAAGAAGTAATGAACCAGCACGCCCTCGTTGCGCATCCAGATCTCGATGCGATATTGCAGGCCGATCAGTGGGCGCGCGCTGAAGCGACGAGATTCGTTAAATTGTTAAATCGCTAAATCGGTGCACGTGTTTCCCAGATAACGTTTCACGATTTACGAATCACGATTCACGTTTTCACCATGCTACTTCATATCACGCGCGTCCTCTTCATCCTTCTAGAGGTCCTCGTCCTTTTTAATCTGCTCATCGTCGTGCACGAAGTGGGGCATTTCCTAGCCGCCCGCTGGCGCGGCCTTTACATTGAGAAATTCGGCATCTGGTTTGGGAAATCGATTTGGAAAAAAACAATCAATGGCGTGCAATACTCGCTAGGGTCTCTCCCCTTTGGCGGCTTCGTCGCGCTGCCGCAACTTGCGCCGATGGACATCATCGAAGGGAAGGCGGATGTCGATCGTGCGAAGCTCCCGAAAATTTCCGCACTCGACAAAATCATTGTAGCGTTTGCTGGCCCGCTGTTCAGTTTTCTGCTTGCGGTGCTCTTCGCCGTCATTATTTGGACGGTGGGACGGCCCGTGGGCGAAGCGGAAGCCACTACCACGATCGGTTACGTCGTGCCTGATTCACCCGCAGCGCAAGCGGGGTTGCAAGCGGGCGATAAGATTCTTTTGGTGGACGGCCATCGTGTCTCACGTTTTGGCGGAATGAGCGAGGAGAGCATTCAATGGCGCATTGTTCGCAGCGAAGGTGAAACCATTCCGATCACAATCGAGCGCACCGTAAATGGCAGGTCCGAGACAATAACGGTTGAAGCGCGCCCGATTGTTCCCGAGACCAAGTGGTGGGTGCGCAAAGGATTTCGCGAAGTCGGGATCGTGCCGGCTGAAAAACCCGTGATCGCAAAGGTGGAACCGGCCAGTCCTGCTGCGCGAGCGGGCTTGGGGCCGGGAGACATGATTGTCGCCATCAACGGACAACCGCTCTACGAGATTCTGGGTATTGCGGATTACATGCGTGAGCATCCGGGCGAGCCTCTCACGCTCACGGTCGAGCGCGGCGGAAAGAAAACTCAGGTTCCATTTGAGCCGGGAAGCCCGAAGATCGACGACGTGTTTAAAGACAGCCCGGCTGCGCGCGCCGGTTTGCAGCGCGGTGACGCCGTTTTGGCAGTAGATGGGCAACCCGCCAAGAGCACCCTTGCGATTTCCGATTACATCAAGCGCCACACTGGCCAGCCGATCACAATGTCGATCTTGCGCAACGGGACGAAACGCGAGGTGAAAGTTACGCCAGAAATTCCCCGCGGCGACACCGTCGCACGGATTGGAATTGTTTGGGGCGAAGACTTTGGGATCACGCTCGATCAATACGGCAACATGATGGTGAAACATCCGCGGCCGCTGGAGCAGATCCGCTCAAGCATGTTATCGATCTTCAGCACTGTGGGGGCGATCGCGTCGCCAAAGTCGGACGTCCGGCTGCAACACATGAGCGGTCCTGTAATGATGTTGCAGGTCTATTACAAAATGCTTTCCAGCAAAGAAGGCTGGCGAATGGCGCTTTGGTTCAGCGTAGTGATTAATGTGAACCTGGCCCTGCTCAATTTGCTGCCTATTCCGGTGCTCGATGGCGGGCATATCCTGCTTGCGCTCATCGAAGCAGTGCGGCGGCGGCCGGTGAGCATGCGGGCGCTGGAAGTGGTGCAAACCGCCTGCGCAGTCGTCATCATCGGCTTCATGATTTACATCGCTTTCTTTGACGTGCAGGATTTGTTTGGCTTCCGGCGCGAGACTCCAAGATTCTTGCCAAAAGCAGCGTCGGCAAAATCTACGCAGCAGTAGATTTTGCGCGGCATTGCACCGCCTTTGGCGATCCATAAAGTTTTGTTCGCAGTGAAATATTGTGCGAATCCATTCAGTTATCACCGCCGCGAGACGCGGGAGGTGAAAGTCAGGAACGTCGGAATCGGTGGCGAGAACCCGATCCGTGTCCAGTCGATGATCACCTGCGACACGATGGATACCGAAGCGTCGATCCAGCAAACCATGGAACTTGCGGTAGCGGGTTGCGAAATCGTCCGGATCACCGCGCCGACGGTAAAAGATGCGCGCAATCTCGAGCACATAGTAAAGGATCTGCGCGTGCGCGGCTGCGATGTGCCGATCGTCGCCGACATTCATTTTAAACCAGAGGCCGCGATGGAAGCGGCGAAATGGGTGGACAAGGTGCGGATCAATCCTGGCAATTACGCCGATTCGAAGAAATTCGTCATCCGCGAATACACCGATGAGCAGTACGCGGCGGAATTGGCGCGGATCCGCGAGCGGTTCTCGCCGCTGGTGGAGCTTTGCAAAAAACGCCGGATCGCCATGCGGATCGGGACCAATCACGGCTCGCTTTCGGATCGCATCCTGAATCGTTACGGCGACACGCCGCTCGGCATGGTAGAAAGCGCGCTCGAGTTCGCGCGGATCGCGCGCGACCTCGACTACCACGATTTCGTTTTCTCGATGAAAGCGAGCAATCCAAAAATCATGATCGCGGCGTATCGGTTGCTCGTAGCACGATTAAACGAACTTGGGCCCGATTGGAATTACCCGGTTCATCTGGGCGTGACCGAGGCAGGCGAAGGCGAAGACGCGCGAATCAAAAGCGCAATCGGGATCGGCTCACTGCTGGCCGATGGAATCGGCGATACGATTCGCGTTTCCTTGACCGAAGATAGTCCTCATGAAATTCCTGTGGCGAAAGCGCTGATAGAGAACATTGAGAAAACCTCAAATTCTCAACTCTCAACTCTCAACTCTCAACTTTCGTTCGATCCGTTCTCCTATCAGCGGCGCCCGAGCGAGACGCTGGCTGTAGGCGGGATCGGTGACCCCGGCGATCAGGTCAGACTCGGCGGCGCGGAACTCATTCGTGTAGTCGTTAGTCAATCCAACTTCGACAAGATCGCGCACAAGATCGACAAGATGGGCGATTACAAACCCGAGATCGTCTATGAGCTCGCAGACATCAAAGAAGTCGATCCGCGCGATGACGCGGCGATTGCCAAACTAAATGCTGAACGAAGTCCGCAATTTGTCACCGTGAAAGATGATGTCGATCTTCCGGTGATCGCGGCGTTCCGTCTGCTTGCAGCGCGATTGCATCCGCGGCATCCGATTCTACTGAAGGATGTTTTGAATTGTAGGGCGTCTGTGTCAGACGCCGCTGGAAACGACGGCGTTTCACAGAAACGCCCTACAAATTTTCTCGACACCTTGCTGGTTGCTTCCACTAACATCGGTTCGTTGCTTTGCGACGGGATCGGTGACGCAATTCTGGTGCAGGGCGAAGAAGCGCCCGGGCAGGCGCTGCGATTGAGCTACAACATTTTGCAAGCGGCGGGATCGCGGATCTTCAAAACGGACTACGTCGCCTGTCCATCGTGCGGTCGAACGTTATTCAATTTGCAGACTACCACGGCGAAGATCAAAGAGGCAACGTCGCATCTCAAGGGCGTAAAGATCGCGATCATGGGCTGCATCGTGAACGGCCCGGGCGAAATGGCAGACGCCGATTTTGGTTACGTCGGCGGCGCGCCTGGCAAAGTGAATCTGTACGTCGGCAAAACCCCGGTGAAATTCAATATTCCCGAGGCCGAAGCAGTCGATCGGCTCAAAGATCTGATTCGGGAACACGGCAAATGGGTTGAACCACTGTCGACCGTTCGAGGCCTTGAAGTTGTCTCGTAAACCTGTAGCCGAGATTATTTCGTCTAGTGAGTGCGCAGGGAGTGCGACTACAGACGGCTTGTGGGACACGGCCAACCTTCGGTTGTGCCACGAAGGCGAAATTGGAAAAATTATGAAAAAGAAATTGCTCCTACTCTTTCATCGTTTTGTTTCGTCCAAGCGGAATGGCGGCGCCAACGGCAACGGCGCTAACGATAATAAAGGCGATCGTCGGCCCCAAATTCAATGGCCGTACGTAATGAATTCCTCCGTCCCAATGCTCGGGCCAATCGCCCAGGGCTCTTGGATTTGGCATCATCACCATACACGCTGGCATCACGGTTATTACCGCACACGCCTTTAAAGTGCGTGACAGATCTATTGTCTCGGAAAACGCGGTCAAAATCCGGTCGCGCGTTTGTTCGGCCAATTCGTTAGGCCGAGCCGCCTAGCAGGCGCGTGTGGTCGAAGTAGTCAATCTGCGGTTTGCAAGATCCAGATCTTGTGATGCCCACGGCATTAGCAAACGGTACGGCGGACATCTGTCACGCGTGCGTGAGTGCGTTTTTGGAGGGAATTGAAGCCGAGAAAAAACGACGAAAAAAGACTTGACGCGCGTTTTTTCAATTTGGCAAAATGGTTTTCCCAAGTCGTTATCCAAACTTCAACCTTAACTGTCTGCTAAAATATGAAAACTTCTCGTTGGTTTAATCGTTCAAATTCTATTCTGTCGTATTGGCGTCTCGCTCTTGGCGGGACGTTGTTGTGTACCGGCTTGGCGCTTGCATTTGTGGCGAGCTCCACGATGACAACTCCGGTCCGTGCGGGGTCAGCTCTGAGCGCCGGATTTTACGTCGGCCAGATCCCTCTCAGCGGCACGTCGTCACCACAGACCGGCGAGTTCACGCCGTCTGATGGTAGCCCCGGCCAAGTCGAGTTCCCCGGCCAGGGAGACGAGCCGGATGGCAGTCCTGGTCCTCCTCCGGGGACTATCGTTAACCGCAGCCTGTCGAACGGCCCAGGCAAGAGCGCCTCAGCGCAGAGCGGCAAGAAGGCCAAGTCGAACCCGCAGCTCAACCTCAACTTCGCGGGCCTGAACCATTACCAGCAGCGCTACTCCCGCGGCGGGAACCAGTTTTCTGTCGAGCCGCCCGATCAAGGTATGTGCGTCGGTAATGGCTTTGTCGTCGAAGTCGTCAATGACGTTTTCAACGTCTTCAACACGTCCGGCGTCTCGCAGCTGCCTGACAACACCGCCGCCAACATCGTCGTCGGCTTCGATGGGATCGGTTACCCGCGGAACGTGAACCACGCCATCGACCTGAACTCGTTCTTCGGTTACCCGCCGGCAATAGACCGAGCCCATGGAAATATCCGGGGACAGTTCGTTACCGATCCAAGCTGCCTCTATGACGCTGCGACGCAGCGCTTCTTCGTCATGGCCCTGACTCTTGACCCGCAAGTGCCCGGCCCGTGCCAGGGTGTTTTCTCGTGCGTTAACCACCTCGACATCGCGGTCAGCCAGACGTCGGACCCAACCGGCAGCTGGAACTTCTACCACATCTACGTCACCAACGACGGCACGAACACGGGCGGCGCCAATCCTGGGCCCTACCTCGGCGATTATCCACACATCGGCGCCGATGCGAACGGCTTCTACATCACGACCAATGCCTACCCCTGGCACTTCAACGGCTTCAGCGGAGCGCAGATTTACGCATTATCGAAGTCGCAGCTGGCTGCGGGCGCAGCGAGCGTCAACATAGTTCACATCGACACGTCCGGCACGGTTAACGCACCCAGCGATGCTGGCTCCACGCAGCCGGGCTTCACGGTCTGGCCCGCGCAGTCTCCAGGCGCGAACCAGTTCAACCTCAACAACGGCGGCACCGAGTACTTTTTGAGCTCGAATGCAGCCGACGAGGCGCAGAAGCCGGTCTCCGGCAACGCTGGCACCCGAACCTCGACCCAGATCGTGGCTTGGACGCTGACGAATACGTCCTCGCTCAACACATCGCCAGCCCTCGGCTTGAGCAACAATCTCGTGACGGTCAGCCAGTACGGAGTCCCACCCAAGCAGGTGCAACCCAGCTCCGGCACAACTGCTGACAAGACCACCACGCCGGACGTGGCGCAGGGCGACTGCCTCAACGACGAGACGACATTGCTCTTCAACGGCGTCACCACGGGCTGCTGGAAGCTGCTCGTGGGCACCGCCGCTCACGCGGCTGGGACGGAAGTAATTGCGAGCCCCGACTCGAACGACACTCGGATGCAGCAGGTAATGTACGCCAACGGTAAGCTCTGGGGCGCGCTCGACACCGGCGTCAGCTTCGATTCCAACCCCGACCGGGCTGGAATCGCGTGGTACATCCTCAACCCGACTAACAGCAAGATCGTCATGCAAGGGACGTACGGCATTGCCGGGGCTTCCCTCACGTACCCGGCTATTGGTGTCACGGCCAGTGGCCGTGGCGTGATGGCGTTCTCGTACACAGATGACGCCACGACGAACCCGAGCGCGGCATATGCCCCCATCGACGCCTCAGTCGGTGTCGGCGACACGCACATCATCGCAACGGGAGCTACGCGTGACGACGGTTTCTCCGGCTACAAGCAGCAGCGGTTCCCCAATTCGATCCGCTCGCGCTGGGGCGACTACGGCGCAGCTGCCGTTGACGGCAACTCGGTGTGGATCGCCAGCGAGCTTAGCCAAACTGACCCTTGCAACTACACCGCTTGGGGCGGCCCGTTCTTCGCGGGTGGCACCGGCGACAACCTGCTCGGCACATGCGGTGGCGCCAGTCACGGGCCGGGCACGCGAAGCGCGCTCGCCGACTGGAACACGCGGATCAGCAAGCTGACACCGTAACAGCGTTGGTTTCTCAAATGGGCGGGATAGCGAAAATCTATCCCGCCCAATTTTTTTGCGGTGATTTCGTTAACCGATTTCGACCTGTACTTTTTCGACTTTAGATTGCGCGACCTTGCTTAGCGCGGTGGTGCCAAGTTTTCATCGAAAAAAGAAAAAATAGATACAGCCGGCACGCGGTCGCGCTGCGAACCTGTTCTCGCAAGGTGTATGAATTTGCCTGACCTTTTCAGTGTCATTTCGGCAAACTTACACGTCGAGCCTTGCTCAACCCTTAAACTCCAACCTTCAACTAACAATACCTTATGAAATCCGATCGCTGGTTTAGTCTATCTGATGTGCGCATTGCCATCGCGGGCGCTCTCTTCATCTTTGGTGCTGCAGTGACCTTCATGGCGCTGAGCACAACGAGCATTCACGCCCAGAATAGCAAGCCAACACCCGCCAAGCCCCTGAAATTCAATGGGGTGATAGGTCCCCTTACCGAATCCGCAGACGCCCCCATTAACCAGGGCACCTACAAGAATCCGCCCAGCCCGATCTGCACCACCAGCACATCCTTGGCTCCTAATGTGAATACGGATTGTGAAGACGCCGGGCCGTCCAACGAAACCAGCATCGCGATTAATCCCACTAACTCGCTAAACAGGATCGGCGGCGCCAATGACTATCAACTTGTCCTAACCTCCGGCGGTTATGTCACGGAGACCATTCTCTCGCGGGCCCATGTCACCTTTGATGGTGGCCAGACGTGGACAACTTATCCTGTTCCATTTAACGGATACACGGCTACCGGCGATCCGGCTCTAGCCTTCGACGCCAACGGCACTGCTTACTATGGCACGCTGGGGTTCGTGTTTTCCCAGGGAAGGTCACCCGGATTCACGAATCCCGATATCCTGGTGGCGCATTCTACCGATGGCGGAAAGACTTGGGATGAAGTACGGGTGGCCGGCGGCACCGGTAACGCAACTGGGCCTGGCATTTTCAACGATAAGGATTACGTGGCAGCTTGGGGCAACGGCAACGCGATCGTGACTTGGGCGCGCTTTACCGATGGCTCCGGGGGAGCCACTATCAACGCTCCAATTTTTGCCTCCGTCACTCATGACGGCGGCAAGACCTGGTCTACGCCTACCGAGATCTCAGGATCGGCAGCTTTCTGTAACGGTGCACTGGGCGGTAACGCTTGTGACTTGGACGAATTCGCCGTACCGACAGTCGCGGCGGACGGCAGTATCTACGTGGCTTTCGAAAACTTTTCGGATTTTGCCACGGGACGTGATCAGTATCTGGTCGTCAAGGTTGACCCGACGACGGGACAGCGTATTGCCGGTCCCTACAAGGTCGCCGGAATCATAGACGGTTTTACTGATTATCCGATCAACATCGACGGGCGCCAGACTTACCACGACAGCCAGTTCCGCAGCAATTCGGGTGGAAACATTACCGCTGATCCGACCAATGCATCGCACCTGGCCGTCATCTGGTCGGATATGAGAAACAGCACTCTACCCGCACCGAGCGATCCGTACTCAGCGACGACGAACTCTGATGTCATTGTCAGTCAATCTACTGATGGCGGCGTCCACTGGTCGGCCCCGACCGCGATTTCCGTGGCAAACGACCAATTCCAGCCCTGGGGCGCTTATGATACGAGCGGCAAACTCCGCATCGGCTACTTTGATCGATCCTATGATGCTGCAAATCACAAGTATGGATACACACTAGCCACAGAAACGACTGCTGGGACCTTCGCGACTTCGCAGATCACGACGACCCTGTCCGATCCCACAATGGGCGATCGCTGGTTCTCAGGGCGTACGCCGAATCCCGCTTTCCCGCATCCCACCACTTTTTTGGGTGATTATAGCGGCATTGCTGCTACAACCGGCGTGGCCGCACTGTGGACCGATATGCGCAATACTGTCTTCTTCCCGCCACGCAGCGGAGCGGGCGAAGACGCTTTTTACGCGACGGCCCCCTGAGCTGAACTCAGCGGAGAGCCGCAAAAACCACAGGTCCAAATAGCCGATTTCGACCTGTACTTTTTCGATTTGAGCTTGCACGACGCTGATTAAGGCCGCGCTGCTCAGTTTCGTCGGAAAAAGAAAATAGATACAGCCGGCATGCGGTCGCGCTGCGAATACGTTCTCGCAGATCTATGAAGTTGCCTGACCTTTTCAGTGTCATTTCGGCAAACTTACACGTCCAGTCTTGCTCAACCCTTAAACTCCAACTTCTAACTAACAATACATTATGAAATCCAATCACTGGTTTAGTCATTCCAAGTCTGTCCTTTCTTATTTACGCGCCGCAACCGCAGTGACGTTATTCTCTGCCGCAGCGGCAATGGCTGTTGTCGCTATCGACCCGCTCGTTAGCGTCGGCAGCCCGACTACACCGTTCTCGCAAAACAAGCAGAACGAGCCTGCAATCGCTGTGGACGCTAACCACACGAACGTGCTCGTGGCTGGCGCGAACGACAATATCGACCTGGAGTGGTGCAACGCCGGCGACCCGAGGACCTGCCCGTTCACCCCCGGGGTCGGCACCAGCGGCGTGTACTTCTCGTTCGACGGCGGTGCCACTTGGACGCAGCCAACCTATACGGGGTACACGGCGCGGACCTGCCATGGACCGGCGCCATGCGCATCGAGCACCCCGCCGACGGGAGCAACCGGCAGCAATGCTGGCATCGGAGATATCGGGACGCTGCCGGGATACGTGGAGGCGGGGCTAGTCTCGAGCGGCGATCCGGCAGTCGCATTTGGCCCAAAGCCTGGGGCTGACGGCACGTTCTCGTGGGCGAACGGCTCACGGCTCTACTACGCAAATCTGGCGTCGAACTTCGGCGCCACCCGCGTCGAGGGCTCCGGGGGCTCGTTCAAGGGCTTCTTTGCGGTCGTCGTCTCGCGCATCGACGGGCCTTCATCGACCGGCCTGACCTCCGCCATCGTCACGAACCAGGCAAATTGGATGGCGCCGGTAGTCGCGTCCAAGCAGAGCTCGACCGCCTTCTCCGACAAGGAGCAGATCTGGGCGGACAATGCTTCGTCGAGTCCCTTCTTCGGCAACGTCTATGTCTGCTACGCACAGTTCCGTTCGTTCCGGCAGAAAGACAACAATGCGAACAACCCGACGCCGCTCACCGCCCTAGTGTCTCGTGATGGTGGTAATACCTGGAGCTCGAACCAGCTCGTTCCCGCCGGCACGGATCCGAACAGCAACAACGCGTCCGGCTTTGGCATCAGTGGGTGCACGGTTCGCACCGACTCGAACGGCGTCGCCTACATCTTCGGCGAGAGGTTCACGCAGGGCCCACCGCTCCCGACGCAGAGCGAGCACGTGATGTTCAAGTCAACTGACGGAGGCAAGAGCTGGACACAGGCGATCTCCGTCCAGCAAGTTGTCGATCCATGTTACTTCATTGACCCTGTGATCGGACGGTGCGTCGAGGATGGAATCGCGGGTGCGCGTAATGACCTTGCGGCTTCGCCGAGCGTCGATATCGCCAACGGCGCTCCGACCGGCAGCGGCGCTACCAACGAGATTGTGGATGTCTGGGCCGATGGCCGGCCTGCCCTTAACGCTGAATCGGTCAGGCTCAGCTACTCCACGGACGGTGGCCAGATGTGGTCGCCGCAAGCAGAGATCCAGACTGCCGGCGATCGCGGTTACTACGCTGCGCCTGCGCTCTCGCCAGACGGAAGGGATCTTTACGTCGTTTACAATGCGTTCACGACGCCGTTCCGCAACGACACGACGAGCCTGCGATCGCTCGTGGGAGTGTTCAAGCACGCGGACATCAACATCGCTACCGGCGTGCCGGGCGCCTTCTCGGAGTTAAACCGAAGCACACCGGGAGATCCGCGTGGGTCCAGTCAGAACGGCCTCACAGCCGAGTTCCTTGGCGACTACGTTTACGCTGCCGCGACGAATACGTATGGCACGGCAGTCTGGAACGACGTCAGCAATGCGGCTGATTGTACCGCGATTGACACCTGGCGTTCGTTTCTCCGGACCGGCGGCGCACCGGTGCCTAGGCCTGCACCGCAGACCGACTGTCCACCCACGTTCGGCAACAGCGACATCTTTGGTATTTCAGTTCCAGACCCGACGAATCCATAGAGAATCGTGAAGACTCGTTGAGAAGGGCCGGCATTTGCCGGCCCTTCTGCTGTACGGCCATTTTCGCCTGACAACGCGACGCTCCTTCGTCAACCGCGATAGAGCGAACGGAGGACACTCATCCCAGGAACGAGATCGACAACGATGGATCGCTGCGATTACGATCTGGCTGCATGCCAAATCCGCATACATTCGCAGTAGCATTTATTTAATTGGTCTCACGACGCCGAATCGGATGAAAATTTTTGTGCGAGCGGTGATTGCCAGCTGGAGTTGCGTAATTGACAAACCCGATTGCTTGCGGTTAGATAATGGCGGGTAATTTTCTTCCCCGCTAGTTGTTCTCTCGCTGGGCGCTCTTCAGAAACCGCAGCTTTTAGTCAACTTCATCTCCAAACAACAAATCCGCATCCATGGCGGGACATAGCAAATGGTCGAAGGTCAAGCGCTTCAAGGGCGCGATTGACGCGAAACGCGGCAAGATTTTCAGCAAATTATCGAAGGAAATCACCATCGCCGCGAAAACCGGCGGTGGCGATCCCAACGGCAACCCCCGTTTGCGCAGCGCGATCCTGGCTGCGCGGGCGCAAAGTATGCCGAACGATAACATCGAGCGCGCGATCAAGCGCGGCACGGGCGAGGGCAAAGACGCGCAGCAGTTCGACGAAATCGTGTATGAAGGCTACGGGCCGGGCGGCGTTGCGATCATTGTCGAAGCCGCGACCGACAACAAAAATCGCACCGGGGCGGAGATTCGCAGCGTCTTCACCAAGCACAACGGCAACCTCGCTTCCAGCGGCAGCGTTTCGTACATGTTTCACCGGAAGGGCCAGATCACCGTGCCGCGATCGAGCATCGATGAAGACCGGATCTTGGAACTTGCGCTGGAGGCTGGAGCGGAAGAGTTGACAACCGACGAGGATCAGTATCTTATCATCACTTCCCACGATCAGCTATACGCTGTAGCTGAAGCTCTCAAAAATGCGGGCGTAACTACCGATGGGCAAAAGTTTACATTCATTCCCGATACGACTGTTCCGGTTGCCGATGAGAACGTGGCGCGCCAGGTGTTGCGATTGTGTGACGCGCTCGAAGAGGACGACGACGTGCAAAACGTCTATTCAAATCTAGAAATTCCTGACGAAATGCTGGCCGTGTTGCCAGCCTGACCAAAAAAGATTGCCGCTGAAATTTGTGAAAGCTGTCCGCCGCGGCGGACCAAGAAAGATTCTACTTATGGACGAAAACAACGACGAAAATCAACCTGCGCCCGTAGAAACCGCTGCTGACCCGGCTTTGCCAGAGCAACGCCAGCATCGCCCGCGTCGCCGCTTTCCGCGCCGGCGCTATCGTGATCGGGGCGGGCGGTTTGGTGGCGATAATTCCAATGAACCGCCGAACGTGGGCGGAGATACTGGTGTCGAGACATTAGATCGATCCGCCTCAGGCGGACGTGAGGACGCGGAGGCTGCGCCCGAAAGTGGCGAACAAGTTCAGGCCGAGCCGGAATTTGGCGAAGGCATCATCGAAATTTCAGGGAAGGGTTTTGGGTTCCTGCGCGATCCGAAGCGTAACTTTGTGCAGACACCTCAGGACATTTTCGTTACGCCTGACATCGTGCGCCGGTTTGGTTTGCGCGATGGCATGTGGATCTACGGCGAAACACGGCGCGGCAGCCGCGGCCCGCAGTTAACCAAGCTGCTGACGATCAACGGTGAAGAGCCGCCCAAATATCAAGGGCTCCGGCCGTTCGAAGAATTGACGACGATCAACCCGAACAAGAAGATCAAGTTGGAGACCGTGCCGGATCGCTTCGCAAAGAATCATCCGGAGATGATGCTGATCATTCTTCTGGTCGATGAGCGTCCGGAGGAGGTCACCGATTTCCGCCGGTCGCATCCGACGGCGCAGTTGATGGCCAGCTCGAATGACAGCGACATCAAGAGTCACACGCGCATCTCGCAACTTGCCGCCGAGCGCGCAAAACGGCTCGTGGAAGCTGGCAAGCACGTCTTCATTCTCCTCGACTCGATCACGCGCACCGCTCGGGCATTCAACAACGCGCTGGCGGGCGGCGGCCGTACCATGAGCGGCGGGATCGACGCGCGCGCCATGGAAATCCCGCGAAAGATTTTCGCCGCGGCGCGCAACACCGAAGAGGCCGGCTCGCTTACCATCGTCGCCACTGCGCTGATCGAAACAGGCAGCCGCATGGATGAATTGATCTTTCAGGAATTTAAAGGCACCGGAAATATGGAGATGGTGCTCGACCGAAAAATCAGCGACCAACGCATTTATCCCGCAATCGACATCTTTCTCTCCGGCACTCGCCGCGAAGAATTGCTGTTGCAACCGTGGGAGTTGGAGAAAATCAATCTCATCCGGCGCGGTCTCGCCGGGCACAAACCTGAGGAAGCGATCCAGCGCTTGCTCATGTTCGTCAAAAAATTTCCGACGAACGCCGAAATGCTCAAGGGCATTCCGGGTTGAGACGAGCGCCAGCTGTAGGCGCTTCGCTCTGCGAAGCGCGGTGGTGAAGTGTTTGCATCGCGAGTGGGGCGCGTCTCACAGAGACGCGGCTACAGACTGTTGTTCCTGATTTGCCGCTCGTATAACGCGTGAATCGCGTCGCGAGCATCAACATAATTGTGGCGAAAAGTTTCGAAGCCGTCACAGCCGAGACGAATCGCCAATTTTTGTTGTTCGTTCGGACTGCTTGGAAGTACTGACACGGCCTTGTTCTCGTAACGTCGCAGCGCAGACTCGCACTGGCGCAAGAATCCGTAAGCCAGTTTAAGTTTCGCAACTTCAGGCTCGCTCAAGATGCCGCGCTCCCGCAATTGATCGACCGCGCGCTCCCAATTCGGCTCCCAGATATTTTCGCGCATCTGCAGCGCCTGCACGAGAAATTCGCCTTCGATTGCTCCTCCGATTCCTGTTTTGAAATCGAGAAAATCTGATCCGCTCCCGCGTTTCCGTCGAATGCGCTCAAGCATGGCGTCGATTTGCGGGAAGAGATCGAGACGCTGACCGGCTTTTCTCCAGTAAGACTGCGCCATCTCGATGAATTGATTGCCCAATGCGCCGGTGACCGGCCGCGCACGAGTGAGAGCGTGTATCTCCCAAAGCTGTGCCCGCTGCTCATAATACGCCTGGTAAGTCTCCAAGGCACAAACCAGAGGACCTTTTTCGCCTTCAGGACGCAGCCGCGCGTCGACCACCCAAATATTTCCTTCGGAGGTCGGTTGCGCCATAGTGACGACCAAGTTTTGCGCAGTGCGGATGTCTTCTCCAATGAACAAAACATCGAGATCGGCGGCATAGCTGAGCTCGCGTCCGCCAAATTTTCCGAGAGCAATGACAGTCAATTGCTCGCCTCCGATGAGCCGGATCGTAAAGAGGAGGCAGCCCTCGGCTAGGTCAGAAAGCTCAGCGCCGAACGTGCTCGAGGTTGCGAGCCTGGCAGAGTGAAGGACATCGCGCAGGACCATGCGCAAGATTTGCCGCTGCCGGTAGGCGCGGATGGGGTCGAAATGGAACGCGCTTGCGCCCAGGGAATCGAGGCGCCGCAGGTGCTCGGCAATTGATCTGGCGTCGGAAAACGTGGGATCCCGTGTTATCTCTTCGAGCAATTGCGGACGCCGAATGAGCAAATCGCCGGCGAACCGGCTGGCATCGAACGTCTTGACAAGCAAGTCAAGCAATCTCGGGTTCGCAACGAGCAGCTCGAAGAGCAGACTGCGCAGGCCGTAGGCCTCCACGAAACGAATGAATTGATTGAGAACTGCATCCGGATCCGCAGCTTTTGCCAGCCAATCCAGCAAAAGCGGGCGCAGCTTGCGAAATATCTGACGTGTTCGTGGCGCCACGTGGAAACGCGCCGGGCCTCGTGCAAGATCTGCCAGCGCTTTTTCTGCGCGTTTTGAATCATTGAAAATCTCCAGATTGATTTTGGCGGGTTCTGCAGGCGTTGCAGAGATGATCCGTTGAAAAATCGGGCGGACCGTTCCCATCCTCTCTTGCAGCGCCGCTGTAAAAGCCTCGGCGGACAAAAAGCGAAGGCTGTGTGCGAGGCGGCGCAAAGCTTCGGGATCTTCTGGAACAGTGTGGACCTGCTGTTCGGCCTCGATTTGCAGGCGATGCTCGACGCGGCGGAAAAATCGATACGCGTTATCAAGGGCCAAAACTTCCTCGCGAGGGAGAAGATCCAATTGACGCAGTGCTCGCAGCGCCTTGAGCATACTCGGTTCTTGCAAGAACGGATGCTGCGCTCCGTGGATGAGTTGCAGCGCCTGCACGATGAATTCGATTTCGCGAATGCCGCCGATACCGAGCTTGACGTCGCGCTGGAGTTTGTCCGGTCCAACTACATCGCGCTCGATGCGGCGCTTGATGTTGGCGATCTCCTCGAGCAGATCGGGCGTTGCGCTCTTCGGATAAATGAAAGGCTGATGTTGCCGCAGGAATTCGTACGCCAGTTCGCGGCTGCCCGCGATTCCGCGCGCCTTGATCAGCGCGAGGCGCTCCCATGTTTCACCGAAACCGGCATAATAATTTTCCATGCTCTCGAGCGATCGCGCGAGCGGACCCGCCGACCCTTCGGGACGAAGGCGCAGATCGACGCGAAATAGCGAACCTTGCGGATGAGGTGTTGAGAACGTTTCGAGGATTTTTTTGCCGAGCCAGTTGAAGAATTCGTGATACGACAAGTGCGACGCGAGCTGGCCTTCATCGCTATAGAGAAATAGAAGATCGACATCCGAGCTGTGATTTAGTTCGCCGCCTCCGAGTTTGCCCAGGGCAAGGATGGCAAACTCGGCGTTTGGGGAACCGTAGCGCTTTCGAAATTCCGCATTCCAATGTTCGAAGACGCCACGGATGCAAATTTCTGCGATCAGTGAAAGCTCCCCGGTGGTTTCTTCAAGCGGAGCCACATTCGCAAGTTCGCGCAGCGCAACGCGCGTCATCTCGGCGCCTTTCCAGAGGCGAAGCGTCGCAAAATCTTGCTTCGCGATCGACCCGTCCGCCATTGCGTGTAGCTCGTGAAACATTTGGGCATGGCCGCGAGAGGCGAGACACACTTCGGGTTTGCAAAGCCACAGCAGGGTTTGGGGATTCCGCGTCAAGCGCGTCGCGCAAGTACTGGAGACCGCCAAAAGATGCAGCAGGGCGGTTTCACCCAGTGGGAATTGCTCGATGACACGGACAAGGAGCGGCGCCTTTTCCGGCCACCGTTCGCTGAGCTGGACCAGAGCGGTTTCGACCTGCGAAGGATTCAGCGATGCCGCTGCCTTTTCCTGAATCCGACAATTCCCGCCATCCATCGCGCGAAACATCACGCGGTTTTGATGGAAAGACCAGCTAGCGCACAGTCTTGGATTACGTCGCGCTTACAGGCGCCAAGACTCGAAGCCCTTTTTTTTGAATGCGGAAGTCGATCGGGCAGCTGCCGGCCAGTTCGCCGTCGAGTTCCAAAGGCACATCTTGCGCGCTGGTTACACGTAGATGTTCCGTCTGAAAATATTCAATGTCAGGAGCGCTAATATCTGAGCTAAAGACAACGTTCTGCAGATATTTGATAATTTCGAGATAACCGAGCCGTTTGAAGAGGACCACATCGAACAAACCATCATCTATGACTGCGTGCTTGAAGAACGGAAACGGGCCGCCGTACAGCCGTCCATTTCCGATAAGAACAAACGACGCCTCATCAACGGAAGTGCTCTCCGATTCAATAAAGAGCTTCGGCGGCTGCCGCGCCGCGATCTGCGCTGCGGAGATAAGATAACTTAGCGGACCGAAGCTTCGCTTGAAAGCGAGACTGGTTTCCTTGACGACTTGCGCGTCGAGCCCCACGCCAGCAAGCTGGACAAAGAATCTTTCATTTGCGCTCGGAAGATCCACGAGACGCACGTTGTCGCCCTGAATAATGTCCCAGCAAAGCTTAAGATTGCGCAACGGCAGACCGAGCTCCATCGCAAAGACGTTTACCGTGCCGATCGGCAGCAAACCCAACGCGGCACTGCTTCCGACGATGCCGTTGACCACTTCGTTGACTGTTCCGTCACCGCCGGCCGCAACGATTTTTCCAAATCCCTCCTCCGCAGCGCGCCGGGCCAGCGCCTCTGCCTCCGCCGAGTGCAACGTAACCCGCACAGGGCAGCCGCGTACGATTGATTCGATACGCTCCTGCCAATGTCTTGCCTGTTCATTGCCTGCGGAGGGATTGAGAATGACGGCCGTATTGTTCACGCGAAAAAGTAAGAGAGGGCTTTAATCTTTTCTTCAAACAGGGGCTGCGTAACTTCTTCGCGTGAAAAAATTGCGCCGAATTGCATTAATTGTCTTGGGGGCGGTGATTGCGCTCGGCGCGATTGTCTTGCTCGGCGTGAACTTGTATGTGCAATCCCAAGGGACACAAGCAAAGATTCAGCAAGAATTGAGTCAGCGGCTTGGCGCCTCTTTGAAGATTCGCCAGATGAGCGTGACACCTTGGGGCGGACTCGAACTAAGCGGCATTACCATTGCGCAAAACTCCGGCGCAATCCGCGCTCATTTTCTTGAAGCACGCACATTTCGGCTGCGTGTTCGTTTCCTCTCGCTCTTTTCGCGCCGGCTAGTGATCAAGGAAGTTTCGCTGATCAATCCAAACGTAGTATGGCCGCAGGACGCGAAAGGAAAATGGAGGTTGCCCGGTGCGCGAGAAGAAGAAGCGTCCGCATCGGAGCCGACCAGTGGTAAGGCGCGGTCGCCCGCCTCCGCCGAGGCTATGGCAGCCAAGCCGGGCACGCCGAGAACGGAAACTGCCTTAGCAAATATGGGCGCCTCCGCCCAGGAACCGCAAAAAGATAGACTCGCCAGGCGCACGCTTCCGTTTCCGGAAGCCGTAGGTCCAGAGGTTCGACGGGTGCAAATCAAGAATGGGAATTTTAGTTTTCTCGACCGCCAGCGCGGGCTGCTGGGAAAGTTCACCGGAGTGGATTTCCGAACGAATATTCGTAGTGGTCTCACCTTTCGCGGAGATGCTAAAGTCGCGAAAGTTTCATTCCGGGATCGTTTCTTTCTCGAGCAACTTGAATCCCCGCTTCGCTACGAACCAGATGTGCTGGAGCTCTCCAAAATGTCCGCTCATGCGGGCGGCGGGGAGATCACTGGTTACTTCGCCATGCAACCGGAAGCTCAGGATTCACCGTTCACTGCGCGCGTAAGCTTTCGCGATGTATTAGCTGATCAGATTGTGACCGACGCCGGCGGCCCGAAGGGGACCGTGCAGGGGAAATTGGCGGGGAATTTTGAGGCCACGGGGAAAACAGCTGATCCGGATGCGCTCCTGGGAAAGGGCGAGATTTTCCTGCGTGAAGGGCGAGTGCAGCAATACAGCTTGCTTGTCTTGGTGGGGCAGATTCTTCAGATCGAAGAACTGAAGGAGCTTCATCTGGAACAAGCAGAAGCGAGATACCGCGTGAGCCCCGGACTGATCACAATCGACGCACTGATTTTGCGCACACCAAATATTCGCCTTTCCGCATCCGGCACGGTGACTTTCGACGGCAACTTGAAACTCGATTCGCAGCTCGCGATAAACGACAAAATTCGCAGCCAGCTTTTCAAAGCAATTCGCCAGAACTTCCAACCAAGCAACGAGCCGGGCTATTATGCTCTCGATTTTAAAGTCGGCGGCACTATCGACCGGCCAGGCACAAATCTGATGGATAGGCTGGTTGGCCGCGATCTCAGCAATATGATCAATAGCTTGTTTGGCGGCGGAAAGACAGACCGGCCAAGGAAGAAAAAGAAACGGGCCGAAGCGGTCGCGCCCGCTGCGCCTTCGCCTTCTGGCGCGGCACAGACACCCTCTCTGGAAACAACTCCGATGCCGGACGAAGCGCAACCGCCACCTACCGCAACGCCGGTCTCATCGCCATGAGAGTGATCGCCGGCAGCGCCGGCGGAATTCGCCTGGCAGTTCCAAAACGCGGAGTTCGCCCGACAATGGATCGCGTCAAAGCCGCAATCTTTTCCAGTCTCGGCGACGCGGTTATCGGCACGCGCGTTCTTGACCTTTTCGCCGGAAGCGGCGCGCTCGGAATCGAAGCGCTCAGTCGCGGAGCGTCCTCAGCTGTCTTTGTTGAGAAAGATCGACAATCAATCGCAGTCATTGAAAACAATCTTGCCAGAGCAAACCTCAAAGGTCGCGTTCGGCAGGAAGACATTTTTGCTTTCGTTCGGCGCTCTGTCGGCAAAGAGACATTCCAGATCATTTTTGCCGATCCGCCGTACGAAAAGACAGAATCAGGCGAGCGCTATACCGAAAAGCTTCTGACAAACGACGCGTTGCCGCAATTGCTAGACGCCCATGGCCTGTTAGTTCTAGAGAAACGCCCGGCTGAGCGTACCCCAGCCACGAAGTTCTGGAATATCGCCCGGGCCCGAAAATACGGTGCGACCGAGGTGCTTTTCTTTTCCGCAGTCCGCGAGGAGTTTACCCGCCGCGGCGAGCAATCCGCAATCGAGTGATCCGTTTCATCTACAATCTGTTTTGGCCGATCGGGCTGCTGTTCTTTTTGCCGGGCTACTTGGTGAAAATGGTCCGGCGCGGCGGTTATCGAAAAAAGTTCGGACAGCGTTTGGGAATTTACGATAGCGATGTGCGCACACGTTTATCCAAGCGAAGGTGGACATGGCTGCACGCGGTGAGCGTGGGCGAAGTGAACATCGCGTTGAAATTAGCGACCGCATTGCGCGCTCTCGAACCGGATCTGCATTGCGTGTTGACCACGACCACCACAACTGGCTTTGCCCTCGCGAACAAAAACGCGCCGCCCTGGATCGAGGTGATGTACAGCCCGCTTGACTACTGGCCCGTCATGCGCCGCGCACTTGCTATCATCCGACCGGCGCGAATTCTACTTATCGAAGCGGAGGTCTGGCCAAACCTCGTCGCCATGGCACATGCGCGGGGCGCTCCGGTTGCGCTGGTCAACGCGCGTTTGTCGCACCGGTCCGAAAGAAGATTTCGACGGTTCCGATTTTTTGTCGCGCGCACGTTCCGGCTTCTTGATCTGATCTGCGTGCAGGAGCAGGAAGATGTCGATCGATGGGCGGCGCTCGGCGTCGCACGCGGCCAAATTCACCACACCGGCAGCATCAAGTACGATCCCGAAAATGCGGATATCGATCCAACGCTGCCGCGAAGAGTGCTGCGTGAGCTCAAGGTCGAAAGTCGCCCGATTCTTTTTGGTGGCAGCACGCATGCCGGCGAAGAAGAAATTCTTGGAAGAATTGTTCGCGAACTGGACGCGGACCTTCCAGAACTTTTTTTAATTGTCGCGCCGCGTCATGTGGAACGCGCGCCAGAAGTCCGTCGCGCTCTGGAGCAACTCGGGTTGCGCGTAGCGGTGCGGACTCAATTATCAATGGTGAATCGAACAGTCGATTGTTTGCTGCTCGACTCAACCGGCGAGCTGCGAAATTGGTATGCGGTCGCCACTGTTGCATTCATAGGCAAAAGCTTGATCGCGCACGGCGGCCAAAATCCTGTGGAGCCGATCATGGCCGGCGTCCCGGTTATTTTCGGGCCGAACATGGAGAATTTCGCGAGGCTGGCGCTTTCGCTCATTGCGCACGCCGGCGCGGTGCAAATCGATTCGCCTTCGGATTTGCAGAGAGCAATTGTCGATCTTTTGAACGATTCCCGATTACGAGAAACACTCGTCGCAAATGCGAGCGCCGTCCTTCGCCAACACGCCGGCGCCGCGGCGCGCACGGCAAAACTGATTGTCGATCTAACACGGCGATGACATTGAAAGCTGCGCAGGCAATTTGCCTTGCGCACACAGAGTTGAATTCTGATATTGCCCGGCCGGCAGCTGCCGGATGACCCTATCGTCTAGAGGCCTAGGACATCGCCCTTTCACGGCGGTAACACGGGTTCGAATCCCGTTAGGGTCGCACCGCTATTTCATAGGTGAACTGCCACTGTTTAAAAAACGGCAACACACGCGGAGGCGACCGAATCGGGTTGCGAATCCGCCCCCAGGCGACGCTTTGGCCGTTCTGAGCCGGCTGCGTACCTCACTGGCGTGACTGCTTACTCGGCTAAATTTTGCGGATGTTTTCGGAGACTTCTGGATGCTTACAGCTAGTTCGACTGAACCGAAGCCATAGTCTTATTCGGCATTAAGTGCCAGCTACGGTGTCGTGTTCCCGTAGATGTTTTGGTCGAGCCCGCCCTCCCACGGGCACGTGTCGCGCGTGAAGCTCCCATCGGGATTCTGCATGCGACACTGGTGAACGTCGGCGGCGTCAATGTCGCTGTCGCCGCCCTCACGCGGATCCGAGCCCGTGACCACATTGCGCCAGTCGGTCCATACGCCGTAAGAGAACGCCCCGACCGAACTAATGTACAGGTAGTCGCCGCCGAAGGGCACGGTTCGGCCGCTGAACTGCTCCCAGTTGGGGTTGCTGCTGACCGTGTTCAGCTGCGTCGCCGGCGTCGCCCATGTAGGCGTCGTCGTAAACGCCGTCGATGCCGAGGTGCCGAACACATCGAGCGATACAACCGTGCTCTTGTTCGCACAGTTGCCTAGCGGCCTCGTTCGGTCGTAGCACGGGTCGTTCCGGCTGTCCCACCACAGCACGTGCATCGAGCCGTTGTCGACGGAGATGTCCGGAAATCGTTGCAGGCCCCTGGTCTCCGCATCGATCAGCGTCGGCGTCGTATGCATGCCCGTCGCGCCATCCAGCCGGAAGAAGTAGATACCGGACTGACTCCCCACGTTTTGATGGTACTTATCCGGCAAATCCTCGGACACAATCGAGCCGTAGGTCGTACCGCTTGGCACTTCAGTGTTAGGGATCGATGGATCGTAGACGACGTAGATATAGTCGTGCGCCATGTCTGTCTGGTCGGCCGTCGACCGCACCTGGGTGCCTCCACGCATGAACGTATAGCCGGACTGGCAGTGAGACGCGAAGTCTCCGCAGTCGCCGACGACCGCGCCCGAGTCGTCGAGGTCCGTGGGGTCGTACGGCTCGAACGGCTGGATTACCTTCGGAGCTGAGAATGTCGCGCCACAGTCGGTGGAGGCGTTGTAGGCGATCGCGTCGACTGCCGAGTTGCTCCGCACATCCGCGAATTGGCGGTAGGTCACGTAAACGTGGCCGTCACCGGTGACCGAGATGTCCGGGAACTGGATGTCGTGCACTGTCTGGCTCAGTTTCATGGGCGCCGAGAAGGTCTGCCCGTGGTCGGTTGAGCGTACGAAGTAGATGCTCGAGTTGAAGCCGTTCGACCCGCCGCCCGTGAACCGCGCCCACGCGAAGTAGACGTTGCCATCGCACGAGCCGCCGGTGCGATCGACCTCGATCGCCGTCTTGTCGTGGAACTTACCCAGCAGGCCCGGCGCCGCCGAACCCGTGGCGACGTCGATGGAGCGCACGAATTCCTTGCCGTCGTTCAACGTCGCTCCGCCGGGCCCGTTCGGGTTCTCGAAGGTGGCCACCCATACGTCCCCGAAGGTCTGAGTGGGTCGTTCGGGATTGGTCGAACTCTCCGAGCCCGCGAACAGGCGTCCGTGGCTGTCCCAAGCGAGGACGGGATCACCCGAATCGGCCGTCCGCACGTGCGAGCGTGCGGCGTAGGGCGATTGGTCGCCCTGGTAGCCCGGGACGAGCGAGCTCTTGAAGCTCAGGCCCATATTCTCCGAGCGGTAGTAGCCAAGCCAAACGTCACCGAGACCGATAAACGTGCCGTCGGACGCGAACACGGGGCAGTAATCGTTCGAGCTGCCCACGATCACCCGCGTGTCTCGGGGGTCGACTGCTACAGCGGGTTCGTTTTGGCGTCCGCGGCTCTGGGAGCAGGCCGTCAGGACGGCATCCGTGTACGTATTCCCCGTGACCAACGTGTAGTCGCTGATGTACCCGCCGTTCGCCCCGTTGTCGTTCGTGAGCCGCTTCTCGGGATCGGCCTTGAAGGATGCAATCGCGCTGACCGCAGCGGCTGCCACAAGCGTGACCGCGGCGGAGATGCGCAGGTGTGAGAAGAAACGATTTTGACTAAACCGACGCAGAGTTTTCATAGATTTAAAAGGGTTCCAGCCGGTAATCGCATTTGGGGTAAAAAAGGGATGTGCAAAATGTCGAGCTGCCTTTGATTTTTTTGACTTCAAATACTGTGTCGCACGATTAGTCCTTGGGATTCTCACCGCCCCGAAGAATTTCGATACAGCGCTTCATTAAAGAACTGCGTTGCCAGCAGACGATGCAAAGTTGCGCTCATTCTCTAAAGTCGCCCGTGGGCTCCTGCCCTCAATCACGTTGCCCCGCTTCGTCAAGCGAACGAATTGGGTATGGCTTTTGCGTTTGGGCTGACATGGATAGCTTACGCGCGTGGGGACAAAAGATTCTCCTTGCAAAGTCGGACACTTTTCGAACCGCTGCGTCCGTCTCTATGGATACCAGGGCCAGGAGTAGAAAAGTTCAGTTGATTCTCAACGGCAAAGTGGCCGGCAATGACGCGCTCCGGAGCGCAGTTGTTCGGCAGCGAGTAGTCGGGCATGGCATCGAAGTACGAGTGACTTCGGAAAAGGGAGACGCGCGGCGGTTTGTGTCGGAAGCAGGCGAAGTGGATTTGCTGATTGCTGCCGGTGGGGACGGTACACTGAACGAGGTGGTTCACGGTTTAATGGATCTCTCCATGGAATGACTTCGCTACCGGATGCGGCATTCCGCGTGATCCGGAGAAGGCGCTGGCGCTCTGTATGGAAGGTGACGGAGTTCCAATCGATGTCGGTAAGGCCAATGAGCACTGGTTCCTAAACGCAGCCAGCGTTGGCTTCGGCGCCGAGGTCACAGCGACGACTCCGCCGGAACTCAAACAGTTGCTTGGCCCTGCCGCGTACGCCGTGATGGGCGCAATTCTGGCGATGAACGTTCATCAATATCACGGAACGCTCACCCTGCCGGATCGCGAAATCATTGGCAGTGGCCCAGTGGCAATCGTCGGAAATGGCCGCCAGACGGGTGGCGGTGTCCAAGTCGCTCCCCGCGCACGTATTGACGACGGTTTGCTCGATGTGCTTGTCGTTCGTCATATCCCGGCGATCGCGCTGCTCTCCGCCGCGCGAGAGTTGCAACAGCTTTCACCGGATGGCGAGTATATCTCATATTGGCAGACTCCTTGGGCCGAGGTCTATCCCGAAGAAGCGATTCCGGTCAACCTGGATGGCGAGCCGGTACGGTTTTCAAGCGTCCGATATGAAGCCGTACCAAGGGCGATTCGGCTGATCGTTCCGCCGAATTGTCCATTACTATCGGGAGCCGATAGAGGTGAAGCTTAGGGAGATGCAGGACGATTGGGCGATGGGGTGTCGGAAGCAGTAGTTGGAATAGCAAAAAGAACTTCTTGAAATTTCGCTATTTCCAGAAGCTCTTACGCGCGCGCTTGCGCGTAAGCATTTGTGCGGTCTCGATTTCCTAACACGGCTTTAGCTTAGCTCACCACTCCACGTTTGCTGATGGTCTTTCTCCGGCGGAGATTAGGCGCATCGGATTCCATATGCAAAGCGAAGAGTTTCTCTTAGCCATTGCGCAAGTGCCATCATATATTCCAGGCGGCGAAAGGTCTTTCTGGAAGCTCATTGAGCTCCTGCTGGTAGTCGTCGGGGTTCTTGTCGTGTTGTGGCTGATGTGGGTTGTACTGCGATGGATTATTGGGAAGCTTGCGGCGACGTTTCGCAGAAAATGATATTCGCGCGCGGGGAGAGCTGCCTCAGAAAAATTGAATTGCGATTGCACGAGCGTGCTATGTGATCCGCGTTTACGATGAAGGCGACAATGTGATTGAGACGCATGAGCACGCGGCCGAGTTCAAAGAGCCATAATCCTTTGCAGATTTGGCAAGTAGGCAACCTTAGGTTGATTTCGACCGAAGTCGCGCAGGGATGCAGCGTCACGGCTTGCGCCTGTGCGCGATAGCCGGGGATCTCCGAGAGTTTGCGATTAACATAAGCGCGCACTCAGATGGCGAGATAAACGTGCACGATGGCGACCGCTGCGACTAGGACGAGAAGCAGCCAAAAACCACCACCGTTTTGACCAGCCGTTTCACTTACAGCCCTATGCGCGCGAAAGATTGCATTGCGATTACTTAAAGAACGCGCTAGAAGCCTCTGTCGGCTGCGAATTTCTAGTTGATGCGCGCGCGCGATTTTCCGTCGGTCTTGCTGGAGAGTGCCGGTGCATGGGTGGAGGACAATGCATTGCGCCTGAGTGCGTCGCTGGCATTCTATTCAATCTTCTCGCTGGCTCCGTTGTTGGTCATCGCTGTCTCTATCGCCGCGCTGGTCTTCAGTGAGGAAACCGTGCGAGAGCAGGTCAGCGCGCAACTTGAAGCATTGGCAGGGCCTCGTGCGGCGGATGCGCTCGAGACGCTGCTGGCCGCAACGGCGACGCAGAAAAGAACGGGAACGTTCACCGCAATCGCCGGGATAGCGGTGCTGCTGTTTGGTGCTTCGGGAGTATTTGCCGAGTTGAAGGCTGCTCTTAACACTATCTGGGGTGTCGTCGTCAAACCGGGTCGCACATTGCTCCGGTTAATCCGAGATCGGCTTATGACCTTCTCAATGGTTCTATCGATAGGATTCCTGTTGCTGGTGTCATTGCTGCTCAGCGCTATCCTGACTGCGCTCAGCAAATACATGAATTGGCTGCTGCCTTTGCCAGTATTCGTATGGCAGACGTTGGATTTTCTGGCTTCCCTCAGCGTGATCACTGTGCTGTTCGCCATGATCTTCAAGATTCTGCCTAATGTCCGCATCGGCTGGCGTGACGTGTGGCTTGGCGCGGCTGTCACGTCACTGCTGTTCGTCCTCGGCAAATTTCTCATCGGCTTTTATCTCGGCGCCAGCAGTATCACCTCGGCTTATGGCGCAGCTGCGTCGGTGATCATTGTGTTGCTTTGGGTTTACTATTCGGCCTGTACCTTGTTTTTTGGCGCCGAGTTCACGAAGGTTTATGCCTGCAAGTTCGGCTCTGGCATTGTCCCCGATAACCGCGCGATGCTCTGGAGCGAAGCCGTGCATGCTAGGCTCATCAGTGAGCTCGACAGACCGCAGATACGATCTCGCGCGGCGCGAGTTGAATAAAAAAATCGCCACGTACGCTGGGTAATTGCGCTCACGTGGCTTCAACTGCGTTTCTGACTCTGTGTCTTTTCCCAAGCATGTCACACGTACCCGCGCGCGCGATGAAACGTTTTCCGTCGCCGCGATGGGCGTCAGCAACAAAGATTGTCCGTCCGCGAGAATCCACCGCTGAGACGCAGCCCCAACTCCAACCGGCTTTGCTGAGGTTGTCAGCGATGATTTCCCAGTAATATTTCTTTGGCGCGCAGTGGCTCGTCTGGGATGACCGCGCCTGCCATCCTGTGCCGCCCTATCGCAAATGTCCCAGCGGCAACTTTCCCTGTCCTGTCAATATCCCAATGAAGGAGCGCGCAACTATGATGAGGGTTCTTAAACCATTGCAAGACAAGGCCACAACCGGGGCGGGCAAAAAGCTTGTGCTACCGGAGCCGCGCAGGGTTAGGTTTCTCATCCGCGGAGAAGGGCCGGTATCAGCCGGAGCCGTAACGATTGAGTGTTGCCTGGAATCTACAAAGGCTGGCAGGTTTTGGATGGAGCTGGCAACCATCCGCGTGCCCGCCGATAGTGGTCTGGCGCAATATTACACTGAGGAAGCTTCCGGCCTTTTCAGGGCGCGTATTTCGCAGCCTGTGAGCAACGGGACTGTAACTGTGACACCCTTGGTTTCCCGTGGTCGCCCAGATCGGCCGGACCGGACAAAGGTTGTGTGACACCAGCAAGGGATGTTTCGACTAGTGCCTCGCGTACGCGCGCGCGTAGCACGTGCGCGACTGACTCTGAACTGCGGCGAACCTCGATCCAAGGCTCAGCTCTTTTTTGTGCCGTTGCCCGATTTTCCGGCAGGGCTCAATGGTCCAGCAGGCTTCAAGCGCAGCCCGGCTATTACGGTTTCCGTCCTTTCCGTTGCTGCTCACGCGCGAGAGAAAACTTTTTCGGACAAAATCAGACACTCGAACTGCGTAATTCTGCGCGATTCGTGCAAACTGCTCGATTTGCATTTTCCACTCTAACACGCAGCCTAGCGCATGTTTGTGGCGGAATTGCGCAGAGCCGCGCAAACTTCAAAGTGGGTTCGAATCCCGTTAGGGTCGCACTGGTTGATGCTGGTGATCGCCAGCGTGCTGTTCGCGCTGGTCGCGATCCTGGTGGATTTGAAGCCCGTGGTGGACGAGAACTTTTTCTTTTCAAGCAATGATCCCGGAATCCTCCAAACCAAAAAGATCGAGCGACGGTTCCCGTCGCAGCCGGAAGTCATTTTGGCGGTGTCGTCGCGCGATATTTCTTCGCCGCGATATCTGAGTCGAATTCAAAAACTCACGCAGCGCGTCCACACCATCGGCGGAGTGAACGCGGTCAAGAGCCTGGCGGAGGGGCCAAAGAGTTTTGACGACGCGCTCAAGAGCCCGTTCTGGAGCCGGTTGCTAATCGCGCACGACCGGAAGTCCAGCAACGTCATCATCTTCATGGAAGGCAAGCAGACTGAAAAGCCGATCCTGCGTCTGGAGCAAATCGTGCACGAGCTCGACGCGCGAGATTTTCGCATTCACATAGCCGGTCCGCCGTACGTGGTGGAAATGCTCCGGCGCAGTCTGGCGCACGACTTCCGCTACTTCAGCCTCACGGCGATCGTGTTGTTTGGGCTAACGATGGCGGCGCTGTTCCGATCGGTCCGGCTGTTTGTGGGAATGCTTTGCACATGCACAAGCGCCGTCTTATTGACCTTGCTCCTGCAATCGATGCTCGGCCACAAGATCGGTATCCTGACGGTGAACCTCGGCACGATCGTGTTCGTCATTGCGTTGTCGCATCTGGTTTACATGACGTTCAACTGGCAAACGCTCGCCGACCGCGCACACCGCATGGGCAAAGAGTCGCCGGATCTCGCAGCAGCCGCGCGTCGCATGACTTTTCCGCCTTCGTTCTGGTCGATGGTCTGCGCGTCGTTGGGCTTTGCCAGTCTGCTTATTGTGCAGGCCAAACCGCTGCGGGAGCTGGGATTTGGCGGCGTGCTCGGCACGGTCATTGCATTTATTTGTGCGTATTTGATGTATCCGGCGTTTTTGCGCTGGGCTGTGCCGCGAAAAAGTAAAATCGTGGAGGCGGAACCTACGCAGGCATTTTGGTCGCGCCTTTTTGCGCTGCTTTCGTTAGGCGCCATTTTGCTCGGCATTAGTTTGGGATTTGGCCTGACCCGAGTAAACACGGATCCAAGTCTTCTCGATTATTTCAAACCGCATCAGGAATTACGTGATGGATTGGAATTCGTGGACCGCACCGGCGGCTCGAATCCGCTGACGCTTGTAGTCTCTGCAGCAAACGGAAGCCCACTGAACACCGACGAGGCTTACAAGAAGATGTGGACGCTGCACGGCGCGCTGGAGAATGACAAAGACGTCGGGACCGTGATTTCGCTGCCGACTCTTCTAGCCGAAGGCGATCGCACGCCGTTTTCCTTTCTCATCAGTTACGAAAAAATGATGGAAATCATGGAGCAACCAAAGTACGCCCGCGTAGCCAAGAGTTTTGTGACCGAGGACCGCAGAGAGGCGGTATTCATGGTTCGAATGATCGAGGCGCGCCGGACGAAGTATCGTGTCGATGTTGTCAACGATCTTCGCGCGGTCTGCCGCAAATACGGATTTAAGGCTGACCTGGTCGGCGGCATTTATTATTTGCAAGGGCGACTGGCCAAACTGGTCGCTGAAAGCCTGGTGACCGGTTTGTTCTGGCTAAATTTGTTGTTCGTCGTGATCGCGTGGGTCGTCGCTCGATCCGTGCGCGGCGCGGTCGCAATGATCGCGAGTCTGACACTCGTGCCGTTGTCGATGTTGGGCGGGATGGGCTGGTTACATGTGCCGGTGGACATCATTTCCGCGCCGGCCACGAATGTCTGCATCGGCATCGCTATTGATTCAATGATTCATCTCGTCTTCGGCGTCCGCCGCGCGCAGCGCGACGGAAAAAAAGGTTGGACTGCGTGGGTGGCGGCACGCGAAGAACAATGGCGCGGGATCGTTTATTCGGACGTGATCATCGCCGCCGGCTTCGCCATTTTCGTGCTGTCGGATTTTCCACCGACCCAGCGGTTCGGTGTTGTGGTCCTCGCTGGATGCATCATCGACATCCTGGCAAATCTATTCGTTCTGCCGCTGCTCGGCGGCGCCCAGTGGAAACAGAAATCATGACGGCACCGCCCAACGCGTTTAATGCGTTCGCTGATATCATCGCGCACACTTTGAGATAACGCCTCGTGCGTCGGTGCGGATTCCGGCGCGTAATTTATGAAACGCCGCGTGGCGATGCCACGCGATGTCGATTGGAAATTGCGCGGTATTCACGCTAGAAGTTAATCCTCATGCCAGAGCAACGCGGGACTCCAACCATTACATCGACAAGCGATCAGCCAAAGAGCGCCCCAGTTATCACGGTGGAGAACTTTTACAGTTCGCACGCCGAAAAGTTGCAGATGAAATTGGAAGGCCCCCGCGTGGGGTTCCATCGCAAAATTCGCGAGCCGACGATTAACCGTCCTGGTCTGGCGCTCTCCGGGTTCTATACTTATTTCGCGGAGAAACGGGTGCAGGTGCTGGGCGCGGCTGAGCACTCGTATCTGAAAAGTCTAACGCCCAAGACCCGCGTAAAGCGATTTCGCGACCTATGCGCGCGCAAGATCCCTTGCCTAGTGATGTCGCGCGGATTCCATTTGGCGCCCGACCTGCTGGCGGTGACTGCGGAAGCGCAAATCGCGGTGCTTCGCACGCCAATGATCACGATGAAGTTCATCAACGCGGCCACCATTGCGTTGGAGATGGATTTCTCGCCGACCGTGACGGAATTCGGCAGCATGGTGGACATTCTGGGAGTAGGAGTCTTGATCCGCGGGCCCAGCGGCATTGGCAAAAGCGAATGCGTGCTGGGGTTGATCGAGCGCGGCTACAGCCTCGTGTCCGACGACGTGACGCGGATCACGCGGCTGGAGGGGCGCGAGCTTATGGCGACGGCGCCCGATCTCACGCGCAATCACATTGAGGTTCGCGGGATCGGCATCATCAATGTGGCCTCAGTTTTTGGCATCGGCAGCATCCGAATCGAGAAGCGCCTCGACCTTGTTGTGACGCTGAAAGATTGGCAGGAGGTCGAGTCGGTGGATCGGATCGGACTTGATCGCGAGTTTTACGAAATCCTAGGGCTCCAAGTACCGCATTTGACGATTCCGGTGAGACCCGGTCGCGACATGGCGCGTCTGATCGAAGTCGCTGCGATGGATCAGAAACTAAAGGGCCTCGGCCACGACAGCGCCATCCAGTTTAACGCCAAGCTGCTCAATTTGATGGAGCACAGGGGAATCAAGTGATGAGCTTGCTAAGTCGAAGAGCCAGCCGCGTCGCGCCGCCGCAGAAGATCGACAAGGAAATTTTAATTGTGAACCGGCTCGGTCTCCACGCGCGCCCGGCTGCGATGTTCGTGCGCATCGCCAGCCGTTATCGCTCGGAAATTTGGGTGTCGAAAGAGGGTGAGGAAGTCAATGGCAAAAGCATCATGGGTCTGATGATGCTGGCGGCGGGGCAGGGATCGAAGCTGCGCATCCGCTGCGAAGGCCCGGATGCGGAGGAGGCGATGGAGGAACTGGAGGCATTAATTAACGCGCGGTTTAACGAAGATTAGATGGCTATATCAGGCGCATGCGACCTGTAAGTTCTTAGCGCTGCCCCGCATCAAACAGAAGTTTCGCCTGTTTGACATCTGCTTTACTCTGGCAGCTGAATGAGCGCCGATAACGCGAGACAAGAAGTTTGCTTCTTCGGAGCGGGCGCTTCACCAGGAATCGCCCGCGGCAAGATCCACGTCGTTCGCGATGAACTCGATGATGTGCCGCGCTATCGCATCGCGCCATCTCAGATCGCCGACGAAATTGGGCGCTTCGAAGCGGCGCTCATTCAAACGCGGATGCAAATCCTCAAGATGCAGCAGCGCATCGCGGAGTCGATTGGAACCAAAGACGCCGCAATTTTCGATGCCCATCTTCTCGTAGTCGAGGACCGCACGTTGATCGACGAAGTGTTGCGGAAACTGGAAACCGATCTTTGGAATGTCGAGTGGGTTTTTCAGGAAGTCGCCACCCGTTACGCCGCGACCCTTAGCAAAATCGATGATCCTTATTTGCGCGAACGCGCTGTGGACATTCAGGATGTGTCCAAGCGGGTGATCCGGAATTTGCAGGGAAAAGCGCCTAGGGCATTTCTAGCCTTGACGGAGCCGCATATTCTTGTGGCGCATAATCTGACGCCCTCCGACACCGCGTCTATGAACAAGAAGCACGTGCTCGGGATCGCGACGGATCTTGGCAGCCGCACGTCGCACGCCGCAATCATGGCGCGCTCACTCAATATTCCCGCGATCGTCGGGTTGCACGACATCACCGCAAAGTTGGAAACGGGTCAGTACGTTCTACTCGACGGCATCGATGGCGTGCTGATTGTCAATCCAACAGCGGAGACGCTTGCCAAATACGCGGAGATCGAATCGAAAAGAGCTAAAGTTGTGGCGCAACTGAAAGAACTGCGTGAGACGACTTCGACCACGCGCGACGGCCGCCATATTGTCCTCTCCGCCAATATCGAGCTTCCCGAAGACGTCGAGGCGGTCTTCGCCAATGGTGCGGAGGGAATTGGACTTTATCGCACCGAGTTTCTCTATTTGAATCGCAACACTCTGCCGACGGAAGAGGAACAATATGAAACGTATCGGCAGGTGGCAGAGCGCGTCCGGCCGCATCCACTGATCATTCGAACATTTGATCTTGGCGGCGACAAGCTGGCCGCGGGCACCGTGGATATGACCGATGAATTGAATCCATTCCTTGGCTGGCGCGCGATCCGTTTTTGCCTCGAGAACATTGACATCTTCAAAACGCAGCTGAGCGCTATTCTTCGCGCCAGCACGGTGGGCAACGTGAAAATCATGTTCCCGATGATCTCCGGCTTGGATGAATTACGTCGCGCCATCGAAGTGCTGGCGGAGTGCAAAGAAGAGTTGCGTAAGGCAGAGATCGACATCGCCGACAAAATCGAGGTCGGCGCGATGATCGAGATCCCAAGCGCCGCCATATCTGCTAACGTGCTGGCCCGCGAGGTGGATTTTTTCAGTATCGGGACCAACGATCTAATTCAGTACGCGCTGGCAGTTGATCGCGTGAACGAGAAGATCGCCCATCTCTATGAGCCGACCCATCCAGCAGTAGTGCGTTTGCTCAAAATGATCGCTGACGCCGCGCATGCGAACAACATTTGGGTCGGTGTTTGCGGAGAGATGGCTGGCGATATCGCGCTCACCCCTCTTTTGCTGGGCCTCGGGATGGATGAGTTAAGTACCAGCGCGATGCTCGTCCCGCGAGTCAAGCGGGCGGTGCAAAGTCTCGCCATTCCCGAGTGCCGCGAGTTGGTCGAGGAAACCCTTAAGCTGGATACGCCGTCAGAGATTCTGGCGCGTTGCCTGGAATTGGCAGACAAACACTACGGCGATCTTTTGGGCTAGTGTTACGCGCGTTAAAATGGAGATTTTTGTGAATCGAGAATCGGAGCCCGTTTAACCAGTTACGAGTCACGAATGTCGCTTCTCACTCTTCCGTTTCCGGATCGGGCTTGAGCCCTTCTTCCTCCATCTTGCGCAAGATGTCGCTCATGTCGTCCACTTCATCCCAGACGTCCTGGCTCACATAAATGGGAGCCTTCTGCTGTGTGGCCATCGCAATGCAGTCGCTTGGCCGACCATCGAGCTCGATGATCTTTTTCTGCTGCAATTCGTTTTCGACGCGGATGATGACCCGCGCATAGTAGGTGGCATTTTTTAGATCATTGATAATCACTCGGTCGACCTTTGCGCCGAGGGCCGTCATCAAGTGCCCCATCAAATCGTGCGTGAGGGGACGTTCCTTGGTGATCTGACGCATGAACATGGTGATCGCGCTCCCCACGGTCTGATCGACATAGATGATGAACACCTTGTCGTTGTTCCCGATAAACACTGCACAACCCCCGCTCGTCGGCAAAACCGCCCGCACTTGCACCTCGATCACCGTTTTGTTCATCATGCAAACGGTACCCGTGCGAAAACGAAAAACAAGCGGCGCTCTCTCAGACCAAAATTTTTCAGGAGCAAACTTGCATGTTCGGCGTGCTGATTGAAAATGCGCTTTGCGGTTTGCGGCCGCGCCACGAAGCGAAATGAAAACCGACTGGGACCTTGAGTCCGCCATCGCCACGTACAACGTGGAGGGATGGGGTAAGGGTTATTTTGCGATCAACGGTTCGGGCAACGTCGAAGCGAAGCCGTTGAAGGAGAACGGCGGCTCCATCGACATCCTGGAAGTAGTGAATGAAGCGCGCGCGAGAAACCTGGGCTTTCCACTACTGGTCCGGTTTCAGGATTTGCTGCGGCACCGCCTCGAATCGGTTAACCGCGCATTTCAAAGCGCGATGTCTGAGTTCGGTTATCGCAATCAGTATCGCGGCGTTTTCCCTATCAAGGTGAATCAATTGCGCGAAGTGATCGAAGAAATCATCGACGCGGGCGAACAATTTCATTTTGGTCTCGAAGCGGGCAGTAAACCGGAACTGGTTGCAGCGCTTGCCATGCATAAGGACCCTGAGAGTCTGATCATTTGCAACGGCTACAAGGATCCTGCTTTTATTCGGATTGCGCTCCTCGGTTGCAAGCTTGATAAATCGGTCATCATTGTTGCGGAGAAACTCGAGGAGCTTGAGCAAACTATTCGTGCGGCAAAAGAAGTGGGCGTCGAGCCACTGATCGGAATTCGGGTGCGCCTCCATACCAAAGGCTCGGGCAAATGGTCGCCCAGCGGCGGCGAGAACGCCAAGTTCGGTCTCGACACAACCAGTCTGGTCGCTGCCAGCCAGATGTTGAAAGAAGCCGGGTTCGCCCATTGCTTAAAGCTTGTTCATTTTCACCTCGGCTCGCAGGTGCCGGACATCTCCACGATCAAACGCGCAGTGCGCGAAGGGGCGCGCTACTACGCAAAGCTTGTCAAACTGGGACACGACCTTGGCTATCTCGATGTCGGCGGCGGCCTCGGTGTTGATTACGATGGGTCGCGCAGCGATTTCGATAGTTCGACCAATTATTCACTCCAGGAATACGCCAATGACGTCGTTTGGAACATCATGGACGTCTGTGATTCCGAAAGCGTCCCTCATCCGGTTATCGTGAGCGAGGGCGGCCGCGCGATCGTGGCGCATCATTCGGTGCTGGTGTTGGAAGCGTTCAGCGCCATCGAGAAAACTGCGCCCAAACTTAAGGTCGAAGTCAGCGAGAAAGATCACAAGCTTGTGCACGACATTCTCGACGTGAAACAGCGCCTCAAACGGGGCAACCGCATCGAGAGCCTCCACGACATCCAACAGATCAAGGAAGAAGCGCAACAAACCTTCGACCTGGGCCTGCTTGATCTCGAATCCAAAGCAAAGATCGACACCGCCTATTGGCAGCTTGCCCACCAGATCGTCAATATGCATCGCGGCCTGCGCTATGTGCCAGAAGAAGTCAAAGAGCTCGAAGTGACGCTGGCCGATCAATACATTTGCAACTTCTCTGTGTTCCAGTCGCTGCTCGATCACTGGGCGCTCGGTCAATTGTTTCCGATCATGCCGATCCATCGGCTTACCACGCCGCCGGATCGACACGGCACCATCGTGGACATCACTTGTGATTCTGACGGTAAAGTCTCCAAGTTCATCGATCTCCAGGATGTGAAGGAAACATTGCCGCTCCATCGCATCCCGCCCGGCGAGATGTATTACATCGGCGTGTTCATGGTGGGCGCATATCAGGATATCATGGGCGATCTTCACAATTTGTTCGGCCGGGTCACTGAAGTGCACGTCTTCCTCGATCCTGATGAAGAATCGGGCTGGTACATCGAGGAAGTTATCGAGGGCAGCACCATCGGCGAAGTGCTTGCCATGACCCAGTGGAACAAAGTCGAATTGATGCGCCTGCTGAAAACGCAGGTCGATGCCGCCATCAAGACTGATCGGCTTAAGCCAAACGATGCGATGAAACTTCTTTCCGACTACGAGCGGCTCCTTCAGGAATACACCTACCTCACGCTCAACGGCACTAAACCACCGCCTCAACCGGGTAACTGGCTGCCGTTGAGTTGATATCGCCGTTGTAGGATTTCTGTGGCAAGCTTCAGGGAGCAGTGGTTGTATGAGCTGCCAAGCCGAGCGCCATCCCAAAGTGGAGATTGCGCACGTCCTGACGATGGACGTGGTGGAGTACTCAACTTTGCTGATCACGGAGCAGACGCAGGTGATGGGCGAACTGACGAGCGTTGTGAAGAATACCCAGCGGTTCCAGCGCGGGGAATCGGAAGGGAAGCTCGTCCGGATTCCGACTGGCGACGGCATGGCCCTCGTGTTCTTCGATGATCCACAGGCGCCGATCGAATGCGGGATGGAAATCGCCGCGGCCCTCAAATCTCATCCCGAAATTGGATTACGAATAGGAATTCACAGCGGCCCGGTGAATGCGGTCGTTGATGTTAGCGATCGTGCGAATGTTGCCGGCGCCGGTATCGACATGGCACAGCGGGTAATGGATTGCGGCGATGCCGGCCACATTCTTCTGTCAAAACGGGTGGCGGATGATCTGGCGCCATTTCCGCGCTGGAACCCGCATCTGCATGATCTCGGCGAATGCGAAGTGAAACACGGCCGCAAAATTTCGCTCGTCAATTTTTATACCGACGCAATCGGCAATCCGAACCTTCCCCGGAAATGTCGGGCGCAGCGGCCACCGGCCGCGAGAGCAGCACCGTCCCGTTCGATGATTCTCATTGGCAGCTTGGTTCTTTTGATTGCTCTGCTGATTGGTTTCGTAAAATTTTCGCGACCGACGCCAAATCGCCCGGCAGTTGCGACAGCGAACGCAAAATCAATCGCGGTTCTGCCGTTTGAAAACCTGAGTCATGATCCTGATAACGCCTATTTCGCCGACGGAATTCAGGAAGAAATTCTTACGCGGCTCTCGAAGATTGCGGATCTGAAAGTAATCTCACGTACCTCGACGCAGCGTTACAAAGGCACGCCGACGAATCTGCTCGAGATCGCCAAGCAGCTTGGCGTAGCGCACATCCTCGAAGGCACGGTACAGAAGGCGGCTGACCAAGTTCGCGTGAATGTGCAACTGATCAACGCCCAGGCTGACTCACATCTTTGGGCTGAGAAATTCGATCGTAACTTGGCCGATATTTTTGCTGTCGAAAGTGAGATCGCCACAAAAATTGCTGACACACTTCAAGCGAAGCTCACCGGTTCGGAAAAACAAGCAATCGCCGCGCGTCCCACCGAAAACAGTGAAGCACATCAGCTCTACCTGAAAGGCCGCTATTTCTTGAGCCGTAGAACAGAGGAAGGATTGAAGAAGAGCGTCGAATTTTTCAATCAGGCAATCGACAAGGACTCCGGCTACGCTCTGGCTTATTCGGGATTGGCTGACTCAAACATGTATCTGCTCAAGCTCGCTTTTTTGCGCGGACTTTCTCGAAAAGAGAGCTACGAGAGAGCAAAGGCAGCGGCGACGAAAGCTTTGGAGCTTGATGACAACCTCGCCGAAGCCCATACTTCTCTGGCTCTCGTTAAAATGGAGTACGAATGGGAGTGGGCCAGCTCTGAGGGGGAATTCAAACGGGCCATTCAGTTGAACCCAGGGTTCGCCGAGGCTCATCATCAGTACTCCCATTATTTAACGGCTATGGGTCGCAGTAGCGAGTCCCTCGCCGAAAGCCTTCGCGCCTTGGAACTCGACCCGCTTTCGCTGGTTTTGAACGGACATTTAGCGTGGCATTATCTGTATGCACGCCAGTACGACCAAGCCATACAGCAGTGCCAGAAGACCGCCGAGCTCGATCGCAACTATCCCGAAACAGCCGATTTTCGCGGTCTCGCGTATGAGCAAAAAGGAATGTATCGGGAAGCCATCGCTGAGTTGCAAATGGCGGTAAATCTTTCAGGAAACAGCCCGCATATAAAAGCAGAACTCGGACACGCTTACGCGATTGCGGGCGAGACTACACCGGCGCTAGACATTTTAGACGAATTGAAACGCGAATCAACAGAAACGCATATTTCTAGCTATGACATAGCCGTCATCTATATCGGGCTCGGTCGGAAGGATCAAGCGCTTGAGGCACTTGAAAATGCCTATCAGGAGCGTTCGGAGTGGCTGCGTTATGTCAAAGTTGATCCAAGGCTCGATCCGCTGCGTGGCGATCCACGGTTCGAAAAGCTCGCCAACCAAGTTCTGCCGCCTGCTTCGAACTAATGATTTGGCATCCCATCAGCGTTGAAAGTTGAGCGTTGAGCGTTGAGAGTTGCAGACTTCGAAGATGACGCAACTTTCTCCAACTCCAATCAAAGACGCACTGCAAAGCACCGCGCCGATCGACGCGATTCAGGTCCAGGGCTGGGTGCGTACGCGGCGCGATTCGAAAGATTTTTCATTTATCGAGATGAACGATGGCTCGTGCCTGCGCAATCTTCAGATCATCGCGAAAAACACGCTCCCGAATTACGCAGATGTTCAACGATTAGCCACCGGCACTTCCATTAGCGTCAGAGGCGCGCTCGTCCCTTCGCAAGGTAAAGGCCAAACCTGGGAACTCGTCGCGGACAAGATCGACATCGTCGGAACTGCGGATGATTCGTATCCGCTCCAGAAAAAGGGGCACACGCTGGAATTCTTGCGCGAGATCGCGCATCTCCGTCCGCGCTCGAATCTGTTTGGCTGCGTCTTTCGCGCGCGTAGCCGGCTCGCGTTCACCGTTCACGAATTTTTTCAGGACCGCGGGTTCATTTACGTTAATACGCCCATCATCACCGGAAGCGATTGCGAAGGCGCGGGCGAATTGTTTCGCGTTTCCACGATCGACATCAAAAATCCGCCGCGAAAAAATGGAGATATCGATTACGCGCAGGATTTTTTTGCGCGCGCGACCTATCTCACTGTGAGCGGCCAGCTGGAAGCCGAAGCGTTGGCGCTAGCGTTATCCAAGGTTTACACGTTCGGTCCAACGTTTCGCGCGGAGAACTCCAACACGTCGCGGCATGCCAGCGAATTTTGGATGATCGAGCCTGAAATGGCGTTTTGCGATCTGAACGGCAACATGGACCTCGCAGAGGAACTGGTGAAATATCTGATTGCCGATGTGCGCAAGCATTGCCCGGAAGAGATGGAACTCTTCGCGAAATTCGTGGACAAGGAATTGCTACATCGACTCGATTTCGTTCTTAACCGTACGTTTCAACGAATCACCTACACCGATGCCGTCGATCTTCTCAAGAAAAGCGGCGAAAAATTCGAGTTCCCGATCGACTACGGGTTAAATCTGCAATCGGAGCATGAGCGCTGGCTGACCGAGAAACATTTCAAGTGCCCGGTCACGGTTTTTAATTTTCCGAAGGAGATCAAACCTTTCTACATGCGATTGAATGACGATGGGAAAACCGTCGCGGCGATGGATTTGCTCGTGCCGGGTATCGGCGAAATCGTCGGCGGCAGCCAGCGCGAAGAGCGGCTCGACGTGCTGGAGGAAAACATGCGCCGGCACAAAATGGATCCCGCCGATTACAAGTGGTATCTCGATCTCCGCCGGTACGGAACCGCACCGCACTCCGGGTTCGGTCTCGGTTTCGAAAGAATGCTGATGTTTATCACCGGCGTCGCGAACATTCGCGACGTCCTTCCATTCGCTCGCACGCCGGGCAGCGCCGAGTTCTGACCAGAAAAAGCGCTTACCTCATCCTCGTAAACTCGAGCCTGGAACCGCCGGGCTCTTGCAGGACAAGGTGGTCGCCGGAAATTTTCATCTGGTAAACTGTGGTTGCGAAGGGCGTCTCGATTTTGATTCGGTCTTGGTCGCCGAACCTGTATCTGCCTCGAACATCTCCGACGAGGACGGCACCGTTCTCGGAGAATTCCCAGATCATTGCACTGGAACTCCCCGACATCCGCCATTTACCAATGATTTTGGGATGTCCGCACCCGGCCAGGACACAAAGCAGAACTGCCGCCGCGATTATAAGGAATCGCGTTTTCTGCTGAGCTAAAATAAGCGGCATGGTGCCTGGCTGCTCTCTTGCGCAGGGATAACTCCACGCAGTTTCGCAAATCGCTCCAACACAATAAACCTCTTCTTTGAAATGAAGCCGTTGCGAATTGCGAGCCAAGCCCGGGGATCCCATTCATCTTTGATTGGGAAGATGGGACCGAGCTCTCCCAGCTCGATGGCAGCCTAGCCAAAGGCGGGGTCTTTAGCGCGGAATCCCTGAAACGCGCGTCTAGTTATTTCTTCGTCTTCTTACTCTCGCGCTTGGAATCTCTTGCTTCCTGCGGCTCGGTTGCGGCTTTTTTGGATTCGCCGGGGCGATATTCTTCCTGCTCGGCGGCGGCAAAGGCCTTTTCCAATCCGACCATGTCTTCGCCGGGACGCAGCGTGTCGAAGGTCTCGACTTCCTTACGCAGTTGTTCTTCGGTGTAGTTGGCGGCTTTGATCGACAAGCCGATGCGGCGCTCGATCTTATCCACCTTGATCACGCGCGCTTCGACTTCCTGTCCGACCTTGAGCACGTCTTTCACTTTCGCCACGTGGTCTTCGCTCAATTGCGAGATGTGGACCAACCCATCAATGTCATCCTGCAATTGCACGAACGCGCCGAAACTGGCGAGCTTGGTCACCCTGCCTTTCACCAAATCGCCGATCTTGTATTTCTCGTCGATGGTCTTCCACGGATCTTCGGTCAGTTGTTTGATCCCGAGACTGATTCGCTGGTTTACCTTGTCGATGTCGATCACGACCGCTTCGATTTCGTCGCCTTTCTTAAACATTTCGCTCGGATGATTGATCTTCCGGGTCCAGCTCAAATCAGAGACGTGGATCATTCCGTCGATCCCTTCTTCGAGTTCCACGAATGCGCCGTAGGCGGTCATGTTGCGAATTTTACCGCGCACGGTGCTGCCGATGGTGAATTTCTTTTCGATCTCGTCCCAGGGATTGGGTTCTAGCTGGCGCAAGCCGAGTGAGATTTTCTGTTCTTCTTTGTTGACGCCAAGCACCACAGCTTCCACTTCTTGGCCGACACTGAGAATGTCGGATGGGCGCATGATCCGTTTCGTCCATGAAAGTTCGGAGACATGGATGAGGCCTTCGACACCTTCCTCAATCTCAACAAACGCGCCGTAGGGAACGAGGTTGGTAATTTTGCCTTTGACACGTTGGCCCGCCGGGAAACGTTCTTCGATCTGGTCCCAAGGATTCTTCTGGGTCTGCTTGAGCCCGAGCGAGACGCGCTCTTTTTCCTTGTTGATGTCGAGAACGACGACCTCCAGTTGCTGACCGACCTGGACCAATTCGCTCGGATGTCCGAGGCGGCCCCAGGTCATGTCGGTGACATGTAGTAAGCCATCCATTCCATCGAGATCGATGAACGCGCCGAAATCAGTCAGATTTTTCACGGTGCCAATGACGCGGTCGCCCACGTTTACGCTTTCCATGAATTTTTGGCGTTTTTCACTGCGCTCCTGCTCGATAAGCTCGCGTCGGCTCAGCACGACATTGCGACGCTCATCGTTGATTTTTACGATCTTGAAATCGTAGGTGTTGCCGACAAACTGCTGCAAGTCCTTTGGCGGAACGACGTCGATCTGCGACGCCGGCAAAAAGGCCTCTACGCCGATGTTGACCATCAATCCGCCCTTCACCACAGATTTTACCTTGCCTTGGATCAGACCATCACCTTCGAAAACGCTTACGATTTTGTTCCAGTTCTGGCGGTAAGCGGCTTTTTCCTTCGAGAGAACTACCATTCCCTCATCGTTTTCGAGCCGCTCCAGGAGCACGTCCACTTCGTCGCCTACTTCCAGCGAATCGACATCCTCAAATTCTGTGGTCGGAATGACCCCCTCGGATTTGTATCCGATATCCACCAACACCTCCCTGGGGCGGACCTCCAATATTCGCCCCTTCACGATACTTCCTTCGCGGAAGTCCGGCATCGGCTTCGACATCACATCTTGCATTTGCACCATAAAAATAATAGGCCTCCTCCAAGGCCACTGAAATCTCCGCGCATCCCGCTGCTTCGGGAAGCGGGAAAATGGGGACGCCATAGTAGGCGTTTTTCGCGCCCGGGTCAACTCCGCGGAGCGCGGCGGCAGAAGGCAGAACCGGAGTACCGACAAGTTGCCTTTGCGCACACGCAAACGTGCAATAGTGTTTGAAGCAAAACTCGAAAAATAATCAAAGGAGGGAACCCTATGGCCATGTACATCAGTCTGATTCAATTTACTGAGCAAGGCATCCGCAATATCAAGGACACCGTCAAACGAGGTGAGGCCGCCAAGGCGGAGGCTGAGAAAATGGGTGTAAAGATCATCGAGGAATTTTGGACGATGGGCACCTATGACGTGGTGGTCGTACTCGAAGCGCCCGATGACGCAGCCGCGAGCGCTTTCTTTCTCAAGATCGGCTCCTTGGGCAATGTAAAGAGCCACACGCTGCGCGCCTTCCGCCGGGAAGAAATGGAAAGTCTGCTCGCCAAGATCAAATAGCTGGTGGCTCTGGCTCAGACAATGTGAATCACTTGTTCGCGAGGGAATCGCACCTTCTTTAGCTTGGCGGATTTGTCGTCCGCCGCGCGATAGCCTGCTGCGCAACAAACCACCGAAGCCAATCCTTTAGCGGGAAGATCGAGAATCTTATCGTATTGGCCCGGCTCAAAACCTTCCATCGGGCATGCGTCGATTCCCATCAATGCTGCGCTCGTCAGGAAGTTCCCCAAGGCGAGATAAGCCTGGTGCGTTGCCCACTGTTGCGCGATCGCCCTACGCTCGCCAGTCACCACGTCGCCAACCATTACTTGGCGAAACCGGCTTAAGCCCTCGGTAGTTCCTCCGCGAACTTCGACCGTGCGTGCTATGTGTTTGTCGATGTGCTCTTCGGTTATCTTTGTATTCACGGCAAAGACCAAATAATGCGAACAATCGAGAACCTGCCGCTGGTTCCATGTCGCAGGGAAAAGTTTTTCGCGGCTCTTCTGATCGGTGATCACGATAAATTTCCACGGCTGCAAACCATATGACGATGGCGAGAGAATCAGCGCAGTCTCCAGCACGGTCCAATCTTCCGGTGAAATTTTTTGTGTCGGATCAAATTTCTTTGTGGCGTAACGCCAGTTGAGCTGCGTCAGCAGTTGTTCCCCTTTTATCGGGTTCATCGTTTGCTTCGCGGAAGATGTCTCGCCGACGCAACATTTCCATTTGGAAATCTCTCCCGCTGCAGATTAACCACCAATTAACACTAATGGACCCGAATCCAGAGTTCAGAGTGCAGGTTTCAGGTTTTTAGAATTCGTGTTTATTCGTGGTTAGAAAAGATCATGAGTTCAGCGGAGATCCGGCAATCCTTTCTCGATTTCTTTCGCGAGAAGCAGCACACGATTGTGCCGTCGTCATCGCTGCTGCCCGATGCGCCGAATCTGCTTTTCACGAATGCCGGTATGAACCAGTTCGTGCCGATTTTTCTCGACCAGCAAAAGCCGCAGTGGAGCCCTGCGCGGGTGGCCGACACGCAGAAGTGCATTCGCGCTGGAGGGAAACACAACGATCTCGAAGACGTCGGTATCGACACTTATCACCACACGTTTTTCGAGATGCTCGGCAATTGGAGTTTTGGCGATTATTTCAAAAAGGAAGCGATCGAGTGGGCGTGGGAATTACTGGTCGAACGCTGGAAATTTCCGCCGCAACGGCTTTATGCGACAGTTTACATGCCTGGCCCGGGCGAGCCGAGTGAGTTTGATCAGGAAGCGTACGATCACTGGGCGCATTTGTTTCGCGAAGCCGATCTCGATCCAAAGATTCACGTTCTCAGTAGCGACAAGGCCGATAATTTCTGGATGATGGGCGACACAGGTCCGTGCGGGCCGTGCTCGG
>WNGQ01000138.1_pt1 | contig 67548 bp, 42 predicted proteins | sample 5407661 | NCBI WGS metagenome assembly WNGQ01 (sample SAMN13153382, study PRJNA577476) | soil metagenome | isolation source: 60 cm soil or saprolite under Garry oak tree replicate 2 | place: USA:California | collected 2016-06-15
ACAACGGAGTCACGGCTCTTGCTTCCACCGTAGTGGATTGCAGGAAATCGGCGGCCATCTATTTGCCTTTCTCTTGTCACCGCAGATCTTGTAGAAAGAAAAGTAGATCGTTTTCAGGATTTTTCAACGAGTTCCTAGAAGTGAGCTATGGAAACTCAGTTCCGTTGGACATAGCCATTCGCGAACATATGGACGGACGTTGGTTCTTCTGTAAAACAGAGGAATGGAGCGGAGAGGAAGAGGTTAGAGTTCTTGTACCCCGCAATTCTGCGCCCGAGACAAAGATCGAACCGGAATGGTTAACGCGTTTAATTCTCGGATGGAAGATGCCAGAGGCTGATCGCAAGCTGATTCGAGAATGGGCCAAACAGCGTTCACCGGAATTGAAGGTAGTAGAAGCTTCGTGGGATGAACTGAACCAAACGCTCAGGATTGGAAGCTGAAAATCACTTCCTGCTGAGAGCACTTTCGTCCTTGTAGCTCGGACAAAGCAAAAACCAAAGGCAGCCCTTCTCGGGCCGCCTTCGGTTAACAAACTGAAAGTTCGCTTACTGGTCGCGCCGTTTCAAAGTTGGGCGATCATCGTCCTTTTTGTCGCCATCTTTAGACGACGAACCATTACCTGAAGCCCGACGCAGGGTCGGCTTGTTGGGGTTGGTATCGTCGACCTTGTGCCGGTTCTCGATGGCAGCCAGGCGCGCCTTGATGTCATTGAACTCCGAGGTGGTCTCAATGTACTGGTCCTTCGCAGGCAGGATGGTCGCAATCTCTTCCTGTGACTTGGTGATGCGGTCCGGGGTCTGGGGATGGTCCATGAATACCTTGGCCATGGAACCGGGCTTCTTCTTCTCCTCAGCCTGGATCTTTTCAAAGAAGTTCACGAACTCATTGGGGTCGTACCCGGCCTTATACATGTACTGTATGCCCAGATAGTCGGCTTCCGCCTCAAATCCACGGGTAAACTTCAGGAAAGTCAGGGGTAAGCCGATGCCCGCCGCCTCACGCGCTGCAAGCCCGATTCCGCCACCGACAAAGATCAAAGGCAGGGTCAGATAGTTCGCCAACTGCGCCCGGGACATCTGCCGCGTGGTGTGTCGAGCAGCGACGTGGGCAATCTCATGGGCCATTACTCCGGCCAGCTCGGCTTCGTCGTCGGCTGCCAGGATCAAGCCTGAATTCACGTAGAAGAACCCGCCAGGGAGCGCCATGGCGTTGATTACGTCAGAATCAACCACCTTGATGGTGAAGGGGACCTTGGCGTCAGAGTTGCGCACCAGGTTCTGTCCCACGCGATTTACGTACTCATTGATCACCGGATCGTTGACCAGCTTCAGGCTGGTTTCGATCTGCGTGGCGTATTCCTTGCCCATGCGGATTTCCGTCTCAATGGAGTACCAGTCCATGCCGGTAACCTTGCGGTTGCCGATGGCTTCCACGTCGTCCTTGCCGCCGTGCTTGGCTTTGGAGTCTTTGCCTTTCTTCTTATCTTTATCCGATGTCTTATCGTCAGCGGCTTTGTCCACCGGCTGGGCCTGGTCCTGATCGGCGGTATCGGTTGCAGGCTGCGTCTGCTTGGTCTGATCGGTGGCAGGCTGGGTCTGGCCGACAGCGGGCTGGGGCTGGCTGGTCGCAGGCTGGACCTGCTGGTTCTGATCAGCGGCAGGCTGCGTCTGATTGGCCGCGGGTTGTGTAGGACTCGCTGGCGTCTGTGCCCACAGGCTTACCCCAGCGGCGAGAATTGACGAAAGCAGTAAAGCTCGAAATTTCATAAATGCACTCCTGCGCAAATAAACCCCAAATTTACAGGACACCTTCATTATACTGCCGGAACATCCAACCACCTTAATTTAGATTTGTCCGTGTACGGTGCGATGCAGAATCAGGCACGTCGGGTTATCTTACAAACCGGGAAAGTTTCGCAGAAAGACGCTTTGTCCTCTAAAGGCTTTAGAAGCTGTAAAAACAGAACCCTCCCGTGTGAGGAGGGTCCATTTTACAAAGAAGTTCGTCTGAGCTCGCGTTAGTCGTAATACTCCAAACCAAGATGGGTAATGAGCGGCTCGCCCCGTAGGTGACGCAGGGTGTTTTTGAGCTTCATCGACTGGATAAACAGGTCATGCTCCGGATAGAGGCCGGGAATCGTCATAGGTGACTTCAAATAGAAGCTCAGCCACTCCTGAACGCCGATGCCACATAATTCCTGGCTGCGCTTGGCCAGATCGAGAAAAAGCACCAGATCAAGCACAATCGGCGCGGCCAGAATGGAGTCGCGGCAGAGGAAATCCACCTTGATCTGCATGGGATAGCCGAGCCAACCGAAGATATCAATGTTGTCCCAGCCCTCTTTGTTGTCACCACGTGGAGGGTAATAGTTAATGCGAACCTTGTGGTGAATATTCCCGTAAAGGTCAGGATAGAGCTCCGGCTGCAGGATACGGTCGAGCACGGAAAGCTTGGATTCTTCCTTGGTCTTGAATGAGCCGGGATCTTCCAGCACTTCGCCATCGCGATTGCCCAGGATGTTCGTGGAGAACCAGCCGCTCATGCCCAACATGCGCGCCTTGAAGCCAGGCGCCAGAATCGTCTTCATCAGCGTCTGGCCGGTTTTGAAGTCTTTACCGGCAATCGGCGCATTATTGGCCTTGGAGAGTTCCAGCATCACTGGGATATCCACCGTCAGGTTCGGCGCGCCATTGGCAAAAGGCACACCTTCCATCAGTGCCGCGTAGGCATAGATCATGGACGGAGCAATCTTGGGATCGTTATCTTTCAGACCGCGCTCAAAGGCGTCCAGCGACTCATGCACGGCGTTCTGCTTGATGAACGTTTCCGTGGACGCGCACCAGATCATCACCAGCCGGTCCGCTTTGGACTTCTTTTTAAAATCGCGGATATCGGCGCGCAACTGCTCGGCCAGGTCTTTCTTGTTCTTCCCTTTCTTCACATGTTTGCCGTCCAGCAGCTTGACGAAGTTGCGGTCAAACACCGCTTTGCGCGGTTTAATGGACTTCATAAAGGGCTTGATCTTGTTGAGCAGCTCTTTTTCCAGCACGCCGGCATTCATGGCGGCGGCATAAGCGTCTTCTTCAAAGATGTCCCAGGCGGTGAATACCAGGTCCTTGAGATTGGCTAAAGGGACGAATTTATTGATCTTTGGCGACCGGTTGTCCGTCCGCTTTCCCAGCCGGATCGTACCCATCTGCGTGAGCGATCCAATGGGTTTGGCGATCCCCTTGCGAATGGCCTCGACCCCGGCGATAAACGTGGTCGCCACGGCCCCCATGCCAACAATCATTACGCCCAGTTTGCCGCGGGCAGGAGCTATCTTGGTTGTAGTCGTCTTTTCAGCGGAAGAAGCCATTAATTTACAGACCAGTCCTTGATGTAAATGAAAAACTTATTATCTTCTACCATTGAGCGGGCTTTGTAAACCCGCCTATTTAAAGGAAGTCATGCTGCCACACGTACACGTCCCTTCCAGTGTGACCACACAAACCATCCTACAGCGGCCAGGATCAGAACAATAATCACCGCATCCAGCCGGTGCAGCCACTGCCGCAACCGGGGGTCGGTTTCCCACCGCTCGCATAATTTCATTCCTACCCACGCCAAGCCGAAGCACCAGGGCCATGAGCCGACAAACGTGTAGACATGAAACTTCAGACGCGGCATCTTGGCGATGCCCGCAGGCAAAGCGATGAAAGTCCGGATCACCGGCAGCAGTCGTCCAATAAAGACCGCGGCAGCACCGAACCGCTGAAAGAACCGGTCCGCCAGATCCAAATCATGCCGGGTCAGAAAAATGTACGAGCCGTAGCGTTCCACCAGCGGACGTCCGCCGTAGCAGCCAATCTCATAGGCAATCACTGAGCCCAGATTGCAGCCGAGGGCCCCTGCCGTTGCCACCCAAAGGAGCGAGAGTGCCGGATGCCCGTAGCGCAGCGCAATCTCTGGGACGGTGATCGCGCCGGCAAACGGCATGATGATCTCCGAGGGCAGCGGAATACATGCCGACTCAATCCCCATCAGAAGAAGTACGCCGAGATAGCCGGCCTTCGAGATTACGGCGATGGTGAATCCGGCCAGCGTAGAAATGATTTTTTGGATCATCCGGAGGGTTTAGAAATCCTGCGAAGCCTGGGTAAAAGTATAGCCGGGCAAAGTCATGCCGGATTCTGTCTTGGAAACTTTCACCCGGACCGTTTCCGCGTTCGGAGCGCTAACAGTGGCAGGACGGAGCATAGCGTATTGTGTGAACAATTCAGCGTAAACTTTGGTGACCAGGAAGTTATCGCCACTTGCGTCGCTGCGCCAAACCTGGCCGGCCTGTACTACTTTGACCATCTAAGAAGACTACTGACTGTCACGGCAAAACGTCAATCAGGCAATTTGCCGTTGAACAATTCTTCTAACCCCGCCGCGGAGCATCGCACGCCAACATAAAAAGTCCCAAATAATGCATACACCGCGCTGACTTCATCAAACCGCATTTCGTAAATCAATTTCTTGAAGATAAGCGGATCGTCGGCAAAAAGGTCTACGCCCCACTCCCAATCGTCAAAGCCGATCGACCCGGTGATAACCTGCTTTACCGTACCGGCGTACCGGCGTCCTACCAGTCCATGCTCTTCCATCTGGCGTTGCCGCTCTTCGATGGGCAGGCTGTACCAGTTCTTGTCTTCGCCACGACGGCGGTCCATTGGATAGAAGCAGACGTACCGCGCGGGCGGAATCTGCGGAAAGAGCCGTGCGCGCATGGCCTCGGTCTGGCGTTTCACGGTGTCCGCGACCGCGGCGTTCCATTCCGAAGAATGGGGCTCAGTTCCCTTCTCCCGCAACGTGCGATACAGCTTGACCGACGACTCATAAAGCCCCAGCTCGACCATGGAAAGATAAGACGTGGTCTGCTCCAGGTACTCGCTCAGGCGCAGACGCGAGATTTGCAGCTCGGCCGCCTTGAGCTGATCAAAAGAGTTGCGGAAGTGCACCAGCAGGATGTCCGCCTTGTGACCCAAGATTGAAAACAAGGCGCTCTGCCCTTCCACGTCGTGCTCCATCTTTTCCAGGGCCGTGGCGGCTTCCGCGGCAATCTCATGCCGCTGTGCTTCCGTCAGCTTGCGCCACTCGGTCCAGCGGAAACGGAACATCTGGTGGAGCACGCTGGAACCCTCAATCGTAATCGGGACCGCATGCAGTTCATTTCCGATATCGGTCATTTCTGCCTTCATGCTGGATGCCATTCGAACCCCTTTGCTCTTGTGATTGTAAGCCCGCTGCTTTACATTTTGTGTCTTATGCCCGGAGCCAAACCTAAATCCCGAAAACCGCCGGCCAGGAAAACGGCCAAAACCGTGAAGACCAGTCCGAAGAAGCCCGCTCAAGGGGCAAAAGACCAGGGGGCAAAATATAACCCGCTGGCCCCGGAACGCGTCCAGGACATTCTAAACCGTCTTGACCAGCGATATCATGGCGCCACCTGCGCGCTCACGCACAACAGCGCCTGGGAGCTTCTGGTAGCCACCATACTCTCCGCCCAGTGCACGGACGTACGCGTCAACATGGTCACACCGATGCTTTTTCAGAAGTATCCTACACCGCAGGCCTTCGCCGCGTTAAGCCCGGAGCAGCTTGAGCCGGACATCCGCTCCACCGGCTTCTATCGCAACAAAGCCAAGTCGCTGGTGGGAGCCGCCAAAGGCGTAGTGGAAAGATTCGGCGGCCAAGTCCCCGACACCATGGAAGAACTGCTCACGCTCCCCGGCGCAGCGCGAAAAACGGCCAACGTGGTGCTGGGTTCCTGGTTCCGGAAAGGCGTCGGCGTGGTGGTAGACACGCACGTGCATCGCATCTCTCGCCGACTGGAGCTGACTCGCAGTGAAGAACCAAAGAGTATTGAGCAAGACCTGATGAAAGTCATCCCTCAGGACAAATGGATTGATTATTCCCACCAGATCATCCATCACGGACGAGCTCTCTGCATCGCCCGCAAACCAAAATGCGCCGAGTGTCCGCTGGAAAACATCTGCCACGCTGGGGACAAGACGTGGTCGACCGTGGAGATTCATCAGTCAGCAAAGCTGTAGGCAAGGAAAACCCACCACGGAGGCGCGGAGAAAGCCAGGGACTGTCATCTTGAACAAGCACGATTGGAACGCAGCGAACTGAGGGCGCGTCGAAAGATGACAAATTTAAGCAGCGTGGTCAAACTACACTCCCAACTCCCTCCTAAGACTGTCGTCCTGAGCGGAGCGCCACGAAATTTTTCTCGAACGATGCTGACGGGCGCGGAGTCGAAGGATCCCGACACTGCGTCATCCGCCATGCAGCATCAGGGAGTTCTCCCGATACGCTACCGTAAGAACACCTTGCCATAAGAATTATTCTTCGCTGCCTCACCGATAACCCGCGACGTAGCGCACAGTCCCGAAAGAACGAAATGAAAACAAGACCGGCACGGCTCCGAAGGCGCGCAAGCGCTGAGGAACATCGGAAATAAATCTCATTACGTATTGATTCCCGCGCCGCTTCGTGTCACATTAGCAATGTAATTCCTGGCGCGAGGATGAACACCAATCCTTGCGCCGTGCTGTTTTTAGCGGACAGGTACACTGTACTTTGAGACAAGCCCATTGGGATCCCTTGGGATGCTCTGAGCTAAAGTCTTTGTTTATTGGGATACCTGGGGTAGGGGGGAGGGACAGAAAATGCGGACGGCTTCCAAAATTTGCACTGTGATCCTGGTGTTCACCGCTATCGGCTCGGTTGCCCAGAAGGTAGCTACTCCCCACGCCAAAGTTCCTGATTCAAGCAAGGTCATCACCGATCCCGCTCAAATCATCGCTAAAGACAAGTTCGACATCCAGCCCTTCACCATCGACAAGCTATACATGACCCGCACTGTCGGTGACAGCTCCTGGTCGCCTGACGACAAGCAAGTGGCCTTTGTAACCAACATCAGCGGGCGGAACAATATCTGGGTGGTTTCGTCGCAGAGTGGATGGCCAACACAGCTTACCGTCAGCAATCAGCGCCAGACCAGCATTGCATGGTCGCCCAAGGGACGGTGGATCGCCTACAACTCTGACTATGACGGCAACGAACAGTGGGACATATTTCTGGTCGCCGCCGAAAACGGCCAGATCGTAAACCTGACCAACTCGCCCGAGATTTCTGAAGAGGGCCCGGCGTGGTCTCCGGATGGCGAGAAGCTGGCCTACAGCGTGAAGGCCAAGACCGCTGCCAACTATGAGATTGACGTCATTGAGGTCATGACCAAGAAGGTCACGCACATCACCACCGGCACGTCAGCCCGGTTGAGCAATGCCGTTCCTGTCTGGTCGAAGGACGGTAAATGGATCGTCTTTACCCAGAGCAACGCGGCAGGCAAGGATGCCAATGTCTTCATCGTCAGGGCCGACGGAGGCAAGGCCACGAACCTCACTCCGCACGAAGGCGAGCATAACTATTTCGCCAGCGATATTTCACCTGACGCCAGGACCGTGCTGATCACGTCTAACGCCGGTAACGGTTACGCCAATGCCGGGCTTCTGGATGTCGCCAGCAAGAAAATCACGTGGCTCACCACGGACAAATGGGAGATCAACGCAGGCAAGTTTTCTCCCGACGGCAAGCGCCTGACGTGGACCGCGAACATCGACGGTAATCAGGACATTTTCGTCTACGACCTGGCGACGCGCCAGGCGCATGCGCTGCCCGTGGGCAAAGGGATTAATTCTCTGGCCGGAGCGGAAACCGCGTTCACACACGATGGAGCACGCATGCTCTACTCGCATGACGGCCCGAACGCTCCCAGCGATCTTTGGGTCCATGACTTCGCCAAACAGGAGTCACATCAGATCACCCATTCCCTGGTGGGAGGCATTCGCAGCCAGGACATGGTCGAGCCGTTTCTGGTGCACTATCCCAGCCAGGACGGCAAGTGGCAGATCTCCGCGTTTGTCTATGTTCCTTACAACGCGCAACGCGACGGAAAGAATGCGGCGGTCGTCTACATTCATGGCGGCCCGACTTCGCAGGCTGTCAATGCCTTCAGCAAGACCATCCAGTATTTGGTGAATCAGGGTTTTTTCGTCATCACGCCGAACTATCGCGGCTCAACCGGCTACGGCAAAGAGTTTGAAGACGCCAACCGCTTTGACATGGGCGGAGGCGACCTCGACGACGTGATCTCCGCCGCAGAGTGGATCAAGAAAACCGGCTTCATCGATCCCAAGAAAGTCGCCGTCGCGGGCGGGAGCTACGGCGGATACTTGACCATGATGGCCGTAACTAAAGCGCCCGATATCTGGGCCGCCGGCGTACCGATTGTCCCGTTTGTGAACTGGTTTACTGAAGTTGAAAACGAAGACCCGCTTTTACGCGAATACGATCTGGCCACCATGGGCGACCCGATGAAAGACAAAGCGCGCTACCAGGAGCGGTCGCCGATCAACTTTGTCGACCAGATCAAGGCGCCGCTGCTGCTGCTGGCCGGAGGCAATGATCCGCGATGCCCGCATACGGAAGCCGAGCAGATAGCCAGCGCGGTGAAGAAGCGCGGCGGCGTGGCCGAACTCAAGGTCTATGAAAACGAAGGCCACGGCTTCGCCAAGATGGAAAACCAGATCGACGCTTATACGCGCGTGGTGAATTTCCTGAAGAAATACGCTGAGCCGGCGAAGTGTGGATGCAATATTTATGAGTGAGCCATTGGCAAATAGCAATTGGCAAGAGATGCCCGAGCTAATGCCAGTTGCTATTTGCCAGGTGCTATTCCCCGCGTCGAAGCAGTTTGTCGATTGCGTGGTCGCCGCCGTCATGCCCAAGCAGTACCTGCTTGGCAATGGCCAGCGCCAGGCCTTCCATGGTGTATTCCACGGCCTCGATGTTGGGCTTGAAGCCAGCGCTGCGCAACGTTGCGCTGGTGACCGGACCGATCGAAGCCAGCCACACTTCGCGCAAGGCGTGGCGATGCTCTTTGTCCAGAAGGCTGAGAAAGTTTTTCGCCGTGGATGAACTGGTGAACGTGACAACGTCCGGTCTGCCCGACGCGTCGGCAAAGAGCTTGTTCAATTTGTCTTTGGCTCCGGTTGGAATATGCGTCTCATACGCTTCCACCACTTCTACTGCTGCTCCGGTTTTTTTCAGCTCGGTGGGCAAAACGTCGCGCGCGATCTTGGCCCGCACCAGCAGGACGCGCTTCCCTTCCGTCTTGCCCCGCAGCGCTTCGACCACCGACTCGGCAATATATTTTTCCGGCGTGACCGCGACTTTCAGACCGTGGCGCTCGATTGCCCGTTGCGTCGCCGGCCCGATCGCGGCTACTTGCAGGTGGTTGAGCTTTGCCGGCTCGATCCGCAGCTTCTCCAGCCGCTCAAACAAGGCGTCCACACCGTTCACGCTGGTGAGGATCAACCAGTCGAAGTTGCCGACATCACGCAACGCAGCGTCGAGTGGCTCGAAGCTGCCCGGCGGCTTGATCTCAATGGTCGGGATCTCAATCACGTCAGCTCCCAACTCCTCGAGCGGACGAGAGAGGCCTCCGGCTTGCTTGCTGGCGCGTGTCGTCAGGATGCGCCAGCCCTCCAGCGGTTTTTCTTTGGGGGTACTCATGGGAGTCTGTTCATGGCTGGTTTGGAACCGCGATCTCCTGATCGTAAACGTCTTTGAGGATTTTGTCGGCGCCGCGCCTAAGCAGCGTTTGCGCTACCTCACGTCCGAGCTTCTCAGAGTTCTCGCCCTCGGCGTGTTCGCGCAAAATTTCACTTCCATCAGGACGGCCGACCATCGCTTGAAGATGCAGGCGGCCATCGCGCTTTTCCGCAAATGCTCCGATCGGCACCTGGCATCCTCCGCCCAGCGATCCCAGCAGCGCTCGTTCGCACTCGATCGCGGCGCGCGTGTCGGCGTCATCCAGAAACGCAAGCTGCATACGCACCTGAGCGTCATTGCGGCGAATCTCAATCGCCAGTGCCCCCTGTCCCACCGCGGGACACATAGCTTCAGGCGCGATGCGCGAGCGCACATGCTGGTCCAGCCCCAGGCGATGCACACCGGCCGCAGCCAGAATAATCGCGTCGTATTCCCCGGCTTCAAGTTTTTTCAGGCGGGTATCTACGTTGCCGCGCAGGGGAAATATCTCCAGATCAGGACGCAACGCCTTAAGCTGGCATTGCCGGCGCAAGCTACTGGTGCCAATGCGCGCTCCTTGCGGCAGAGCTTCAAGTGCGGCGTATTTCACCGAGATGAAAGCGTCACGGGGGTTCTCGCGCTTCATGATGGCGGCCAGATCGAATTCCGGCGCAAGCTCCGTGGGAACGTCTTTCAGGCTGTGCACGGCAAGATCAACTCGCTTATCGGCCAGCGCTTCTTCGATCTCCTTGGTGAACATGCCTTTGGTGCCGACTTTGGCCAGCGCCACGTCTGTGATTTTGTCGCCGGTAGTCTTGATGACCTCGATGTTGACATCATGACCTTGCTCACGCAGCAATGCGGCCACATGATTGGCCTGCCACAGCGCGAGTTGCGAACCGCGTGAGCCGATGCGAAGTTTTGCCATTATCGGTTGGGCTTTCCGCTGTCGAGATTGAAGATTCGGCGGATCATCTCATGGATGGTCTCCGCCTCAGGATTGGAAGCAGAAGATTTCAAAGTTGTGATCGGCGTATGCAAGAGCTTGTTGATAATACCGCGAGTCATGGCGTCAATGGCGGCTTCCTGTTCGGGTGTAATGCTCCCCAGCTTGCCGCGTATGCGGTCAATTTCCGCCTGGCGGATGGTCTCACAATATTCCTGGAGCGAAAGAATTGTGGGCACAACGGCCAGCGACTTCATGCGCGAAGCAAAGCGGTCGACTTCCAGCTCAATGATTTTTTCCGCGCGCTCCGCCTCTTTCTTACGTTCCGCGCTGTTGTTGGCGGCGACGGCCTGGAGATCGTCAATGTCATAGACAAACATGCCGTCCAGCCTGTTGACGGCCGGATCAACATTGCGCGGCACGGCAATGTCGATAAAAAACATCGGACGGTTCTTGCGCCGGCTCAGCATCCGCTCACCATGTTCCCGGCGGAAGATCGGTTCCTGCGCTCCGGTGGATGTAAGAACAATGTCCGCGTTGTCGGCTGTCTCATACAGCCGGTCATAAGGCACCGCCTGTCCGCCGAAGCTGTCCGCCAGTTCCACGGCACGCTCGTGCGTCCGGTTGGTAATAATGATGTTCTTGGCTCCGTGGGCGATCAGGTGCCGCGCAGCAAGTTCCGCCATCTTGCCCGCGCCGACCAGGTAGACCGTTTTGTCCTCCAGCGAGCCAAATATCTTTTCCGCCAGCTCCACCGCCACCGACGCAATGGACACACTGGAACTGCCAATTGCCGTCTCAGAGCGCACACGTTTGGCCACGGCAAAGGCGCGGGAAAGCAGGGCCTCCAGGGCGGAGCTGATGGCTCCCATGCCGCGGGCCACGGCGTAAGCTTCTTTGATCTGACCAAGGATCTGTGGTTCGCCTACCACCATGGAGTCCAGGCTGGAAGCCACGCGGAAGACGTGGCGCACGGCGTCGCGCTGCTCGAATTCGTAGATGTGGGATTGGATCGCGTCGGCGCTCACGCCGAAGTAGCTGCGCAGAAAGCTGCGCAAGTCCGCTCCCTGCTTGGTGCTGGTGACTACCTCCACGCGGTTGCAGGTGGAAAGCACCATGCCTTCGTCGACTCCAGGCTGCTTGACCAGGGTGCGTATGGCGTCCGGCAACTGCTGTTCCGTGACAGCAAGCCGCTCGCGCACCTCCAGAGGCGCGCTGTTGTGGTTCACGCCGATGACCTGAAAATTCATGGAGCAATAAACCTGTGCGTATGGCTCAAATTATTCGCTGCCCAGGCCAGCATGGCCGTGGCAAACGCAGCGCTGGCAAGATACGCGGCGCGTCGACCACGCCAGCCTGCGCTCCAGCGCGTGTACAGCACCACCACGTACAACACCCAGGTCAGAATGGAAAGGAGGATCTTGGGATCGGCAAAGTAGGCAAGCCCCTGCCGCGCCTCACCCACAATCGAGCCTGAAATCAGGCCCAGCGTCATAAAAGGAAAGCCCCAGACCAGGCACCGATAGGCAATGTCGTCCATTGTGGCCAGCGCCGGCAACCGCGACCATACGCCACGCGTGCTCTTGGACTTGAGCGTCCTCTCCTGCATGAGATAAAGAATGCTGGCAATGAAACTGAATAGCAACGCCGAATAACCGATAAAGATCAGCGCAACATGCACGTAGATCCATTGCGCGCTCACAAACAGTGGCGAGTAAGGTCCAGACCTGGTGGACCCAAATGCCGCAGACAACGTAAGAACAAACACCAGCGGGAAGACCACCAGCCCCGGCGAAGTGGTCCCGTAGCGGGTGTAGATCACAAAGAAGAAGACCATCAGCAAAAATGCCAGCAGCGATTCCAGTCCATGCATGGACGAGGGCGTCAAGACGCCGCTGAGCATGGCATTTTCCACCAACGCCACAAAATGCAGGACCATTCCCAAACCGACCGCCGGCATCGTGATCAGGGTCAGAACCTTCCTTCCGCCCCAGAGTGATGCCAGAGCGTAGAGCAGACCCACCGTATAAAGCGTTAGCGCAACACGTAACCAAAACAGCGGCATAGGGTTTAAACCGAGATTATAGCTGGCGCAGGGTTCCCAGTAGGGTGATGAAAATCACACTCCGCAGATCGAGTATTTATTATCAATAGTTTGCATAACCCAGCTTTCAACATTCGCAGCAACCTGATAGCCAGCAGCCCCATGCTACGGGGCCAGAACACGGGCAACGCTCTCTACCGCAATGACAGCTTTCTTAGCTTTTCCGCTGCGGCTTCGGACGAGATCGGCGTGTAATAGACCTCTTTCAGGAAGTATGGTTTGGCCTTGGTTCCCAGGATGGGAAGAATCTCGATATGCCAGTGATAGTCCTCATCCACGGTCTTCCAGTATTGCAGGATGTTCGATTTCTGATAGGTGTTGGGGACCGTGTGCAACACCAGGTGGAACGCCTCAGAAATGCTCATCACGCGCAAAAGCGTGCGCCGAACCAGCGAGCTCAGCTCCGCCAGGTGCGCCGATTTCGCCACCACGGAGCGCTCAAAGGACGAGTCATGATGGCGCGGCATGATCCAGATTTCGTACGGCACACGCGAAGCAAACGGACAGAGCGAAACATAGTTGCTGTGCGCCTCCACAATCCGCTCTGAAGTGCGCAGCTCCTGGCCCAGGGTGTCACAGAAAACGCAGCGCTCTTTTTCAAGATAATAATCGCGCGAAGCACGCAACTCATACAGCACGCGACGAGGCACAAAAGTGGTCGCGGTAATCTCAGAGACAGGATGATCAAACTCCTGACCGGCAGGCGCGCCGTAGTTCTTGAACATGGTCACGTACTTGAAGCGGAGGTCGCGCTTGAGGTCCTGTATGCGCTGCGCTGCCAGCATCAGGAACTGCGATATTTCCGCGTCGGAAGACTGCCACAGCTCAATATCGTGGCGGACGCTCTGCACCAGCACCTCATGCGCGCCTACGGTGTTCATAGCGTCGTAGATGCCTTCCGCGCGGCGATGCGGCTCGCCTTCAATACGGTAGAGAGGCGATGGATGCACCAGGGCCATCACCGGCCCCGCACCCGGCTCACCGGAATTCAATGTGGCGATGGTCTGCGGCGCATTCGGCGCTCCGGGACAGAACGGGCAATGGCTCGGCTGGCTTTGCTTCTCTGTGTCATCGCCCACGATGACCCAGGAGCGCGTAATTGGGTCTTTGCGTAATTCCATGCTGTATCTAGGTAAACAGAGGTTGGCAACAACGGTCAATAGTGTCAGGGCCGATTCGTGAAAAAACGATCCGCCACACCGCCTAGCGGCCAGCGCACATCAAATGTCCCATCCCGCCACGCACACATAGCCCATCCGAACGCTGGCGGAAGTAACGAGCGTTGATCTCTTCGTTACCCAGATCTTCGATCTGCGTAAAGCCCATACCTCGCAGTTCGCGCGCCAGATCTTCGGGGTCGAAGAATCCGATAAAAGGCTCTCCGGCTGCTGCTACCCGTGCGGCCAACGCGTCAAAAGCGATGCGATTGAAAAAATTGAGCGACTCTCGCGGCACTGTGTAATCAAACGCTACGCCGTTCTTGGAGCAGCTTGCGGCAATCCAGCGCAGGGTGGCCAACACCGTCTCTTTGGCCAGATACGGTGTAACCCCGAGCCAGGAAAAAAATGCAGGCTCGCTGATTTTGAAACCGGCATCGCGCAAGCCTTCAGGCAATGTGTCCTTCTCGAAATCCACCGGGGCGAAGGTCAGCGTTGCGGGAATGGCAATGCCTGCGGCCTTAAGATGTTCGCGCTTCCACGCCTGTGTGGCGGGAAAATCCACTTCAAAGACCTGCACGTGGCTGAATGGATTGCGATAGGCGAAGGTATCCAGACCAGCGCCGAGAACCACGTATTGCTTCACGCCACGAGCAACGGCCTGCGCCAAGTGATCTTCGGCGAACCGGCTGCGCGCCACCAGAAACGCACGCAGGGACCGCGACGGCACGGAATCTGAGCTCCTGGTCGCTTGTAACTCCGCCAACAAATCATGTCCCACGATCTTCGGCGCCACAGGATCGTCGAATACTTTCGGCTGGTCGAATAGCTGATGCACAGCACGGCGTAAAGCCACGCGGTGCGCGGTTTGGCTGGGCTTATCCTGAATCATAAATGATCATTCATTCTTTATATTAAAGCCCACGTCGATTCTTACCCACTGCCGTCGAACCCCGTAGGTATCAAGCACAGCGTCATGGCTGAGAATTGGGATGCTCTCCGCCTGGGTCTGGGCAATCAGCATACGATCCACATGGATCTCTGTGAAGTGCTTCTCACAGTAAGCGCTTGCAGGGTTAGAATACCTGAAGAAGAATAATCAATTTGGGGGAATGCAGAATGTCGAAGCGCGGCAGAAAGCCGCAGGAAGTAACAGTAAGTCTGGAGGCCGTCGCCAAGAAGGCGGGCGTATCAACGGCCACAGTGTCCCGCGTCTTGAATGATTTCAGCATTGTGAAAAGCTCCACCCGTGCACGCGTAATGCGGGCTGCGTCAGACCTGAAATATCACCCCAACCTGCACGCCAGCTCTCTGGCCAGGGGAAGAAGCCGCACCCTGGGAATCATTGTCTCCAACATGGAGAACCCTTTCTTTTTTGACATTTTTCGTACTCTGGAGTCTGACGCTCATGCCAACGGTTATCAGGTAGTAGCAGCCAACACCGATTATCATGCCGAGCAACTGGTGACCAGCACGCGGCTGATGATCGGCTGGCGGGTCGCAGGCCTGGCAGCGATTGTCTCCGAAATGGACTCCGAATTGATCGAGATGCTTAAGAACAACCGGATTCCTGTAGTTTTCTATGATGTCGGCACGCCAAAAAAAAATATCACAAACATCCGGGTTGACTATCGCAAGGGCATGAAGCAGATCGTGGAATACTTGCATGTTCTGGGCCACCGACGCATGGGATTCATCGGCCACCACGTCACCTTGGGGCCAATCGACGAGCGTCGTAAATCATTCCTGGAGACCGTGGCTCTGCTCGCGCCACGGCCCGAGGTCTATGTTGCGACCGGCCCGGATGGACTCGAAGGCGGCCGGCAGGCTGCGCGCGAATTACTTGCCACCACGTTGAACCCAACCGCCATCGTCTGCGTGAATGATTTCATGGCAGTCGGGGTCCTGCGTGAGTTGCGCGAGCAAGGCTTCCGTGTCCCCGAAGATATTTCGGTCACCGGATTTGACAACATACGATTGGCTGAATTTGCTTCTCCTTCGCTTACCACGGTCCACATCCCGCGCGAACAGATTGGCCACATCATGTACCAGAACCTGGTGCCGGACCCCAAAAAACACCGCGTGGCGCGCGGTGAAGTGTTGATCGACCCGCAGTTCATGGTCAGAGAATCAACGAGTCTTGCGCCGCAGAAATAGGCCTCCAGCAAAGTTCAGCGCGGCTGCGGACCACGGTCCGGCAGCTTGGCGCTAGCGAACGGAAAACCTCGCCTTCGCGCTAGCGAGCAGAAAATCTATAGATCGTGGTTGAGTGGAGCCTTTGCCCCGGCTTGAGGACGGTGGACGGAAATCCGGGATGATTGGGCGAATCAGGAAAATGCTGCGTTTCCAGGCAGAAACCGGAGCGGTGGCCGTACACTTTACCCTCTTTGCCGTGAACGCTGCCGTCGAGGAAGTTACCGCTGTAGAACTGAACTCCAGGCTCGGTGGTCAACACTTCCATGACCCGTCCGCTGCCCGGTTCGTAAACCTCAGCCGCCAGTGAGAGAGAATGCGGCCCACTTGGATTCAGAACCCAGTTATGGTCGTAGCCCAGGCCGAATTTCAATTGCTGATCGTCCTGGTTGATGCGCGCTCCTATGGCCTCGGCTTTTGAGAAATCAAACGGAGTGCCATGAACGCTGCGGGCTTGTGCCTCAGGAATCAGGGTGGCGTCCACGGGGCTGAATTCCGTGGCGTGAATGGTCAGGCGGTGGTTCAGAATGTCCCCATTTCCCTGACCCGCCAGGTTGAAGTAGGAATGGTTCGTCAGATTGACCACAGTATCTTTGTCAGTGGTGGCAAGATATTCGATCTTAAGTTCATTTTTTTCCGTCAGCGTGTACACGACCTGGGCCATCAGATTTCCGGGATAGCCTTCTTCCCCATCTTTACTACGATAGGTCAGCTCGAGCGCCGGTCCTCCGCTGCCCGAAACATCTTTGGCCGTCCACACTCGTTTGTTGAACCCTTGGGTCCCGCCATGCAGAGAATTCTCACCGTTATTCTTCGCCAGCGAATACGTGGAGCCGTTGAGCGTGAACTTTCCATGCGCGATCCGATTGCCATAGCGGCCAATGAGCGCGCCAAAAAACGCCTTGTCTGCGACATAGCCCTGAAGATCGTCGTAGCCCAGCACCACGTCGGCAAATTTTCCGGCTTTGTCCGGAGCTTTCAGCGACACAACCGCGCCGCCATAATTAGTGATGGCAACTTCCATCCCCGACTTGTTTCTCAGGACATAGAGGTCGACCGTCTGCCCATCGTCAGTTTTGCCGAAGGCATGCTTTTGTATCCCCGACGAGGCCGGTGTGCCTACAGCCCATGAAAAGGTCGTCATCAGACAGATCACCCACCCCACCATGACTATTCTGCCAAGCTGCTCCATGGTTCGACTCCAGGAATGCATTTTTGAATTTAAAAACTACTAAACCGACGGCGTGTTGCCCTCATCTTTTACGTCTTCGTCATTCTTACATCTTCATCTTGCGCAGCGAACGATTACTGCGCTTGAGGGTTGCTGGTATTTTGCAGCAAAGGGAGTATATCTTTGGCGGATCGCAAGGTGCAAGCGCTTGCATTCTGCTTGCATTCTGTTCCTTTAGGCGCCGATCCCATCCCCTCCGCCCAAGCGCAAGAACCCTTCACCACAGAGGACGCAGAGAAGCGCAGAGTCACCAGAATTGTCCTGCTGACTCTGCTCTCCTCCGCCAATCTCTGCGTCCCCTGTGGTTCAAGGTTCCGGTTTTTCCTGGTGTTCCTCCGTGTCCTCAGTGGGTAGAAGATTTGGTTGCGGTCTCTTCGTGCTGCGGATTCGCCGTCATGGACGACCGGTGCCCAGTCGTCGTTGCCCAATAGTCGATCCACCTTTCGCGAATCCCGTTGGCCCGTTCAATCAACTCACGGCTTGGCTTGGCCCCGTGCTCCACCACGACTACGATCCCGGTGTTGAAATTCTTTTGCGACTGGTCCACACCTGGCAAACGCGGCCCCTCTACCGCAATCACATCCTGTATGGTGATCTTCACCCTATCGGCCTTGAAGATGGGGTGCCCGTTGGCGTCGTTCCCAGCCGCAACCAGATTCCGTAGCATAAAAAAGTCGGGCACTTCCGCCGCGGTAATGAAACCCATAAGATAAAGGTCCAGGTACGACCATCCGGTCGCGGGCACATAGTAATCGTCATCAAGCTGAGTGTAGGTGCCATCGAAGTTGTCTTCCCAGACGCCGCCTCCCATGGCCGATGCCTCGACAGGCCGTTGATAGGGGAATGCAACCGGCGCCTGTAACCCTCTCGCCCAGTGCGTCGGGCCAAGGACGATGGTTTCGCCGTTGACCTTTGCAGACACGAACGCCGACCAGCGATGGCCCATCTCGTGCCCAATCTGCGACATGGCCAGGTTATATGGAAGCATCTTTCCGTCAGGGGACCGTTCCCCGATCTGGCGAGCGTAGAAAGTGATGTCGTGGTTGTTCCCCATTACTCCGACCGGCGGACGCTCCTGCATTTGATTGGAGCCAACGTAGACTGGCTGAATAAACTGCCACTGGAACCGCCCATTGCTACAGTAGCTCTCCAGACCTCTTTGGGTCGCACCGATCCCAGTTACGTTGCCTCCCAGAGGGCCGTTACTGGGAGTACCCGCCTCCTGGTTGTCAATGCGGAAGTCAGAGTAGTAAGCGAGGAAATCGAACTTGTCGCCCAGGCCCTTGATCACCGTGCAGGTGAAGTCTCTGGGGTTCGGCAAAGCGAGATAATGAAAAGATTCGTAGACGATCGCAAATGGGCCGTCCTTCCGCGTTAAAGAAGAGAGATCCACCTCGGGACTTCGTATTCCCGAAAGCGTCACAGCCCCAGGAGGCACCCGGTCAACCGCAGCCGGACTGTCGGAAGCGACAGCTTCGGCATAGATCGTTGGACGATCTACGCCCTTCAATAGCGCAGGCAGTGTTCCCTGCATGGAGATGGTGTTGCCATTTATCTTTACCTCAGCAGAAACGCCCGGCCCAGTCGCAAAATACCTGGACGCGCCGCCTCCACGACCGCCGCGCGCCTGCGCGCCCACACCGCGGATTGTCCAGACTGCATCGGCTTGGGAATTGACTTCCGTGCCGGGTTGGCGCGTAGCCGCCGGTTTGTTTGTGTCTAACTTGTGTGTATCGAAAAAAACTCGGTACGCAATACCCGCCAACGCGGGATCGCCCGGCGGGAGCACCGGTCCACGGGCCTCAAGGGTGATCTTCAGAAAGAGGTTGTCAACAACTGCTGCCTTTATGCTTTGAATATTGAGATGTGGAGCAACTGCGGGATTCTTCTCTCCCCTCAGGGTCGTAAGCACTCGTTCTGTCCCGGCCGTGACTACGGGATAGAGGCCGACGATCGCATCTTTCGCTGCAAGCTGCTCGTACGACATCTCTATCACTCCATCCCGTCGGAGTACCGCCTGAAAACGGTTGATTGTTTTCACCCAGGTAAAGTCCTGGATACCTCCAGACGGTTCGGTCAAGTCCCAGGTAATGGTTACACGGTCCGCCGATTCCTTCACATAGCGAGGACCGGACATACGCGGCTTCAGGAAAGCACAGATCGCCGGAACAGTGTTGACGAGCGTCCGCGCGGCTTGAGATAACTGGTCGAAGCGACCGATGGGAACTCCACCGCCACGTTCCCCACTCTCCGCAGCACCGAAGCTGATCGATCCCGTTGTGCCAACGGAAAACGCGTCCCAGCCCTTGCCGGAATAGGGGAACTTGAAGTTATGCAGGGTCACCTGAGGTCCAGTGAGTGCGTTGCCAAACTCCGAATCCCATTGCAAGACCACATTCTCTACGCGATACCCTGGCCCGTCCGGAATAAAGCGCAGTGTGCGCCCGACGAGATCAAACAGATTGGCCTTCCCAAGCGCACCTTCATCCAACTCCATGATGATCAGGTTGCCTTGCGTCGATACTTTGCCGATGGACCGCCCCGGGTCCTGCCGCCCCTGGGCTTGTGCCAAACTGTAGTGCAGAAACAAAAAGCAAATCATGAAGCAAACGACGCGAAGTTCGGTGTTCAAGAAGAAACGCCAGCTCTGCATGTCGCGTTGATCGTTTACCTCCAGCCTATTTTTCTTTCTCATATTCATAGAGCTCTTGGGAGATTCCCGGCGCAAATATTTGGCATCACATTTATGATTAACATCCGTGCTGAAAATCAACTGCCGCGCGTTTCTCTTTGACATGGATGGAGTCCTCATTGACTCAACCCCCGCCGTAACTCGTGTCTGGAAACGGTGGGCCCTCGAGCACGGATTCGATCCTGAAACTGTCGCACGCATGGCCCAGGGACGGCCCAGCATCACCACCATTCGCGAACTCCTTCCTAATGCAAACCACCAAGCCGAGAACCGCGAAGTCGAAAGGCGGGAGATAGAAGATCTTGCCGGTGTAACGGCATGTCCCGGCGCCCTCGGTATTCTTGCGCATCTACCAGCTTCTCTGTGGGCCCTCGTGACCTCGTCCACAAAGCCGTTGGCTGAAGTGCGACTGCGCGCAGCAGGGCTGCCGCTTCCTGAACTGATGGTCACCAGCAGTGATGTTATGCATGGCAAGCCTCATCCTGAGCCTTTCATAAAAGGAGCTGCACTCGTCGGCTTTCCTCCACAGCAGTGCATCGTTGTCGAGGACACGCCAGCCGGGATCCATGCTGGTAAAGCTGCCGGGGCCCGCGTCCTTGCCTTTCGCACTACCATGACAGATGCAGAGTTGCGCACAGCCGATCCCGATTGGATTGCAGACAGCTGTAGCGCTCTTCAAATCGCTGGCATCTCTCCTGAGCACGGAATCAGTTTGCTCTTGCAAACATAGTGAGGCGACGAGTCGCATCTCTACGTAGAGCTTTGTCCTTGTCCTTTGGGCGGATTCACCTTCCAGTAGACCGCATATTTGTTTTGCAAAATCTGATGCAGAGGAACCAGATCGATCGGCTGCTCTTGATTGACAGCCTTGAAGGTGAGCGGCTGTCCAGACACAAGCTGCACCCAGCTTGATACATCATCGATCTTGGCAGTGATTTCCGGCGCCTTAAATGGAGCGCCACGTGGACCGTATCCTTCATATCGCATTTCCGGAGTGACTGCGTCAAAACGGCCCGCCAGCACCAGCGGCCCATACATGACTGCCTGGAGAGTTTCATCATCCGGCATGGGATGGCGGTGCAGCCCCATGGGCAAGCTGAGTTCAATCGTGTCTCCGTTTTTCCAGGGCCCGCGCAAGGTGAGATAACTGCTGCGGCTGGCAAAGACCGGCAGTACCTGACGATTCACCTTTACGCTGCCACCTTCAGCCCAGTACGGAATGCGAAGGTGGACAGCAATATCCACGGGGTGCTCCGTCAAGACCGTGAGCTTGGTTCCCTGCTGTTGCGGGAACTGCGTCTCCTGCCGCAGGCGAATTTTCTTTTCCAGCCAATTGACCTCGGAAGCGACGTAGAGATTGACGTAGATGGAATTGTCATCGTGGAAGTAGATGGTGTCAGTAAGTTTGGCAAACTCTTCCACGCCGGTGCCGGTGCAGCACCAGAACGCATCAAACGGCTTGCCAAAGACCTTCCAGTACCCTGAAGCCAGAGGCAGGTAATACATGGTGGCGCCGTCTTGCGGATCAATGGTGCCAAGGCGGTGGTTCCATAGCGTGCGCTCGTAATAGTCCATGTAATGGGCCGAGGGCGTCCAGCCGAAAAGATGCCGCGTGAGTTTCATCATGTTATAAGCGCAGCAATCTTCGGTGGTATTCGGACCCAGTTCTTTGGAGAGCTTGCCGGGATCGGTCCTCCAGCCTTCACCGTTGCTGGTACCGCCGGTGCAATAACACCGTTCGCTGGTCACTTCATCCCAGAAATATTGAGCTATATCGCGGTAGCGTGTTTCACCAGTAAGCTCGTAACGGCGCGCGGCCCCGATGACTTTGGGAATCTGGGTGTTCACATGCAGCCCCTTCAGCTCGTCACGATGCGCGGCCAAAGGATCGAAGAACTGCGCGTGCTCAAAGCGGCGCGCCAGGCCCAGGTATTGCCGCTTCCCTGTCACTGCATAAAGATTGCAGAGGACCTCGGCCATGCCTCCGAACTCCGTGCCGAGCACGCGTTGCATGTGCTCGTTGCTGAGAGGACCACTCCATCCGTCCACCCATCCCGCCATTTTTTCTACCGTCTCGAGCGCCTGCGTGTTTCCCGTCAGGGTATACATGTCCAGATGCCCGGCCATGATCTTGTGGATGGTATAGAACGGCGCCCATACCTTCACACGGTCACGCAGACGATCAAAGAACTCCGGGGGAAATGCACTGAGATAGCCGCTCTTCATCTCTTTCTGGCAATCAGCGAGCGCAGCCACCAACATGTCGCCGTTTTTCTTCAGGTCTTCATCGCCGGTGCTGGCGTAGAGAAGGGCGACTGCGGAAAGATAATGGCCTCCGGCAAAATGTCCGCGGAGTTCGCCGTCGGGTTTTTCCCATCCGCCCAGGGGCTGGGCCGACGAAGCGATTCCAGCAGTCAAGCGAAACGAATGGGCCAGGCGTTCCACTGGCAGAGTATGCATATAACGGCGGTTTGCTTCCTGCGCTTCCAGACACGGCCCCGGGAGAAGACGGACCTGCTTCATGGGAAATGGCAGCGCTTGCCAACCGACCTTTTCTCGGCCAGCCGGTGCAGCGTTGCCGTTTCCGGCATTCAGAACCGGATCTTGAACTGCTCCCTGAAGCGAATCCGGCAAAAACACTGCACCGGCTACCGCGCTCGCGCCAGCGACAAACTGCCTGCGTGTAAATCTCTCAAAGCTGGACATTCAAGTCTTGTCCTCCCTGGTAGAAGACGTGGCATTGCCACGTCTCGAAGACGCGACGTGTCGCGTCTCTACGGTCATGCATCGCAAAAAACACCTGCCGCATCTGTGCCCAAAAACCGGGCCATGCTACCCATGAAAGCGTATCCATCTCACACCGGCTGCTGGACCTGGTTTTCCCATGAACATCTTAAAACGTAACCAGCGCCCTCCACTGCAGGTTCCGTGGACCGTTCTGGGGTGCTGTCATCTGGCCGAACGTTACGCTTGTTGTAGTGAGCGTCAAGCTCGACGGGTTATTGGGGTTCGGGTTCCAAATCGGATGATTCAAAACGTTCGTCGCCGACATCCATAGGCTCAGCTTCCATCGTTCGGTTAAGGAGAAAGTCTTCTCGATCGAAGAGTCGATATTCCAGTTGTTCCGGCCATAGAGAAAGAGGTAATCGCCAAAAGTTCCCGCCGCCGGAGTGAGAAAGAACGCCGGATTTGCCTGGCCGTTGGGGCCGATCATGGAGGGTGGCAGCCAGGACCTGTTGGTGCTCCCGGGAACCTGGCTGATGCTCATGGCCTTCTGGATCTGCTCTTTCGTTACCCCCGGAGCCAGAACAATTCCGCCATCATTGCCGTTGACAGTCTGGAACCCGCTGCCCAGACGGAAGGGGGAGCCAGACGCCAGCGTGAAGATGCCCGATAACTTCCAGCCGCCGATGAAGGCGTCGAGGACCGGGTTGCTGATATTGAGCGGCCTGTTTCTGCCCACAGGCAGATCGTACAGCGAGTAGAAGTTGAAGGCATGCCGCTGATCAAACAAGGAAGGCCTCATATCCAGGGCCTTGTTGCGGATGGTCTTGATGGAGCCGGCGTTGTCGGCATTGTCACCCCAGACGTTGCTGAAGGAGTGGCTCCAGGTGTAGTTGGCGACGTAAGTGAACCCCTTACCGCGCCGGCCGCGCAGATTGACCTGCATGCCGTGGTAGTTAGTGGCGCCACTGTCTTCGGTGAGCATCAGGGACCCTGCCGAGAACGGGTTGGTCAGAAAGAAGTTGACGGGGTAGGCCCCGGGCGCATTGAAACCAAGCTTGTTGACGCAGGGGCTGAAGGTATTACCGAACATGCGACAGACAAACGTGGAAGTGGTTGCCAGAGAATTCGCCAGTGCGCCTGCCTGACCCTGCTGTAACTGGGTAATGAAGGTGGTGTTGGCGTAATTTCCCAGGATCGCACCGCAATTGGCGCATGTTCCCCGAGCGCCAAAGGCGGCATCGAAGATCGGCAACTGCGTCTCGCCGGGCAGTCCCTTGAACTGGAAAGTGTTGGGGAAGCCGTTGGCCGCGTTGATGGCGAGATTGTTCGCCGCGTTGTTGAACTCCTGCAGAAAACCGTTTTCGAAGATATTGACTTCGTTGTAGTCGATGCGCCGCCAACCGCTATGGCTCGCATTGCCCACATAGCGCACTTCCAGCGCGGTGTCCTTGCTGACTTCTCGCTGGACGCCAAAGTTCCAGTTCTCGGTGTAAGGCGTTCTCAGGTTGGGAGCCATGGTCTGGAAGGTGTTGCCGAAGGTGAAATCGGATTGATGGAAGGTCTGAGCAAAAGCTCCAGGAAACGCTACGAAAGCGTTGGGCAGGGGAGACTGAAGAGTCAAGCCAAAGGGAACACCGTTCACTCCGGGGGTGAGCTGCAGGCTTTGCAATTTGCCTGGGTTGTTTCCCGCGCCGTCAGCAAACATCTGCGAGCCTTCGTCGTAGTAAACCATCCCGAAGCCGCCACGCACCACCGTCGAGCGGCCAAACATTTTTGCGAAGAGTCCTTTTTCACTTTTAGGGTTCCAGGCAAAGCCTAGGTTGGGAGCCAGGTTGTTAAGGCGGGCTTTGGCAACATGCTGCCCCACTATATTCACTGGATCGTTGTTTCCGCTCATGCTGCCGGGTTGGAAGAGCCCCACCGACGGGCCAAAGAAATTGGCCAGGTTCGGGAAGGCGGTGATCCCGTTCACGTTGAACGGGGCGCCTTGCATCTCTTCGCGAAGTCCGTAGTTCAAAGTCAGGTTAGGCCGCACGCGCCAGGAATCCTGGCCGTAGAATCCACCCATGTAGGAACGCGTCCAGGTAATGTTCTCAGGTCCTCCATAGTGGAGCGTGTTGGGGTTTACAACTGCGCCATCGAGCACAGTGGACATGCGCGCTGTTAGCAGGTCGTAGAGTAACCGGGCGTTGCCCTGGTCCGTAGCGGATGCTCCAGGTAACGTAGTTCCAGTAAAAACGCCGGATTGAATCGGATCGGCAGTCTGGTTCCCGATAACGTAGCGGGGCACACCGAGAATGCCGTTGGGACCGGCCTGGGCGATGTCCTTCCAGTCGGTGCGCCGGTAATTGCCGCCCACGGTGAAGGTGTGGGTGCCGCGGATCAGAGTTGCCGTGTCATAGATGGTAGTGATGTAGTGGCGACCGGTAACCGTAGCCTGATCCAGCACCAGCGATGGAACGCCCAGGGTTGGAGTCAGCCGCAGCAGCCTTCCGCCGCCGATGTCGTAAAGCCCCGTGTTGCTGCCGGTAACCACGTCTCCGCTGTGCTGCACACCGTAGCGGACCTCGTTGAGTGTGTGCGGCGTGAACGCGTAATTCGCGCCCAGCGAATAGAGCCAGTATCCGGCAATCAGGAATTGAGATTGATTCGGCTGCCCGGGAATGGGGGTCTGCGGGAAGCCGGGATCGCGGAAGTGCCGCAGGTTCCACGTGCCTTGGATGGCCAGCTTTTGCGTGGCCTGGTAATCCAGGCGCGCTGTCGGGAAATACGACCACAAAGGCTCCGGCGTAAAGAACGTGAACGACTGTTGGTTAAAATTGTTGTTGAGGGGCGTGAGGAAGCCATGGGGCAGCGCCTGGTTCTGGTGGGCCAGCACGTAGCTGGCAATCGTCGGATCGATCGTGCCTTGAAAACCGTTGCTCTGCGCGATCTGCAGAACATTCGCCGTCTGGATAGTGCCGGCGTTGGGGCCGGTGCTGGCGCGATACGTGAAAATGCCCTGTTGGGCTCCGGTGTTGAGATAGTTGAAGGCATGCTGCGTCAGTTGCGGCTGGTATGTCTCTTCAACATTGACGAAAAAGAACAGCTTATGCTTCAAGCCCCACTTGGAAATAGGAATGAGCGGGCCGCCGAGGCTGCCGCCAAAGTCGTGGATGTGCTGCGTCGGATTGGGCTGTTTTTGGCTATTACGAAACCATGAATTGGCGTTGAACTGCGAACTGGTCGGCTGCCAGTAGAGAGTGCCGTGGTATTGATCGGTGCCGCGCTTGGTGATGAACTTCAGGTTCACGCCGCTCTCCGCGCCCGACTCGGCCCCTAGGCCCCCAGTCTCTACCGCAATTTCTTCCACCGCACCCAGGCGCGCCGGCACCGTCTGGAAGAACACCGTGCCGCCGCTCTTAAATCCGTTCGAGGCATTGTTAATACCGTCCGTGGTCACGTTCACGGCGCCGCCGGGCAGACCGTTGTAGTGGGTATCTCCGTTGCTAAGCGGTGTCTGCTGGCCTGGAACCAGGCGGGCCAGGCCGAGCGTGCCGCGGCCACCGAGCGGAAGATCTTTCACCGCGTCCGCCTCGATGGTCCTCGAAATCAGGTTTGAGGTGGTTTCGATGACCGGAGCCTGGGCTTCGACAGTGATTGTCTCCGTGCTCTGTCCGACCGTGAGGTTAACCGGTACGTCACTGACGCGGCCGGCCAGCACCTTCACATGGGCCACGCGCTCGACACGAAATCCCTGCTGGCTGACCGAGACTTCGTACGTCCCGAAGTTCAAGTCCGGAAAAAGGAACTCGCCCTGGCTGTTGGCCGTGGTCTGCTTGGTGATGCCAGTGCCTTCATCCATCAACACAACTTTGGCATTCGGAACCACCGCCCCGGTGGAATCGGTGATCGTGCCGGAGATAGCGCCGGCAATCCGGATCTGGGCTCCCAGCGGTAATGCGCACAGCGCAACCGACGCCAACAACAAAGCCAGCTTGAGAAGAAAATTCCTGGTCATCATACTCTCCCCTCTCGAATGGAATTTGCACGCCCCGTACCCCAATAGCGAAAACACTAATGCAAGCGCTTACATTTAATTCCAAAAAAATATTCGCGCCACACTCACATTGCCCAGCAAAGCTGTGCAACCGGTTCATTTCTGTATGAACACTGCATGCAAGCGCTTGCAGAGCGATGGTCTTAATATCACAGTGTGAAAGGCGGAGTCAAGTTCTTTTTGCGAATCTAAGCTCTTAACGCTTTCGGCGCGGTTCTTGTTTGGGCATTCCATTTTGGGCTGTCATGCGATGACGTCTGCCTGAAGGCCTGCGATTCGCTAGCGAAATCGCTAAGACGCTGATACTGCTCATGGGTTCAGTTTTTTCAAACTGACCCATTACCGAATTCTGTTCTCAGTTTGTGGAAAGGCGTCTCAAGCAAAAAACTGTAAACGCAGAGGCACGGCAGCCCTGCCCTATGTTTATATCCCTGGGTCGAAATCATAATTTATCGCGTGGTTGAAACTTTGAACAGCACCACTCCGTGAGACGGGATCATGGTTTGATAGCTGGCGGCGGGAAGCTGCACATTCGCATGCTTCCATAGATCTCGCGCCAGCAGTTTCCTGCCTGATAGACCAAGTGCTTCCCACGTTACGCTGATTTCCTGGGCTTGGTCGGAGCGATTGAAAAGACCAAGCGCCACAGAACCATCATGCAGCGGGCGGACGATCACCACAGCCGTCGCCTCAGCATCAGAGATGCGCCTGGCTGGTTTGCCGTCCGTGTCCTGATCGACCGCGATCACTTCGGAATTCATCAGGATGCTCTTCGTCTCATCCGACATTGCGCGCAAGTCGTTGCCGGCAAGCAGGGGCGCGGCCAGAAGCGCCCACAGACTCATGTGGGTCCGATATTCGTCCGCGGTCATCCCGCCATTACCGATTTCCAGCATGTCCGGATCGTTCCAGTGACCCACGTTCGTATAAGAAGCAATCTCCATTTGGCGAAAGCCGATTCTATCCAGTGATCTCCAGTTGTCGCTGATATCACCCGTGGTACGCCACAGATTTCCCCCTACTTTTGGTCCCCACTTCCAAACGTCGCCGATCCCGTACTGGCACAGGCTGTAGACCATAGGCCGCCCCGCTTTACGCAGAGCATCGCCCATCTTCTGATAGCTAGCTTGCATTTCCTCATTCTTGTAGATCCTGGAGGCGCTGCACCAATCGTACTTAAGGTAGTCGATGCCCCAGGCGGCAAACGTTTTGGCGTCTTGCTCTTCATGTCCGTAGCTGCCTTCATATCCCGCGCATGTTTTGGGACCGGGAGAGGAATAAATGCCGATCTTCAATCCCTTCGAGTGCACATAGCCGGCTAGAGCTTTCATATCGGGAAACTTCAGGTTGCTGGTGATATTGCCCTGCGCATCCCGCGGTCCCTCCCAGGTGTCATCGATGTTCACGTAAGCATATCCCGCCTGCTTCATGCCGCTGGATACCATGGCGTCGGCAATGCTGCGGACCACGGAATCATCGACCTTGCCGGCGAATTTGTTCCAGCTATTCCAGCCCATCGGTGGTGTCCGTGCCAGCCCGTTGTCCTGGACGTCATGTAGATCGGGCAAAGGGAGGCGCGGTGGAGGCAAAGCGGCTTCCGGTTTTGTACGCTCAGCCGTTCCCTTGAACGGCTCACGTCCGGGAGCCTGCGAGATCAACGTGATCTTCTCTCCAGCCAGAGTGCCTTCGTAGACGACCCGCCGGGTCTGCGGCGCCGTGCCAAAGATCACCACGAATTGCAGGGTGCCATTCTTGAAAGTGCCTTCCGTGATGGGGACTTCGCGCCCGCCGGCAAGTACTTTGCCGGTAATGGTCTCGCCGTCCTGCTTGAGTTCAAAGAAGGTCTCACGAAAATTCCCATCGCCTGTAGGCACGCGGAAAACCCAGAATCCGCTCAAGTCCACCTGCGTCCAGGCAGAGGCGCCTATCAACAGAAGAATGATGGGAACCAAACCAATAGTGAGAAATCGCGACTTCGGGCGTACTTCATCATGAGCAGGTTTCATCTCAGTCTCCGCTGTAATTCAACGGCGTCATTGTAAACGCTTTCATTATGTGATGCGAGCTTCCATCAAAAACCTGAACCGCGGGCGCAAGAACTCCCTCCGCACGGCTATGTCCAGATCCATGAAAGCGCTTACATAATAGCGCAAAAAATGCTACTCTATCCGGCGCAAACATTTGGGAACCGGATTCATGCGCTTGCTTGTCTCAATATCTTTCTTCTTTCTTGGCCTGCAGGCTGCCGGGCAGACGCTCGCGAACGGGCAGTTCAGCGTCGTCTATTCTTCCCATGGCATTGCCAGTCTCAAGCATGTTCATGACGCGTATGACACCGATTACATTGGTTCGGGAAAAACCCTGGGGGACGTACTGATCCGCTATCGAGAGCCCGGTGAGACAGGATGGAAGCAGGCACAGAGCGCGCACAACATGCGGGCCACGGAACAGCAAGTCTCTTTCGATGTGGGACGGGCCGTTCCGACCCTGGCGACGCTGAGCCGTGTCAATTCTTCCGTCGGTGCTCGAGGACTCTCTCCGCTCAACGATCAGATTGAACCCAGGAACTCTGGGGATACAGCTGTTCCTTTCTTCGTCTGGGCCAACCGGTCTGGGACCGAGGAGTGGGTGCAGTACGACTTCCCTGCCCCCACGCAAGTCTCGTCGGTGCAGGTGTACTGGGCTGAAGCTGCCTTCGGAGGAAACCAGTGCAAACTGCCGTTGTCATGGAAACTGCAATATCGGAACAACGATCTTCAAAGCAACGCGCAGTGGCTGGACATCGATTCGTCCGGCGAATACGGCATCGCTGCTGGCCTGTTCAATGCGGTTGCCTTCCCTCAGGTGACAGCTACGGCGCTACGTTTGTTGGCCCAGCTGCCACCAAACGCAACATCGGGAATTTTTGAATGGCGCGTGAACGCCAATGAAGGCAAGCGGATTGAAAGTGTCTCCGACCTTGCGGCCACGGAAACGTTTCAACTCAACAATGAGTCCCTGCTATGGACGATCGAAGTGCGCAACCAGACCAGCAAGCCAATGAAAATCGGAGATATCGGAGTGCCTCTCCTGTTCAACACGCAGTACGTCCGGGACAGGACTGAGACTTACACCAAGCGGCTCATCCGCCATAGCTTTATCGGCGGAGACGGTTCGTACATATTCTGGATGCGCACCAACGGCGAGGGACCTTACCTGGTCATGACCCTGCAGGAAGGAACCGCGCTCGATTACTTCGATCAGGGGCGGGAACGGAATTTTAACGTCTATCTCCACTCCGCAGCGAGCCGTACCGACCTGGCTGCGAAAAGCGGAGCGTGGCGGTTGCCCACCAGCGAACTGGAGTTGTCGCCGATGGGACAGCCGGGGGACTCCGCGCGGTATGGATTCAAATTTCGCTGGGCCCAGGATTACGATTCGGTTCGAGACGTTCTCTATCAGGAAGGCGCATTCGACATCAACGTGGTGCCCGGAATGACCGTTCCTACCGATCTGGCGGCGATGTTTTCTTTACGAACGCACAACCGGATCAACGCGATTGTGCCCGAACATCCGGACAAAACTACGGTGGAAGCTATCAAATCGCCGGGCAAGGACGTACACGTCTACCGGGTGAGATTTTCACACCTTGGCGAAAACATGCTCAAAGTTGAGTACGGTCGCGGACAGTATCTCGCGCTGGAATTCTTTGTCACCGAGCCGCTGGAAACTTTGATCAAAAAGCGCGCTCAATTCCTGGTGACCCACGAGCAATGGAAGGACCCAAAGCTCTGGTACACGGACCTCTACTCGCAATGGGACATGAAACACCAGGTGCTGCGCAGCCCTGATGATCTTGATGGACTCCAGTCTTACGCCGTGGCCTGCGACGACCCTGCGCTGGGCAAGGCGCCTTATCTCGCGGCCAAGAACGTCTTCTTCCCCGACCAACAGGAGGTTGATTCTCTGGAGAACTATATTCGCCGCTATGTTTGGGGCGGCTTGCAGCAAACGGAAACGGAGCCTTACCCGTACGCCATCTACGGCATTCCCAACTGGAAAGCGAATCGCGAAAGCAGCTACGACGACCGGCGCGGCAAGAAGCACCTCTGGAGGATCTACGATTATCCCCATCTGATTTCGCTGTATTACAACATGTATCTCATCGCGAAGAATTATCCGCGCATGGTGAGCCACCAGGACCGGGAGGGCTATCTGGAACGGGCCTTCGGCACTGCCATTGCGTTCTTCACCGTTCCCATGGAAATCGAGAAATGGTCCGCTTATCAGACGGGCACGTATAACGAACTGGTGATCCCCAGCCTGATTCAAGCGCTCGAAGAGAACGGCAAACAGGCCAATGCTCGTGCGCTACGAATACATTGGGAAAACAAAGCAAGATATTTCATCGTCGAACATCCTTACCTCTTTGGTTCGGAGTATCCGTTCGACTCGACCGGGTTTGAGTCAACGCATGCGCTGGCAAAGTACGCCATGGAGCGCCTGAACGATCCAGAGGCAACGGAATTTCAGCGAGCCGTAAAACGGGAAGACGCAGACAATTTTCTTGAACAGCAGATGAAGTTGAACCTTGCCTGCCGTGGCATGGAACCTGCTTACTATTGGCTGGGCAGCGATTACCGGGCCGGAGGTAACGGCGGTTACACGCTCAGCTACATGTCGCAGATGGGAGGCTGGGCCGTGGAAGATTACGCTGTAAATTTTGCCAAAGACCCCACGCCTTACTTGCGGCTCGGGTACGCTTCTTACCTGAGTTCTTGGGCCTTGTTGAATTCCGGCACCGCGGATTCGAACTATGGGTACTGGTATCCAGGAAAAGAAAACGACGGCGCCGCCAGCGGTGGTTTCGAGCCGCGCCCCTGGGGTCAAGCCTGGCTTGGCAACAAGGAGATGGGACACGGGCCGTGGTGGTACTCCGGCGAGATTGATCTTGGTTTCAGTGGCGCCTTGCGCACGTCGGCCACCGTGGTTGCCGACGATCCCATCTTCGGTTTGTTCGCCTATGGCGGCGATCTGAAAAGAAAAACCGGGTCGATTGAGGTGGTTCCGAAAGATGGTTTGCGGGCACGGTTTCGCGTCCTGCTTCACGACGTTCGCCTGCAAATGGAATTGGCCCGCGACGGGTTCGCCAGAAACATGCCAGTCACGTTCGATCCATCTCTCAAGCAATTTAGCTTCCTGGTAGAGAACCGTTCCGGCGATGATCACAACACAGTCCTGCATCTCCGCGGATTGCCTGCGGGTGTCTATCAGGTAACTGTCGCAGGGGCATCCATGCCCGCCGTCGACAGCCAGCATGGTGAGCCGCGAGATGTCACGCTACCGATTCGGTCCGCCACCGTCCCCGTAACAATCAGCCGCAAGCAAGAGAGGAAACCTCAATGAAACATGGCCGGAATGTGTTTGGGAAGGCAATGATAACGTGCGCGCTCCTGGCTGTTTTGGTCCCAGGGCTGCGCCAGACAGCCGCAGCTCAGCGGCCTGCGGCCACACCGACTCCGACTCCCGGGCCGATGCTGGATCAAGGCGTCATCAACCTCAACACGCCAGAATTCAGCCTTGACTTAGTGCGCTCGTCGCAAACCGTTGCTGCCCTTAAGCCCAAGATCAGCAGCTCCAGCGAGTTTGATTTCACACCGGGTGATTTGCTTAAGGAGCGCTCGCAGGACGGTTATTATCACTTAGGGGACCTTGACCTACGTCTGCGTGCAGGAAGTTCAGGAGAGTGGAAGAGCTACTCAACGGCATTTGCTCGACAGCCAGTAACTGCCTTGCCAGCTTCGGGACAAATCCTTGCGGCAGCCGACCTCACGCCTACGTTTCCCGCGGAATTGCCTCTACAGATCACGCGAACCTGGGCGGTGGAAGACGGCAAGCTCGTTCTGCGTTTCACCTTGAAAAACAAAACGGGCGAGCCGATTGAGATCGGGGCTTTGGGCGTACCGATGATCTTCAACAACGTGCTCAACAACCGCTCCCTGGAACAAGCCCACGCGCTCTGCTCTTTTTATGATCCCTACATCGGCGAGGACGCCGGTTATCTCCAGATAACCCGGCTGAGTGGCGCGGGCCCGGCGCTCCTGGTAGTGCCGGATGGCAAGACCCCGTTTGAAGCCTACAACCCAATCCAGAACAGACGCAGGTCCGCCGCCGCAACAGTTTTTACCGATCCCACGCCGCGCGGCGTGACCTTTGAAGGCTTCTACGACTGGATGATTCATAGTCAAGCCTATGCTGAAAATGAATGGAAGAAAGCCGAACCGTGGAACCCACCAACCATTCTGACGCTTGCACCGGGTGAATCGAAAACCTACGGGCTCAAATTCCTACTGGCCGATTCGATTCGGAATATTGAATCGACCCTCGCTGCCAATCACCGTCCGGTAGCCGTGGGCGTTCCGGGTTATGTCCTGCCAATGGACATCGATGCGCATCTCTTCCTGAAATACGCCAAAAACGTCAAGTCATTGAATGTTGAACCTGAGGGAGCAATCACGATCAGCCGCCAGGCCGCAACCAAAGCCGGCTGGAAGGCATACGCGTTGAAGGGCAAGTCGTGGGGACGAAGTCGCGTGACCATTACCTACGACGACGGCCTGGTCCAGACGATCAACTATTTTGTGATCAAGGCCGCCGCCCAGGCAGTGGCGGACATGGGCCACTTCATGACCACCAAACAGTGGTTCGTCGATCCCAACGATCCTTTCCACCGTAGTCCTTCGATTATGTCCTACGACCGCGAGGCCAACCAGATCGTGATGCAGGACAGCAGAGTGTGGATCGCCGGCCTGGGCGACGAGGGCGGCTCCGGGGGATGGGTCGCCGCGCTCATGAAAGAGCTGGGCCAGCCGGACCAAGACGAGCTCGCAAAGATCCAGCAGTTCGTAGACAACGTGCTGTGGGGCGGCCTGCAATTCAAAGATGGAGCGCACCCCTATGGAGTGCGCAAGAGCCTGTTCTACTATCAGCCCGACCAGATGCCCGCGGATTATTATCGCAGCGACCTCAATTGGAAGAGCTGGACGAGCTGGAACAAGCAGGCGTCTGAACTGGTCAACCGTTCGTTTAACTATCCTCATGTTGCCGCGGCATACTGGGTGCTGTACCGTCTCGCCCGCAATCATCAAGAGCTTGTGACCAACCATCCCTGGGATTGGTACCTGAACCATGCTTATGAAACGTCCATGGCGATGACAAATCTTGCGCCGGGTTACGCGGTCTTCGGTCAGATGGAAGGCGACATATTCCTCCAGATTCTCCTCGATCTGCAACGTGAAGGTATGAAGACGCAAGCTGATGCCCTGGAAGCCAGCATGCGAAAGCGCGCCGAGCGCTGGAAGAATGAAAAATACCCCTTCGGCAGCGAAATGCCGTGGGACTCTACCGGCCAGGAAGAGGTTTATGCATGGACGAAATATTTTGGCTACCAGGAGAAGGCCGAGGTCACGCTCAATGCGATTCTGGGTTACACGCCGACCGTCCCGCATTGGGGCTATAACGGAAGTGCCCGCCGCTATTGGGATTTTCTCTACGGAGCGAAATACAGCAGAATCGAGCGGCAACTCCATCACTACGGCTCAGGCATCAACACCATTCCGTTGCTGGCCGAGTATCGTGAGCACCCTGAAGATTTTTACCTGTTGCGTGTCGGCTATGGCGGCACGATGGGGGCCATCACCAACATCGACCAGGAAGGTTTCGCGTCGGCCGCGTTCCACGCTTTTCCTGACATGCTGAAGTTTGATCCTCTCTCCGGGGATTACGGTCCTAACTTTTTCGGCCATGCTCTGAACTCGGCTACTTACATCGTTAATCATCCTGAGTTCGGCTGGCTGAGTTTTGGAGGGAACCTCCAAGCTAACGGCGGCATCGTGAAGGTCACGCCGCTCGATGCCTTTCGTATGCGCGTCTACCTGGCTCCGCTGGGTACATGGCTCACACTCGACGCCGGGCAGTTTGAGGGCCTGGAGTTTAATTCCGTCACCGGCGCCCTGCGCGTCGGTTTCGCCGCTGCAACTCAGGTCACGCCCGTGGCCCGTTTGCGCATTGAACAGCCTGCAAAAACAGATAAACTCGGTACCTATCATCCAGTGAAGCCATTCGGTACCGACCGAAGCGCCTATGTAGTTCCGCTTACCTCGAAAACAACTTGGATAGAACTTACTGCGGCACGCTAAGCACACAAGGGAGCGCATTCAGGAACAGGACAAGCGGCTTGGCGAGACCCCGGACAAAAGTGGGTCCCCTGAAAAAGCCTCATCATGTACCTTAGCCCTCCAAGCTCTTATTTTGCGCGGAGCCTGATCTCAACCCGATAAGTTCCCGTTTAACTCAATTTCCCAGAAATTTGTCCGCCCTGCTCAATGCTCCCGATGGGATTGTGAGCAACATCGCGCTACTACGTCAACAAGCGTAGTTTTGGCGCTCCTTCTTCCCCGCAAGCGGTTTCGAGTGCCAGCCGTTCCCCTGCATCTTCCCGACATTTAGACATTGACAACAAGCTGAGAACAAATTGAGAACAAATTGAAACAAAATTGAGGTCTCCTTGAGGACTTTGCTCCGGTCCGTCGTCTATTTTTGACCCGTTTCCCGCCAGGAACCAAAGTTGGTGGCTGGAAAAGTTCTTCCCAAAACGGTCCGTTCAGGGCGGCGCATTCGCACCTCTGCCGGGCCGTAGCGGGCGACGGCAAGCGTTTTATTCAAACCTTCATCAGCACGGTGAATCACCGTGCCGGGAAGAAAAACTACAAGGAGACGAAATATGCCCAGATCACCCCACCGGCAACCCTATCCAAGAAAATGGGTCTTGTTTCTGTTGTGCGTCTTCATGACTTTGGTCATGAATGCAGGCAGCGCCTTTGCACAACGGCGGGTCATTTGTGACAGCGGATCGGACTGCGGTCCTGATCCAAGCAGGACCACTACCGCGGTATATGACCGGGCGGTCGCCGCGCGCACAACAATTATGAACCAGCGCGGTCCGGCCAATCCGCTCATGATCGTAAACCGGACTCCGATGGTAAAGAACGTGCTGGGCAGCCGGAGCTATGACTACTCTATCAATTTAGTGTCTTTGTCCGGACGCAATAACACAAATCTGAACCTCAGCCTCACCTATAACAGCCGGATTTGGTCGCGGAGCGCAGACGGCCTGATCCTGAATAGTGATATCGACAATCCCAGCCTCGGTTTCCGCGGCGTCGATTTTGGCTTTCTCCAGTGGAGCGTCGCTAATTCGGATTGGATTGTAACGGCCGCAAATGGGTCCAAGAACGAACTCATGCCCGTGAGCGGCACCAATTTGTACCAGTCACAGGATTCGACCTACCTCCAGTTTAATGGCGCAACGAATGTGCTCACCTACCGCGACGGTACACAGGTGTTTTATGAGCAATTTGGGCCAGGGCCATTTAGCGCAACCAGTCCATTGCGGCCCACCAAGATCGAAAATACCAATGGCAACTTCATCAGCATCACTTACACCAATGCCATCAATTTGAGCGTCAACGCAATCACTGACACGCTCGGCAGGGTCGTCAATTACGCTTACGATTCCTCCGGACGGCTTACCAGCATCACTCAGGGAGCAAGGACGATTACTTTCGCATGGAATACAGCCTATGTCCTGAACTATAACTTTTCTCTTCCGGTGATTGCCAGCCCGGCGACTGGCAGCGTGCAAAGCGTCCTGAGCAGTGTGACTTTTGCGGACCATACAAGCGTCAATTTTCTCTACGGCGACTGGGGGATGGTCAACCGGATCGAGCGGAGGAGCAGCAACGGGACTCTGCGCGCATTTGTGAGTTACGACTTCCCTTCGGCGAGCGCTGGCGCAGTAGCTGACGCGCCTGCCTTTACGCAACAGACTATCTTTGATGGCGTCAACACATCCGTGTGGAACTACTCGGTCACGCAAAATCCTTCCGGGCTTGTGACCTATTCCGCGGTGACCGACCCTTACGGGACCACTACCGCAACAACATTTTCATCAGCGGGAGATTGGAAGGACGGGTTGCCGTTGACGGAACAGGTAACGGACTCAGCGGGGAAGGTCTGGCGCACCCGCGCAAAGACCTGGACCTCCGACACCGGCACGTCGGCAGTCAACCCTCGTATCGCCTCCGTGGTGACGCAACTCGATGATGGTACGCAGTCGGCCATAACGTATGCGTACGACGCCAATGGCAACGTAACCGACATGCGGGAGACCGATTTTGCCTCTGGGACCCCGGGACCGTTGCTTCGCGAAACGGTGACCACCTATGCCGTTCTGGGCAACCACATTTTGAATCGACCGGCGCAAGTTTTGATGAAAAATGCCACCGGCATACTGTCTCGCAGCGACTTTGCTTACGACGAATATGCCTCCCTCCCCTTGCATGGAGTCAGCCCTGCAGCGATCCAGCACGATGACACGAACTATTCCACCGCTCCAACGAACGCGCGCGGCAATCTCACGTCAAAGACCGTCTACACGAACGCAGCGCTGGGAACAGGAGCGGTCAAGAGCATCTTCACCTATGATGTGTTGGGTAACCGGATTGTCGCTCAGGAAGGCTGCTGTACCCAGGCACGCTCCCAATACTCTGCAACCACGCAGTATGGCTTTCCCGACTCTCTCACTACGGAACCAGCCGGCAACCAGCTGACGGCCAGCTATATCTACAATCTGACTTCCGGTACCATCTCAAGCCTTACGGACGTCAATGGACAGGTCACGACTTATACGTACGACGTCAATAACCGCACAACCAGCGTCCACACCCCGGATGGAATCACCAGGAGCACCGCCTATGACGATGCCAGCGGAAATCCTGGGTGGACCAGTTCAACCACCGCTGATTCGCGGATAACGGTTGTCACGGCCGATTTTGGCGGCCAGGAAATCAGCAATAAGCTCTTCAATGGCGCCACGCTATTAAGCACCGTTTCGTCAAGCTATGACGCGCTTGGACGAACAACGCAATCCAGCAATCCGTATGGATCCGGTGATACCGCGGTCTACACGACCTATACGTACGATGCGTTGGGACGCGCGATCACTCGTACGCCGCCTGCCTTGACTGCCGGGGTTAGTCAAAACAGCTATCAAGCCAGCCATGCCGGCCACACCACCACGTTCACTGATCCTGGAAGCCGGCAGCACCGGGAATTGCACAACGCCATCGGGGAACTCGTGGAGGTTGATGAGCCCGGCGACAGCTTCGCCGGAAGCCCGTCAGCCGGCACATTGACCATCAATGGGACATTGCAAGGCCAAACAGGAGGAAGCACAGCCGCAAGGGGGACGGTAACGATCTCGGGCGCTGAGATGTCCATGGACGTCGATCCTTGCTACAACCCGGACATCATCCCACCTGAAGGCGGCTCAGGACCATCGTGTCCGCGGACCATCTGGGATTCCGGCTCCGTCACGATCACGGTGAATGGATTCGCGAAATCGGTTTGGTACGGCTCTGGCAGCACCTCGGCGACGATTGCCTCCGGTTTGGCCAGTGCCTTTAATGCGGACGGCGCGTCGCCGGTCACGGCAAGCGCCAGCGGCGCGGTCGTTACGGTGACGGCCAAGGTCGCAGGTACAGCGGGCAACAGCTATTCTCTTTCCGCGAGCGCCTCCACGAATGACGCCAGTGATTTCTGGAGCTCATCGTTTACACCATCCCCCGCCGGTACTACTCTCAGCGGAGGCTTCACAGGTACCACAAGCTATGACTCAGGCACTGTAAACGTCAGTGTGGGATCTTTTACTGCCAGTGCTCCCTATGGCCAGAGCGGGAACAGCACAGCCGCGCTGGTAGCGGCAGCGCTCGCTGGCTCAGGCCCCTCGGGACTGAACCGCCTCGGGTCGCCGGTGCATGCCACGGCCAGCGGCAGCAACATCTCTCTGTCATATATCAATATTGGCACCGTCGACAATGTCGCGGTTACCGCAACCTCCAACCCTAGTAATCCCAGCCTGTTCCCGGGCGGTTCGTTCAGCGGTAGCACAACCCTGACCGGCGGACAAGATCCTTCTCCCTCAAGCATCGCTCACCCGTATGTGACGCAATACAGTTACGACGGGATGGGCAATCTTCTCCAGGTCAACCAAGGTCAACAGGTCCGCACCTTCGTTTATGACAGCCTCGGTCGACCGACGTCAGTGAAAATACCAGAGAAACAGAACCAGGCGATTACCCTTACGTACACTGATTTCAACGCGATCGCCACCCGTACGGATGCGCGAGGCGTCATCACCACCTACGGATATGACGGGCTGGGACATCTGACCAGCGTTAGTTACTCCGACGGGACACCAGCCGTTACCTATACCTATGGAACCGCTGGGGCGCCGAACTTTGGCGCCGGCCGCCTCATCAGCGCAACCGATGGCGCCGGATCAGAGAGCTACCAGTACGACGCCATGGGCCGCGAAACCAAGTGCATTCGCGTCATTGGAGCCAACACATATGTGATCACATACGCTTACACGCCTGATGGACGAATCGCTTCCACTACGTATCCCTCAGGCAGAGTTGTGAACAACAGCTATGACGGCATTGGCCGTCTCACTCAGGTAGGAACGGGTGGGACCAGCCTATTCAACATCAACTCTTATAATGCGGCCGGGCAAATTCTGGGTGCGCTCTATGGCAACGGAATTCAAGCCTCTTATAGCTATAACAATCAATTACAGATAGCTTCGATTCTCATTGGAAACACGAGTCCGCTCCTCAACCTCTCTTACAACTGGGGCGGAGCGAACGATGACGGACTGCTGATGGGCGTGACCGACGGGTTAACTGCCGCTCGCACCACCAGCTATACCTATGACCAGCTGAAACGCCTGGCCACAGCACAGACAGTGGATCTAACCTCTCCTGGAACATGGCGGCTGCAGTTTAGCTATGATCGCTATGGTAATCGCTTGAGCCAGACGCCTACCGGTGGAACAGCTTCCATGCCCTCCAACTCGGTGACGATCGACCCCACAACCAATCGAATCACCACCGCTGGTTATGACGCCGATGGCGACATGACGAGTGATGGCATTAACAATTACACCTTTGACGCAGAAAACCGCATCACGCACGTAAATGGGACCGCCAACACCTATGCCTACGATGGAGCGGGTTTGCGCGTCAACCGGAATGGAAACTACTACGTCTATTCCGGCGGGCACGTGATCGCGGAATATGCGAGTGGCGCGCCAGCTGCTTCTCCAACCACTGAGTATGTCTATGCCCGTAACAAGCGCGTCGCCACGATAGCCGGTGGAACCACGAACTACCCCTATTGGGACCACCTCTCGATCCGGGCAAACGCCAACTCCTCGGGAGCGGTGATTCGCACTTTCGGCCACTTCCCGTTTGGTGAAACCTGGTACGAAACCGGCACGCATGACAAGTGGGGCTACACGACGTATGAAAATGATTCGGAATCGGGTCTGAACTATGCCATGGCCCGCTTCCACAACCCGCGGCTGGGCCGGTTCATGTCTCTTGATCCGTGGCCGGCTGACAAGCATCATCCCCAAAGCTGGAACCGCTATCCTCACGGAAACAACAATCCCATCAGCTTCTCCGATCCGAGCGGCATGGATGGTTGTGACGACGAAGGCGGCGATTGCGGCGGCGACGACAGTGGCGGTGACGGTGGTGTAGATCCCGCATCGCTGAAGGATGGTGAAGACGGTAGTGGCGGCGGCGATAGCGCCGGAGATAACAGCGGTGGCGATGACCCGAACAAAAACCAATGTTCAGATCCCAATACCGCTTGCGATTCCCACGGCAACTGCGTGTTCGGAAACTGCCCAGGTAGTTCCGACGGAAGTAATCCCACGGGGAGCAATACCGGCAACACGGATCCCTCCAATGATGGCAGCAACAAAGATACTAATCCAAGTAATGACGATACTCCGGATTCAAATAACAATCCAGACAACAGTCCAAACAGCAATCCAAGCAACAGCCCAGGCAATGATCAAAACAACAATCAGCCGCCGACGCCAAAGCCGCCAGACGCCCCCGGCCCTCCGGCACCTTCACTGAACACATGCGACTGGATGGAGGTCGGAGGAGCTGGGCTTGCAGTGACTGGCGGTGTAACATTCTTGTTTGGTCTAGGAGCGGACGCTACCGTGGTCGGAGCTCCAGCAGGCCTTACGGCGAATGGCGTCGGTGGAGTGCTAATGGCAGTGGGCGGAATAGTTGGTGGGCTAGGCGTGATAGGCAACAAGCTGCACATCTGCAAATAGTGAGGATTTGTATGAGTAGGAACATAGTGACCTCGGAGGCGATGCGCCCAGCGCATCGCCTATCTTTGATCTTGATGATTTTTCTTTTTCTCCTGGCAGAGGGTATCGCCCTGAGCAATTTCTGGGAAAGACGTGAGATGCATGTGGACATCTACAGTGCTTCTTTGATTCCTATGCTAATTGCGATCCCGTTGGCTGCTTGGATACAGATCCGTAGAAGAATCAGAAACACTATTCTGGACCCTGGAGTCAATCAGACACCGCTTCTAAATGTCCAATATTGGCTCACATCATTGACTCTGATCTTTTATGCGATACTCACCTTGACTATGTCGTTATTGCTCAACGCAGTCATGCACCTGAGACACCAGTGATATTGTCAAGCATTGGTATTTTCGCAGGTTAAGGCAAGGAAAGCAGCATTCCACCACGGTACTTCCAACTGCGCAAGTGCCACGGTCGCACGACCGCTCCGGCGGTCGTGCAATCGCGTTTAGCAGCCGCCCTAAACTTCTAAAGCGGTCAGCATTGCCAGTCGCATTTTGGTTTTTGCTTTCAATGACTAACCACGCTAACGTTATTGAGCATTACGATATAACAGTCATCTGTCGCCCTTTGTTTGCAATAGTCCAAGGCTGCGGTTCTCGCCTCCTCCAAGGTGCGGCGTCCGAACTCGTAGCCCCACCTGTCGCCAGAACCGACCGCGAATGCTTTTTCCCCCGGTGCGGTCAAGTAAAGCTGGAATCCTTTCTGTCCCGACACTGAGAGCCCTTGCGGAGCGCGTACGCGCGGCACTGGTGGGATCGGCAGAAGTTGGGCGCGCAATACGAGACCACCGGTCTTCAGAAACCCTTCCACGTACTTTGTCCAGATGGGAATGCCTAACATGGTGAACAAAAAGTGTCCCTCATTCCCGAAAGGCGGAGCGGCAATGAAGGTTGCCTTTCCGCCAGCTTCGTTAAACTCCCGATATAGGCCCTCGGCCAGGTCCGATTTAAAAAAGTGATCGTTCTTTGCATAGACCCACAGCATAGGCACGCGGGAATTCTTGCCTAAGATCCAGAAGGTGCTGAGCAGGCTGCCAGGCTGGCAGACCGTGTCCGGAGCAATGTGTCCGGCTCCGCCGGCAAAGCTGATGGCAGCAACAAGTCCGGGCGGCGGGTCCACTGTGACCGCCGTTACAGCCAGCCCTCCGCCGGAGCCCCCCACCGCAATGATGCGCTTTGCGTCAATCTCAGGTAAGCCGGACAGATAGATGATGGCGGCACGCAAGTCCCGGGCCGACTCTCTGGCCGGATGCATATAGTCCGGATACTCGCACGACACAATGCTCTCTGCATATTGGCCACCGGACCTTCCGTAACCGCGACGCATCACGATGACCGTTGCCCATCCACGTCGCGCGAACTCCATCGCCAAAGGCAACACACGCTGTGGCGTCATCGCAGCGCGCTCACTGGCTGTTGCCGGCGTACCGTGCGTAAGTAGCGCAAGTGGATGGCGGCCGGGTTCATTCGGGCGCACCAATAGCCCTTCTAATCCATTCGGTCCGGCTTCCTTCATGGGAATACGCAGAGATTGGAAAACAAAAGCGCCAGAGGCTTCAGCTTGTCCATCTTGCCCGCGCGACCCATAGACAACTGTTAACGGGACAAGAAGCAGCAAACGGCACACTCGACGGCTGAACATGGGAGAGCAACACTATAAACTAAGCAGGAGCGTGGTTGATTGCTTGGCAGTCGCGGGGCGTCGTAGCTCACTGCCCTGAGACTGGCTACTTCAGGTGGACAGGCTGGGTGAAAGCTCCATTCCCGGCCGAGTCCCATACCGCAAAGCGTATCCACTTCTTGCCCGCAACGTCGAAGGGGATAACAAATTTCTTGGCACTGAAGGGCGGGAGATCGGTCACCGGCAAGATTTGGGTATGAACCGAGTCGCCGTCGCCCCATACCAGTTCCGCAAACTCCAGAGGAAAAGTCCACTCTACCTCCGCGCTGTATGCGCGGTGCGGCCCGCTGCCTTCAATACTCCAGTTGCGGAAAAGCACCTCTCCGCTGGAAACAAAGAAATCGCCGGCGCGCATCGCGCTCAAGATGGGCGACCAGTCCTCAGCAAACATTGGCACGCGGTCGAGTTTTACGTAGTTGACGATCAACTGTGGGAAGGTTTCATCGTCTGGGTACTTCATGTATGTGTCACCCTCGGCGATGAGGTATTTTGGACCGGTCCAGTTGTTCATTTTGTCCAGAAGACCGAGGCAGCGTCTTTCGCACAGCCTTTTTTCGGACTGATCTACTGGCAGAGATTGGAAGGATGCGCCCAGAAATCTGTCGCTGATGAAATGTTCCTTTTGCCGGACAGCTTCGGGGTAGCCGGTTGAACCCTTGGTTCCCGGATGAGCCTGCCATAGGAACCCGTTCTCGCGGCGCAACAGATCCAGTTCTTCAGCAGCCGAGCCGATGTGGTAAACCTGGCCGTACTGCGGATCATGCTCGACGAACGGCTGGGCGGCCTGCCGGGTCTGCGACCAGAACACCGGGTGTGGCATGATGCTTATATAGTGGCCGCCGAATGTATCGTCCGGCTCTTCGCCGGGAATCAAAAGAAAATTGCGATCGGAGAAACGGCGGCAGCCGTCGAAATAAATTTTTTGCTCCGCGAAGCGAATGGGACCAGAATCTTTAGGGTGTGAGTCGGAGTGAAAATCCGCCAGGTTAACAATGTTGACGCCGAGATCGCGAAATACATCCACCCAGGTGGGGTGCAGGTCGATGGTGCCAGCATCGGAAAGTTGTTCGTTGAAGTGCATGTGAAAGTGACTCGCCATCACCTTGAATCCAGGCATGGCTTTGTAACGGTCCTCATGCGTAAACTCAAGCACGGACTGCTGCGTGGCCCGCGCATCGGACGCACTCAGGTAGTAGTAGACCGGCATTTGCTGCCATGTTCCAGGCGGGGCGTTATAGAGCGCGAAGTTGTTGATGTCATGGCGAGCTTCGTGGGCCCGTAGTTCCCATTCAGCGTCGCTGACGCCGTAAGGGTTGTAAGGCTGCTCGCGGTCCGCTTGCCGCACGCCTAGCGCGAAGGAGCCATCACTGGTCTTGCGGTAATAGACAAAGCCCAGATTGGTCTCGATCTCGCGCGCGAAAAAAAATTTATGAGAAGGCGGAAAATAAGCCAACGAGCCGCCGCCGGTCTCAAGGATGGCCAGCCGGTTGCGCGCTTTGAGTGCAACCGGATCGCCGTTTACATCACCACCGAAATCGTATTCCTGCCAGGCCCGCGCCGGGTCCCGCCAAACGATGCGCGTGCCATCGTCGATGGCAAAGCCCTTGAGCCCCGCAAGATATTTGTACGCCACTGATGGCTCTTCGGTCTTGGCGATAGCTTCTTGCCGCAGCAGGTTTGTGCCACGGTAGACCGTGAAACGCAACTCTCCCGAAAAGATGCCAAGCTCCAGCCCAGAGAAGTTAACTTCCAGACGGGCTCCTTCGGTTTTTACGTGGCAAGCGGTGGTGTGGAACGTTGCCCAGGCGTGGCGTATTTCTTCGGGTTTGCGTGGCAGTCCCAAGCTGCCCGCGCCGGGAACCATCAGCGGAGCGTCCCAGAAAGCGTTCCATTTTTCACGCTCGATGACTTCGGGCGTGATCTCGACCTTCAGTGCCCGCAAAGGGCCGGCCTGCTGCTCTGACATGCGCCGGACGCCGCTCGTAACCTCGAACTCCGGGACAAGATCGCGCCCCAGAACGATCCGGTTTCCTTTGGTCGCTCGCGCAGCCAGTTCGTGCACCATAGGCTGGCCGCCGCGGACCATGAACGATGCCTGCAACTGCTGCTGGTGTTGACCTTGCCAGGTCACTTCGAGAATGTCACCGCGCATTTGCGCCTGAAGGCCGTCGATCCGCTTGTACTCGCGCAAGTCGCAGCTTTGGGCTCGTGCGGCGCCACACAAGCTCAGACATAAAAGGAACCCTAGGAATCTCAAAATGCTTTCTCCTGACGCAGCTCCTGTGACGACCCTCAAGCCGCCGGAGCTAATAATAAAATGACGAGCCTGCCTGACTGGCAGACGAAAATCCTGCTGGATGACTGCGTGGCAAAGCCCGAGGCAGATTAGCACGAGCAGACAGAGTGCACCATTCAGTAGTTCTAAACGCTGTGTTTAGACTCGCTCAGTTGGGTCCAGAATCACGAGCGAGAAAGAATCAAGGCGTCGGATGCCATCGCAACTGACTAAAATGAATTTATGAAAAAGTTTGGCGTTGTTCTTTTCATTTTTGCACTTGCCACCGCGGTTGGCCTCCTGGGAAGACCTGTGCTCGTCGGCGCTTACAGCTTCGCTGCGCGCACCTATGGCAAACCTGCGGAGGCTGGCACCGGTTCCGAACAGAGGCGCAAGATCCGGTCCACGCTCGTCGTTCCTGATCCCTTGCCGGCACTCGAAAGTGAATCGTACGGCCAATTCGAAGCTGCGCCAGGGGTTATCGCAGAACGCGTGAGTTATGCGACTGGCTACGGCTTGCGCGTTCCCGCCATCGTTTACCGCCCTAAAAATGTGCCCAGCAGCAAAATGCCGGCCATCGTCGTGGTGAACGGGCATGGCGGCGATAAGTACACCTGGTATGCATATTACGCCGGCATTCAGTATGCGCAGGCGGGCGCGGCCGTGCTGACCTATGACCCCATCGGCGAGGGTGAGCGCAACGCCGATCGTAAAGATGGCACGCGCCAGCATGACCGCCAGGTTGATCCTCCCGAGATGGCACGGCGGCTCGCCGGACTGATGATTACCGATACGATGCAAGGGGTTTCCTACCTCGCGTCCCGTTCTGATGTGGACCCGCGACGCATCGCCGCCGTCGGATATTCCATGGGGTCATTTGTTCTTTCCCTGGCCTGCGCCGTTGATATGCGGCTGAATTCCTGCGTGCTCGCCGCCGGCGGAAACCTGGATGGACCAGGCGGCTACTGGGATTCGAGTACCAAAAAAATGTGCCAGGCCATCCCGTACCAGTCCCTGAAATTCCTGGGCGATCGCGGCGCCGTTATCTACAGCTTGCATGCCGAGCGTGGGACAACGCTCATCATCAATGGAACAGACGACGATGTTGTCGCCATGACTCAAACAGGTCCAACGTTCTTCGAAGACCTGCGCCGTCACACGATCGGGCTGCACGGCAGCGATCGAAACGTGTTCGACGTGGTTTTCATCCCACACGGCGGTCATCGGCCTTACTTCCTCACTCGTCCGGCCGCGCTGTGGCTGGAGAAACGTTTGCGGTTCCCATACTGGACGTCCGACTCGATCGCCAGGATGCCGGAAACCCACATTATGGAATGGGCCGAACGTAATGGCGTCCAGATCGATAAGTCGTACTTGACGGAGTTGCGCGAGGGTGGCACGCAGGCTCTGGGCGCGGCTATACCATCTGTGCCGCACGACCGGATGAACGCATTGCCACGAGAAAAATGGGAACAGGAAAAAGACAGATACATCTACGAGACCTGGTTGAAAAACGCCAGTGCCGTATCTCAACGCCAATAAATTTTCGTTAACACATAAGTTGTCAGAGTCAGGAGATCGTGCTGAAGATTGTTTGGTGGTCTTTATTCATAACGAAGTAACACCAACGGGTCCACGGAAGCAGCACGGCGCGCGGGAATCGCGCCGAGCACCCACCCAGGATCAGACCGCACACAGCAGCGCGAGTACTGTGGAATATCAATATCATGGTTGCAAATCGGCTTGCTTGGCATCGCGGCGCGCCGCTCAGGTGTGGATGTAAGGCCGCATATTCCGGGCTTTTTATGCCACCTCTGACCGGTCCGTGGCATCACATCAGTAGGGCATCTTCCATATCTTTGGTTTTCGATCTTTGGTTTCGCGTTTTCCGTGTCGCGGCAAATTTGGCAAGATGTGCCTCGGCAGGTCCCTCGCCGCTTCGTTCATTACAAAATGACAGAGGAGATTTTATGCGAAAAAATTTATTTGCAGCATCGGCATTCATATTCGTGCTGGCCTTTGGCATGGCTGAAGCCCAGACACGCGGGACAGGGACGACTGTTCCTCCTGGCTCCATTACGCCTGGTTCGGCCCCTGCTCCTACGACGAGTACCGGCGCGCCAACCACAACTCAAAGCACGCCATCCACTACACAGAGCACTCCCAGCGTAACGCCGGGCACTCCTGCAACAACCCAAGGAACTCCATCCGTTACACAAAGTACGTCGAGCGTATCCGGAGCGCCGGGCAGCGTGACGGGCAGTGGATCAGCAACTTCCGCTACCCCGCAGACGACCAACCCCAGCGCTTCCCCAACCACAGTTGGACTGTGTGACAACACAGCCGGCAACAGCACCGGCACAGTGACAACTTCCAGCGGGTCCTCTACCAGCACAGGAGCAACGACGCCTTCGAGCACAGGCAGCACTTCGAGTCCAAATGGCACAGCGACGATCCCGGGTGGGACATCCAGCGCAATAAACACGCTCTGCCTGCCGCAGGGTACGCCAACACCGACGCCTTCACCATCCCCTACTCCAACGCCTACTCTTTCTAATTCAACAACCGGCAATCCGCTTCCGCAGAGCGATATGCCCAGCTCTGTACCGCCGAGCAATCTGCCCAGAAGCGACATGCCTACGTCTGTAGCGACAAACCCTGTCCCGAATACCGACATTCCTAATACGGTTCCACCACCGAATAACCCTGGCAATGCCAGGCCAAATCCTCCCAGTTCCAGACCGCCACAGCGTTAAGAGCTAACGGAAGTGAACAACCTCTCCTGGATTCGGAGGGGTTGTTTCCGTCCGCGTGGGTTGTGAAAATCAGGGCGCGAGCTTTATTGATTGTGTGCTCAGAACCGTGCCGTGAAGTTGGCAGCACCGAACGTGAAATTGTCAAAGCTCTCACGACAAACGTCGCAACATGGCTGTCACGCTTCAGCCGGACTGTCGCTTTGGACTGATCTTCGCTATGGAATTTAGTTCGGAAGCAAACTCCGTTTGGCTGCTAAAGAATCAAATTACTCATTGAAGGAGAGAGGTGATGTCGAAGACGACAAGCTCCTGGTGAATGTGGCCTTCAAGAAAAGTTAGCGCCCGCCCGGCTGCGTTATTTTTTATGAAATTGCCCGACGCCACATAGACTCTGGCTACACTTCTTCCTTCACAGCGCATCCAAATCATTGTCAGGAGCTTTTCATGATACGCAAGCTAAAGTCAGGACAATTTCGATTGTACTCACGCAAGAAAAATGCCAAGACCGGCAAGCGACGGAACCTTGGAACATTCAGCTCAAAGCGCGCGGCAGAAGCTCACGAGCGGGCCGTTCAGTATTTCAAATACCACTAAGCGGCAACGCAACGGCCATGAATGAAATCACACAGCATGATCGATGCCTTAGAGCGACAACTCGTAATTCAAACGTTGTCTTGCAAAAGGAGGTTCGATGGCCACGGGAAGAAAAGAGCGGTGGATATCCAAAGTTAAGACGGATTCGACGTATCCACCTGAAGGGTTGTTTACAAAGAGTGCGGCCACCATCGCTCGTATGTTGGCATCGAAAAAAGTATCGCCCAAAGGTCCCAGTTCGGGAATGAGGATGCTCACATATTTCATAAACCGCTCCCGAAGTAATAGTCACGCGTATGGGGTATGTGGTCAGGGCTAAGCGCGCAACCGAGTATCGGCACTAAGCGCGCAGTGGGCAGGCCGGGGGCTCAGCGCGAGCAGGCGAGCTGAATTGCAAAAGCTAAAGTTTTGCTTTCAAGACATGTGGCGGAATCGAAGAAATCAAGGAAAGAAAAGAAGGCCGCTTAGTAAGCGGCCCCCTTACTTTGTGATCGTCGCAACCTAAAGGGCCCTTGCGGTTTGAGAGCCCTCAACAAATCACCGTCGAAAATCAAGACGAGCGAATCGTTTTCACCGCAATCGTGAGAATCGAGCCTTACATTCGAGCAACACCGATCTGGACACGCTATGCAACCCGATCCTTCACGTCAGCGGAGGTCGCGACTCGGGCGCAGTGAGCGCAGCAGAAAAAACGTCCGCCCACCTCTGTGCCATGTCCGATCACCCGGCATCGGCAATGCTCACAAATCGGCGCTATGGCCTGAATCGCACATTCGAAACTGTCAAACGTATGCTTTTGTCCGGCAGCAATTAGTTCAAAGGCCTTGTCATACTCGTTACCACAAACTTCACATGCAGCCATTGTGTTTCTCCTTGGTTAACTTGTTTTCATGATGAATCGTCGACGACCGAGTCTGTAATCGATGTCCTCACGCTCGAGCCATCGCTGTTTGAAACGTTGAATAGTGCCCATCCTGTTTTATTTCATCTAAGAACTGATTCACTGCCTCGCGCCAAATTTCCTCGCGAGCACCGCTCAGCGTAGACGCTTGACGCAAGACAATCCGCTGCAAAACCTTGTGAAACATGTCGGGTAGACGGAAGTGCATGCGAGTACGTGGCTCTTAGACCGCGAGCTTGCACGTTTAGTGCCGTAACTCTTAAATTAGGATGTGAGGGAAACTCTGCAAGATGTCTCCCCTCGGGTAGACACAACATCCGCCAGTCTGCCGGATCAGAAACTCTCAAGGCTCACTATACTCACTAAAGCATAGGCCGCCCCAAACGTGCGATTCATCGAATGGCAGCCTGATAAGCAGCCGATAGTTTGGGATCAGACTCGTGGCGATGAATTTCTCACCAGCGACCGTCTTCCGAGCGTGAGCTGTTTTTCTTTGTTTTTGGGCGGCGTTCCAAAGGTATACTTTAGGCCTAAACTTTGTCAGCGAGCTGCCTATGGATCGCAAGCCTGTAGCACTGATCAGTATGCCTTCGCAGTCGGCCGGTATTCCGTCTATCCAATTGGCGCTGTTAAAGCCCACCCTTGAGAGAGCCGGTATTGCAACCCAATCTTTTTCCCTTTTTATGTACCTGGGAACCCATATTGGGTGGCGGCTTAGTGAAAGCCTGGCCGAGGTCTGGCCCAGCCTGGTGGGCGAGTGGATCTGGTCCAAAGCGGCCTTTGAAGAAGAAGCCAATCCGGAGGTTGAACAATATTTTCTTGCCCATCAGGAAGCGTTTGCGGCCATGTGCAAGGCCGTTGGTTGCACTCTGGAAGACCTGCGACAGCTCCGCAATGAAAAAGCCCAATCATTTATCGATTTCTGTGTGGAGTCCACGGACTGGAGCCGCTTTGGATTGATTGGCTTTACCGTGGTCTACCAGCAGTTGCTTTCCAGTCTGGCGCTGGCGCGCGCGCTCAAGAAACGTTATCCGCAGATCCCCATCATTATGGGTGGTGGCTCCATGGAAGATGATATTGCTGGTGAAGTCATGAAAGGCTGTCCGCAGATCGATTACATTCATTGCGGCGATGCCGATGTGGGATTCCCGGAGTTCGTTCACCGCCTCTATGCCGGCAAGAGCATGGACGGCCATGCCGGAGTCATGTGGCGGGACGCCCAGGGCCAGGTTCGGTATGCGGGACGCGCCCCGAATTTCCACGCCATGAATGAAACGCCGATCCCGGATTTTGACGAATTCTACTATGCGCGCAAGGCAAGCGGGTACGAATCGTGGCACCGGGCCCGGCCCGTGCAACTGCCGTTTGAAACCTCGCGCGGCTGCTGGTGGGGAGAAAAAAACCACTGCACATTCTGCGGCCTGAATCGCTCCGGCATGGAATTCCGCGCCAAGAGCGTTGACAATGTGGTGGAACAACTGGAATCGCTATCCAGCCGTTACCGATGCTTTGACTTCTTCGCCATCGACAACATTATGGCCCCGGAGTATACGGAAAAGCTTTTCAGCCGTCTGGCTGCCGCTAACAGCGACATCTCCATGCACTATGAGATTCGCCCCAACTTTTCCCGGACGCAGTTGGCGCGCATGCGGCGCGGCGGCTTGCATTCAGTGCTGCCGGGCGTGGAAAGTTTCTCAACCAACATCCTCAAGAGCATGCGGAAGTTCACGACCGGAATGCGGAACATCGAACTCGTGAAATGGTGCACGCACTATCGCATTAATGTCACCTACAATATCCTGTGCCGTTTTCCGGGTGAGACAGAAGCAGACTACCGCGAGCAATGCGAGGTCATGGCCAAGATTCCGCACTTCCAGCCGCCTTACGCGGGAATCATGGCGCGAGCCGACCGCGGCTCACCCATGTTTACCGATCCGGCGTCGCAATCGATTTCCAGGCTTGTACCCTTCAAGTGCTATCAATACATTTTTCCGCGCGGGAAGTTCGACCTGCCCCGCATCTCCTACTTCTTTGACCAGGAGATGACCAATATCGCAGGCGAACCGTCCTACGCGGCCACCATTGATGCGGTGGACGATTGGCGCGCGAAATGGAACCAGCCCAACAAGCCTTACCTGAAGTACCGCAAAGCATGGTCCACGATCTTTATTTTTGATGGCCGGCAGCAGGAAGCGAAGATCCTCCGGTACCACGATCAGGAGGCGGCTCTCTATGAATACTGCTCAGATGCCCGAACTCACAAGGACATCGCCTCAAATTTCGGCACAGATGCATGGGTTGAAGAGGCGCTGCAGCGCTTTGTGGAAAAAGATTTGATGCTGTTTCTGGATGGTCGGTATCTAAGCCTGGCGCTTCCGGAGAACCGCAATTTCCAATTGGAAGCCGGTCCGGGCGCCAGGATAGTGGCAACACACGAGCAGCCCTCTCAGTTTGCATGAGACACTGCCGGTAAAGCCAAAAAGCAAAACTTTGGGCGCAGACATCCGATTGGTTACGGCCGCAGCCAAATTGCGCGGCTTGAACATCGGGCGCCGGTATCTCTGGAACAGCGGTCACACATCAAGAGACAAGAATCGTCCCCGGAATTCGAAGCACAACCGGGTACTGCACCATACGTAAGGCAGTTTTCTTAATGCGGCAAAAACGGGAGAAAGACATGGATCCGGCAAACCAAGAAGATTCTCCGGTAAATAAGGGCACGAGGCTGGCAGCGTTGTGGCAGGACATCCGTTTTGGCTGCCGCATGATGATTAAGAATCCCGGGTTCAGCATTGCGGCAATCGTTACCCTGGCGCTGGCCATCGGCGGCAACGTGGCCATCTTTACCGTCTTCAATGCGGTGCTCTTACGACCACTACCGTATTCAGATCCACAGAAGCTGGTAACCCTGGCGGTAGCCCGGGCTGGTGAGATAGATTCGGTCAACCCTTTTTCGCTGGTCCGCTTCGAGATGATCCGCGACCACAACCGTTCCTTTTCCGGAGTCGCTGCCTATTGCGTGGAATTTTTTAACCTGACAGGGCAAGGAGAACCGCAGCAGATCCATGCTGCACGCGTGGCGCCAAATTTCTTTGACGTGCTGGGCGTACATCCCCAGAAAGGCCGTTTCTTCATTGCAGAGGAAGGCGAGCCCAGCAGCAAGCCCGTAGTGGTTATCAGCGATTCGCTATGGAAAAACCAGTTAGGCTCCAACCCCAATGTGGCGGGCCAGACCATAACACTGGATTCCGCCGACTACACCGTAATCGGTGTTCTGCCGCCCGACTTCCGCTTTGCATTGCTGGGAACGATTGACGTGTGGAGTCCGAGGTACTTCGAATTGAATCTGGCTACAGGGGCCCAGCTCCGTGCCGCAGGTACCGGATATCTAACGGCGGTTGCCCGCCTCAAGCCGGATACCTCGCTAACGCAGGCCGATTCCGAAATGGGTGTTTTGAACCAGCAGTATAAACAGGCAAACCCGAAATTCCCTGATGCCCATCCAAAGATAACCATCGTTGTCAAAAACCTCAGGGACCGGCTGGTGGCCAACGTTCGGACGAATATATTGTTTCTCTTCCTTGCAGTGTCCCTTGTGCTGCTGATCGCCTGTGCGAATGTGGCGGGGTTGTTGTTATCACGCGCCCTCGTTCGAAGGAAGGAAATCGCTCTCAGATCTGTGCTGGGAGCAGGCCGCGCGACATTATTGCGTCAGTTGCTCACAGAAAGTCTATTGCTTGCCGCAGTCAGCGGCACCTTAGGCCTGGCTTTAGGCTTTGTGGGTATGCGAGTTGTGGCCAACATCATCCCGAAAGACGTACTTCCCGACTCGGCATTGGTGATTGATGGATGGGTCCTTCTTTTTGTTGTGACAATCTCTATGTTGACAGGGCTGGTTTTTGGCATCTTTCCGGCATTACAGCTCTCGCGCACCAATGTGAACCAGGCTTTGCGCGATGAAGGCCGGGGCAGCACCGGAGGCCGGAGCCGGGCCCTGTTCGGAAAATCCCTGATCGTGATTCAGGTCGGCATTTCCATGCTTCTGCTGGTGTGCGCCGGAGCGCTGATTCGCAGCTTCGACCGCCTCAAAAGAATCGACCTGGGCTTTGATTCACATGACCTTCTGACATTGAACATCTCCTTGCCGTCAAGCAAGTACTCGAACGGCGAGAAGCAGGTTGCATTTTATGAGGAATGCCTGAGGCGGATTCAAAGTTTGCCGGGAGTCCGCAACGTTTCCATTTCATCGGCATTGCCGCTGCATCCCGAACGCTTTACTCCGGTCTTGCCTGAGGGACAGCCAGACGTACCACTGGGCCAGCGCCCATTGTTCGTTGTCGAAACTGTGAGCCCTAACTACTTTCAGGCCATGGGTATTCCCTTCAGAGCCGGCCGGAGTTTTAGCGAGCATGACAACGCTCAGGCCCCCAAAGTGGTAATTGTGAACGAGGTGACGGCCCGCCGTTTTTGGCCGAACGAAAACGCAGTGGGAAAGCACATGCTGGTGGGTCGCGGCCCGGGGCTGTCTGAGATCGCAGGCATCGTAGGAAATGTGAAAAATATGAGCCTGGCCGATGAAACAGAGCCACAAATCTATATTCCTTTTCCACAACTGCCCTGGGCGAGCCTCAATGTAGAGGTACGGTCCACAGCTGATGTCCATCAACTTGTGACCGCCGTACGCTCCCAGATTCTGGCCATCGACCCCGGCCAGCCCATTACAAATGTGCAAACCATGGAAGAACTGCTCAACGCAGACCGTTCTCAGCCAAGGTTCAATATGCTGATCACCGGGCTGTTTTCGATGATTGCCCTGATTCTGGTGATCGTCGGCATCTACGGCGCGATCTCTTATTCAGTGACGCAACGCAGGGCGGAACTTGGAATCCGCCTGGCATTGGGTGCGGAGAGGACAGACATCATTCGGCTGGTGGTTCGTCATGGTCTGATTTTAGCAGTCATCGGAATTGGCCTCGGTGCAGTCGCCGCCCTGGTTGTGACCAGATTTACCAGCCTCTTGTCAGATTTGCTATACCAGGTGAATGCAAGTGATTGGGCGACTTTCGTAACCTGCGGCGCGGCCCTGGCAAGCACAGCTTTAGCTGCCAGTTATATACCTGCCAGACGGGCAACGCAGGTTGACCCCTCGGAGACGTTACGGCATGGATAAGCGCTTTTCTCCTGGGATCTCAATTGCCCGTCCTAGGCAACGGCTACCGTGCTCGCGCTGGCCGACGGCTGTGTGAGCGGCAACTCCATGCTCGCGTCACTCAGCGGCAGAACAGCCAGGCTCAAATATAAGTTTCCTTCCCGCAGCATCAGGTCGCGGGCCACGAACTCGTCCAATATCTGGCGCACTTTGTCCATCGTAACCGGATAGCGGTCAGCGACAGAGTCAAACACGGCAGAATCTGAATGGACACCATCGGCAGCCAGATAGATGTCTCGCGCGGGCCCCTCAAAACGATATTCTGCAGGAGCATAACCAGCGCGCCCCTCATGAATAATGAGCGAGGACGGAGTCACCTCCGCCGTGAGGCTGCTGCTGTTATAGACCCGTTGCCATCTGGCCACTGCCGCCCACGTCTCATTGATCGCTTCCAGTGTTTCCGGAGTTATCGGCGGGTCGCAGTCCTGATAGTAAGCTAGGCGAAGAATCGAATCCTCAGGAAATGGATAGCACAGGCGATATCCAGGATAGCTCCTGATATTTGCAATGCCATATTTTTCGGGCCACTTGAACATCGGACTGAAGCGGTCGAGCCGGAAGCGGGTCATTACGGTTGGAGGCGGCAAATGGGTAACGGCCCCGATCCAGCGCGTAATCTGGCGGTAGTCCTCGGCAGTTTCGCCGGGGAAGCCGCAAAGTACGTTCCACAGGACTTCAAATCCTATCTCCTTCGACCAGCGAAGCAGCTGCACATTTTGAATACCCTTCACACCTTTTTCCATCAATGTAAGAACATGAGTATTCAGGCTCTCAATGCCCGGAACAAACCTGGTGCTGCCAACGTTCCACAGAGACAGCAACTGGTTCTTCTTCAAATTTGATTTGGTCTCATAGAAAAGCTGGATCCTTAAACCATCCGCCGTCAGACGCGGAAACAGCTCGCTGAAATAGCGGAGATCCACGATATTGTCGGTATTGAAGATCTCGGGACTTCGGTAGGTCTCCAGCAGATATTTGATCTCCTGGTAGGCGCGTTCCGGTGACTTGCTGCGGTACGTCATGCCCATCCCATTGAGGCCGCAAAACGTGCAGTGGTGTTTCTGTCCCCACCAGCAGCCCCGCGAGGTTTCCATGGTGGTCTCCGGAACAATCACGTTGAAGGCTGAGGACGCTTGCAGGGCCTTGTAATAATCGTTGTGATCGGGATAAGGCAGATCATTCAGGTTGCTGACAAACATTTGCGGCGTGGAACTGGTTACCGTCTCGCCGTTCGCCCGGCAGGTTACGCCGCCCAGGTCGGAGAGTGGCTCGCCGGCGCGGACACGGCGCACTAATTCGGGAAACACATAGTCAGCCTCGCCCGAGCAGACCACGTCTATGAAAGGAAAGCGGCGATGAAGTTCCACTCCCATTTCAGATTCAAAGTTGGCCCCACCGAACACCGTGACGATTTCCGGCGCACGGCGTTTGATCTCCTTGGCCATGGCCAGGGACGCCATATTCTGCTCAAAGCTTGACGTGAACCCCACAATGTCATACTGGCTGAAGTCGATTTGGTCAGCGCACTCCTGGATAAATGCCGGAGTCAGATTGCGAATGCGCTCCAGTTGCTGCAGGATGTCCTCAGGATATGGCAGGACGTAATCCGCAACACTGGCCCTGAAGTCCGCGAAAGGCCGCGCATCTTCACCATAAAGGGCCGGTGTAAAAATGAATTCACCCAACAACAAGTGCGCAGGCGATCTTTCAGCAACGCGAACATAGAGCGGTACGCCGATGATGTCAGCGAACCGGAAACTGAAGTAGCGAATATCACAACCCATTCCCAGCCGGGCGAGCCCGGCTTTGAGCAACGCGACGCCAAGATGGGGACGGGGCAGCGTCAGAAATGGCATCACCAGGAGCAGCACGCGTTTTTCAGACATCATGTCCTCGCTCAAACTCAAGATTGAAACCCCGATCACCCTTGCGGAGACACAGCCACCCTCGCGGCATTTTCCAGAGATGGCGGCGGCATGACTTCGACCGATTGATCAAGCGGAAGCAGCGCCAGACTCAGATACAAGTTGTCCTCCTGCAGCATCAGTTCATGTTCCACGAAATGGCGCAGAACCTTCCGGACGTCCTCCAGGGTAAAAGACTCCTCAGGGTGTTGGGCCGAGGCATATTCCAGCAGGAAGGAGTCAGAGTGCACTCCATCCGCAGCCAGGTAGATAGTTCGCTTCAGCCCCTCGTACCGATAATCAGCGGCGGGAAAGCCCGCTCGCCGGTCGCGAAGGACCAGAGAAGAAGAAGTTGCCTCGGCTTTGAGGCTGCTGCTGGAGTAGACATTCTTCCAATCCCCTACCGCGGTCCACGTGGCACGGATTTCTTTCATGGTTGCCGGCAGAATCGGCGGGTCACAGTCCAGATAGAAGGCCAGGCGCTGCAGGGATTCCTCCGGAAACGGATAGCACAAGCGGTGCGCAGGTGAACTGCGGACGTTGGTGATGCCATACTTCACCGGGTCCTTGAACATTGGACTGAAGCGGTCCAGGCGGAAACGCGTAACAAATACCGGAGGCTGCAAGTGAGAAACAGCGCGGATCCAGCGTATGATCTGCTGGTAGTCCTCAGGCCGTTCGCCGGGGAAGCCGCAAATAATATTCCAGGAGACGTTGAACCCCATTTCCGCCGCCCAGCGGAGCAGTTGGACGTTTTGAATGCCCTTGACTCCCTTGTCCATCAGAGTGAGCACGTGCGAATTCAAGCTCTCAATCCCCGGCTGAAACTCCCTGCTGCCCACTTTCTTGAAGGCCAGCAACTGGGTCTTCTTCAGGTTTGATTTGGTCTCATAGAAGAGCTGCATTTTGACGCCATCAGCCGCAATCCGGGGAAACAGCTCATTGAAGTAACGCAAATCCACAATATTATCGGTGTTGAAAATGTCATAACTGCCGTAAGTGGCCAGCAGGTGCTTGATCTCGCGGTAGGCGCGATCCGGCGATTTGCTGCGAAAGGTCATGCTTAGGCCGTTCAATCCGCAGAATGTGCAGTGGTGCTTCTGGCCCCACCAGCAGCCGCGCGAGGTCTCCATGGTCATCTCAGGGACGATGACCGAAGAAGCGGCAGATGCGCGAAAAGCGCGGAAGTAGTCATCGTGATCGGGATAAGGCAGATCGTTGAGGTTGCTCACGAATGCCTGCTGGGTGGAGCTGGTCACACTCTTGCCCTGGTTGCGGCAGGTAACACCGCCTAAATCGAACAGCGATTCCCCAGTCCGCACCCTGCGAACAACCTCAGGAAATATATGGTCAGCCTCGCCCGAGCAAACTATGTCTATAAAAGGAAAACGGTCATGCAGTTCCACTCCCATTTCCGATTCAAAATTGGAACCGCCGAATACCGTGGTGATTGCGGGCGAACGGCGCTTCAGTTCCTGGGCCAGAGCAAGCGAGGCTATGTTCTGCTGGAACGTAGAGGTGAAACCGATAATGTCATAGCAGTTGAGATCAATCTGGTCGGCACATTCCTGGATGAAGACGGAGCTCAGATTGCGACACCGGTCCAACTGGCGCAGAAAGTCCTCAGGGTACGGTCTCATGTAGTCCGCGACACTGGTTTTGAAATCTTCGAACGGGTGCGCATCTTCACCGTACAGGGCAGGAGTGAAAATGAATTCGCCCGCCAGGTGGTGTGAAGGAGAGTTATCGGCGATGCGATCGTAGAGTTCTGCCCCAATGATGTCGGCAAAACGAAGATTGAAATAGCGTACTTCGCAGCCAACACCAGCCTTCTGCAGTCCGGCCTTGAGCAAAGCGATCCCCAAATGAGGACGGCGCAAAGTCAAGAAAGGCATGATCAGAAGAAGTACTCTTTTGTTGGACATGGAGCCTCAACTCCTGCAGGTGGCTCGCGCTCAAGAAAAGGGAAGGCCCACTTGCCGGTCCTTCCCTCGCAAAGCCGGCGCCGAGACAACGCGGCCGTTGTTACTTTTTGACTTTGTCTCCACTGGAGGCTGCAGCCACTATAGTCTGTGGTTCTCGTTCCTCAGTGTCGTATGTCGCAGCGGGTGCTACCTCAACGATGGGACGCGTCTGGGCCTTCGGCAACGGCTCCCTTGACGGCAGCCTGTCCTGTCTTTCCACAAGAGGAGCAGCCGCAACCACCTCGACGATGGGACGCGCGACAGGCTTCGGCAGGGGCTCCCTTACCGGCTGAGCATTCGCTGTTTCAGCAGCACCAATTTGAGAACCAATATGCGGACCTATCTCAACGATGGGACGGGCCACCGCTTTCGGTAAAGGCTCGGCTCTTTGCGTATCGATATGAGGAGCAGCCGCAACCACCTCGACGATGGGGCGCGCGACAGGTTTCGGCAGCGGTTCCCTTACCGGCTGAGCATTCGCTGTTTCAGCAGAAGCAGTAGGCGGCGGAGCTATCTCAACGATGGGACGAACTACCGCCTTCGGCAAAGGCTGCCGAACCTGCTCAGTGCTTGCCCCCATGTTATCCGTGGTAAAGGAGCGAGGTTCCTTTTCTTTATCAGGCTTGATTCCGGTGACGGATTGTGTTGAAGGATGTTCGAGGACTTCTGGCGCTAATTGCGGCCGTTTGCGATCACTCATTTGGAATCTCCTTACGAAAATACTGTTGTGTTGTCCGAGGTTGATCCTACTGTTTCCAAACTTGACTTCCGGGAGGCCCCAGCAGGCGTGTGATGCTCGTATAACTCCAGCACGGAGGACAATCCATGCTGGACAAAATCAATTCGCACATAACTGGCATTCAAACTCAGGCGCAAACCGCCAATGGAGTAGTCACTGTTCGGCAGAACTGCCGCATGGCCCGGCTGAATCGTGATCCGGTTTATGAATTGAAGGCCGCGCCAATATGCGTCCAGATACCGCTGATAGCGATCGCCGTCGTCAGAAAACTCAGCCAGCCGTATCGCCGCCCCTATACCTTCCAGATATAGTGCTGTGGTGTATCCCGGAGTTTCAGCCTGATGGTCATTGATGAAAGCGCCGCTCTTCTGCTGCTGCCACTGGAGCAGCCAGTCACCAATTTCAAAGACCAGATCAGAAAATTGGGAGCTGCGCTGAAAACTCCACCACGCGCTGAAGGCCTGCATCAGCCACGATACTTGCCCAAAATCCCGCAAAAAGCGAAAACGATGACGATAGTAAAGAAAAGCCCGCTCCAGCTTATCCGCGTCAACATCGGTCAGCTTCGCTTCTGCCGCTGACGCCAGCGCCAACAATACCTGTCCCGGGAAATAGTTCTGAAAACTGTCGTCCACTTCGGCCCTGTCGCGGTGCGTGAAGATATACCCGTGCCGGCCAATGCAGGACCACAAGGTATCAGCCAGTCCGCGCACTTGGGAACGACGATAGTCCCCTTTAGGAAGCTGGCACAGTGCCAGAACCACAAACGCGATTTCCGAAACCGAAGGCAGGGTCTGGCCCATTTCCAGCCAGACTTCCATCTTGCCGAGCCGCATGCTTCGCAACAGGAGCGCAAAAGTCTTTTCCGCGGCTTGGCGGAGCCGGGGACTTCCCAGGACTCGCGCAGCCCGCGCCAGCACCCATGCACCATGCGCCAGCCGGGGCGGATTGCCACCTTGCCGCAAGCGGTTGCGAAATGGCTCGTAACTCTCGTAGAAAGTTCCATCCTCCTGCTGGTGGTTCAGCAGGTAGTTCGAATACAGGCCAGCCAAATGGACTGCCAGTTCCTGGCCTTTACAGTTTTCCGGCAACCGTCGGAACGCCCCTTCCAGTTGGCCCGCACCCTCTGCATCGGCCTGCCAGGTTGTGCAATCGAACCGTTGCCACGAGTACGGAGGACGAGTAATTCCCGCTTTGTCGATCACTTCCAGGGCGTATGCTTCACGAGAAATGTTTTCCCTGGCGGCCCAGAAAGGAAGCAACAGGCCTGAACGCTCGCCCTGACTCACCTGGAGCATCTGCTGTCCGGAAATTACATAACGAATAACCTCCTGGGGCGCAACCTCTCCCAGACTCGACCCGTTGCTGAGGAGAGAAATGCTTACAGTGACGGCTTCCGGTGTCGAAGCCTCAATGTGCTCAAATCGATCGTCTTTCAGGGCATCCAGAACAAGGCGGCGCAGGTACTGGTCTCGTGCCAACATCGCCGTCTCCAGTCCCATGCAGCCGCGCGGCCTTCCCCATATATAAATAGTTACAAAAAGGAAATCGGCGCCTTGTGGCAACGCTTGGTCAGGCAAAGGTTCGGTGGCTTCGGGCAGACACAATAAATGCGCAATAGCCATGTCTCTGGCCCGAACGGCTATTGGCACACACACTTTCGGGTCTTCCGATGGAGGTGGGGTCTTCGGCAACGGAATGCCGGTGGGCTGCCAGGACGCTCCCGGCTCTACATATTTCATCACTTGGTGCCGGTGAATTACGAATGGCTCAAACGGACGCAGCTTGCCATTGGTGATGCGCGCATGTTGGAATTGGCGGAACTCGTCGCCGATCCCTGGCATCCGCGGCAGAGCGCCGCCCATTACGCCAACGCGCTCCCGGCTACCCACCACAATTCCATACCGGTCGTTATCCAGTTGGCCTACCGTGCATTCTTCCAGTTCGGAACAGAATGTCACTGCAACGTGACTCGAATCCACCAGAATGCGGCCTTCGCGTCCGCGCGGCAGGTGCTGGGCCGTGAGCAATGCGGCCCGTAACACAGTTTCCGCCGCAGCCCACCGCTCTTCGCCGGGGAAGCACCAGAATCCGTCCCGGGCGTGCCGCACATGGATATTGTCCTGGGAACGAATGCTGACCCATGCCCCGCCCGAGGAATCGTAACTGCGATCCATGTTCACCGGAGGCCGCGGTAGCGTACCAGTAGTCAGATATTCCAGCAGTGCGAGCCTCGCCAAGTGCGCCGGATGCAAACCTTCGGGCGCTTGTGCCGTGCTCCAGTTAAATTGCGGAAATGCCATGGAAGGGTTATAGACCGGCTTGGGCTCCCCTTCCATATTGGGCATGACATCCTCATGGAGATCGAACAGCGCCTCCATGTGAAATCCCCGTTCCAGGGCATCGGCTATGCCAAAGCCCCAGCCGAAGTGCACCAGGCAGACTCCACCCTCCACCCGCAACCCCGCCTTTTCCAGCTGTTCACAGCCCCGCCAGAAGGAAGTTCCTGAAACAATGGAGTCATCCACCAGGATTACCGGCTCATAAGGATCGGGCTCCCCCTCAATCACACGCATGGCGCCGTGTGCCTTAGCTTCCTTACGGACGAGCAACCCGCGATATCGCCCGCGCGACTGCAGAACGCAGGATTGCAGAATGGGGACTCCAATCAATCCATAGGTGGCGAGTTGCCGGCCATCGAAGCGTTCCAGCAATGGGAGCAGGCAGCGTGCGGTCAGCTCTGCTCCGTGCGGATCGAGCGTAAAAGCCAGAGAGTTCAGCATCCAGCGGCCCGACGTTCCATCCGGCGAGCAGATCGGTTGTGTGGGAGAAGAGTACAGGATTCCTTTTTTCAACAACAACGCCAGCAACTCCGCGCGGTCCGCCTGAAACGAGGCAGGCATGGAGGCCAGAATCGATTTCATGTCACCGCGCAGGTTCGTCATCTCGCAACCGGCTCCACATCTGGTTGGCTGACGGGAATCGCCTGGGGTTCCGGTACGTCTTTAAGATCAAAATAAGGGTTCTCGGGCAGGGCCAGGCTCAGATAGCGCCCATCGAGGTGGAGCATCAGGTCCTTGCTTGTAAAGTCCGTAAGAGCATCTTCAATCCATAGATCGTTTCCAAAATGGGAAGCGATGTCACGTGGTGTCCGGGCTTCAGCGCAGTATTCGTAAAGGGCCGCAACCTGCCGGTGATATGTAAACACCAACTCTGGTGGCCGCCTTCCGTCGAAGATGGTGATTGTTGACAAGGACTTTCGGTATTTCAGGTAAGGGCGCTGCGGCTGTTGCCACATTGCCTGCCACGCTCCTACTCGGCCGAACAATTCTTCATACACGTCATCCTTGACAGTATTTCCCATTTGGTGATCGAAGTAATAGGAAATGCGGCGCAGATCAAAACTCTCGGGGAAGATGTACTGGTAGCACTGCGCGGGAACCAGGCCGGAGATGGACTGCGAGCCTGGCTCGGTATACATGGGAGACCCCCGGTCAGCGCGTGCCTTCACGATGGCATAAGGTGGCTGAAGATGAACGATCTTGGCTGCCACTTCGCCCTGTGCCCGGTAATCTTCTTCAGTCTCCCCGGGAAACCGGCATAGAATGTTATAGAGGCTGTTGATTCCGTAGTATGTGCACCATTTAATCAACTCTACGTTGCGCATCCCAGTGGAATGCTTTCTCATGATCTTCAAGATATTGGTGGAGAGGCTTTCTATGCCGGGCTGCACCGAAAATAACCCGCTACGGCGTAGCTTGGCCAATTGGCTTCGTGAAAAGTTGGGCCGGATCTCATAGTGAATGCAGATGTCGCTGTTCACTGCGGCCAGTTTCCCGAACAATTTTTCCACATACTCCGGGGCCATGATGTTATCAATGGCGTTGAAGTAAAACTGGCCGTAACGACATGCCAGAGCTTCCAGCTGCGCAATGACATTTTCGGGATCTTTACAGCGAAATTCCATGCCGGAACGGTTCAGACCACAGAATGTGCAATGGTTCTTCTCTCCCCACCAGCAGCCACGAGCCGCTTCAAAGGGCATGAGCAGCTCCTGAACACAATCCGAGTGTTCGTAACCACTGGCTTTCCGCGCATAGAAGTATTCATCGAAATCGGGCAACACCGTATTGTTCATTTCCAGGAAATTGGGCGCGCGTCCGGCATAATGAACCTTGTTTTCCGAATCGCGCCACATGACACCTGGCAATCCCTCCATGGTTTGGCCGCTGTATAAGCGCTGAACCATTTGTGGAAATGAAATCTCCGAGTCACCGCAATGAATATAGTCAATTTGCGGACACCGCTTCATGATCTCGTCGGCAATATCATCCTCCAGACTCGCGCCCCCCATGATGATGGGTAGATGGGGATAGCGCTGCTTGAGTGCCCGCGCCAGCGCCAGGCTGCCCACGAGTTGCTGAAAGACCACCGTAAATCCAACCAGACCAAACCGGCCCCAATCCACAGAATCAACACAGAAATCAATGAACTGCCGGGCAGCTTCGTCACGCAACCGCCGGATGTCATCCAACGTGCATCCGGCAGCATGGCAGATTGTCTGGAACAAACTCTCGTAGGCGGCGAAATATTCCTCATCGTTGGTGCTGGCCTCTGTTCCAAAAGCGGATTTGGACCATATCCATTCACCCACCAGACAGGGCCATACTTCGGCCATTGTTTCCGCCATGCGCCATCCAACCTGGTGGCCCATGTACATGAATAACGAGAACTGCTGGGCAGGGATTCCAGCCCGTTCCAAAATGGGTTTGAGTAGCGCCAACTGAAAGGAAGGGTGCCGTGCCGACAAGGATGGCATGCTGACGAGGGCCACAGGTTTAGGCTTGCCGTTCATGGCTCGTAGAATGTGAGACGCTTTCGCTTGGCCAAAGGCATGCAGAGGAATCTAGGGCATACCCATGGTGGATAAAATCTGAAGCGATATTAGTCTATCTTAAAAAACAAAAATTAAAACTGAAACTGCATGAAAACTAATTTAATGGATGGCAAGTCTTTACCATCGGGAATCGTTCCATAATGGGAACGAATCGTTGTGGGCGCAAAAAACGCCCGGATGACAACACGAAGCAATTCTTGAAGGAAGAGCTGGGGTTGTTGACGACAATTGACATCATTGCGAGCCGTCTCAAAATCCTCATGGTCAAAAAACTCATTGCTGTGTCGGCGGAAGCCAATGACTCACGGTGATTTAAGAGTTCACGGCTTTAATTAAATCTAAGTGCCCGGGATGGCACTGCTGTGATACCGTTTTACGTCACGCCAATTCTGAGCCGTACCCTTCGGAGACTTCAATGAGAAAATCGGTTATCCATGTGCTCGTCTTCGTTTCATGTATGCAAGCGCTTACATTCGGGCAGACCGGCGCACCGGCGGAGAAGAACATTCGCATCAAGGCCGTACCCCTGCCGCTGAACAGCGTGCGACTCACCGGTGGTCCGCTCAAGCGTGCGCAGGATCTCGACGCGCAGTACCTGCTGGAACTGCAACCAGACCGCATGCTCGCCTACCTACGCCAGCGCGCCGGGCTAGAAGCAAAAGGTCCGGGATATGGCGGTTGGGACGGCGGCGGGAGGCAGCTTACCGGACATATCGCCGGCCATTATCTTTCCGCAGTCAGCCTCATGTATGCGGCTACAGGCGACACACGATTCAAGGAGCGCGCCGATGCTGTCATCACCGAACTGCAGAACATCCAGCAAGCCCAGGGCGACGGATATTTGGGCGCTCTCATGGACGGCCAGGGTGTCGACGGCAAAGTCCGGTTTCAAGAGCTGAGTAAGGGAATGATCCGCTCCGGCGGCTTCGATCTGAATGGCCTATGGTCGCCGTGGTATGTGGAGCACAAGATTTTCGCCGGTTTACGTGATGCTTACCGGCTCACCGGCAACCGCACGGCTCTGGACGTGGAAACGAGATTTGCCGCCTGGGTGGAAAAGATTCTCGCCGATCTCAGCGACGAGCAGATCCAGCGCATGCTAGCCACAGAGTTTGGCGGCATGAACGAGGTCCTGGCTGATTTATATGCCGATACCGGCGACGCACGCTGGTTAAAGCTCTCGGGCAAATTCGAGCACCGCGCCATCATTGATCCGCTGGCGAATGGGCAGGATATCCTTGCCGGCAAGCACGGCAATACACAAGTTCCTAAGATGATCGGCTCACTCGAGCGGTACATCTACACCGGCGACGAGGTAGACGGACGAGCTGCGAAATTCTTCTGGAATGAAGTAGCGTTGCGCCATACCTTTGCCACCGGCGGCCACGGGAAGAATGAGTACTTCGGTCAGCCGGACAAGCTGAACGACATGGTGGATGGGCGCACGTCGGAGAGCTGCGGCGTCTACAACATGATCAAGATGGCCCGCACGCTCTTCTCCGTTGACCCGGAGGTTCGCTATGCCGATTATCAGGAGCGCGCTCTCTTCAACGCGATCCTGGGAGGGCAGGACCCTGAAGACGGCCGGGTCAGCTACATGGTTCCGGTCGGCCGCGGCGTGCAGCACGAGTATCAAGACAAGTTCGAGAGCTTCACCTGCTGTGTCGGGTCGCAGATGGAGACGCACGCGTTCCACGCCTTGGGCATCTACTACGAAACCGGCAACAAGCTCTGGATCAGTCTGTACGCTCCAAGCCAGGTCGATTGGAAGACCGCCGGGGTAAAACTGGAGATGAGCACCGATTTGCCGTTAGGCCAAGTGGCCACATTAAAGGTGAGTCGAACGACCTCCAAAAAGTTTACGCTTGCCCTGCGGCGTCCTTTCTGGGCAGGCACAGGTTTCAAAGTGGAGGTGAACGGACACTCGCTCAAAGATCTCCCCAAGCCAGACTCCTACGTCGAGATCACGCGGACCTGGAAAGCAGGGGACACGGTTCAGATCGTGCTGCCGAAGACACTGCGGAAAGAACCGCTGCCTGACAATCCCAATCGGACGGCCGTCTTATGGGGTCCTTTGGTCCTGGCGGGTGACCTTGGGCCCGAGCTCGACCGCCGGAGCCTCCGGCAGAGCGGCACCGCTCCGCCCCCGGCGCCTGTCTTGGTGACCGCGGAACAGAAAGTCGAGGACTGGCTGAAGCCGGTTGCCGGAAAACCTGGCGTCTTTCGTACCCAGAATGTGGGGCTTACGAGCGATGTGGAATTTGAGCCTTTCTACACCATGGCGCGCCATCGCTACGCCGTCTATTGGGATGTGTTCACGCCGGCCGACTGGAAGAAGACGTCAGAGGCTTATGCCGCTGAAGCTGACAAAAAGAGGAAGTTGGAGTCCGCCACGGTGGGGTTTGCGCAGCCTGGCCAGATGCAATCGGAACGCGACTTCGCACAGCAAGGGGAGGACACTTCGCCAGTCCAACTCATGGGACGCTACGGTCGGCAGGCAACAAAATGGTTTTCGTTCGACCTACCTGTGGACCCCGCCCATCCCATGCTTCTGGTGGTGACCTACAGCAACGATGCACGTGGGCGGAAAGGAGAATTCAACGTTCTGGCCGACGGCACTCAGCTCGGCCAACAGACCATTGGGCGCCGTTCGCCAGAACAGGATGTGCGCTTCTTCGACGCGGAATACGCTCTACCTGGCGAGCTGGTGAAAGATAAACAGAAGATAACCATACGTTTCGAAGCGACAGAAGGAAATATGATTCCGGGCGTGTTCGGAGTTCGCACCGTTCGCGCCGACGCGATCCGCTAGCAACTCCAGGGATGAAGAATTTCTTTGTTCTTGCCTTGTGGTCTTCATCGGGGTATAGCGTTCGCGAGAAAAGAGGCTTTGGAGAAGAATCGAGGAACGTAAGTTGTTGAAAAGATTTGGCTGCCCCCCAGGGATTCGAACCCCGATATGCTGATCCAGAGTCAGCTGTCCTACCATTGAACGAGGGGGCAGTAATAGCAGCGGCTTAGTTGATTCTATGATGCTCGGCGAGGCAGGTCAAATGGAGCTAACCATCCAAATAAACTCGTTCACTTCAGCTTGTTATCGCTGGTAATCCATTTTCTCGCTCGGCCTCGGAATTTCAGCACCTGGCGTACAATTTCTTCATGGTGGCCACCACTCCTGTTGCAACTTCCGCTTACGCTGAAACCGCCCGCCGCCCGCTGAACGTTGCAGATTGCACTCTCGCCGTTATCGACATCCAGGAAAGACTCTTAGCATCCATCTTCGAAAAAGAGCGGCTCCTGCGTAATGCACAACTCCTGATCCGCCTGGCCAACATTCTGCCCATGCCGGTGATTGTCAGCACACAATACGCCAAGGGACTTGGCCGGACCGTTCCAGAGATCATCTCTCTCCTGCCTGAGGCCAATCCGGTGGACAAGCTGGAGTTTGGCTGTTTTGGCAACGGAGAGTTCTGCTCGGCGGTGAGCATGCTAGTGTAGTGTCTGCAAAATAACTAAGCAGTCATCGTTGCCGCTTTCTGCGTTTAGGACTGGTGCAGCCGGGCTGGATACGCTCCAAAGTCTGGCGACAGCGAGTGAGCTTTTCCTGAATGGATTCGACGGTCGCG
>WNGQ01000618.1_pt1 | contig 67375 bp, 50 predicted proteins | sample 5407661 | NCBI WGS metagenome assembly WNGQ01 (sample SAMN13153382, study PRJNA577476) | soil metagenome | isolation source: 60 cm soil or saprolite under Garry oak tree replicate 2 | place: USA:California | collected 2016-06-15
CCACACGCTGCGGATTCTCCTGTTCCAGCGCTATTTTTGCGTCCTGCAGTGCTTCCTGGACAGCAGCGAGGACGAAATGGGTCATGCGATCAGTCCGGTTTACCAGCTTGCGCTCGATGTAATCATTCACCACAAAATCACTGACCTCGCCAGCTACCGCAATTGGCAGATCCGAGATAGGATGGCGTGAAATAGGCTTGATACCGGAGATTCCTCTGCTTGTCGCGTGCCAGAATGCCTCCTTTCCAATACCGTTTGCCGCTACTACGCCTAAGCCTGTAATGACCACGCGCCGCTCTGTATTATGTTCCATGCTTGTCTTTCTCACGCAGGCTGATTTACGTTTGTCTCTCACGCCAATCGGCACGCGAGAGAATAAGTCCATTATTCACACCACCGAAACCGCTGGAGTGTGTAAGCGCCACATCGATACTAGCCCGTCGTGCGACGTTGGGCACGTAGTCGAGATCGCACAATGGATCGGGATACTGCTGGTTAATCGTTGGTGGAATTTCCTGGCGTTCCAGTGCCAGGGCGGTAACGACCGTTTCGATAGCGCTGGCTGCACCTTGCGTGTGCCCAATCATCGATTTTGTGGCACTGATAGGAATACGGTAGGCGTGTTCACCGAAGACTGCTTTGTACGATGCCGTCTCTACACTATCGTTGCTGGGTGTTGAACTTCCATGTGAATTGATGTAGCCAAGTTGAGCAGGTATGATTTCTGCTTCGTTTAAAGCTTGCCTGATGAGTTGTTGGAGCGGTGCCCCATCGGAAGGAAGGGCGGTCATATGATGCGAGTTGCTGTTGGAGACAAAGGTGATCACCTCCGCGTAGATATGCGCATTGCGTTCCAGTGCTCGCTCCCGTTCTTCCAGGACCAGCACGCCCGCCCCCTCGCCCATGACGAAACCATCTCGCCTCCTATCATACGGGCACGATGCCTGCTCCGGTTCTTCATTGCGTGTGCTCATCGCACCTAGCACGCAGAAGGCAGCGAACCCGCCATAGCTGATTGCCGAGTCGGCTCCCCCTGCCAGCATGCAATTGCTTTGGCCCTCCTGGATGGCCCAGAAAGCCTCGCCAATCGCGTCGGCTCCGGCAGAACACCCCGTTGCAATCACCATGCACGGCCCGTGCAGTTGGTAGTGTGCGGCAATTGCAGCGGCAGGTGCATGGGTCATGAGCAGCGTAATGGGAACTGTACCATTCATGGTATCCCGTGGGTGATGTGTGCCACGACCGGTCACCTGCCGCCAAAGTTGCTCTCCAGCTGTAATAGAGGCCATCGCCGAGCCGATATACACACCCATCTGATCGCGTTCGGCCTCGCTCAGTTCATTAGAAAGTCCAGCATCCTGTAAGGCCAGATGGGCCGCGGCAAGCGCAAATTGCGTGTTGCGATCGGTGTAGAGAGCCTCCTCGCGCGTGATACCCAATGCTTCTGGTTCGAAGTTTGCTACCTCCCCGGCTATGCGTGTCGGCAGCGGGCTGGCATCGAAGTGAGTGACAGGCCGTATGCCTGATCGACCGGAGATACAGGCCCTCCAGAAGTCTTCTTTTCCTATGCCATTGGGAGCCACTACCCCGAGCCCGGTGATAACCACTCGTCGCTGCATGTACTTTTCCTTCGTTCTATGCTTCAACCACGGCGTCAGGATTGGCTTCAACCAATCCTACTGCCGTGGTAGGTTCCAGCCTTACATGGAGACCATGCTTTAGACGCAAGGTGACCAGTGGTAGGGGCACCACTGGATGGCCTGGCACAACGCGAGGTATATAGCGTTGAAGGATGGTAGCCAGCACCAGTCGTATCTGTAACTGGGCAAATGGCATACCTATGCAAATACGTGAACCCCCACCAAACGGGAAATAAGCCCACTGCGGTACCTTCTGTCCATTCACCGGGTCCCAGCGCTCTGGGCGGAATACCTCTGGGTTTGCCCAGACATCGGGAAGGCGGTGGAGCACCCACTGGCTGAACATTATCATCGTGCCCCCAGGAAAGTGGTAGCCATCGAGATCGAATGCCTCAACTGCCCGGCGGCCCTGCGTCCACGCCGAGGGATACAGGCGCATAGACTCCTTGACGACCCAATCCAGATATGTTAGTTGTGACAGATCGTCTAGTTGTGGGTCGCGTCCGGCAAGTACAGCCTGGAGCTCGGCCAGCACTTTCTTGAGGATGGTTGGATGCTCTGAGAGCAAGAAGAAGGTCCAGGTAATTGTGTTGGTAGTGGTCTCGTGACCGGCGGCAATGAGCGAAGCCAGTTCGTCACGTACTTGTTGCCTGGTCATTATATCGTCGTCATAGGTTTCCTGCGGCTGGAGCAGTATCGAGAGTATGTCGCCCACATCACGCTTATCGGCGCGTCGCTGATCGATGAGGTTGTAGATGAAGGCGTCTGCCTTGCGTTTGGCAGCCATGCGTTGGCCATACGGAGTAAACGGTAAATCAATCTGCAGGTTCGACAGCCCTTCGAAGATGCCTATGGGATGCCCGAGCAGGTCGTCGATGATCTTGCTGGACTCAATGTTCTGGTTGAGCATATCGATGTTGACGAGTATTTTCATCGTCAAGCGCAGGATCAGTGCTTGCATATCGTGCGCAATATCAATCTCCGCCCCGGGTTGCCACCGCTCTAGCGTCTCTCGTGCGTATTGAACAATCATGTCCGCGTGGTTCTCCACGCGGCGCCTGGAGAAGGCCGGCTGCAGGAGACGGCGGTGCCGGTGATGAAAATCGCCGTCGGTCGTCAGCAGGCCGTCTCCGACAATATCGTGCAGGCCCCTGGTCACTTTGTCGGTGAAGCTGCGCGCCAACAATGAGAGGACGAGCATGCTGCCGAAGATGAGGCCCCCGGCAACCTCGCGGTTGGTGAAGTTGCGGGGGTTTTCCGTCAAGATGTAGCGAATGTGCTCCGGCCGGAAGAGCAGGACGATGGGCGTCTTTCCGATATAAATGGTAGCCATGCGGCCATAGCTCTGTTCTAGTTGCAGTAGGAAGCCGAGCTGGTTGTGGCGAAACTGCAAGGTATTCCCAAGAAAGGGTAGTCCTTTAGGGCCGGGCGGAAGGACTTGCCTATTCGCCATTGCAATAACCTCCTTGTTGTCTCTTACACACGAACATCCTTGCGTTTCAAGCCAATACAGATCAGGATAGTAAGAACAACAAGCAGCACTCCCAGGGCCCCCCAGGCCAGCAGCACACGATGCATCGCATCTGCATGGCTAAAAGTCGAGAAGAGTGTCCCGTGAAAGGTGGTATCGTTGCCAAAGAGAGTATCCCCGCCTAATTTGTCGCTGTGCAAGCCAGTCGTTGATCCCAATGCTGTCATTGCCCAGCGACTTGGGAAAAGCGCCGCGGCGATTTGCAATGGCCAATCCTTTAGCGGGATTTCGGTCCCTGCAAAGACGACTTGTGGAATGAGCAGGAACGGCAGGAGACTATTGGCGGTATCCTCATTGGCAGCGAAAGCCGAGGCTGCCAATCCGACCAGCAGTCCTGCCAAACCAGTGAGCACCAAAGTGATGTAAACTTCCAGGAGGACAGGCAGGAAGATACTCTGCTGAAAAGGCTCGAAAAGGTGCACTATCAGGAGAATAGCAGCGCTTTGGAACAGCGAGAACACGCCCAGCACGAGAATCTTCGAGAACACGTAGGGAAGAATGCCAAGATTGACAGTGCGCTCACGGCGGTAGATGGATGCCTCCTTGACGATCTCGCGCGTCCCGTTGATACATCCGAACAGCACTGCAATGAAGGAAATGATGAACAGAGCTCTTTCAGCATTGAGGCCACCCGTGCCCGTAGCGATGAAATCCTGCAGGGCGGTGTTTTCACTACCTTTCGTTTGAGCGTACTGGATGCCGTTGGTATCCGTTTTGAGGAAATTGACGATACGGTTGCAATCAACCAGATCGTTTTTCCCATTCGTATTTATGCCCAGAGCGCCGGTGGGGTTAGTGGCGCTGATCGCCGAAGACGTGAAAATTTGCGGGGCGCATTGGACCACCTTATTTGTGTCAAAAATGCCTACTCCCACCTCGAACCTGACCAGGAGCACCAGCAGCAGCGCAATAAGCGGTGCTTGCAGGAGTAGGATGGTGAGGGTGCTCGTATCGTTTTTGAGTAACTCGACGTTGCGCTGGGCGAGCAGGAGAAACTGCTTAAATGGGTTGCCTCGTTTAGCCCGTTTCATGGCCTTTGACTGCCCGTCGAGGCCAGAGTTGGTATCAGGCGCGGCCCTCAGGGGCTTGACAACATACTCCTGGTATTCTTTTGAGAGCTTGAATTTCGCCTCTGCCTCCTCCGGGGTGTCTGGGTTCTCATCGGTCGGCTCTATGCTTGTGTAGATTTCGGCAAAGTCGTTCTTCCCGAAATAGGTTTTAGCTTCATCAGGTGGCCCAAAATAGGCTAATCGCCCGCCCTGCGCGAGGAAGCAGACATAGTCGCAGGTGTTGATATTGTTGGTGGCATGCGTAACGAGGGCGATAGTGTGCCCCTTATCAGCCAGTTTCCGCAGGAGATACATCATCTTGCGATCCAGGCCAGGATCGAGGCCGGAAGTCGGTTCGTCCAGGAAGAAGAGACTGGGGTTGGCAAGCAGTTCCAGAGCAATGGAGACGCGCTTGCGCTGCCCACCAGAAAGCTTCCTCACCAGCAGTTTGCGCCGCGCGGTCATCTCTACGTCTTCCAATACCTCTTTGATGCGCTGCTCGATTTGCTCGTCGGTGAAGTCTTTCGGCAGGCGCAATTTGGCTGCATAATAGAGTGCACGCTCAACGGTTAAGTCGCGGTGTACGATGTCATCCTGCGGTACGTACCCGATTTGTGTGCTGTAGGCAGCGAGATTGTGATAATAGTCCTGGCCGTTATAGAGCACTTTGCCCTGCTGTGCGGGCCGCAGACCGTTGAGCGCATCCATGAGGGTGGACTTGCCGGCGCCCGAACCGCCCACCAGCGCGACGAATTTACGCGGAGGGATGCTGATAGATATGTTGTTGAGCAGCGTCACGTTGTTATTGCCAGACTTTTTGAGATTGCGCGCATCGATGCGGATAAAATTACTCTCGTCGTACTGTGTCAGCTGGTTGCCTTCGTAAATCAGCTTGTACGGTCCAATACGGATCTCATCACCCAATTTGAGGAGACTATTGGTAGCGAGCTGGTTATTAACATAAACGTGGTTGGTGCTGTTCAGGTCAAGGATGCGATAGGTGCCTCCTTCCCGTACCAGGCGCGCATGATGCGCGGAAACCTGGGGGTGAGACAGGACAACAAGGTTGTCCTGCGCCCGCCCAATGGTCATTTCAGTCCCACCCAATTTAATCGGCTGCACGGGGGGCAATAGCTCCTCCTGCGTGCCCGTGCCGTCATTGTAAGTCAGTGTGACGAGGGTGCCATTTTCATCGCCGATGCGGAAGATGTCGCCTTTGGCCAACGGCTTGCTGAATTGCTCATCGCCCCGGATTTTACGGCCCTGGTACAGCAGACCATTGAGCGTCCTCTGTCTCGGACTGTCCGGGTTAGGATGGATCAGGACAAACTGGTTGCCCTGACGCACGATCTTCAAGTGGAGGCCCGAGACGATGCGATCGTTGATGATAATATCGTTGGTGGCATCTCGCCCTATGTTGATGATGGGTCCGTCCAGCGGATAGATCTTCTTATCAGTAAAAGCATTACTACTCAACTCCAATGAAGGTACACCGCGCGCTTCGGGCTGAGCAATGATGGTCTCGTCGGGTCGTCTATACTCCCCAGCTCTACCGCGTAGAGCAGTAGTAGCTACCTGCTCAAGCGCAGGAGGTGGCCGCGATGGTAATGTCTCGGTCATCTCCTGCGCAGGCACAGGAGGTGGCCGCGATGGTAACGTCTCAAGTGCCTTGCGCTGTGGGGCCTGTGTTTCAGCCTGGGTGAGAAAAACGAAGGAGGTGTCCTCCCCGAGGCCAATAGTCATACCGTCCGAAAGGACGGCTTGCTGCACGCTTTGTGAATTGACGGTGACAGTACTTACTGCCTGGGGATGCTTTTCGATGGACCAGGACCCATCGTTCCAAACGAGTCGAGCATGCTGTCTTGAAACCCTGGGGTCATCCCTGACAACAATATCATTATTTGGACTGCGGCCTATCGTCATAACCGGCTTGTTGATTTGGACGGTTTTCCCTGCCAGGGGGCCGCTGAGGAACTTGATCGAGCTTTGCACAGATGGATTTTTGCCGGTATCCATATACCTACCCTCCTGACTTCCCTGCTTAATCGAAATTATTCAGACCCGATCCTTCTCGGCCAGTGTTAGCCCCAACTGTGGCTTCGTGGTGATGTAGAGGCCTTCGCTGGCCCTCTCCGGAGACATCGATGTTCCAAAAAACACTTTGTTATAGAGGTTATAGAGGGCCATTCCTCGATCGGTAACCTCTACCGGCTGCGAATGTACACCTGCCAGCCCGACCGCCTCCAGTTCACGACGTGGCTTCCCTCTGTCCTTCACATCCTCCATGCCTGATACGACATAGAGCCACGCTTCCATCATTGCACTGTTGTCGTTGTAGTCATGGTGGGTAAGCTGCTGTGCCTGCCAGAAGTACGTCTCCTTGCCATCGTATTGTTGGTACATGCCCGATACGATCGCCATCAGGCGCAGGTAGGTCTGGCGATAGCTCTGCTCGAAGAATGCCATGGCCTGCTGCTCCGCAACATCGCCGCGCAGAATGCTTGCAACACTCGCAGCGCATAACATCGCGCTATGCGTGGCAAGATGCACCCCAGTTGAAAGAAGCGGATCTATGAAGCAAGCGGCGTCGCCAATCAGGAAGTAGCCTGGCCCCGTTAAGCTGCGAGCGATGTAGGAGTAATCCTGCTCGGTTCTCACGTTTGTAACAAGTTTACCCGATTTGACGAGATCAGCTATGAGCGGGCACGAGTCGATGGCATCGAGGTAGATCTGCTCCAGGGAGTCGAATTGCTGCCTCTTCTCCTTGAAAGTGGTCTTATGAAGCACCAGGCCCACGCTCATGGTGCCATCATGCAGTGGGATGCCCCAGAGCCAGCCGTCCGCAACGGCACCGTTAGCGATAGCGCCTTCAGGTGCGAAGGACATCCTCCCGGAGCCCGTCCAGTATCCCCACATGGCAACATTCTGGAATGCGTTGTGGTAATGCCGATCCTTCTGGTAGTGCATCGCCATCACCCCTGCCCGGCCAGAAGCATCGATCAAGTAGTCGAAGGATATCTCACCTGTGTCACTTCCTCCAACCACCTGCGACCAGGCAGCGCTCCTCGGCCTATCTCCATCAAAGGAGAGGCTGCGGACCTCCGTCCCTTCGAAGACCTTCACACCCTGGCTCTTCGCGTGCTCTAGCAGCAACTGATCGAACTGGGAGCGCACCACCTGGAAGCTGTATGGGTAACGCAGCGGCGCGAAATCCAACACCCACGCATCCTTGCCCCAGGCGAAGTAGCCGCCGCCTTTCCGCTGGAAGCCGTAGGCTTCGATCTTTGCACGTGCGCCTGTCAGTTCAAGTATCTCCAGGCAAGAAGGCAGCAGCGACTCACCGATATGGTAGCGAGGAAAGACATCTCGCTCCACTAGCGTTACATCGAAACCCTCTCGGGCGAGGAAGGTAGCGGCAGTAGAGCCGGCTGGACCGCCGCCTATCACTAGAACTTGTGTGGATCTGTTCAACATGTCTCCTCTCGTTTGTCGAGGAAATACCTCAGTCAATCTTCATATCATGGGGGTTTCTTGGGTTGGGAAACAGTGTTAAAAGGTGCTGTATATGCAGCGCTATTATTTCTTCATTTGTAACTCCTCAGGTGCCTGATTCCTCGCCGCCTGCGGCGGCTCGCGCCTTTATTTCTGCGGGCCTGGCAGCCTGCGGCTGCCAGGCCCGCAGAAAAACACCTCTTGCGAACCACCGCAGGTGGGGAGGAGTCCTGAGGAGTTACCTTCACTTAGACTCTGCAAGAAGTATGCCTTAGCTTTTAGCTGCCTGTCAAGTTATGGTCTCGAAAATTACCACATCTTTTAGATGATCTTAACGAGCTTAATCAGACATCTCTCTCCATTACCACGTTGACGAAGTCGAAAATTAGCAATGCACTTCACATACCGCTTCACAGCGTTGGAGATACTCACCGGGTGACTCGATGTTTCTGTTCGAATGCCTGGCAGCTTAGATTTCGCTGCCATTATCTTGCTGGCTCTCTTGCCGGTATCCGAGCAAAAGCAAGAGCGGCGAAGCCATCATCGTGGTAACCAGGGCCATGATTACCAGAATAGCAAAAAGCGTCGGAGAGAGAACGCCCAGGTCAAGACCAATATTGAGGACAATCAATTCAACGAGTCCACGCGTGTTCATCAGGACGCCAAAGCTAAATGCCTCCCGCCAGGACTCCCCCATCAAGCGCGAGGAGAACATGCCACCGGCAATCTTACACACGCAGGCGACAGCAACCACCAGTAAACAAATGAACCATAGTGATGGAGCGTTAAGGAGTCCGATCTGGGTGCGCAAACCACTGTAAACGAAGAAAAGCGGCAGGAAGAGTACATTATTGATCTGATCCACACTGCGTATTTGTTCCAGGACCGCTGTTCTACGCGGCAGAATCACCCCCATCAGGAACCCGCCAAAGACTGGATGGATACCAATCGCATTGGTCGCATAGGCTGCAAGCAGTAGGAAGACGATACTGAGTGCCAGGATCATCTGCTGCGATGGGCCGCGCCGGTCGGCATATGCAAGCATTGGACGTACCACCAGGAACATGAAGCCAATAAAGAGCAGGGTAAGCCCGACGGTCAAAGCCCCCGCTGTCAGACTTTTCGCCTTGATGATCCCGACCACCAGCGCCAACAGACACCATGCCACGGCGTCACCTACGGCTGCACATGTCAAGGCGAGCATACCAATCTTGGTATCCAGCATATGCTTCTCCGCCAGGAGACGTGCGAGCACCGGAAACGCCGTAATCGCCATCGCCGTTCCAACAAGGAGTATAAATGAGACAGGGTTTGCCTTTGGTCCCGCAAAGTCGGGGTAGAGGAAGAAGGCGAGCGAAGCGCCCATGATGAGTGGGAGAAGGATGCTGCTGAGCGAGGCAACAATGGCACTGCGGCTCTGCCGGAGCATCAACTTCGTGTCCAGGCGCGTCCCTAATGTGAACATATAGAGCACGAGGCCGATTTCGCCCAGGGTTTGCAAAGTCGGGAGAGCTCTGGCGGGGAACAACTGGCCTTCGAGGCCGGGCCAGAGGGCCCCCAGGAGCGATGGCCCCAGTGCGAGTCCTGCCAGAATTTCACCAATCACCCACTGTTGCCCAATACGTCTACAGAGATGGCCAAAAATCTGCACCACAATCGAGATGACGATGAGCTGGAGGAGTATTTGACCCGTGAGCAAGTTCTCTCCCTCTCCCGTATGACGGCAAAGGCCTTCTCAGGCCTGAGCGCGTCCCCACTACAATGGCAGTAGTAAGCATATTATGTCACATACAACACTCTTTTGAGGGACATGTGGCTATTCCCTATCGCTCAGGGATATCTCGCTATCTCCTGTCCCCTCCAGTCTTTTTTCGCCGTAGATCGTTGCAATGATCTCTTCCATGGGTGGGTCGGCAATGGTCATGTCGAGAATGTGGCAACGCTCCATGATAGCGGCGATGATGGGCTCGAGAGGAGTGCGCGAGGTATCAATCTTCAGCTTGAGCCCATGGCCCTTTGCTTTCACGACACGCACACCTTCGGTTTCCTGGATTTCCTCGTGAATGGACCCCGGCAACTGAATACTGAGGCGAGCATGCTCAAAAGAGACCTCTGCATCGAGGTCCGTCTTCAGCAGTGTAGATGCAGGTTCTTCCAGCAGTAGATTGACTGTTTTGGCCTTCAGGTAGTCGCGCTTCAGTTTTGTCACCGGCGTGTCGAGAATAATCTCGCCATGGTTGATGACGATGGCCCTGCGGCATACCTGCTCGATATCACCTGCATCGTGTGATGTGAGAAAGACGGTAACGCCTTCCTCCGTATTCAACTGGCCGATCAACTCACGTATGCGCTGCTTGGCAATGACATCCAGCCCGATGGTGGGCTCATCCAGGAAGATGACCGATGGTGTATGCAGCAGGGCCGCCGCCAGTTCGCAGCGCATGCGCTCTCCCAGGCTCAATTTGCGGGCGGGTGTGCGCATATGTTCTGCAATGTCAAAGACATCTACCAGGAAGGCGCGGCGTTTGCGGTACTGTGCCATGTCCAATTCGTAGATGCGCGCGAGCAGGTCGAATGTATCCTGTGGGGGCAGGTGATACCAGAGCTGCGACTTCTGGCCGAAGACGCTTGAAATGTGGTAAGCCAATTTGCGGCGCTGCTGCCATGGGGTCAGACCCAATACCTGCGCTTTCCCGGCTGAGGGATGGAGTATGCCTGTAAGCATCTTGATGGTGGTGGACTTGCCCGCGCCATTGGGTCCAATGAAGGCCAGAATCTCGCCCGGTTCCAGGGCAAAGCTGATATGCTTGACGGCCTCACGCTCGCGGTAGCGTGGGGCGATGAACGAACCCAGGCTACCAGCCAGGCCTGCTGGGCGCTCACGGCTTCTGAACGTTTTAGCTAATCCATCAACCTCGATGATCGACATCTGTTTCCTCCTCATAGATGTGCTGGACAAAGATGATATAAGCACCCGCCAGGTTCAACTGAACCGATGCACATGCTTGTATCGTGTTACTCATAATAGTAACGCATACATTATGTCCTGGAATGCCGCCTGGGAAGGAGGGAGCCATGACCCAGACCTTGTTGTTTTCCCGATTTGCCAAATGGATGTCGCAGATGCTCGGCCATCCTCTGGCCTTTGGCCTGGCGTTACTGGTCGTGATCGGCTGGGCGGTAGTTGGGCCGCTCTTTCAGTTTAGCAATACATGGCAATTGGTCATTAATACGGGTACCACCATCATTACCTTCTTGATGGTCTTTCTCATTCAGAATTCGCAAAATCGTGATAGCGAAGCCATGCAAGTGAAATTGGATGAGTTGATCCGGGCAATTAAGGGGGCCGACAATAGCTTGTTGAACATCGAGAACATGACGGAGCAGGACCTTCAGGATCTCCAGAAGCACTACATCCACCTGGCACAACTCACTAATAAACGATTGCAGCAGGGGGAAGAAAGACAGCAAGCCACGGCAGGCAAAGAGAGAAAGAACGCTTAGACGCCATTTCTCTCACATTTCCTCTTTTACGTCTTTTTCTAGCGCGAGCGGCTGGCAGGACTGGCGTTCGATAAATTCCGTAGGCAGTACTACACGTGTCATTTCCAGCGCTTTCCCGACCGACATGGGCTGGGAGATCTATCCGCGCGGTCTGCGCGATCTGCTAGTCAGTGTAGGGCGCAGCTATCCGGTGGGCAAGCTCTACGTGACCGAGAACGGCGCAGCCTTCCCCGATGACTGGGATGGTGGTGACACGGTCAGCGATCCCCAGCGCGTCTCCTATCTGCGCTCGTATATTACGGCTTGCGCTGAGGCCATTGAACAGGGTGCACCCCTGCGCGGCTACTTTGTCTGGTCGCTGATGGACAATTTTGAGTGGGGCGAGGGCTACGCCAAACGCTTTGGCATTGTCTATATCGACTATCCCACCCAGCGCCGCGTGATCAAGGAAAGTGGCCACTGGTATGCCGCGCTGCTGCACGCCTTTCGTAATGGCCAGCTTTAAGCGGGTGACCTCCTTTTTCATAAGCCAAAGCAACTGTTTGCAAAGTCTGCTCTCTTTGTATGCATAGAACGCCCATTTCGTCGGTTACGACTTATCCTCTGGCCCTCATGATAGGTAGTGTCAGAACCGAGAACACAGAAGCTCCTCTACAACTGTAGGACTAGACCATGATGCGCGGGAACAACAATGGTCCTGCAACCACGTGGGTGAGCGAAAGGCTTTCCCATGTTCCCGCTTCTACCCAGGCGCCATTAGCAACAGCTTCCTGGCCGAGTTGTTTCAGGATGCCGTTAGAAGCTGCTGGAATATATGGCGCCAGGAAGATGGCCAGCAGGCGCAGGGCCTCGGCGGCCGAGTAGAGAACTGTGTTGAGACGCTGCTCTTGCCCGGCCTGTCGTGCCAGGCGCCACGGTTCGCTTTGTTCGATGTATTGATTGGTACGGCGGACAAAGTTCCAGATGATACTCAGAGCTCCGCCGATCTCCCAGGCGTTCAATGCCACTGCGGCGCGCTGGCGGGTCTCTCCGGCGATACGCTGCAGGTCTTCTTCGAGCGAACCAGCAGGACCAGGCGTTGGGATGATGCCGTCACGGTAGCGCAGGGTCATGGTAACGACGCGGTTGAGCAAGTTTCCCAGGTCGTTTGCCAGTTCGTCATTGTAATGACGGACCAGGCTGGCACGCGAGAAATCTCCACCCGAGGCGAACGACAGGCCCCGCAAAAGGGAATAACGCACGGCATCGACACCGAACTCGTCTACCAGTTCTATAGGGTCAATGCTGTTGCCCGCGGTCTTGGAGATGCGCTGGCCGTTCAAGGTGATGAAGCCATGCACGGCTACCTGTCGTGGCAAAGGCAGTCCCGCCGATAACAGCATGGCAGGCCAGTAGAGGCAGTGAAAGCGTGTGATATCTATACCAATCACATGCGCATCGGCAGGCCAGTAGTGCGCGAATTGCTGCTCGTCGTCCGGGAAGCCAACGGCCGTCAGGTAGTTCGTCAGGGCATCGAACCAGACATAAATGGTATGCCGGGGATCGCCCGGAACGGGCACACCCCACGCTTCCGTGCCAGGGCGTAGGAGGCGTGATACAGAGAAGTCGCGCAATCCCTGCTGGATCATTGCCAGAACCTCTGCTCGCCGGTTAGCGGGCACGATGAACTCTGGATGCTCCGTGATGTGCGTAAGGAGGTGATCGCTATACTTTGTGAGTGCGAAAAAGTAGTTCTCCTCCTCCAGCCATTCGGGAACGATCGAAGGATGATTCGGGCACCGGCCATCAACGAGCTCTTCACTCGTGTAGAAAGTGTTGTCGTTTGGACAGTACCAGCCCGAATAGAAGGACTTGTAGATGTCGCCCCGCGCCTGCGCCCGGCGAAAGAGTTCCTGCGAAGCCCGGATATGGCGTTCTGTGGTGGTACGTATCCAGTAGTCGTTGGAGATGTCCAGTTTGGACCAGACCAGGCGGAAGACACCTTCCAGGTTATTGACCCACGTGGTGGGATCGACGCCATTGGCTTCAGCGGCTCGCGCCACGTGCTGGCTGTTCTCGTCAACCCCCATACTGAAGTAGGTGTCGTGCCCCTGCAAGCGATGAAAACGCGCGATGACATCCGCGGCCACTTTCTCCAGGGAATGGCCGATATGCGGCGGGCCATTGGGATAATCAATAGCGGTTGTAATGTAGTAACGTTTGTTGCCCTCAGTATGTTCGCTGAACATGCTGCACCTCGTTTCTTTATATTGGAATTTCCCTTGATAAATCGGGGGAATACAGTGCCGGACAAAAAAGGGGGGCGCAGGTCCGTCGCCTGCGCCCCCAATGTACGCTTCTAGAAAAATGAGTTTTTGCTCAAGGGAGCATTACTCGCATGCGTTCAGAGGACAGCGACGATCCGCTGCAAGCCATCACCATAGGCATGCAGTACATGGAGGTAAGCGTGATAGAGATGGAATTAAGATGCTTACGCTGCACGGTCGCTATCCTCTTTGTGATTGAGAGTTCTTACAAACAATAGTCTGGATGTTGATACGATCATAGCTGCAAAGAGCGGATTTGTCAAGCTTCGTATCACCTTTCCACGCCAGCGGCATGAACGGCGCGTAGAAGGCGCTCAGGGGTAAGTGGGAGCTGGTGTATGCGTACCCCTAATGCATCGGTAACGGCATTAGCAGTGGCAGCCGCTATAGCATCGACCGAGATTTCCGAGACTGCCTTGGTACCGAACGGGCCACCAGGATCGGTGGTCTCTACGATATATGTTTCCATAGATGGCATGTCGGGCGCATTGAAGATACGATAACTGCTCAAGTCAATAGTAAGCAATAAACCACGCTGACCATAGACCATTTCTTCACAGATGCCGGAGCCAAGCGCCTGGGCAATCCCGCCTTGTATCTGGCCTTCGGCTATAACAGGGTTGATGATATACCCACCATCAACAGCCGACACAGCTTTGAGGATACGGATCATGCCCGTCTCTGTATCCACCTCGACTTCAACGCCCTGCGCAGCAAAAGCAGGCGATTGTTTATCGCTTTTCCATGAAGCGCTGGCCATAATGTATTGCTGGTCTTCACCGTATAAAGAGCGCAACGCTACCTGGGAGACGGTGGTGCGCTGCCCACCAGGAGCAGTAATGATACCATCATCAATGGCCAGCGTTTCGGATTGAGCCTTCAACATATGACTCGCGACCTTAAGTACCTGGTGGCGTACCTGTTCCGCTGCGCTCTTTACCGCATTTCCGCTGACAGATATAGCAGAAGGGGTATATCCACCGGAATCGAAGGGCACAATATCGGTATCGACAGTTTCAGAAGAGTGCATGATAATATCTGTTACACGCACGCCCAATATCTCGGCGGCCACCTGTGCCAGCAGGGTGTCATTGCCTGCATCGACAGCGCCTACCAGTAAATTAAACGAGCCATCCTCATTGAGTTTGATGCTGGCTGCACTCATATTTCTGCTCCAGGGAGTGATACCATGCATCGCCAGGGCTACTCCGACACCACGACGGAAACGGCCAGTATTATCCCTGCCACGCCTCTCCTTCCAGTTCAGCTTTTCTTCTACAATCTGTAAGCATTGGGGCAGCCCACAGCTTTCAACTACGTATGCACGGTTCCCTGTGCCTTCTTGCCCTTTGCTTAAAGTAGTGGCCAGCGGATTTTCAGTGCCCGTTGACAGCCAGTTCTTGCGGCGCAACTCGAGGGCATCTATTCCCAGGCGCCTGGCCACTTCGTCCATCTGACTCTCGAGAGCGAAGCATGCTTGAGGTATATCATAGCCATAAGCACCTCCCGCCGGAGGCAGGTTTGTATAAACAGCCTGGGCTACGAAGCGCATGTTGGGGCAAGGGTAAAGCGGCAACGTCTGCAGGCCTACATTACGCTGCATATCGGAGGCATGCCGGGCGTACGCTCCAGTATTGGTGAGCAGCATCATCTGGTTCGCGAGGATAGTGCCATCTCTCTTGACACCCGTCTTCATGCGTATGATTTGCGCATGAGATGAATGACCGCCACAAAACTCTTCAGCACGCGAGAATGCCAGCCTCACGGGACGATTTGTGGCCCTGGTAAGCAGAGCACAGATGTCTTCAAGCACAACACTCTGTTTCGTGCCGAGGCCTCCTCCCGTACGGGATTTAATGACACGAATGCGCCGGAGCGGCAAGCCGACAAGGGGAGCGATAACGCGGCGCACCCGATACGGCGCTTCCGTACTGCTTCTCACAACAAGGCGATCATCCTGATCCCAGTATGTAATGGCAACATGATTTTCGATAGGCACCTGCTGGGTCTGCGAGACTATATACTCATTCTCGATGATCATGTCTGACTCTGCAAAACCACGTTCTACGTTGCCCACTTCGGCATGAACTTGCGCGGCGACATTGCGGGAGGTATTGTTGGCCTCACGTGTACTGGTTCCATTATGCAGGTGTGGAGAGCTATGACCCGTCGCCTCGCGCAGATCAAGAACAGCCGGCAGCACTTCATACTCAACCTGGATGAGCTTTAGCGCCTGTTCAGCAATCTCAGACGTCTCGGCCGCCACCGCTGCGACCCGATCACCTACAAAGCGCACGGTACGATCCAGGGAAAACCGGCTACGACGAGAACCATGTTCTTGCCCAACGCCAGATTGAGGAAGGCGTTCCAGGTCTTTGTAGGTCAATACCGCGTGTACACCCGGCAAGGACCGCGCCTGCGACACATCAATGTTGCGAATGATGGCGTGGGCATGCGGGCTGGTCAGGAGGCATCCATGCAGCATAGCGCGCAATTCGGTATCATCGACGAAAACAGGCTTGCCCGTGGCCAGTTTCACAGCGTCGAGTTTGCGCTCGGGCTTACCTACAACACGCAGGCCTGCTGTAGCCCCCCGATTTATCGAGGGGGTGCTTGCTGCCTTATTATCTTTTTTAGACAGCGCACGTAGAGAAACCGTATCGGCCGTCAGGTGTTTTTCCTCCATTTCAGGATTTTCAAGCAAAGAATTCCCCTCGATAAATCGGGGAGCTACGACGCGGAGAGGGCGACTGATCGGGTCAACTGGTTCGCCACGCATGATGGCAGCGGCACGCAAAATCGCCTGTACAGGTTTGACATAGCCTGTACAGCGACACAGGTTGCCTGATAATGCATCGCGTACTTCGTCTTCTGTGGGGTTGGAATTTCTCCTGAGCAAGGCAAAAGCGGAAAGGAGCATGCCGGGCGTACAGAATCCACATTGGATAGCGCCTGTATCGATAAAAGCTTCTTGTAATGGATGGAGCTTATACCCGGAGCCCAGGCTTTCAACGGTTAGCAAGGTGCAACCGCCGGCCTGAGCGGCGAGCGTGACACAACTTGGACGCGGCTGGCCATCGACGAGCACGGTACAGGCACCACATTCGCCGGTCTCACAACCATGCTTAACGCTGAAGTAGCCTTCGCGGCGCAGCACCGCCATGAGCAATTCGTTAGGGGCAACGTCCAGACTTTCGATGATCCCGTTGATACGCAGTTCTAGTTCCATCCTTTAGAATTTCTCCTCGGATGTAATTACACTGTGCCAGTTGGAGGTATTCATAGCTTCTTCAAGCACGCGATAGGCCAGATTCACACCACTCACTCGTCGATAGTCACTGCTGGCACGAAAATCGGGAGGAGGGCGAAAGTGAGCAATGCCTTTTTGTAGTGCGGCAAGTATACGCTGGCCGTCGGCAGGGCTGGAGGCTACAGGCTGGCCTTCAAGCTCTTTTTCAACACTTTGCAGGCGAACCGGCTCCATGTTGACCCCACCCAACGCCAGCCGGACACGCCGGTAGCAATCATTAGCTATCTCTACCAGTGCAGCCGCATTTAAGAGTGCTACATCGGTGGCAGTACGGCCTATGCGCATGAATGACGTACCACAGCCCGCAGCAGGATGGGGGATGATCACCTCTACGATCAGTTCGTTGGAACGACGCTCTAGCTCAAGCGAGCTAAATGGCACGCCTCGCTCCTGTTTCCCTTTGAAGGTGATGCCTGAAAGGGCTAATCCGGGACGGTCGATGGTTCCTCCCTCGAGATTGATCTGCATCCTGGAGCCGGAGCGCAACACAACTTCGGTATCCATTACAGCCAGGGCAGTGAGCAGGTCGGCTTGCGAGGCAGCACCTACAGCAAGGGTGCCACCAAGTGTAGCACTATTGCGAATCAAGCGCGAGGATGAAGAGGCCAGAGCAGCGCGTGCCAGCAACCCCATGGCGAGGTTTTTGAGTATAGGTGTATCTACCATGTTTTGCAGGGTTGTCATTGCGCCGATATGAACTCCACGTGTATCTTCTGAGATATATGCCAGCTCAAGATCACGTAGATCGACTACTGCCTGAATGCTGTCATTTTGCAATCCGAGTAAATAGGTACCACCTGCCAGTGGCACAGTTTTGATATCTGTACGTGCTAACAATAGCAGCGCATCGTCGATATCTTCCGCCCAGTGATATTCGAGAAGGTTGAATAGCATTATTTTTGTCTCTCTAGCACTTCCACGTGGGCATATCATGGCAGAACCATGGCAGGGGCAAGCCCTGCCACTACTATGATAGGCTTTGGCAAGGCAACGCAGTCGTGTCATGGTAGTGGCACCCCTTGCGGGTGCCATGCCCAATTGCACTCACCATGTCATTCGCCGCGCACGGCAGAACGTGATAACTTCATTATCCATTGGTGCCATGCCCAATTGCACTCACCATGTCATTCGCCAGCAGAGTCCAAGGGTTCCTGGCCCCCAACATGTATAGCTTGGCTTGTCTACTCTACCTCTTCTGAGGAGATGCGTCAAGAAATATGCCCATTGTTCCCAGGAGGACACGGTAATGAACCTTAAAAAATTCATCACGAGTATCTGTAGGGGCCGATTTATCGCGCCCACCGCCGATGTATCGGCCCTGGGGGTGGGGCTAAACCCGCAATTAATTTCTTCATCTCCATAACTGTGCCCTCCTGCCTTCAGACTATACTTTGTAGTGGGAGGAGTGTAAACGTTTCGACGTCGATCAATCCTTGATCGGTGAGTTTCAAAGATGGAATAACCGAGAGGGACAGGAAGCTAAGCGTCATACAGGGATGGTCGAGGGTGCAACCGAGGGCAGCAGCGGCAGCATCAAGCGCTTGCAGTTGTTGCACCAATTCAGTGGCAGGCAGCGGCGAGACGAGACCGCCCAACGGAAGCGGCACACTGGCACGTACCGCTCCATCGACTACTATAGCGAAGCCTCCCCCCATCTCTTCCAATGCACGTGCGGCCTTGAGGATGTCACCATCATTGTCGCCCGCGATAACCAGGTTATGGGCATCATGCGCCACGCTAGAAGCCAGCGCACCATGTTGCAGGCCAAAGCCTTTGACTAGCCCCAGGCCAACCCGTCCACTCGCGTGATGTCGTTCGATTACGACCAGTTTGAGCAGATCACGGGTGGGATCTGCGACTATCTCGCCAGCGCGGGTTGATGCCTCCTCTTGCAAGTGCTTTGTTGTGATCTGTCCAGGCTCTATACCCACTACTTCGACAAGACCGGGTTGGCCCTGTATACGCAGGTCAGCTTCTTGAATGTCGCCGATACGCACTGTCCCATTGACGCCAGGGGAGACAGTGGCAGGTAGATCAACAAGTAACTCGCCATCACGAGCGACCAGCAAGCCATCTTTGTATACGGATTCCACTTGAAATGTCTGTAGATCATCCAATACGATCAAATCGGCAGCAAAGCCGGGGGCTATAGCTCCGCGATCGTAGAGCCGGAAGTACTGCGCCGTGTTATAGGAGGCAAGGCGTATCGCTTCGATCGGATCAAGCCCCAGTTCGATAGCACGACGTACCATCGAGTCGACGTGCCCGCGTGTGGTCAAATCCTGGGGGTCGCGGTCATCGGTGACGAAGAAGACACGAGGGGGATGCAGTTCTTTGACGAGCGGGAGCAGTGTATCCAGGTTGCGTGCCGCTGAGCCTTCGCGAATCATGAGCCACATACCTAGACGAATACGCTGGAGAGCTTCTTCGAGCGTTGTACATTCGTGATCGGACATGATGCCAGCAGCGGCGTAGGCGCAGAGGTCACGCCCGTTGAGTCCTGGAGCGTGCCCATCGACAACAAGCCCATGTTTGAGTGTAGCATCAATTTTCGCCAGCACCTGCTCGTCGGCATGGAGCACCCCCGGCATATTCATCATCTCGGCAAGGCCAAGGACGCGTTCATCTTCGAGCAACGGTAACAGGTCGTCGGCCATCAGGACGCGATAAGGGCTTTCATAAGACGAGGCAGGAACGCAGGATGAAAGCATGAGGTACGCTGTGAGTGGAAGCCCACGGCCAGATTCGAGGACATAGCGGATGCCCGCGACTCCCATAACGTTCGCAAATTCATGGGGATCAAGCATAACAGCGGTTACACCACGGGGTGTGACGATGCGAGCAAACTCAGCGAGGACGAGCATAGTGCTTTCGATATGCATATGACCATCGATGAGTCCGGGGGCCAGCCAGCGTCCATGCAGATTGCGCTCCTCGCGCCCTGTATAGCCCTCGCCGGGATCGCTCATACCAACAACGAGGCCATCGGCGATGGCAACATCAGCGGGGTACCATTCGCCGCTACACACATTAATGAGCCGCGCATTACGTAAGACAAGGTCTGCAGGCAATTCGCCACGCGCAATTTGAATGCGCTGCTGTAGTCCGTTCATAATAAACACCTTCTCTGTCGGGGGAAATACATGTCTGCTTTTTTGAATTGTTGCCGCACATAGTACCAAAAACTTATGCAATAGTCGAGGGCTTTATCTTTTCACTTTTTTGTGCCAGGCAGGAGGTCTACCGGGCGGGTGGACACAATGCGGCATGCCTGGTTGTAACCCACCCTCCCAGCCCGGCGTATACTCTTTAATAGACAGCCTGAATAAGCAGCGTTCGATTTACAGAAGGAGGAAACAGCATGAACGGCCTTGGCTCATCATTAGCGAAGCTGATAGCGCTGGCAACCGGCGCAGTTCTCGGCGTCTTGTTATCGCGCCTGTACGAGCAAGCACGCAGCGCACAAGTGGAGGAGCAATTCCAGCGGGATAAAGCGCGCTATGCCCAGGGGCTTTCCCCAGTCGAGCGGCAGCGAGAGAATCAGGGGGAACAGGCCCTATAGGGCGGCGCTACTATCGTGTTCCTCTTGCTTCCATTTAGCCTGCGATATCCGGCGAGCGTCATGAGTGGGATAGTTTATCGACCAGTTGCCGTGCAAGATATAGCCACTCTTCAGGCGTATCGTCGGGAACGGAGCAGCCGTTTGCGAGAATCAGTTTTCGCCCCCTGGTCTGGCTGATAGCAGATACAATTTCATTTTCAAGCTCGGTCTCGCTGCCCTTTGTGAGCGGACCACGTTCCCAGAGACCACCCATAAGACATTTATCGGTGAGTGTCGAGGCTTCTTCCAGGCTGGGTCCTGTCAGGCGATCGCTCCAACTTATGACGCTGACTGGATAATCCACAAAACTATCAAAGTAGAGCATATCTCCTTCTTGCATAGGATCAGCGTGCACATGGACAATGTTGAGCCAGCCTTTTTGAGCACCCTCTAACGCGTGCAAGTCATAGGGCCGCCCGAGGCGCTCGTATTCCTCGCGCGTAAAATCGGCGCTGGTAGCACCCATGCAGGAGAAGAAGATGCCACTCGCACCTGCATCGATAGCAGCTTCCATCAGCTTACGCAGGTTGGCTGCTATGGTGCCCAGCCCTTCCTCGAATGGTTCGGGGGCCCTGCGGGCCTCTGCAATGGCTTGTTGTTTGCCCATAAAGCGGAAAGTATAGGTAAGCGGGCTAAACAATGTCAAAATGAGAGGGTAGTCATTACCGAGTTGGGAGCGAAGCGCCTCGATACATATTAGCTGCTGCTGAAACATTGGCGTATCCACATCCAGGCGGGGAAGGAAACGCACCTGCTCGGCCTCAATGAAAGGTTGGTCTGGCGCAGGATAGGGTAAATCAGGCATTATCTTAATGATATCCAGGTTGAATTTCTGAAGAAAAAACTCAAGTGTGAGTTCGGCCAGGCGCTGGCCTGATCCTTCAGGTTTGAAGTGATGCCAGAAGCACAATGGCACTCTATCTACAGGTTCTCCCTTTACTGCTGCGCGGACGCGCTCACCAGGTGTCATATTACTCATTTACAGTTCCTTCTCGCTCGGTAAGAAATTTTGCAAGCCCGGCCTGGCTACTTAGAGTAGGATTTCGCGTGTCTCCAGGCATTATATCACGTATCATTGGGTGCAACCTTTCATTGGTCTAGACCTGACCAGACCATAGCGGCAAATGCTCCTGTAGTATGACCCCATAGTATAGAGACAAATGCCAGGGTAATCACGAAAATGAGGATTACTACAAGGAGCAGTACTACCCAGAATGTGGCAGAACGGCGTGATAGATCCGGCGACGGTTTATGAATTACACCTGGCTCCGCTCCACGTGGAGCGGGAGATTCGCGGCTGGCAACAGGGTCTTCTTCCAGGCAAAGAGGAGGAGTTTGCCCATCTGGTTCAGGCTCTTCTAGAGTTGGCATTCGCAAGTACGTTGCTAATGCAGCAGGCGCGGAGCGCACTGGATTAGCTGGACGGGGAGAATCCGGGGCGCCTATGGGGACTTCCACCTTTCCTATGGCAGATAGCACGAGGGTGGCACGATTATGCTTGTTTGAAGCGAGAGAGATTGCTCTCGCCTGTCCAGGGATGTTTAGCTCTCTTTGCCACTCCCTGGCTATCAACTTGCGGGCAGGATATGAATGCGCTGCCATATGCAAGGCCGCTTCATATGCTTGCGAAAATCCGATGATGTTGGGGTAGCGTTCTTGAGGTAGTTTGGCCAGGGCTCGCAGAAATACCTCGTCCAGTTCACGGGGGAGGGAAGCATTGTAGACACCAGGTGGAGTAGGCGGCGTGTAACGATGATGATGAAGCAGTCGATTCGTTGTTCCTTCAAAAACAGCACGACCCGTGACAAGTTGGTAGATCATTACCGCCAGTGCATATTGATCGGCAGCCGGGCCGACCTGGATAGATGATGCCAGGGTGGGATCGTCAAATTGCTCGGGAGCCATGTACAGAGGCGTACCAACTGAGCGATGAAGAGAACGCCCACTACGGTAGAAGGCGGCTAACCCAAAATCGGCGAGCAGCAGGTGGGGAATGCCATGAGGAAAGATGGTAGATAAGTGACCATAGCGCCTGATATTCACTGTGCCGCGCTCGACACGAATCAAAAAATTCGTTGGTTTAATATCGCGATGGATGATGCCGTGATCATGTGCGTACTGCAATCCGGCAGCAGCATGTGACAGATAGTGGCCTGCCTCCTCGGCGGAGATAGGCCAACTGAACCCGAATTCCTGGATGCGGCGCTCTAACCAATTCCATAATGAACCTTCGGGGAGATAGGGCATAACAAGATAGGTAATTGGTTGGTCGCCCTGCTCGATGATTTCTTCGCCAAAATGATAGAGTGGCAAAATATGTTCGTGATTCAAACCGGCGACAGCTCGAGCCTCGCGCTCGAAACGCATAGCAGCTTGCCTGGCTTCAGGTGCGTCGGGAACAGCACGCAGGTCGCCGCAAATGACTTTAATCGCAACTTTGTGCCCGATGCGTAGGTGTTGTGCCAGATAGATATCGCCCATGCCACCGCTTTCGATGAGTTTGAGTAGACGATACCCACCGAGAGTCTTCCCCATCAACATTTTCATCAAAACCTCCATCAATATCTCACGGGGCGACGTCAAGCGTCCCTTGGTAGCGCCCGTATGTGGGTAGTTACAAGCCTATAGCTTTAGCTATGGGTCCTTGACTTGTTCTTTCCTCATTAATTGAAAAAGGCAAAAATAGGAGTAAAAGAAAGGCGTGCGTAGACACAAGCCCATGCCGATCACGGCATGGGGTTCATGACTACCTGGAAGCAGATCTTTCTAATGTACAGTATACAAGGGCGTGCCAAGCCTTCTGGCACCTGGCTTGGCACAGGGAGCGGGTCTATTTTGTGTCAGGCGACGCCGAGTTGACGTAAGGCATCGTAGGCAGGAGCAGCAAATTCCGGGCGCGCCTCCGCGAGCTGGCGGAGGGAGGAGGCGGCATCGACATCGTGGTATTGCGCCGTGAGCTGGCAGGCGATGCGTACAACGCTCTCACGAGGATCGCTCAGGGCTTCTCGCACGAGCATGCGGCTGCGCGTATCCTGACCAGTAGGATCAATGCGTCTCAGCGCTTCAAAAGCCTGAGTGCGCACGTAGGGATCGAAGTCACCAGCAGCACGGATGATAAAGTCAAGCGCACTGGGATCTTTCAATTCTGCAAGGGCGCGAATAACTGCCGCGTAGACGATACTGTCTGGTATATCAGTATCTCCAGCAGCCAGGTTGTCGCGGCGTTTAGGGCGCGATGACCGCAATGCAAGATCTATGCTCCGGCTGGCAAATTGAAGTAGGGAGCCTGTAGCACGCTGGTCACCCAGACGTCCCAGTGTTTCGCAGATATTTCCCAGTTGTAGGGCCTGTTCGCGATCAGTGATGCGCGACACCACATCAAGGCGCGCGGTAAGCATAGTGACAGCGCGCGGCTCACGCAACTCACCCAAAACCCTCACACAGGGGACGAGAGATTCTTCATCGGCATTAGCGAGGGTCTCCAACAGTACATCCCGGCCCGGGCCATTCATCCATCGTTCGACCTCGGGCATCATTGGCAAACAGGCATATACAGGCTGTCCAATGCGAGAGTCTTGCACAACACCACTCGATATGTCCGCCCAGTAACGACCGAGCAACATGGCGAGGCGATGCACTGCTATTACTTTGCGCCAGTTTGGAGCACTGCGGGCACTCTCAAAAAGAGCGGTGGCCAGTGCAGGCAAATCACGTTCGAAGGCGATTGGCAATGTGTCTGCATTTGCACTGCTCAGGCTATCCTGGAAAACCTGAGCGGCAATCATTACCGCTTGTTGGGAAAGGCGTGGAGCAGTTTCTTGTTCTCCTCGAATGTAGCGTTCCAGTGCGATAGTGCGGTATAGAGGGACGGCAATATAGCTTTCCAGACCAAGAGCACGATCGAGGCCGCTCGCCAGCAGCAGTTCCTGAAAGCTGGGTCGATTCAGCGTTACACACGTCTCGATGATATCGACCTTCGCCCAGCCTTCCGCTTCTGTGAGAGCGCTGATAAGAGCCTGGAGTGAAGCAGTTGTGGCTTGTTTTGCCAGTGACTGCGTTGCGTAAAGGGATGAATTACCATCGGCAGCCAGCTTCCCCAATACCTCGGAGAGTTCCGGCGACTTGTAGTTGCCCAGCATGAGGATGGCATAACGCCTGGCACGACCAAGCATAGTTTCGGCGGGATTCGCGTTGGGAGGAAGATCGGTTGTGTCATCTTCCTGAACTACTTTCAGCCAGACGGGGATTAGATTGCCTGCTCGGTCTATTTCCAGCAGGGTCGCAACCAGCTGGGGAGCCCATTGCTGGACCGGGCCTACATTGAGCAGTGGCATTACACGTGCGACTGTATCCTTTACAGAGACACCGCCCCAGCGGAGATCCGTCACCAGCGTGGTCATTTCGGTGCGCAGTTCGCTCAGGCGCTGTTTCACTTCCGGCGTATCGACATCAAGGGCAGGGAGCGGGTGGCGTACGGCAAGATGTTCAACATTGCCAGCACGACCCTGTTGTTTTTGTGCGGCCGGTGTCGCCGTCATCAGACCGGCTTTAGCAGGGAGTATCGGTTCACTCGGCGTATCAAATGTTTGGGATTCGCCCAGGCGCACTTCCCCAAGCTCAGATTCGCGTTCGTCACTATCGATATAATTAGTAGGTTCCAGGCCTGCATCAGACATCAAATTTCTATCCTTCTGCTACATGATTCTCCGAGAGCTATTCTCCAATAGTTCTGCTGGACACAATAGCCATTTTATACGGCTTATTGTACCTTTCTCCGCCTATACGGTCAAGAGCGAAAGGTCAGGTGATTACCCATAAGTAAAGGCAACGTGAGTCAGGTCTGCTGAACGAATGCGCGCCACAGATCCTTCGCTGCGCTCAGGATGACAGCCAGGGGTTTTGTCATCCTGAGCGCAGCGAAGGATCTATTGCGGACTTATAGGTAATCACCAGCGAAAGGTCGAGATTCAAAATATGCAAGAATACTGCAACATACTCTCGTTGGGTTACGTAGATCAGAAGAGAAAGATTGGATGGCTTTATAATGGCAATGGTGATATAAGGAGCCTTTTAGATATGCAGAATCAAGATATGCAGTTCGCTGACCCGGAGTGGCAGCCCCCGCAACAGGCCAGCTCTGGCCCAGGCCAGCAGGAAAGCTTTAAACCGCGGCCAATCAATGCCGATCACGCCCCGCGGCCATTTAATACCGATCCGCGCGAGCAGCCGCAGAATGAACGAGCATATAACGAGGCAGGTCCCTATGGTGACTTTGGCGCACAGAAGATCGGCACTCCTCAGTTCGGACAAAAACAAAACAGGCGACGCAGCCCCTGGCTGTGGGTGATTGTCTTACTGGTTATCATGGCGCTTCTGGGCGGCGGCCTGGGCTTGCCTCGTGGCGGACACCATTTCAGCAAGATCGAGCAGGCGCACACTTTTTCAGTCGGCGCGCTGCCAACTATTGTGATCAATGACGATGTTGGCACCATCCATGTCCACACAGGTGGCACGAATGGCAATGTGCTTGTCCAGGTCACAGATGTGAACCGGGGCCTGGGGAACAATCCAGATAATGGGCAGGTGAGTTACAACCAGAATAGTGCGAGCAACACGGTTACTGTTAACGCGAACAGCAACTCTGGTTTCTTTGGTTCAAATAGTATCGATCTGGATGTAACAGTGCCTGCGGATAGTAATCTACAGGTCAAGACCGATACTGGCGAGGTCGATGTCAGCGGCATCACAGGACAGATGTCATTATCGAGCAACACCGGTTCTATCCATGCAGTGCAAGATTCACTGACCGGGCAATCCATTTTGAAGACGGATACCGGCTCGGTTACGTTTGATGGTACCATTGATCCTAAGGGGTCATACCAGTTCGAAACCAACACTGGTTCGGTCGATGTCACCCTGCCGGGCAACTCATCGTTCCACGTGGATGCTTCAACCGATACCGGCTCCATCAACTCTGATTTCCCGGGCGTAAGCGTGCAGCACGGCGATATCACCGGTGCGAGCGCCCATAGTGACGTGGGTAATGCGCCGGGCGCGACGGTGACGCTGAAGACCGATACGGGGTCAATCAGCCTGCACCAGGGACAGTGATCTGAGAAATGAAGGCATCTCTTTCTGATTTTTTAGGAACCGCAGATGCCTTCTGGTTATAATGATCTATATGCTTATTTGCCTGCCTCGTTAATATACTAAATGAAAGTGGTGCGTAACTCCTCAGGTGCCGATTCCTCGCCGCCTGCGGCTCGCGCCCTCTTGCGAACCACCGCAGGTGGTGAGGAGTCCTGAGAAGTTACAGTGGTGCGGTGTAGTGGAAAGGCAGACAATGTCAGTAGAAACGCATTTGTATGATTTGACCTGCCAGGTGCGAGATCTTATCGGCTGTGGAACTGTCAATCTGCTCATTGGTTGTCCTGAGCCGAAGTTGCGTCATCCCCTGCTCGATTTGTTTCCTACCCATAGTTATCGCTATATGGGAAGCAGCGGCTTGACAGGCACAGATCTCTTGCTGGCTGATGAGCAGGTGCGCGCTTTGTGTGACCTGGCGGTGCAGAGTGGACAGGTGCAGAGCTCCAACCATGTGCAAATGCAATACGGCGATATCCCCATCCGAAGTATCGCCGCGGCACCCCTCGAGCGCCCGGGAGGCGTGCTGGGGCTCTTTCTGTTGACTGATGCACATATAGGGACTTTTAGTCATGGCGAGCACCTGCTACTGAGCAGCTACCTGTCTACAGCAGCAAAGAGCGTGGAACAGGTCTTGCATAATCTGCATAGTGCGCTGCTTCAGCTTTATCTGAGCGGAGCAAGAAATGATGCGTCAATGGAGCTAAAAGAGGTTCTCGTTCACCTGGAACAGCAACTGGAGAGGCGATCACATGCGGACCAGCCAGTAGAAAAAAGTCAGCGCCAGCAAGCAGCAGAGAAGCCTGCTACTATGGGTGGCATAATCATCGCTGGAGGAGAGGAGCCAGGGGATGAATTTATTTCTATCATCAGTCATGAACTACGCATACCGCTGGCGTCTATCAAAGGGTACGCGGGCCTCTTACAAGCCTATGGAACGGCTGAAAATATTGCACCAGAGATGACACCAGCACGCCAGCGATCATTTCTTAATACTATCATGGAACAGGCTGATCACCTCGAGGTTCTGATTGATGATCTCCTCAATATGTCGCACATTCATGCAGGGCGATTAGCGCTCCGCTTCACGCATGTCGATGTGTCGCTGCTCTGTCAACAGGCGGTCGAAGTGGCACAACAAAGGGTGGACCGGCAAAAGCCAGGGCGATATACTATTCGTTGCTTGCTGGATGAAGGGCTGCCACTGGCATTGGCAGACCCTGACCGTGTACGACAGGTGATCACGAATTTGCTGGAGAATGCGGTCAAGTATTCACCCGAAGGAGGTACTATAGAAGTCCTGGCCCATAAGGCCCATATCTCACCCCCGGCTGGCTATCATTCATCCGCTGAGTTTGAGGAGGTTGGGATACTCCAGGAACCTCAGTTATATGTTACTGTGCGCGACCAGGGAATTGGAATCGCACATGAGCATTTAGCACAGCTCTTCAAGCCTTTTAGCAGGCTGGAACAGGCTGAAACAGAGCGCATTCCTGGCGCGGGCCTGGGCCTGTATATAGCGCGTAAACTTGTTGAGGCGATGAATGGGAGCATTGTGCTGTACAGCAGCGTGGGAGTAGGTACGAGTGTAACGTTTACGCTACCTGTCGTCGGTGAGATACTCTCTCGTCATGCTTCCCGTTAAATGGAGTAGGCCTTTCGAAAATAGCCACTTGCTAAATACAGTACAGTTTGCTATAGTGCAATCAGCAACCCACTAACTTGCTTCGAGCTAGAGGGAAGAAGAATGCAGATTGGCTTGATTGAAGATGATGTAGCCATCCGGGAAATGCTCCGATTGGTACTACAAGACGCGGGTTTTACTATCACACTTTATGCTGCGGCACAAGAGTGCCTACAGGCATTAGGAGCTACACGAGAACAAGCCTTGCTTCCAATTGATGCGCTAATCGTGGACTGGCGATTGCCAGGCTCGATGTCTGGTATCGAGGTGATCAGCCACATCCGCGATAATTTACACCTCAACTCATTGCCTATTATTTTAACTACGGCTGCTGCATTCAATGATATCGAAGAGCTGAAACGGTTGCATGTAACTTTGCTACAAAAACCGTTTGATATTGATGAAGTCGTAGAAGCCCTTAAGAGGCTTGTCTAAGCTCCCCTGGAAAAAGTCGCTCGACTTCCCCACGTAAAAGTCACCTCAGCAATTCCTTAAAAATTGCTGAGTCCACCTTAAAGAATGCTGAGTCTTTTTATTGTTGACTTGTTCTCATATGGATGGCCTGTTATGCTGTAAGTAGTGGTATGTATTCTCTTCTGCAATCGGGGGCAGAAGGAGAATGGGTAACTATTTAAGCCATTATGACACGCCTGGCGTATCACCCGCTTTATGAAGCAAGCTATCAGCCAGGCGTAAAGCGATACAGGTGGGTAGTTATCCGTTGATGTTCAAGCTCTGGTGCCTAGAGAAAAGCACCTTTACGGAGCAGAAGCAAGAGCAATGTGTTCTTCTGTGTTTTAGGATAGGGGCCTTTGTGTTTAATGAAGCACGCGAGGTCTGAAACTCTCACGAAAGGGAAAAACAATGCAGGTACAGAAAGGTCATGGTCGAGGTTTTGCATCAATGAGTCCAGAGAAGAAGCGCGAGATCGCCAGTAAGGGCGGAAAAGCCGCCCATGCACTGGGGACTGCGCACAAGTGGACGAGCGAAGAGGCACAAGTTGCAGGACGTAAAGGTGGCTCGATTAGCCGCCGTCGCCCGAAGACTGGCGCCCGCGCTTAGTAGATACACCTATAAGATTGGGCTGGCATTTGTTTGCCAGCCCTTTTGCATATTATTGTGTGAAGAGGTCGATGACGGAAGGGTAACACTGTCTGCTAGGGCAGTTGGACGTATTTCAAGGGATTCACCCAGATGTTGTTGTAAAGTACCATAAAATGTACATGCGGTCCAGTAGAGGCGCCCGTGCTACCTTCGTAACCGATAACCTGGCCTCGTGTCACATTTTGACCAACCTTGACAATGAAACGTTCCATGTGGCCGTAAATAGTACCAATATAGCGCCCATGGTTAATTTTGACCGCCCAACCAAGGCCCGACACGTCCCAACCCGTCCAGATTACCTGGCCGCTGTCAGCAGCCATGATGGTAGTGCCAAAGGGAGCAGCGAGATCGATGCCGGTGTGTGGTCTCCAGCAGCCGCACCACATCTGGTACTCCATATGCCCGAAATACTGTGTAATTACTGCGCCAAGTATTGGATGATGCATATGTCCCGTTCCCATGACACCGCTCGCAGTAATGGCAGTGGCACATGTTCCCCAGAGATTGCTACCCCCACAGTAGCCATCATTTGTCAGCAAGGCAGGTGTGGGTGTAGGCGGATCTACATGTTGTGAAGGATTGAACGCGCCAAATTGCCCGGTCGAAATCCAGTTATCAAAGGCCTGCAAACTATTGATCTGCTCCTGGCCATTATCGAGTGGAACAACGAAAAGGGCGGCAGCGATGAGCATTACAACACAGCCGGATAGCACAAAAGCCAGGACAATAGGGCGACGCTGGGGTGATGTAGATATTTGCGGAGAACTTTGTCGCCACTTGCCAGAACCAGGGATCACTACCGGTATTCTTACGCTGGTAGTAGGCACATGAGCCATCGTCGGATCGTCGAGCTTCTCAGTCGTATTACGCAGGGGATTAGTGATACGGGGAGGTTCAGGTGAAGAGAACATGACAAGCCCTCGCTCAAAATAAAATGGTTGTGTTAATACACAAAAATACTGTACCCGAGATCATCGACAGGTACCAGGAGGCACGCTGCAAATAGTGCATATAGGCTAATGCCGTTAGATATATCTTTACCAGCGTGCCAGAATGTTGTTGCAGGATTACCTTCTAATGGATATGAACCGACCCTTACGAGGAGTTTTGCAGAAATTGTTCTTGAGGAATCAATAATTTTCTTGTATACTTAACGATAAGTTGGGTATGAAACGTTCGCCTCGGTCATACAGCTACATATCCATCTCCATCATTTGGGTGCTCTCGTACTGTTACTGTTCGATTTGTGGAATCATTCAGAGAGGAGTCATCCATGAGCAGTTCTTCCGCGATTAACTCGTCCCTTCCCAATCGCTGGATCCTCGCTATTGCGGCCTTCTGTATGCAGCTCGCCCTGGGCTCTGTCTACGCGTGGAGCGTCTTTCTCAAGCCAGTGGCATCGCTGTACTACCATGTACCGTCGGCACAGCTAGCGGCAGCGCAGTTGAAGCCGACAAATATCACCTTCAGTGTTGTCCTGGTTGCACTGGGCATCACAGCCGGTTTTGGCGGCTATTTAAACAACCGCTTTGGCCCGCGCGTTATTGCTACCGCAGGTGGTATCCTCTATGGACTGGGTGTCATTCTTGCAGCGTTTGCTGCGCCCAACCTGATCGTACTCTATCTCACCTATGGCATCATTGGCGGTATCGGCATCGGCCTTGGCTACATCGTGGCGCTCGCGATGCTTATCAAGTGGTTCCCAGACCGGCGAGGTTTCATCACCGGCCTGGCCGTGGCCGGCTTTGGAGGAGGCGCTCTCATCACGGGACCAGTCGCCGCCGCATTGCTTGCGTCTGTTGGTGTGGGAAACACCTTTCTCTACCTGGGCATAGCCTACCTTGTCATTATCGTTGCTGTGGCACAATTGTTCCGCGCAGCCCCTGAAGGCTATGCACCTGCCGGCTGGACTCCTTCAGCTCGGCAGCAAGCAGACCGCTCCGTGCGTGAGTACACACTTCTCGGGGCCCTCCGTCTCCCGAGATGGTACGTTCTGTGGTTCATCCTCGCCTTAAATGTCACCGCTGGCGCCGCGCTGATCTCTGTAGCCTCGCCCTTAGCACAGAAGTTCACAGGCGTCGGTGCATTGACGGCTGCAATCATAGTGAGCACCATTTCGATCTTCAATGGCATAGGGCGCCTGTTCTGGGGATGGCTATCAGACAGCATTGGCCGGCCTTTTGTCTTCCTGAGCATGTTCATTATCCAGGCTATCGTCTTTGCCCTGCTGCCATCGGTTACCAACTTTGCTCTGCTACTCGTTCCTGCAGCCATCATAGCACTGTGTTACGGTGGCGGTTTTGGTACGATGCCGGCCTTTGCTGCCGACTTCTTCGGACCAAAAAACGCCGGGACAATTTATGGTGCGATGCTCACAGCATGGAGTGCAGGCGGCATCGTTGGCCCGATCCTGATTACAAGTTTCAGTGCGGGTAAAAGCATTGATTATGCTACACCGCTTTATATCATCGCCGCGCTCATGCTGGTGAGTGCTGCTCTACCACTGGTCGCTCGCGCGCTCGCACGACGCAGGGGCGACATTGTCGAAGTCACTGCCAGCACAGGGCAATAAGTACCCTTGCAGGGCAATACCCTGGAGCACTGCTGTCATCCTGAGCAAAGCGAAGGATCTCTGGCTGGGCAGCGTGCAGATCCTTCGCGGAGTTTACCCTGAGCGAAGCGAAGAGCTCAGGATGACAGATGGCGGGGCTATCACACGGAACACGGCCCCGCCACGTGATGATAAAGAGGAGAGGTGTTCTATGGAAGAACGCATCCTATCGCTGCCTGAGACAGTACAAGCCACCGTGTCACAGGTTATGGAGGTGGGCTCAAGGGTACAGCCTTTCAGCAGCGAGAGCCGCAACAAGGTTTCACGTATTCGCGATGCGAAGGTAGTGAAGAGCGTCTGTCCTTACTGTGCCGTGGGATGTGGCCTCAATGTCTACGTTAAAGATGGCAAGGTGATCGATATTGAGGGCAATCCGGATAGCCCGATCAATCGCGGTACGCTCTGCCCCAAGGGATCGGCCACTTTCCAGTACACGGTGAACCCCAGCCGGCTGACGCAGGTGCTCTATCGCGCTCCCTACAGCGATCACTGGGAGGCGAAATCACTCGACTGGGCGATGGAGCAGATCGCTCAACGCGTGAAGAAGACTCGCGACGAGACGTTTGTGGAACGGCTGCCCGATGGGCGAGAAGTGAACCATACGCTGGGCATTGCTTCCCTGGGTGGAGCAACACTGGACGTTGAAGAGAATTATGTCATGAAAAAGCTCTTCAGCGGTGCGCTAGGAGTTGTTTCAATCGAGAACCAGGCCCGTATATGACACAGCTCTACCGTACCCGGTCTGGGTACCTCGCTTGGACGTGGCGGCGCCACGACATTTCCGCAAGACCTAGTGAATAGCGATGCTATTTTGATTATGGGCAGCAATATGGCCGAGGCCCACCCTATTGCCTATGCCAATGTAGTAAAGGCGAAAGAGCGCGGCACAAAGGTTATCCATGTTGACCCGCACTACTCGCGCACCTCGGCGCTGGCAAATCTCTATGTCTCTACACGAGCGGGAAGCGACATTGTGTTCCTGGGCGCGATCATTCGCCATTTGCTAGAAAGTAACAGCTACTTCCACGACTACGTGGTGCACTATACGAATGCGGCCACGCTGATTAATGAGAACTATGGCGACCCCGAGGAACTCGATGGCCTGTTCTCCGGTTATGACCCTGAAACGGAGACCTACGCGGACCAGAGTAGCTGGGACTACCAACGAGACAAGCATGGCCGCCCGTTGACCGATCCTACGTTACAACACCCGCGCTGCGTCTTCCAGATCCTGCGGCGTCACTTTGCGCGCTATACACCCGAGATGGTGGAGAACGTGTGCGGGGTATCACGGGAACAGTGGCTGCAGGTCACGCAAACGCTTATCGAGAACTCTGGACGCGAGCACACTTCCGCCATCTGTTACGCGGTTGGCTGGACACAGCAATCCAAAGGCGTGCAGATTATTCGGGCCGCGGCCATGATACAGCTCTTGCTGGGCAATATAGGTCGTCCCGGTGGCGGGGTTATGGCCCTGCGCGGGCATGCATCAATCCAGGGTTCGACGGATGTACCAACACTCTACGATCTGCTATCCGGCTACATGCCGCAGCCAGGCGCAATGCTGCCAGCAAAGCCTCGCTCTGAGAACCTGACCAACGCGACTACCTGGGGGGAGAGGCGAGACGGACCGGCAAACGTGAAGTCGGAGCAGACGCTTGCCGAGTATATCGATGCAGAGGGGCAGAAGACGGGCTGGTGGGCCAACTTCCCGGCGTATATTCGCAGCCTGCTCCAGGCGTGGTATGGCGATGCGGCCAACGAGGAAGATGGCAATTGCTGTTATCGCTGGATACCCAAGATCACAGGAGATCACTCGCACCTGACGACCAGCTATGTCATGCTCGATGGCAAGGTCAAAGGCTACTTCCTTTTTGGCCAGAACCCCGCTGCTGGCAGTACGAATTCGCGCATGCAGCGAGAGGCCCTCAAGCAGCTGGACTGGATGGTGGTGCGCGACCTCTACGAGGTTGAGTCGGCAGCATACTGGTATCGTGGGCCAGAGCCCCACCCCGAGCAGGTTGACCCGACAACCATCAAGACAGAGGTGTTCCTCTTGCCTGCCGCTGCCTCGACTGAAAAAGAGGGCAGCTTCACGAACACACAGCGCCTGCTGCAATGGCGGGACAAGGCTGTTGATCCCCCCGGTGACGCTCGCTCCGATCTCTGGTTTGTTTACCACCTCGGCAGGCGCTTGAAAGAATTGTACGCGGAGAGCAAGGAACCGCGAGATCGCGCTTTGCAGGCATTAACGTGGGACTACGATGATGAAGAACCGGAAGCTGGCTCACGTATTCTGGACGAACCTGATGCCCTGCTGGTTCTGAAAGAGCTCAACGGGTACTACGTGCGTCCACCGGAGCAAACCAGTACGGATGGGCGGGTATACAACTTACGCGACGCGCCCCATGTGCCGGGCTTCGTAGCGCTCAAGAACGATGGCAGTACGGCATGTGGCTCCTGGATTTACAGCGGCGTTTATCCAGAGCCAGGCAACAACCGTGCTGCCTCGCGCAACCCTGAAGGCTACACCTTCCTGCAATGGGGCTACTCCTGGCCCGCCAACCGGCGTATCCTGTATAACCGCGCCTCGGCCGACCCACAGGGCCGGCCATGGTCGGAACGCAAGAAGTACATCTGGTGGGACGAAGAGCAGAAGAAATGGACCGGCGTGGATGTGCCGGATTTTCCTGTAGCTAAAGCGCCAGATTATGTGCCACCGCCTGGCGCAACAGGCATAGATGCTATTAGCGGCAGTGACCCGTTCATCATGAAGCCGGATGGCAAGGGCTGGCTCTTTGCTCCCAAGGGGCTGAAGGATGGGCCGCTTCCCACGCATTACGAGGCAGCGGAGTCACCTGTACATAATGCGCTATATCACCAGCAGAGCAACCCTGCAGCAAAGTACTTCCGCGACCGTCCCGATAACCAACTCGCGGCGGTAGGCGACGAGCACTACCCCATTGTGGTGACGACCTACCGGCTGACGGAGCACCATGTCAGTGGACCAATGACACGCTGGATGCCCTGGCTCAATGCGTTGCAGCCAGCCCTCTTTGCTGAGTTGAGCCCTGAGCTGGCGGCAGAGCGGAAGATCAAACACGGCGGGTGGATGGTCATCAGCACGCCACGCGGCGAGATCGAAGCGCGAGCGATGGTGACACGGCGTATGCGGCCCCTGCGCATCGGTGGGAAACCGGTACACCAGATAGGCCTGCCATTCCACTGGGGATTCCAGGGGAAGGTTAAGGGCAGCATTACCAACGACCTGGCGCACATGGTGCTGGAGCCAAATGTCAGTATAGAAGAGGCCAAGGCGTTTACCTGCAATGTGCGCCCTGGACGTCTGCCATAACTTGAAGGAGAGCGCACTATGGCAGTTGAACCTTGTGAAGCACCCCATGCATGAAGCAGGGGCTTCTACGCAGGTTGCCCTGCGTTGGCCTCTTCCAGGCCAGTGTTCATTGCACTCTCGATGGAAGGCTGGTGGGCTCTGTCCATGTCAACAAGTGGCACACTGAACGCTTGGTACGTTCGTGCTTTTACCCAAGGGAACGGTTTACCTTGGAACGCTCAAACACGATTCGGTTGTCAATGTGCAGATGAACTAGTACAAGTGTACCACAAGGAGCGTGAAATGTCAAGCGAAACGGCATGGGAAGGGAGTTCTCTGCTTACGCAGCGCGCCCTTGACCCCATAGCTCATGTAAGGAGGTTGCGGGCGCGCATGGCTCAACGGACTGGATCACAACCAACCCTGATTGGATTGGTGCAGGGTATGCTGGAGCCACTGCGCAAGGAATCGCCTCCACCGTCACAACCGGCCATGGGTTTTTTTACGGATACCAGCCTGTGTATTGGTTGCAAAGCGTGTGAGGTAGCCTGCAAGCAGTGGAATCAGCTTCCGGCGCAAGACCCTGTCTGGACGGGTTCCAGTTACGACAATACAGGCGAACTGAGCGCGATTACATGGCGGCACGTGCAGTTCATCGAAGAGATTGGACGGGCTGGTAGGGCAACCAATGGCAGGGAGGGGTCTAACAAGGTGGGGACAAGTCCCGCCCCTACATTACCGGAGTATAAGAGCCTGCCTGATATCCCGATTATTCACCCGGATGTGCCACAGACGCCGCCAGGGACAGCCTTGCCTTTCTTCAATACGGAACGCTGGCTGATGCGCAGTGACGTGTGCAAGCACTGCGCCAACGCGCCGTGCCAGGAGGCATGCCCGACGGGGGCCATTATCCGTACAGAGTTCGACACGGTCTATGTGCAGCAAGATATCTGCAATGGGTGTGGCTATTGCGTTGTGGCCTGCCCATTCGGGGTAATTGCTCGTGATGATAGCGGCGACCACAGAGCGCACAAGTGCACGCTCTGCTATGATCGCCTGAAGGATGGGCTGGAGCCCGCCTGTGCGAAGGCATGTCCTACTGACTCTATCGTGTTTGGTGAAGTAGGGCAGCTCAAAGAGCAGGCACACAGGCGCCTCGGTATTCTACACGAGCGCGGAGTGAGCGAAGCTGGCCTCTATGGTGTGGATGACCACATCCTGGGAGGAGGGCTGAACTCATTCTTTCTCCTTTTGGACGAACCCGAGGTGTATAACTTGCCGGAGAATCCTCCACGCCCATCCAATAATGTTGCTCCTGCATCGAATAGGATCGTCTATTCTATAATGGGGGTGCAGGGGGCTTCGCCTGTATGAGTTACTCACATCGTAACCCCTCCTGTTTCCCTACATCGTAGCCGTCAAGAGTAAGTGATGTTCGCGTTGGAAGCGAGAGCACTGTTCGCTTGGTGGTCTACGATGTAAGGAACTTCTCAGGGTCACGATGTTGGTAAACCATACAGCTTCGCCCCCTGCCGGAGCGCGAGGTGTCCTCGCACTTTTCTCTCTTCTCCGAGTGGGCCGCAGGCCCACCAGAAGCATTATGAGTGGATCTCAGTAGGGAGGGTTCTCGATGCAGGAAACTCGTCTTGCGCAGGTGATCGCAGAACGTCTTTCACCGTATAGCATTGCCGAGCAGTTAGCGGCGCTGACCACGGGCTACACGCCAGATCTTCAACTTGAACAAGAAGAGACGACATACTACGACCGGCCTGTCTTGAAGGCTCCACTCTGGCGCTGGGAAATCATCTGGTATTTCTTTTTTGGTGGACTGGCGGCGGGCTGTTATATCATCGCCACTATTGCTTCGTTCTTTGGCTCACGTGAAGACCGGGCCGTCGTGCGAGCCGGTTACTATACTTCTCTGCTTGTAATACCCTGCCCTTTCCTGCTCACCAGGGACCTGGGGAGGCCCGAACGCTTCCTGAACATGTTCCGCATGTTCAAGGTCAGATCACCGATGTCGATGGGAACGTGGGCGCTGCTTGGTTTCGGGCTGACCAGCGGCATTACAGCGACCATTCAAGCGGCCAGAGATGGACTGCTGGGGCGATGGTGGGGAGCGCGGCTGCTGGCAGCACTGCCGCAAAAATTGATCGTGCTGCCAGGAACCGCTCTGGGCATGTTCCTGGGTGGCTATACAGGGGTGCTGCTGGCAGCCACCAGTATTCCCCTGTGGTCGCGCAGCAAGCTGCTGGGGGCGGTATTTATCTCTTCTGCGATGTCTACCAGCTCGGCGCTGCTATCTTTGCTCCTGCGCCTCAGCAATGCACCTACGCGAACACTACACAAGCTGGAGCGTCTTGAATGGGTGGCACTCTTGACCGAACTGGCGGGTATCCTCGCATTTTTGCGCGGCTCTGGGCGCACTGCTCGCCCGCTCGTGGGCACAGGTCCAGGCGAACATGGCATGACGTTCTGGCGCTTTGTCTTCGGTACAGGGCTTGTCCTTCCATGGCTGCTGCAAACGTTGTCGCTGGTCAGGCGAAGCCCGCAAAGCCGCGCAGGTGGAGGGTTGCTGATTTCGCTGCTGGTGCTGCTGGGGGGATATCTCCTGCGGCGCACTTTCATCGAAGCAGGGCGCACATCGAGTAGCGACGCGCGCACGACACTCTGGAACGCTAAAAAATAAAGGACTCGCCTATTGAAACGCAAGTTTGCTGATCGTCCAGGGTGGAAACGGGCCCTCCAAAGGCGCTTTTACGCCGAATACCTTCATAACGCAGAGTTTACCTGTTGCTGGAGTTGAGTAAAACACATCTTTCTATGGTGAGATATTCAGAGTAGGTTCATACTGATTAAGCGACCGAAGAGGCTGAAGACTATGTTATTATCAGGTAAAATAAAACGAAAGCAGAATAAAGAAGGATGGAGGCCGATGTCTCTTAACGAGCTTTACACCCTGGCACGCTGCCCTCTACTCCGGACTGCTGGACAGGCTGGTTTCTTAGTTTTCTCTTGCTTCCGCCGCAGGTACCGGGAGAGCAAGCAAGATAGGTACAGGACGCTTCAAAAATCCTGCTTTCGCGAAAGGTTGTTTGTTCTATCATTATTAGGAGGTGACCCGTGAACGTCGTCACAGCGACCCAGATGTATCGTCGCTACTGGTGGATGCTGCTCATACGGGGCGTCGTCGCGGTCCTCTTTGGGCTGGCCGCGATTTTGTGGCCTGGTCTGACAGCCCTGGTGCTTGTCTACCTCATTAGTTCCTTCCAGTTCAGGTCAGCGGCCACTGCATAATGCAAGCGGAAACCATGGAGAGGTCTCGACCATGCAGAACCACAGCGCCCCGCTCACTTCCAGGCAGGGCCTCTGGCCTGAACGAACGGCACATCATCACTTGCCAGCAGAACTCACTCCACTGATCGGACGTCAGCGAGAAGTGGGCATGCTCTGTGACTTGCTGACCCGTCCAGAGGTGCGGCTGCTGGCGCTACTGGGACCAGGAGGCGTTGGCAAAACACGGCTGGGCCTGCATGTTGCTCTGCACATGCAACAGCATTTCAGCGATGGAGTCCACTTTGTGCCTCTGGCGATGATTCAAGGTCCTGGCCTGGTGGTTCCCGCACTCGCGCAGGCATTGCACATTCAGGAGAGCAGAGGACACTCCCTTTTTGAACAGGTGCAGGGCGCACTCCAGGACAAGCACATCCTGCTCCTCCTGGACAATTTTGAGCATGTGGTGCAGGCGGCCCCGCTCCTGGAAGATCTGCTGCTCGCGTGTCCTTCCCTGAAAATCCTGGTGACCAGCCGCGACGTCCTCCACCTGCGTGCGGAACAGCAGTTTCCTGTTGCTCCTTTTCCTTTGCCAGAGCGTGCGCCCGGCGCCGGTGTCGAAGACCTCGCCCAGAATCCAGCGGTGGCGCTCTTCCTGGAGCGTGCCCATGCGATCGTGCCCACCTTTCAACTCACGCCGGCCAACGCGCGTGCGGTGGCCGGCATCTGCATCTCTCTCGATGGCCTACCCCTTGCCCTCGAACTGGCCGCTGCCCGCATCAAAACGCTGCCCCCCCAGGCGCTCCTGGCTCGTCTCTCCCAACGTCTTGCCGTGCTCACCAGCGGCCCGCGCACCCTGCCAGAGCGCCAGCAGACCCTGCGCAAGACGCTCGAGTGGAGCTATGATCTGCTCTCCCCACAGGAACAATGGCTCTTCCGCCTGCTCTCCGTCTTTGTCAGCGGCTGCACGCTCCAGGCTGTGGAAGCGGTGGCGGCAGTTCTTACAGACCAGGATGCCTCACTGCTTGATGGCATCGAGGCCCTGCTTGACAAGAGCCTGCTCGTGCCCGTCGCCGAGGCGCGAGAGGAGCCGCGTTTTGTGATGCTGGAGACGGTGCGCGAGTATGCTCTAGAAGCCTTGAGTGCATGCAGGGAGAGCAAGGCTACGCGATCTGCCCATGCCGCCTACTACCTGCGGCTTTCCGAAGAGGCCGAGACCCACTTCAAAGGCGGCGGACAGCAAGTCGTCTGGCTCAAACGAATGATCCAGGAGGAGGCAAATCTACGCGCGGCGCTCTCGTGGTTGCTGGAGCGACGAGATGCTCAGTCGCTGCTCCAGCTGAGTGGCGTGTTGTGGTGGTACTGGAACCTGCGTGGTTCCAGCAGCGAGGCGCTGGATTGGCTCCATACCGCACTCGAGCTGCCAGGCGCAGAGGAACCGACCGCCGCTCGCGCCCAGGCGCTCTGTGGTACGGGGTTTTTGACCGTGTACCTGCACAGCCCCAGGCGCGAGGGCCTGGCCAACCTTGAGGAGAGCCTCGCCATAGCTTCGCACCTGGGAGAGCAGCAGGTGCTGGCTGAAACGTGTGGATGGTATACCCAGGCACAGGTCTATGTGAAGGATTACCGCGCAGCCCGTGCATTGGCCGAGCAGGGCATCGCGCTGAGTCAAAGGATAGGCGAGCGCAGGTTTGTCGCCTTTAACGAGAGTATGCTGGCCCTGGTGATCGAGAAAGAGGGGGAAGAAGCCGAGGCCGTGGCCCACTGGGAGCGCTCCCTCCAGCTTTCGCTTGAACTGGACGAACATGTCGCCCTGGCGACCCGCGCACGCAGGCACCTGGCCGCACTTGCCCTCTCCCGTGGGGACTATACGCACGCGACAGCCTTGTTGGAGGAGAATCTGGCGCTCTCCCGCGAAACGGGCACTACGACCGCGCTCTCCTGGGCTCTGGCGGGTCTGGCAGAGCTCGCCCGGCTCCAGGGGGACAATGCGCGGGCACGTGATCTGTGTGCCGAGGGATTGGCTCTCTCGCGTGACACCGGGGATCGCTATGCCACGAGCCGCCTGCTTTCTATCCAGGGAAAGATTGCTCAGGCGCAGGGAGCGCGTGAGCGGGCCGTTGCCTCATACCGCGAAAGCCTGTCCCTGGCAGCAATCATCGATGCCAGCGCAATCGCCGGGCAGTGCCTGCTGGGCCTGGCACAAGAGGCCCTCTCCACGGGAGACTTGCAGCATGCCACCCGCCTGTTCGCCGCAGCCACACAGCATCTTACCTTCAACAGACAGCTCGCTCCTATCGAACGAAATGCCTATGAGCATGATCTGGCCGATCTGCGTACCCGACTCGACGCGGCAGCTTTTACAGCCGCCTGGGCCGGAGGCGAGACTATGACGCCGCAGCAAATCCTTGCACTCCCATCCGTTCATCAGAACGTCCAGGTTCCCTCTGTCAGGCTACAGGCGGCGGAACCTGCTCCTGGCACCGGTCACCCGCCGGTGTCGGTGTCACGGTACCCTGACGGATTGACGGCACGCGAGGTGGAGGTGCTGCGCCTGGTCGCGCAGGGATGGACCGATGCCCAGATCGCCGGGGAACTGGTGATCAGCACACGCACCGTCAATGCCCATCTGACCTCGATCTACCGCAAAATTCGCGTCTCCTCCCGTCATGCCGCCACGCAGTATGCTCGTACACAGCAACTGGTGTGAGTCTGGGACCGCCTGGCAAGAGTCCACACTTTCCTCAACAAAGAAACGCCCTCCTGTCTGCTTGCCGCTCGGTCCTGGGAGGAGAGCCGCTCCCTCCATTCCCTACATCAATTACCTAGGTAGCTTCTCCACCATGGTCCTCCTGCCACACAGCAAATACGTAGCTGGAATAGGTTCTCTTACAGATGTGCTGATCCCGCCACCCTGGTAGACTGTTCCTACAAGAGGCTCCCTTACAAGTTGAAGGAGAGGAACAATCAGATATGAGTAGATACGCGACGGACAGAGTGAATATGTTTCCCATGAAAGGAAGATGCAGATGAACATCGCGCAGGGGCTTGCACACGCGGTAAAAGTAGCCGGGAACCGCCCGGCTATCTCCTGTGGAGAGACCAGGTATACATGGAATCAGTTTGCGTACCGGACAGATTGCCTGGCACGCGGGCTGGCCCATCTAGGTGTGCAACGCGGCGGCCGGGTGGCGGTACTCATGCTCAATTGCCACCGCTACTTTGAACTCTACTACGCCTGTGCCCGCATGGGGGCCGTGATTGTGCCCCTCAATACTCGCCTGGCCACGCCTGAGATTGACTTCATCCTCAACGACAGCGAAACCAGGGTGCTCATCGTTGACCAGACCTTTGCTTCCCTTGCAGCGAAGCGTGAAAACTTCTCCTGCATCCAACAGATAGTGTACAGTGGCTCCCGAAGAGAGGAGACGCCCGCAGGCATGCACCATTACGAACACCTGGTGCAGCAGGGCGCCGCCAGACGCTTCAGTGCGGACCAGGCAGGAAGCGACGATGACCTCTACGGGTTGTTCTATACAGGGGGCACCACGGGACGGGCCAAAGGGGTCATGCTCTCCCATAAAAATATCATCGCCAATGCGATGCATTTCATCATGGCTACCGGGACTGGTGAAGGCGATGTGTACCTGCATGCTGCACCGATGTTCCACCTGGGCGACCTCGGAGGAGCCTTTGGCGCAGCAATGAAGGGGGCATGCCATGTCTTTCTTCCCCAGTTCCATCCTGTCCAGGTCTTGCAGACCATCCAGGCGGAGCGGGTAACGGTAACGGTGTTGGTGCCGACCATGATTAATGCGCTGCTCAACTATCCTGAGGTGGATAGCTATGATGTCTCCAGTTTGCACACGCTCATTTACGCTGCCTCGCCGATGCCCGTCGAACTGCTCAAGCAAGGGTTGAAGAAGTGGGGCCAGGTCTTCTTACAGGGCTATGGCATGACCGAGACGGCTCCTATTCTCACAATGCTGCCCCGGCAGGACCATATCCTTGCGGGGACGCCTGAGCAGCTGCGCCGCCTCAGTTCATGCGGCAAGCAGGTACTGGGTGTCGAAGTACGAGTGGTCAACGCGCAAGGAGAGGACGTGAAACCTGGAGAGATTGGCGAGATCATCGCTCGTGGACCCAATGTGATGCTGGGCTACTGGCGCATGCCAGAGACGACAGGCGAGGCACTCAAAGATGGCTGGATGCACACCGGAGATCTGGCAACCGTTGACGAGGAGCACTACCTCTACATCATTGATCGAGCCAAGGATATGATCATCTCGGGCGGGGAAAACATCTACTCCATTGAGGTGGAGCAAGCCCTCTATACCCACCCGGCGGTCCTGGAGGCAGCGGTCATTGGCATCCCGCATGAACACTGGGGAGAGGCTGTTCACGCGGTGATCATCTGTAAACCCGGCATACAGGTGAGCAATGAGGATCTCATCGCCCACGCCCGCACCCAGATTGCTGGCTACAAGGTGCCTCGCAGTATTGAATTCGCCTCGGCAGCTTTACCCAAGAGCGGAGCGGGCAAAATCCTCAAGCGGGAGCTGCGCGAGCCGTACTGGAGCGGTAAGAGCCGGAACGTGAACTAAACGTGAATGAGAGGAGGCACGCAATGTACGATGTGATCGTGGTAGGCGCGCGCTGCGCTGGGTCGCCAACGGCGATGTTGCTGGGACGCAAGGGCTACCGGGTATTGTTGGTGGACAGGGTTACCTTCCCCAGTGACGTTCCCCGCTGCCATCTCATCCAGCCGCCAGGTGTCGCCCAGCTCCACCGCTGGGGGCTGCTGGACAACATCAAGTCCTCGCACTGTCCGTCTATTCCTTCGGTGCGCTTCGACGTGGGTCCCTTCGCTCTTGTTGGCTCGTCACCATCTGTGGATGGTGACGCCAGGTCATACGCTCCACGGCGTATCGTGCTCGACAAAATACTCGTCGATGCAGCCGCCCGTGCGAGCGTTGAGGTGCGGGAAGGTTTTGCAGTGCAGGAGATCCTCATGGATGGCGACCGGGTGACTGGCATCCGAGGTCGCGCCCTGGATGGTGTAACGGTCACGGAGAAAGCCAGCATCGTCATTGGTGCCGATGGTATGCGCTCCATTGTCGCCCGCACCGTCCAGGCTCCCATGTATAACACAAAGCCGATGCTGACCTGCGCCTACTTCGCATACTGGAGTGGCGTGCCCATCGAAGGAATCGAGATCTATGTGCGCGAACAGCGCATCATCTTTGCCTTTCCCACCAACGACGACCTCACCTGCATTGCCATGGAATGGCCGGTTCAGGAATTCCAGACCTTCCGTGCTGACCTGGAAAGTAACTTTCTCAAGACGATTGCTCTGGCACCCAGTCTGGCCGAGCGGGTGCAGGCTGGTCGCCGCGAGGAGCGTTTCATGGGATCAGGTGACCTCCCAAATTTCTACCGCAAGCCCTATGGGCCTGGATGGGCGCTGGTGGGCGACGCGGGCTACCATAAAGACCCCTATCTGGCGCAGGGCATCACGGATGCTTTCCGTGGTGCTGAACTCGTGGCTGAGGCCATTGATGCTGGCCTGTCTGGGCGCCGGGGAATGGCCTCGGCACTTGGCAACTACGAACGGCAGCGCAATGAAGAGACCTTGCCGATCTACGAGTTGAATGCTCAACTTGCCAGCCTTGATCCACCTTCGCCCGAGATGCAGCAGCTCTTAGATGCTCTGCGTGGAAATCAGGCCGAGACGAATCGCTTTTTCGGAACTATGGCGGGCACAGTCCTTATCCCGCAGTTTTTCGCGCCAGAACACATCGAGCAAGTGATTGCCGGGGGTAGCCAGTGATGGCGCTTTGCATAAGACATCCTTTCTTTTTAAGGATAGTCATCATTTGAGGAAGTCAATGCGCAGGTGTGAAAAGGCAACTTCAGCGTCTTGCTCCTCCACATACAGGCCTATTTCGCCGGAGGTCAATGCCGAGTTCGAGGAGTCGGTAATAGGCGTTCCAACAGCCCTGCCATTAACGAAGAAGGTAAAAGTGTTGCCGGCCGCTTCGACGGTGATGGCATTGCTTTGCCCTGTCCTGGTGAGAAGTGAAGGGGCCAGGCCGACCGCGAGCGTTTTATACTGTCCATTGTAGCGAAGGAACGCGTACTGGCCGCCATTCCAGGCAGAAACCTCGAAGAGATAATAATGGGATTGATCGGTAGCTGAGCGGAGAACGACACCGTAATAGTCCGAGGCATCATGCAAGCCATGGACTTGTAACATGGTGACGGTGAGCCGGAGATTGGCAAAGCTACGATCTGCATAAAGCGCCAGTGCAACGTTGCGCGAGGACTTGTTCTGGATGTGATACTGGCCATGCACAAAGAAAAAGGTGCTACTCACCGGCCAGGCCTGCTGGTTATCTGCCAGGCTATCGGCAAAAATGCCACTGCCGATGCCAGCGGGAACAGTAGCCTGCAGGTGAGAGGTATTCTGTGCAATGCGTGATCTTACCAGGGCGGCTGTACTTGTAACGCCTAGCATCAACACCAGGAGCAGCATTATTGCAAAGACTATCCACGAAGGCTTGAAGCTGTAGCGCTTCGCGCCGGCCGGGTGTACGTAGATGGTAGGCTTAGAAGTAATCATTACACTCCCACCAGGGTACGTGATGGCTTTACCAGGCCGATATAATCCACCAGGGACAGAAACTACCCGATCTATGGCGTCGCTCAACTCTCCAGCACTCTGGAAGCGCATATCAGGTGCCTTGGCGAGAGCTTTACTGATCACATAGTCAATCTGTGGCGAGATATCTGGACGTAGCGCATATAACGAAGGCGGTGTCTCATGTACGTGCATAAGGGCCATTGCAATGCTTGAATCCGCCTGGAATGGGGCCCGACCGCTCAGGAGGAAGAAGAGGGTTACACCGAGTGAATATACATCGGAGCGACCATCAAGTGGCTGGCCCAATGCCTGTTCGGGGGAGATATAGTTAGGCGTGCCCAGCAAAATCACAGAGTCCCCCGCTGTATGCGATACGCTAGACGGGGCTAGCTGCAAGGCCCGTGCGATGCCAAAGTCCGAGAGCATGCTGTTACCCTGACCATCCAGCAAGATGTTGGCAGGTTTCACATCACAATGTATGCATCCATGCAGGTGCGAGTAGTCCAGCGCGGAGGCAATCTGTCCAAGGTACGACCGGGCCTCGTACAAGGAGAGTGGGCCGTGCCTGGAGACATAATCGTAGAAAGTGCCGCCGGGTAAATATGGCATGATAATATAGGGGAAGCCATCCTGTTCACCATAAGAGTAAATGGGAAGAATATGGGGATGGTCCAGTTCACTGGCGGCCTCTGCCTCGTGTAGAAAGCGCCTGTAAAAATCCCTTTGCATCTGTACATTCATGTTCGAACGAGGCAGAAAGATTTTAACTGCGACTTTTCGCTGTGGTGTGTACTGTTGTGCCAGGAAGACAGCACTTGAACCACCAGAGCCTGTCAGTTCCTCGAGTAAACATGTACTGATAATCTTGCCAATGAGATCCTGTCCCCTAAGTGTAGGCACACCGGAACTCCTCTCAAGCCATCAATAGGCACATGAGCAAGCAAGTGGATACTATGGGATACCTTGGTACGCGGTGACATAAGGCGGCCCAATCATTATTTTAGCAAGGATGAAGAGGTGGTGTCAATGTCCGTTTGCAGCAAGCTCTCCATCCTTGCAGATACTGGTGGCGAATGCGACTTGTAGGCAAATATGGCGGGGAACCATGGCACCCGCCAGGGGCACCACTACCATGAAACCCCTTCGCAAGGCGACGCATGCGTCTTATAGTAGTGGCAGGGGGTCTTGCCTGGGGGCAGGTAATGCCCCTGCCATGGTTCCCTCAATCCCACTATTCTATAGAGAACGCACCAGAGGGCTGCCTGCTTGAGCTGGCAGGTGAGTCAGCAACCCCATGAGTAAACTCAGGGGCTTGCATCTCCCCTTACGCAATCCGTAGAACAGAGAGGGATACATTGGAACAACAGCACGCTGCCATCCCGTTGGGCCGGCTGACATCTGGGTTAGCTACCCCATACAACGCACGCAGGCTACTCTTGGCCCACACACAAAGGACGGCACAAGCTCTACGCGCCGGGAGGGTCTCCCCTCACCATGCCGATGCGTGCATGGTACACGGAGCTTGCGACGAAACTGTTTCCCGCGATGGGGTGCCTTTGTCCAGAACGTGTACCGAGGTATTCATTAGAGCACAAATGTACAAAACAGGCAAGAACTCCTGCCTGCGGGCAGCCACTTCTTCCTCCCCAGGCATGAATGCCGGGGGTATCCAGAAGTGGAGGCCACTGATGAGAAGAAGCTGGCGAAGGCACAACGTCGGCTTGCCAAGAAACAGAAGGCGAGCCGTAACAGAGCCAAGGTTCGCAAAAAAGTTGCCCGTATTCATGCCAAGATTGCTGATCGGCGACGGGATTATCAGCACAAACTCTCGACTCGCATCATTCGTGAAAACCAAACGATCTGCATCGAGAGCCTGCAAGTCAAGCACATGGTCAAGAACCACTCCCTTGCCAAAGCCATCAGCGATGTCGGTTGGGGTGAGTTTATCCGCCAGTTGGAGTACAAGGCAACATGGTATGGAAGGATGCTCGTCAAGATTGACAAGTGGTACCCCTCCTCCAAACGCTGCTCTGTGTGTGGGCATATTCTTGACTCCCTTGATCTCGCTACACGGTTCTGGCTGTGTCCTGCATGCCACAGCTTCCATGATCGTGATATCAATGCCGCAAAAAATGTGTTGGCCGCAGGGCTTGCGGTGTCAGCCTGTGGAGAGGCTGTAAGACCTGGACGGGCACATGCCCATTCAGGCAGGACTCCGTGAAACAGGAAACCCTTCCCGCGAGGGAAGGAGTCTGCCTCCGAAAGGCGGGCAGAGGATGTCAAATAGTGAATTCGCCATCACGCATGATAACACGACCATCTACAGTGATGGTGCAGCAGCCCGGGATGACATCCACGTGGATCGCTGCGTTCCAATCGGCGCCTGTAAATTGTGGGTAGGGATTGCCAAAGGCAACGTGCAGGCCCGGCATCTTTTCGTCCTGCAGGAGATTACCCGTAAATTTTTTGAGGCTGGTGAGTGTACCAATGGCAAATTCGCCGGCGCGATTGCCGTTGGGGACAGAGAACAGGTAGTCGCGCAGTTCATTGGCCACCGTGGCATCTTCACAAGTGACGCTGGTGACATAACCATCTTTCACGGTGATGACGACAGGATGCTCGAGCACACCGTACTTTTCCGAGAAGTGGTCTCCCAGGACATCACAGACGAGCACGCCATCAACGGTGGCAGGTGCGGTAAAAACTTCCCCCTCGGGTAGATTGCCCCATTTTCCCTGCTGGTGATAGCGCCCGTGACAGGGGATCCAGTGCCAATCCTCGTGAAAAGTAGCGGTCACGTCGCTGCCCTTAGCGGAGGTGACGTGAATCGTTTTTGCGCGGCGCACGAGGTCATAGACCTGGTTGGTCAAGCTGAATACCTCGTCGTAGTCGGCACACATGCCTTCAGCCATCAGTTTTTCGTCGATGCCGATCATATGCCCATGGCGTACTTTTAGTTCCTGAACAAGGAAGGGCAAGAGCGGGATGCGCAAGCCGATCTCGCCAGGTTTGGCGGTGGCGATGTAGTAGGTGACGGTCGGCCGCGCTTGCATAAGGTCACGCCGCAGAGCCTCCGGGAAAGAGGTGAGAGGACGTTCTCCATAGTGTTCGAGAAAACACACCGTGACGTCTGCATGCTGAGCGAGGACGGCGCTCGCTACCCGCTGTGCGAGGTTTTCACGCTCATAATCGGTGATTATGAAGACACGATCTTGCGCGGTGACGCCCATACAAAGAACGGCGGTTTCTGCTCCAAGCTGTACACGTTCTTCAAAAGTCATGTCCCGGATGGCTCGTTCCTGGCGCCTGGAGATAATACTACTTGTTTTGCTTGACATGTTACTTTCTCCCAATAACTTAAGATTATCATTATGGCATTGATTCGGACGATCTCGGCTGCATGGTATCCCCGCCATTTTGTCGCAAAAGCAGCATACTATTGTTATTATGAAAACGTCCCGAAATGACGAACATTTACATATAGTGCCCAAAAATACTAGTTCCGATACCTTTTCTAGCTCATTTGGCTGTAGAATCAGCATGGCTTGGCTGTGTAGATCACGTCCTGCTATGAGGTAAACTTATGCTATGAATAAATGATTACACAAACAGATTAGGAGGATCATGCAGTGACGACAGGATTGTATCGTTCGATTCACGCGCAGCCAGAGGCAGTACGCGCATTGCTCACCGACTGGGATGGCCCATCGCAGGCAGCAGAAAGGCTGGCAGATACGGGACGGGTCCTACTGGCGGGCATCGGTACCAGCTTTCATGCAGCGCTGGTGGGCGAATATTTGTTGCGATTGGCAGGCGCGGAAGCCTGGGCACTGCGCTCATTTGAGTTTGTTAATTACCCACGTCCCTTGTATGCAGATGATGGGATAATCATAGTCAGCCACCGTGGAAGCAAGCTGCAAGGTTCCCTGGCAGTGCAGCGAGCTGTAAAGGCCGGAAGGCCAGCCGTGGGTATTACCGGCAAGAACTCGAAGATGCAAGGAGCCGGTATTATCATCGAGACGGTGGAGCAGGACCCATCTTCTACTCACTCCATCAGCTATATAGGGGCATTGACCCGATTAGCTCAGATCGCTGTGCGGTTGGCGGCTCTTAAGGGACGTGACAAAGAGGCAAAATACCTCGAACAGGGGTTGGGACAAGTACCCCGGTTGATGGAAAATATCCTGGCACGGGAAGGGGAAGTGCGAGAGATCGCGCAGGAGGCAGTTGCACAGCAGCGGCGTCTGTATTATGTGGGGGCAGGTCCGAATGCTGTCACGGCAGCGGAAGGTGCGCTCAAGGCGAAAGAGGCCGCCTATGTCACTGCCGAGGGTTTTGAATTGGAGCAGGCCATTCATGGACCACAGGTGGCCTTTGAAAGCGAGGATTTGCTTATCCCGATCAGTGTCAAAGGGGCAGCGCAGCCCCGGTTAGCCGATTTCTTATTGGTACTGAGCGAAATCGGTCCCCGTGTTTTTCTGATCGGCGAGGCGCCTACCGGTGAAACTGGTGAGTTATTCAAGCGCGATGGTTGGGTACGCTTTGCGGTTTGCGATGGTATCGATCTAGCAGAAGAATTGACACCAATGCTGACTGCACTGCCGGTACAGTTACTGGCGGAGTTTCTAGCGGAGGCACGTGGCACCAATGCTGACAGTTTCCGCACGGATCAAGAAGCTTACAAGAGAGCCGGGACACGGTTTCACATTTAGTGGAGCATTCGCTACATCCTGGGAAAACCGTAGGTGCCGGTTTATCGTGCACATCGCCGATTATGAGGGTTAAGAAACAAGATCGGCAAGAGGGTCTGGAGGGACCATCAAGAATGTCATCCTGAGTGAAGCGAAGGATCTGCCCACCGAGCCAGATCCTTCGCTTCACTCAGGATGACAACGCATTGCCGATCTTGGTCGTGAAAGTCCATTATCGGCCCGGTTCTCATCCACGAATTTCCCGAATGTACCATTTAGCTGCTCTAGAAGCAATCAGGTGATTTTTTTGCTCTCCGAGCGATGTCCATTCTGCTTTGCCTGTATGTGAACATCGGCCTCTAGTGTTTCTTCCTGGTCATGGTAGTCTACATCGGGCGGCAGGTCTTCTATAGTATCAGGGCTGGCAGCATCGAGTTTGATCCAGGTGTTGCGTTCTTTTGGATCGCCCTTCCTGCCGCGTTGAAACCGCTGGTTCAGCTGTATCACGCCCCAGATGAGAATCAAAGCTGCTACAACGAACGCAATGTATCTCAATGTCAGGTCATCCATCAATTCCTAATCCTGTTCGTGGAGTTGACATAAGCATTACAGATTTGACCGCTCCCGTTGAAGCGAGAAGCCGCTGGGCTTTAGCCCTTGCGCAGTGTCACAATTGTAGCGATTTCTAGTTGGGGCGTCAAGTTCTGTTAACGCAAACAGCCAAAGTGGTATGAGGATAGGGCACAGCCGCCACAGCGGTCGGGAGGGGGAGAGAGGGGGAAGCACCCGACCGCCTGAATGAGGGAGAGCAGGGGGAAATAGGGGGATTGGGAGTGCCTATTCAGTTTTAGATCATTTGTTCTATTACATGACTTATATTACCACGGATCAGGCTAGATGTCAAGGGTTTTTGGAACAAAAGTTCTTATCTATATCCCTGGCTGTATATGCTAAAATGTGCTGCGAGATAGTTCATCAATCGCGTTCAGGTGAGGAAGCAGGTGGTCTGCACCTGGCAAATCTCAAATCATACAGAAAGAGAAGTCATTCATCATATGGCAGAAGTTCAACCGTTACGCGGAATACGATACGCACAAAAGGCTATAGGCGACCTTGCACAGGTGGTAACGCCGCCCTTTGATGTTATTTCGGCAGAAGCGCAGAAGAGATACTACGCGCGTAATCCCTACAATGTGATCCGACTCGAATTAGGAGAGGAACATCCTGAGGATACAACGCTGAATAATCGCTACACTCGCGCAGCAGCGACGCTTGCCGAATGGCGTCTGAAGGGTATTTTGCGGCAAGATGATACTCCCCGCTACTACACATACCAGCAGCTATTTACACACGACGGAAAGTCCTACACCCGCACCAGCTTGTTGGCCCGGGTACGGCTCGAACCATGGGATGCGCGAGTGGTACTGCCACACGAACTCACTCACAGCAAGGCAAAGGACGACCGCTTGAAGCTACTGCGAGCATGCGCTACTAATTTTAGTCCCTTGATGTGCATGTACGATGATCCACAGGGCCGCATGCGTGCACTGCTTGCGCCCTACGCCGCCAGGGCCCAGGTACGAATCACCGGTGAGGTGAATGAGAAGCATCTTCTCTCTCCTATCAGCGATACCAGTCAGATCGAACTTATCCAGGACTTCTTCGCTGAGCGTCAATTGTATATCGCTGATGGTCATCACCGCTATGAGACAGCGCTCAATTATCGCCACGAGGTGCTCGAACAGCGTAATAGCCTGCATCGAGATGATGCAATCAACTTTGTGTTAATGGCGTTGATCGACCTGGATGATCCAGGGCTACTGGTCTTGCCTACCCATCGCTTACTTTCCAGATTGAGCAATGACGCACTGCAACTACTGTCCAGCCAGCGTCTTGCTCGCTATTTCACGGTCCGCCACCTAGAATCAGCCGAGATGGGTCCACAGGCAGTTCAGCAGCTACTGGAGGCAGCGAGCGAGCAGCATCCGTCGTTCGTCATGAGTACAGCAGGTGGGGCCTGGCTGCTGAGCTTGAATGAGCAAGGCAGGCGGCGCATGACAGAGAGCGGGCACTCAGAGGCATGGAACGAGCTAGATGTGGCTGTGGCACACATACTGGTGTTAGAGGAGCTGCTGGGGCTCAGCACAGAGGATATGACAGCAGGAAGGTATGTATGGTACACCGGCGACCTGCGGGAGGCCCTGCAAGCAGTACAGACCGGAACGGCACAATGTGCGTTGCTGTTTCATGCAACGCGCGTAAGGCAGATTTGTGAAGTGGCAAAAGCCGATGACCGCATGCCGCAAAAGTCAACATATTTTTATCCGAAGTTGATCACCGGGCTGGTTATGAACCCATTGTGGTGACGACTCTCCACGCCTACAAGACTTTGTTGGCGAATGCGACTGGGAGGCGAATCTGCTGGGGAACCATGGCAGGGGCATTACCTGTCCCCCGGACAGGGCATCCTATCTGGGGGATAGGTATCCCTGCCACTACTATGAGACGGCTTGCCAGGCCGGCGCATGCGCGTCATGGTAGTAGGTCCCCGATTTATCGAGGGACCACCCCTTGCGGGTGCCATGCCCGAGTGCATGCACTTTCCGCTCGCTATACAGCCTATGGTTGTGAGAAGGGATCTATCGGAATAGGACCCAGGCCAAAGCTAGCATCCTCTAGAACTTCTGCCATCATACGCATTGGCCCACCCTCGATGGACAGGCGCATCATAGTTTGTAGAAAAGGCTGCTCATGTACTGAAACGCCCGAATCAGGGTGCAGGGCAGATGCAACAGCGCTCACGAGAGCGGCATCGTCGCCGCGGCCGGCAAACTGAAAGAGCGCTCCCTGGCGCCGAAGACGCGCCTCGTACAATGTCCGCCAGTCTTCATCTATTAACGCATCCAATGCCTCGCTTACCAATGCATCGAGGTTTGGCCGCTGCGCTTTCTGCGACTTCTGGCCCTTTCTACGCCCACGACCAGGTTGGTTCGTTCCGCTGGATAACATATCAAAAACATTATAGATGAGCCAATAGCGATTGATATAAGGCAAAATATCCACAAGCGGCTCGAAAAGCCACGATTCAAACTCCGGCATTTGATATATTTGATCGCCATGGCGTGCCACGCTCGCAAGGTCAGGATTAAAGGGGCGGGGCTCCAGCATCGTTGATGCCATAGTAATATCTTCCCCGGATGTTATGTCCTCTGCAAGGTAAGGCCGCCAGATAGAGTAAGCGATGGGCAATTTACGGCGCGTACGCTTGTTGAGAGCACGGGCCTCGGCTATCAAGGCACGGCAATACTCCAACGAGACCTGGAAATTGATAAATCCTTGTTCCTCAACATCGCTTACCAGTTCAGACCAGCGTTCTATTTCCATGCCATCGGTGCCATAGCAATCCTTAATGCCCCATCGATCCTGATAGAGAACATTAACGCCTTTTAGCAAGCCATCAGGCCGCTGCCATGAGATCATGATCATCTGGGAGCCAGTACCATCAACAAAGCTGACGCGGGCCTGGTAGAGCGGCAGCTGGTGTTGCGCGTGTATCATTGCCACATCTTCTACGCCGGGAGCGGATTGCATAGTAAGCCGTCCTAAAGCGGCGCGAGCCTGTTGCTTAAGCTGGCGATTCGCACTATTAGCTATCAGGTAGTTGAGGGCCGGAATGGTCTGGTGGGCTACGGCAGTTCCCAGTTGTTCGAGGGCATCGATTGCTGCGGTTGCTACTTTTGCTGGTTGATGTTCCATCAAAGGGATCAAGAGATAAGCAGCACGGGCATCTCCGCTATGACCTAACCAGTTGACGAATCCCAACCTTCGTTCCACTGGCATCGAGGTAACGTCTTCGAGCACTGATTCTACCCCCAGCTCACTCTGTCCCACGAGTTCAAGGAGCCGCGCCTGCATCTGGATCATAGCTGCTTCGGGGTCATTGAGGTATTCGATAATTCTGTCATCAGCTATATCTGAGCCCAGTTCTTTCAAAACGGGCGCAAGCGAGAGTTTTGCCATATCACTCACAGTGGAGTCCGCGACAAATTTTTCCAGTTCTCTCAGATCAAAGCCAGTGGCCAGTTCGGTCAGGATCAATACAGCAGCGGAGTGCGCAGAAGTATCATTCGTGCGCAGCAGGTGCAATACCTTATCCCTTGCACCCTCGGTCCATTCCTCATCCAGGCGATCAAAATAATGCGACAGGGTTCCAGAATCAATATCACTGCGGCGACTCATAGCAAGCAGGATGCTGTCAATACTATCTTGTGGCGATTTCTTACGTCCTCGTGGCATCAGCCCTCTGCCCTCCTTTTTGTCCTCAAACATAGTCAGTTGCGGTGAACACGTCCGCACACCGCACGGGATCGCCCGTGTGTGGCCCTAGCTGGGCAAGGTACCGCGCTAAGATGTTGACCGCGCTATTCTCATCCCGATCAAGCACCAATCCGCACTCGGTACAGGCATACGTCCGCTTGTAGAGGGGCATGGCTTGCAGGTGTCCACACCTACCTTCATACACGCCAGGCCATTTCTCACCATCACGTAGGCGCATCACCCACCAGTTGTAGAGGGCACGACACTTGGCTTGCATGAACTCTAGCGCCTTGGCATCCTCAAGAGAGACCTCCAGCTTAATCTTTGTGCAGAGCAGCATCTTTCATCGCTTTCTTGTACGATCTGAGGCCATGAAGTTGTGAGGCAAACACCGTCACGATAGCAATCAAGTCCTGATTACACATTAGGCCATATACCTGTCAACTGTTGCTTGCTCCTTGTTTTAGGCTAGGGGGATTAGGAATATATATTGTGCAATTTATATAGGCCCCGACGCAACGCATTGTACCACGGGGAGCATCATAAGTCGAGAGGAGGACGAAAGAAAGGCCCCCATCCTTGCGGGGGAAATTCGGTTCCTGTAGGGACGCCATCCGGGGGATGGTGTGCAGGCCTTTATGGACACAGTCTGGGGGACTGTGTGGCCCGCTCGCGATTCCCGTAGGGGTGGGCCTTTATAGAATCTTGTCTAGGGGACAGGTATGCCCGCTCGTTCCCCTTTTCAGAACATGTCGGGTAGGGTGGAACTTTTTCGCTCGTTCCTACTGGGGAATCGCTATTCTGAAGCGGCTATCAACGAGCAAAGGCTCCTAACCACATGGCACACAGGAAAGATAGTATTCTAGCTTGGTAAGCAGGGTACTGACCGGAAAGGGTTTGCTGAGCAAATCCGTCGCACCAGGGACAGCACTGGCGGTGCGCACGCGGTAATCGGCAGTCATGATAATAATAGGTATAGACGCGAAGCCAGGATGCTGTGTCAACAGGGCCGCGACCTCGTATCCAGAGAGTCCAGGCATCATCAAATCGAGGAGGATCACGGCCGGCATATGTTTTGTGGCATCAGCTTCAATTTGATACAAAAATGGGAGTACTTGCCGGCCATCTGAGATACTGAGTCCGACATAGCCTTCCATCTCTAGTGTGAGCATAACGACAGAGGCGATAGCTGGATCATCATCAACTACCAGTACATAGGGAAGATCGGCGATAGCAGGTATCCCAACATTTTCTTCATCCCAAACGACCGTGGTTCGTCCCTCGCTTGTATATTGCATCATATAGGTCTCCTACAATAAACAATCACTTGTATAGCCTTAATCACACTTTTCATTATAGTATGTGTTAAAAGCTCTGCAATAGGGCTATTAGCATGCCAATACAAGTGCTATCAACAGCAGCAGTAGGGGTAGCTGTTGCTGTAGGACTAGGCGTTGCAGTGGGCGTGGGAGTAGGCGGAGCTTGTGTTGGTGTTGCAGTTGGTGTGACAGCGGGCGGTGGAGTACTTTTAGCAGGCGGGGGTGTTGTAGCGATAGGAGTAGCGTGTACTGATCCATTCTGGTTGCCTGCTTTGGTTGATGAGACAGGTGTAAGCGTTGCATGATAAGGAACGAGGAGAATAGAGAGAAAGACTAGATGGTTTGTGACGATATCGTGCGCTACAATGCGGTGGCGACCTGCTTTCCAGGCAGGTCCGCTGCCAAGAGTCAATGAGACAATAAATTCCCCGTGATCATCCGCGTTCACATGCGGTTGATATACAAGCCCGCTGGCTACATTTTGACTGAGTTGGAGCGCTGTACTGTCAAAGGTAAAAACGATGCGACCACGGCTGCTGAATCCCTGACCGTGGAGGCGAATGACCTGTCCAGGGGAAAAAGGCCCGGGATCAATTACCACCAGCGCCGGTTTAGTGGAGTTGACAGAGTCATTAGCCACGTTCTGTAGAGCCATTCCGCTGTGTTGGCCGGGGACAATCCACTCGAAACTGAAGGCAGTGACCAGTAGAAGCATGCAGGTCACGCCGATCAAGAGCACTGTGCCACACAGCCAGAGTATAAACTCGATGCGACCCGGGTACAACAGCCACCAGCGCATACGATCCAATGGATTGCGGCCGCGAGAACGGCGTTTTGCCGGGATTCTGGGGGATCTGTACATTTCAAGGGCACTCGCTACTTGAAGCCTGGCGGCTTTCTTCGCTCTCGCTTCTTTGTCTTGTGCCTCTTCTGCTCTTCCTCCAAAGGGTACATTTACATACTGTGCAACTGACCTGTTTGGAGCATAGAAGGGAGTCTCTTCTCTCACAGGGCTGGCTTGCTCAACCGGTAAAGCAGGCCTGGTGTCGATTTCCTCAATAGAGGAGTGCGTGGGCATTTCTGAGACTATAAGTGAGAGTGAAGGGACGCTGCTCTCTATCTCGTAGTCTGGCGATTCATACTGCCAGATAGGTGGCTGTTCTGCACTCCTGGCCTGCCAATGTGGAGTGGTAGGGATACGAGTCACATCGATATCCTGCGACAGAGGGTTTTTATATTTAGAGTGTACACGGCGGCTTCGCGTATTGGCGCCTTTGTGAGAGCCGTCTTTGTGATTACCAGGCTCCATATTGCTCCGACTATTTGACCGCATCATCTTATTCTTTCGTGTGTCGACAGACGAGCCATCAGTAATTCAGTGAACTGCAATAGCGAACACACACCCGAGGCCTTACAAACGCACATACATTCCCACACTCTACTGCAAATAAACGGAGCCCCCAAGCATTTTCGGCCTCTCAAGCGATATGAAGCATAGAATGCGGAAATATCCGCAAGACGAGGAAAAAATTTCCATATTTAGCCACGGTGAGACAAGATGACGAGAATCCTGCATGTTAAAAGCTTACTTTGACAATGCTGATCAGATTCCCAAGAGAAAGAAGATGCCATAAAACCCTCCCCCTGGAGGAGCCTGGAGAGGATATGCCGGCCAGATGATATTCGATCATCTGGTTTATTAAGGGTCACTTATATCCCTACATTTGTATTTTGGCACATATCTTGCAGTAAAAGAAAAGGGGGGTTAAGCTTGAAAAAGTTCCTCAAGCTTACTAAAGGGTATGTCCTGTAGTTTTTCCCTACAGCATATACCTCCGGTTACCAAATTGTGAGTTGTGAAATGTGGATTTGAGGTAAAGGAGTAGAGTATCTATGGTAGCCATGGTAAAAAAGTCGCCGAGCAATATCATGCCCGAGGTTGGGGTAAGTGGGAAGGTGAGGACTCGATCATCAGAGAGGGTAGTATCTGCAAAGGATGGCTTTCCTACTGGTTTTTCTCCGAGCCAGCCGTATAGCATGCATAGCAAAAGCGACGACATATCTCTGTATTATCGCGAGGATGATGATCCATTTTTGGACTATGTGGAGGAAGTGGAAGGGTATGAAGATGAGGAGAGCGCGGGTGGCAATGTAGTCGACAATGCTATACAACAATACCTGGGAGAGATTGGGCGCTACCCATTGTTAAATGCAGAGCAAGAAATGCTGCTAGCACGACGTGTTGCCGGGGGTGATCCAGAGGCGCAGCGAGGCCTGGTGGAGGCAAATTTACGCCTGGTAGTAAGCATAGCCAAGCGCTATAATAACCACGGTGTTTCCCTGCTGGACCTGGTGCAGGAAGGCAATCTCGGGTTAATTCGCGCTACGCAGAAATTTGATCCTGCACGAGGCTTTCGCTTTAGCACCTACGCAACCTGGTGGATTCGCCAGGCAATCAGCCGCGCAGTAGCCGAGTGCACGCGTTCTATTCATATTCCGGTACACGTCGTTGAACTGATTTATAAAGTGAAGCGCGTGGCTCGTTATCTCTACCAGGAACTGGGACGCGCTCCTGCTCTCGAGGAAATTGCCAGCGCGGCAGGTCTGACGAAGGAGCGGATAGTTGAACTGCAAAGTATGTCAGAAAATCCCATATCGCTCGATGCTCCCTTGATTGACGATGAACAATACCACCTGGCCGACACGTTAGAGGATACCCAGGCAACCACACCTGCCGACCTGGTTGCCCACCAGGTGCTACGTGATCAGATTACTTGCGCGCTGGAGATACTCAGCCAGCGTGAACGCCAGGTCATCGAATTGCGTTACGGGCTGCATGACGGTCGCTGCCATACACTGGAGGAGCTGAGCGCGCATTTCAAACTAACACGTGAACGCATCAGGCAGATTGAAGTAAAAGCGCTCAAGACGCTCCGGCAACCTATCGAGGTTCACCTGTTACGTGACCTGGCATAGCAAAACGAGTAACCAGGCACAAAATGTGCCTGGTTACCACCCCTCTCCCCCTGACACATGTGGCGAATGGCGTCCCATGGGCTTCCGTTCTGGCGTAGAGGCGACATTTGTGGCGCGAGTCCGGCTCCCCCCCGGCGCGATCAATCGCGCGGCTACGCCCTTACGAAAGTGTGTCGGAGAGAGAGGGTTACTACCCTGCAACAATTCCGCAGATGGCCGCGTCGGTGACCAATTACGAACTAAAAGCCATTACGATATTGACCACGTGTATGCAAGCCAGGAAGGACAGGGAAGAATTGACCGGTACCATTTACCCCCGGCTTGACTGGAAATCTTAGATTCCTCTATACTCGCACTGGGGAAGGAATAGGTCTGGACTATTTGGGCCATCACGGTGTTAAATGCGAATAGTTCCTACTCGATTCCGGTGAGAAAAGCAAACATGAGAAGCGACTCGGGCGCAGCGAACATTACCTCTAAGATAATAGCAGCGATGTTGAGTTTGCTGCTACTGCTGTTTTCGCTGGCAGGGCCTATGGGAGTAATCACTCGTGCTTATGCAGGTACATCCAACCTGGTTGAAACCGAGGCCGCGCCGCGGTCAGGAGTTTCCTACACGCATCATGCGCCTGCGCATGTTCCCCAAGACCCTCCTACCACGCCTACTCCCACTCCTACCACGCCTACTCCCACTCCTACCACGCCGACCCCCACTCCTAAGCCGACTAAAACACCCAGGCCCACTCCTACTCGCACCCCTACCAACACGCCCACTCCTACGCCGACTACTGCCCCGAGCGTGACGCCCGGCGCCACATCTACACCTGGCAGCACAGCAACGCCTATCCCCGCCACAACAGGACCAGACCAAACCCCAACATCGACACCATCCACCGTGCCGGTTACCAACAACAACGGCGGCACGCCGCCTGGGGCTCAAACAGGTGGCGGATTACCCTTTCCATTCATATCTATTATAGCCAGCGCTCTGCTCGTCCTGGGCATTGTGTTTGTCATTGGTTTCATTTTCCTGCGCCGCTCCCTGTCACCTATCCCGCACATAAAATTACGACCCAGCGGAGCACCCTCCTGGAGCCGCTTGCGAGGGCACAGCTTGCATGGAAACACGAATATGAATGGCGCTCCTCTTATTATAGAGAGTGAGCGAACCACCACTTACAACCGTCCCCTGCTGCTAAACCAGGGCGGCGCCGCTTCAGGCAATCAGCCACAAGTGCCCTTCGGCAATACTTTGCCACCTGCAAATCCAGGCTGGCTAACAGGCAATGATCCCGCAAACGTTCCTCAATCGCCTTTTAGTAGTGGCACTTCACCGCAAACTACTATACCCCAAAGCTCTTTTTTACAGCAGGAATCAGGACCGATCAGATTTAGAGCAGCAGGCGACAACAACACCGCGCCCAATCAACAGCCCTCTCCCCCGCAAGAGATGCAAACCCCAGTTCGCAACGCGCCCTCACAGGAGCACTTGAGACGACTGGCGCAGCAGAGGTTAATTGTACCTGCGGAGCAGCATAAAAATGAGGACGCGTGACTTCTGCTCAGGCGATTTCTACTTGGCGCGGCGCAGCGCTACTATAGGGTCGAGGCGAGCAGCCCGCAGCGCAGGATAGAGCCCGAAGACGATGCCAATGGTCACAGAAACAGCGAGTGGCATCACAAAAGTAGACACTGTTACCACAAACGGAAAGCCAAAGGCATTTGTGATGCCGAGTCCAACAAGCAAACCAGCGAGCAGGCCTATGCTTCCACCAAGAAGGCATAGGACAACAGCTTCGAAGAGAAATTGATTGCGAACATCGCCCCGGCGCGCCCCTATAGACATGCGAATGCCGATTTCCCGCGTGCGCTCCGTCACGGAAACGAGCATGATATTCATAATACCGATGCCACCTACTGTCAGCGAGATCGCCGCGATGCCCACCAGCAGCAATGAGAACGCCTGCGTCGCCTGCTGGACCTGCTGTAAGAGCTGCGCAGAGGTGATGGTTGAGAAGTCATCGGGAGTGCCTTTGGCTATATGATGGTTACGCTCGAGGATGAGAATGATAGCTTGTTGAGCCAGGTCGACATTATCAGTACTATCCACCGCAACCTCGATCTCAGCGACAGATGTGGTGTTATTTAAGCGGAAGCGGGCCGTGTTGAAGGGTACAAAGATGACATCATCCTGGCCGAAGCCACCTTTGGCTGCCAGCACGCCAACCACACGGAAAGGTTGATTACCGGCGCGGATGGTCTGGCCTATCGGATTGGTACCCGAGGCATCGAAGAGATTGTGTGCCACGGTATCGCCAAGCACCGCTACAGCTTTTCCCCCGGCATCGTCCGTATTCGTAAACCAGAGCCCTTGAGCCAGGTCCCAGCTCCCGATACCCTGAAAATCGGCACTCACGCCCTGGATGCGCGTCTTCCAGTTCTGGTTGCCAAAGACCACCTGCGCGCCAGAAGGGATAACGGGGCTGATCGCAGACACATGAGAGGCCGAGCGCAGGGACTCTACATCCTGTAGTGTGAGTGACTGGGCAGATTGCTTCGTCACAGCTCCTCTATCGTTCAACGAACCAGGGACGATAATGATTGTATTGGCCCCCAGCCCCCCCACCAGGTTAGTGAGGTAGGCGCCTGCTCCTTGCGTCAAGGTGAGCACGCCGATCACCGCTGCTACGCCGATGAAGATGCCCAGAGTCGTGAGCAGCGAACGCGTTCGATGCGACGAGACTGCCTCCAGGGCACTCGAAAAATTCGCGCCCAGCATACTCATTGGCGACCTGGGCCCGCGCACACGCAACTGTTGGAGCATGCTTCCTAGAGGAGACTGCTGGGCAGGCTGAGTGACCGGAGACGGCGGAGGGGCAGGCGGTTGTCCCGAATCGCCGGTTCGTGGTTGTATTGAAGAATCCCTCACGTAGTTTCCTCCTGTCGATCTCCAGAATACCGCTTGTTATTCATCGATGCGCAGCGCCTCGATTGGATCCAGGCGAGCTGCCTGGATGGCCGGATAAAGGCCAAAGATGATTGTAATTCCCACCGAGACGACCACCGGAAGCGCAATAGTCGTCGTCGTGACCACGAAGGGGAACTGGAACAGGGCGGTCACGCTAAAGCCCACCAGCAAGCCCAGCAGCATACCAATTACCGCGCCCGCCAGGCACAAGACGAGCGCTTCCACTAAAAACTGGTTGCGGATATCACGCCGCCTCGCTCCAAGAGACATGCGAATGCCAATTTCGCGCGTGCGTTCCGTGACAGAGACGAGCATGATATTCATAATGCCGACGCCACCCACTGTCAGCGAGATCGCCGCGATGCCCACCAGCAGAAATGTTAGAACCTGGGTCGTCTGCTGCGACCGCTGCAAGAACTGTACAAAGGTGATCGTCCCGAAGTCATCGGAACCGCCCGGTTGGATGTGATGATTTTGCTCCAGGACCGTGGTCACCGCGTGCTGCACCTGGCTCACATTGTTCGTCGTATCCGCTTCAACCAGGATTTGATCTACCGTGGTGGTGTTCTTCAAGCGGATACGAGCCGTGTTGAAAGGCACGAAGACCACGTCGTCCTGTCCACTGCCCTTGGCTGCCAGCACGCCGCCCACGCGGTAGACCTGGGTACCGATGCGGACCATCTTGCCGACGGGACTGGTACCCGAGGCATCGAAGAGGTTGTGCGCCACGGTATCACCCAGCAGCGCAACCGAGGAGCCTTGTAGATCATCAACGTTGCTAAACCAGAGCCCCTGCGCCATATCCCATCCTTGAATACTCTGGAATTGCGTGTTCACGCCCTCGACGCTAGTACTCCAGTTCTGGCTCCCGTAGACAACCTGCGCATTCACTGTGATAATAGGGCTGACCGCTATCACGTGCGGGACGTTTTGCAGGGATTGGACATCGTGCTGGGTAAGCGTCTGGACGGAGCCCGTGCCCTGGGACGTTCCCCTATCATTGGATGTGCCCGGGTAGACGATAATGGTATTGATGCCTAGACTCTCGATGCGACTGGTGATATAAGCGCTGGCGCCCTGGGTGAGGGTGAGCGCCGCAATCACGGCTCCCACGCCGATGAAGATGCCCAGCATGGTGAGCAGAGAGCGCAGGCGATTCTCCCAGATTGCTTCCAACGCACTCTCGATACTGGCGCTTACCATGGTTCCCGGCCTGCGCCCACGCACATGCAATTGCTGGAGGATACTTTCCAGGGGGGACTCCTGTGCAGGCGGGGGTAGTGGTTTTGTGAGGCGCGTTGCTCGTGGTTGGACCGCGCGGCCAGCAGGCGGAGGGGTCGAACGGCTCACGGGAGTTCCTCCTCGATGTGCGTCTTCCCATCGGCAGAAGACGCTATTGCCAGGGAATCCCATTCCTCCTGGGCGGAGCGGGGCGCCAGGACTGGCTCATCGCGCACAATGCGGCCGTCGAGAAAGGCCACCTGGCGCTTGGCATAATTTGCCACCTTGGGATCGTGGGTCACGACCACTATCGTCAAGCCCTGATCGTTGAGCGCCTGCAAGACTGCCATGATCTCCACGCCGGTACGGCTGTCCAGGTTGCCGGTCGGCTCATCGGCCAGCAGCAGGGAAGGGCCATTGACGAGCGCGCGGGCGATGGCCACGCGCTGCTGCTGGCCGCCGGACAGTTCGGAAGGCTTGTGGTGCAGGCGCCCGCCCAGGCCAACGAGGGTCAGCACTTTGCGTGCGCGGCTGTCTCGTTCACGCCCCGACAGACCGGCGTACACCATTGGCAGGGCGACATTTTTGAGCGCACTCGCGCGCCCAAGCAGGTTATAGCCCTGGAAGACAAAGCCGAGGAGGCGGTTGCGAATATCGGCCAGTTCATCGCTGGACAGGCGGCTGACAAGCTTGCCAGCCAGCCAGTACTCTCCACTGGTCGGACGGTCCAGGCAGCCGATGAGATTCATGAAGGTGGACTTGCCCGAGCCCGAGGGTCCCATCACAGCGACGAACTCACCAGAATAGACCTCCAGGGACACCCCGCGCAGGGCGGGGACGCGTGTCTTCTTGCCCAAAATGTAGGTTTTAGTCAGGTTACGCACCGAGATCACCGGTACACGCTTCTCCCAGGTATTTCCCTGCAGGACGGCCATCAAGGCTGTTTGAGGAACCGTCGACCCGTCTGAGAAGGCAGGATCTCCAGGAGCAGCCGTCTCCGGCTCTGGCACGGTTGTGCCGGGTTGAGTCGGCTGTTCATCTCCGGCAGGTGAGTCTGGAACAGGCGTATTGGGACCAGGTGCTGTAGATTGTTCGCTACTGGGTACCGCTGGATCATTCGTAGCCATGTTAATATCTCTCAATCATCTCATATCACCAATTCATGAGAAAAGCCTAGCCGCCAGGGCCCCCTGGAGCAGGTCTGGGTCCTGAGAAGGACCCGCTGCTAGTGCCGACAAGAATAGTTTCGCCGGGTACCAGGCCACTCAATACTTCATAGGATGTGCCATCGGTCAGCCCCAGGACGACGGGCTTGGCGATGAATTGATTACCCGCACGTTCGACGACAAAGGCTGGGATGGGATTCTCTGCCGAAATGTCGCGCTGGCTTTGCAGCACATTGAGCATCTGGCGAGCCTGATTCATGGCAGCATCCGCCTGTTGCTGGGTGATGAGTTGAGGAGTACCGGCAGTAGGGCTATTACTGCTTACAAGGCGCGCAAAGTTCACGGCGTCCACCGGGATGAGCAGCACATTCGAGCGCTGGAGGACTGTGATCGTCACGTTGGCTGTCATGCCGGGCAACAGGCGTGCGCCTTTCAAATCATTCGTATCAACATCTATGGTCACAGGATATGTTACCACATTTGAGACCGTCTGACCATTGGGTGCGATAGCGCTGACCGTGCCCTGAAACAGCCGCTGTCCATAGGCATTGACGGTGAACTGGACGGGCTGGCCCACCTGCAGGTTTGCGGTATCGGTCTCGTTCACGTTAGCGAGGACTTGCAGGGCCGAGGCATCAACGATCTGGATGAAGGTGCCTCCGGAGGCGCTAGTGGAGGTACCCGAGGACGCGCCAGGAGTGCCGCCCACGTTTCCATTCACTATGGAAACCGTCCCGTCATGCGGCGCTTTGAGCGTGGCATTGCGCAAATTATCTTCGGCGGTCTGGAGCTGCTGCAGGGCCGTCTGCAACTGGCCCTGCGCGGTATTGACCTGGCCGTTGGCTGTGGTGTTGCTGACATTAGCCTGCGCCAGCGCCGTGTTCAACTGGCTTTCAGCCGTGTTGATTTGCGCCTGGGCGGCAGCATTGTTGGCCGCGGCCTGCGCCCTCGCCGTCCTCAACTGCTGTTTTGCCGTTCTGACCTGCCCTTTGGCCGTAGCAACATTAGCGTTCGCATTGGCGACAGCCTGGTTATACTGGTCCGTAGCTAATTTTACACAGTTCGAATGGGCTGGTTCCCCCGTGGGGCACTGCGCAATGGCTTGATTCTCCTGGTCCTTCGCCACAGCTTTACTCGCTTCGGCCTGCGCTTCCACGTTCGTGAGGTTAGTTTCGGCGTTATTGAGGGCCGTCTGCGCTGCCGCAATGCTCGCCGAAGACTCTGCCCTCACTTTGGTCAGGTTGGCCTCGGCATTGCTGAGGCCAGTCTCCGCCGCCGCGATGCTCGCCGAAGACTGTCCTTTCGTTGCGCTGGAATTGTTGCCACTATTGTTCACTGCTGCCAGGTCGGTATTGACTGTCACCTGAGCCTGGTCGACGGCACCCTGGAGCGAGGTTTTATCGAGCTTAGCAAGAATCTGGCCTTTGATGACGGTCTGCCCAACCTTGACATCTATCTGAGAGATGGTGCCGGTGCCAGAAAAGTTGATGTTATAGATGCCCCCTTGCAATGGGCCGGTGGCACTGATGGTCACAGACAAATTTCCCGGAGTGGCTTGCCGGGACTGGTAGATCACACGAGGCCTGCGGTTTAAAAACGAGAGCAGCAGGCCACCCAGGAGGATCACGAGCAACAAAATAACGATACCAATAATGATGGAACGCCGCCTCCACCATGGTGGAGAAGGGCTTGCCAGGCTTGCATCGTCGTCGTTCTCACCCAAACCGGGGAGAGCAAGCACCTGGCCGGGAGAGTTTGGTGTCTGTTGTGACATACAAGGACAAATCTCCTATTTCATGCATATTTGAGATAAATATATACACATATACTGGCGATGTATCGAAAAGTGACAAACACAAGCAGGCTACATTGCTGAGCGTGTCTATAGCTTGCGTGCGTACTTCTCTTGACCCCTCGCTAAAAATACGAATACGGACGGCATAGGTTACAAAAACTCACCCAATCAGTTTCGTCCTATAGTATACAATACACCCATGCGAATTGTTGAGCAACAGCAATGCAACCAAAAGTCCCAGGAAAGGGGTGCAGGGGCTTCCCCCTTCGGCGTCAACTTCACGCTTTGTATGCGGGATTGCAAAGGCAGCTGCCTTTGCCGGAGAACGGGGGACCCTGCCTGGGAGGCAGGTAATCCCCGAAAATCCCTTTTTAACGCTTTTGCTGCGGAGAAGAAGAATACAACGGTCGAGGAGGGGAAGGGTCAGACGCAACAATATACTGATGCACTACCTGACCCTTGCCAACTGCCAGCGGATGTTATCAGCATTGCGCATGAGCCGGAGCAGAATGTTACGACGCATACGATAAATTTCGCTTACCTTACTGAACTCCCGCGAACAATAATGCACAATTTCCCTGGGCTTGAGGCCACAATGAAAGAGTAGATAGGCAACACGCTGTTCGCGCGTATTGGGGATCATATGCTGTATGATTCCCCATAGCTCACCGGGGCCCTCATTGTCTTCTGTAAGCGGCTCTCCTGCCCAGCCGGGCTCCGGTAAAGGCAGCTCTTTGGGTCGCAAGTAGGTTCTCAGTGTATCCAGAATAACGCCATTCAAACTCGCGTGCAAGTAACTAAGAGCGGCAGCCAATGTACGGAACTCCAGGTGTTCATGAAGAACACTGGCTTGCCAGAAACGTGCGAAGGCTTGAGCTACATAATTTTCTTCGCTGTCGAAGCGGCAGGCGCGCTCTCGCAAGGGGTGACGACGCAGCCAACGGAGCAATATTGCGCTCAAGCACTGCTGCAGCACTTCCCAGGCTAGAGGATCGCGATATAGGGTCGCACGGCGCAGCAGTTCCTTAGAATATGGATTGTCATATACTTCCCCACGCCGGTAGTCGCTGAGTTCGCACCTGCAGCCGCAAGCAAGGGCTGAAACGTTCATGGCACTGAGGTCAGAGATGTGATCACCAACACGAGCCTCGAATAGGTCGTGTATAGCGGGCGAGAAATCAACTATGTCTCTCATAGAGAACTGTTCTGCTCCATCAGTAGCAGGTGCTAACACCGGGCTCATCATGGTACCGATTCTCCTTTCACAGGAGCGCTTGATTCCAGCGCCACGCGTTGCTGTGGTGGGCGAGGTTTTGCTCGCTCATGGGCAAAGGACAAACCAGGCGACAGGGTTCGCTTGCATTTATCCCCTGCGGCTATTTTGTTCTATCCTCATGAAACTCAATTTTACGGAGCATGCGTCGCCTAATCGTTACGAAAGACGTTACGGAAGAAGATAGCTGCTAATCTTGTTGGGGTAGAGCCTCCAACGCCTCCACTAAGGCGAAGGCCGAGGGATAGCGTTCCCCGGGATCAAAGGCGAGGGCATGGAACAATACCTCTTCTAGCGCCGTGGACAGCCTGCTATTCAAGAGACGAGGTGGGATTAACGGCAAACTCGCACTACTATATGCTGAGCCAAAGCTGTAAGGCAACATATCTCTTCGATGGCCGGTATATTCATCCATGTGTTGGC